>Ga0209415_10000423_pt1 | contig 77583 bp, 63 predicted proteins | sample PeaSoiSIISIP2007_FD_187696 | JGI IMG/M metagenome (GOLD analysis project Ga0209415, IMG submission 187696) | Peat soil microbial communities from Weissenstadt, Germany - SII-SIP-2007 (SPAdes) (version 2) | ecosystem: Environmental > Terrestrial > Soil > Wetlands > Peat | place: Germany...
TGTAGGGGAGGCTGGAGCATATCACTATGCTGGAGCCAAATCTATCGGAGCCTGACAGTTGTCGATGCAATCCTATGTGCTAACTCCTGATTAGTTCTATAAGAGGAGTCAACGGTCGGTACGGACCGTCGCCGCCGCTTCCTCATTTCGCAGGATATCGGCCACACGCTTAGAAGGCAGATACTCTATCCATCTGAGCTACGGTCGCGTCTTTTGTTTTCCTTCCCTCTTATCGTGCCAAAGAAAACCTAGTCGCCAGGCGGTTCACCTTCTCCACGCGGGAACAGTAAGGGAACCGCAAACTGGGTTGACTACGGCAAACGGATTCCTTGCGGGAAATTCAGCAAGAGAAGAGTAAACCTAGGGAGGGTCGACTGCGTGTCCTATCAGAGTGCCAGCGATAAATTGAGAGTGCTCTTAGTGGGCGTGAATCTCACGCGTCCGCAGCCGGACCGCCCTCTGAGCAGTCCCGCAATACAATACATTCTAGATAAAGTCCGGCTCCGGGCTGGATTGAAGAACATCGGGATTCACATGCTTCGACGCAGCTTCGCAACGCATTTGTACGATCACGGCGTAAATATTGAGATCATTCAAAAGCTCTTGGGCCACGTCTATCTGGGTACAACACTTGCCTATACGCGGCTCAGCACCGCCCACATGGCCAAGGCCATCGACCAAAATCATCCTTTGGCGGGAAGCCATGAGGTCTGAACGCAGTAGAGGAAGGCCCACGAACAAGTCCCGCAATCCAAAGAATAGATCGAATCGCTTCACTTCGGAAGAACTCGTATTTCAACCTTGGTTTCTGCCGAGGCGCAGCAGACTCGCAATGGATGCTTTAATTCCGCCCAGCTATCGGAACAAGATGCGCACATATTTCGATGACGACGGCTGCATGGTCTGCGGTGCTATGGACGTAATCTACGGTTCAAATGGGATGTGCATCCCGTGTCACGGCACAGTTAGGCAGAGACTTAGGCGAAGCGTCAGGCGTCGGATGACGGGAAAACCGGATGATCGAGCTGACCTATTCATGCTGCGGAGGGCAAAAGTGGCCAAGAAACTACTTGGAAGGTTTTCGCCGAATTGGAGAGCCAGGTCGCTAAGGCACCGACTGGACACGGCCCTGTCGAATAATCCAATTGATGAAGCACTCGGGTTCCTATCGCCTGTCATCCCGAGAAACCTCGTCCAGATTCCTGACGTCGCGCCTTCAGACGAAGAGGTGGCTTGGGGGAAGTCAGTCCGCGATCTTCGGACGACGAGACCGCATTGGTAACGGAATTCGGAATGCGTTTCGGGTTGATGTCGCTAGCAGTGCGGGTACTCCGCCCGTCACTTCTCCAACGCCAACGACCGGATACGATCAATATCCAATTTCCCTTTGGCGCCCCAACCTGTTACCCCTTCCTCTGCTTGGAGCGCCGCCCGGGTCCGAAAGCCTTGCCGAATCGAAGAAAACAGCGCGAGAATGATGGGGAACATGTGGTGTGCAACGTATAGCGATATTCATCCAAATTCAACTGGCCCAATGAGAACGGAGTTTTTGGTAAGGACAACATCGAAACAGAAACCTGCTTCAAGTTAAAGCGATCGTCAGCCTGAGCGAACAACACGAGCGAAGGATCCGCTCTACTTATCCTGAAGCACCCAATCGGAAGTCGCTTCCAGAAACTGGAAACCATATCGCTGCCAAGCCGAGCCCGTATGTTCTTTGCGGACCACCTGGGCGCGGCCTGCATACCGTTCTTGCCCGCCGGACGCGAGAAACACCTCGATCGGGGCTCCCTTGACCAGCGTTGCCGTGCAGTTGGATAGAAATCCGCCAGCGCTTAAATTCTCCGTGGTCGTCGATTCCTCGAACGGTTTTCCATTCGCATCGTTTCCACGCAGTTTGAGCGGGACTCGCATTTGTACTCGCTTGTGTTTGCGGCGCTCGGGTTGCTTGGCCCTGAGTTCTGCCGCGAGAGCGGCTTTGAGCGCAGCGAAGTCTACGGGCTTGTGGAAGTAGCCCTTTGCTCCCAGGCTCTCGACGTGCTCCTTGTATTTCGCTCCGGCCTCACCGGTGATCACGAAGATCGGGATGCGCGAGGTGTAGCTCAGGCTGTGGAAGCTCTGGCAGAGCTCGAAACCGGAAAAACCCGGCATCAGCAGGTCCAGCAAAATCGCGTCCGGCTTGTGCTCGAGGGCCAGCGCGAGGGCTTGTTCCGGATCGCCGGTCTCGATAACCTGGTAAGTGTCCGACAATCGCATACGGAGCAGCCCGCGTACGGATTCGTCGTCGTCCACGATCAGTATCTTCGCCACTTTCAAGGCTCCTGATACGGTCGAACCGCTTTCTTTGCTCGTTAATGTGCTCATCTGGACTCCGCCACCACGCGGCGATCCAGCGCCTCCCGGATCTTGCGTGCCAAAGTTTCCCGTGTAAACGGCTTCGAGAGAAAGTCGCTGCCCGGTTCGATCGGGCCCTGCGAACCGACGGCCTGGCCCGTATACCCGGACATATAGACCAACCTGGTATCCGGACGCCGCCGCGTCAGTTCCTGCGCGAGCGCGCGCCCTCCCATACCAGGCATCACGATATCTGTGAGCAGTAGATGGATCGGTCCCGCATGTTGTTCGCTCACCTCCAGCGCCTCCACACCATCGTTTGCTTCCAGCACCACATAGCCAAGCGATTCCAGCGTGGTGCGGGTCAGCTTTCGCAAAGACTCCTCGTCTTCGGCCAGCAAAATCGTTTCCTTGCCCTCGAAAGACGCGGCTGGGCCGGCCGAAGGCCCATGGGCCTTGATAGCGTCATCGACGCGCGGCAGATAGATCTTGAATGACGTTCCCTTGCCGGGCGTGCTGTAGATGTCGATGTAGCCGCCGCTCTGTTTCACAACGCCATACACGGTCGAAAGGCCGAGTCCCGTACCCTTTCCTTTTTCTTTCGTGGTGAAAAATGGCTCAAATGCCCGCGCCTTGGTCTCAGCATCCATCCCGATTCCGCTGTCGGTGACTGTGAGGCAAATGTACGGCCCGGGTTGGACCGGGTACGGATACCGGCGCACGAACTCTTCGTCCATCACCATATTCTCAGTCGAGATCGTCAGTTTGCCGCCTTGTGGCATCGCGTCCCGGGCGTTCACGGCCAGATTCATGATGACTTGCTCGATCTGACCTTGGTCGGCCTTCACGCGGCCAACATCGGGGCTCAGGGGGGTTGTCAGCTCGATGTCCTCTCCAATCAGCCTTCGCAGAAGCTTTTCCGTATCGAGGACGACGTTGTTCAGATCAATCACTTTGGGATCGAGCACCTGCTGGCGGCTGAAGGCCAGGAGCTGGCGGGTGAGTGATGCTGCGCGCTTTCCAGCCTTTAAGATTTCGTCGACGCTGTCCCGAAGCGAGTTTTCCGGTTCCAAACGTTCTTGGAGGAATTCCGCATAGCCGATAATCACACCCAGAAGATTGTTGAAATCGTGTGCCACTCCCCCGGACAACCGGCCCACCGCCTCCATTTTTTGCGATTGCCGGAACTGCTCTTCTAATTGCTTGCGTGCGCTGACGTCGCGATTCACGATGACCAGCTTCTCGAGTTGGCCCTGGTCGTTCAGCACGGCGCTGGCGCCGGACTCGAGCACGTGCCAACTGCCGTCCTTGTGGCGCATCCGATACTGAATTGTGCGGCCCTGGCCTCCGGTGCGGGCCGCTCGCGCCGCCTCCTCCACGATGGGACGGTCATCCGGGTGAACCTGCTCGAGCGACGACGTGCTCTGAAGCTCTTCTGCGGTGTAGCCGAGAATCCGCTCGTAAGCCGGACTGTTGTAAAGCCGTTTCCCGTCGGCGTCCACCACCGCGATCATATCGGCCGCATTCTCGCTGATCAGCCGAAATAACTCCTCGCGGCGCACCAGCTCATTACGAATTCGGTAAATCTGCAATTGTTGGTAAATCGTATAAATGTCGAACAACAAGACCAGGCCGACCAGCCCTCGCACAGCCAGATTCATATGCAGCGTGTCGAAGTCTTCGAGATGCTCGTGCAACATCGGAGCAATGAACGACACGATTCCGGCCGTGAGGAGGAGTGTTACCAGGATTGCAAAACCCCAGAGGATCCACTCGCGCCGCTCAACTGATCGCATATGGTTTTGAATGTTGCCCTGCGATCGTAATGTCACGACATGTTTGTACCACTTTGGCACAACCACCTTCCAACCTTAGGCGCTCAACTGTTACTGTTTAGATACCGGCCGGCTTGCCCTATATCTTCCTACAATACATCAGCGATCACCGACTATCCGCTTCCTGCTCAGCCAGCACTCGCGAGTGGACTGCTTCGGGTTCCGACCAGCCAATTCACTTCACGTCATTGCCAACCAATTCGGCAGCACCACACGAATTCTCAATGGAAATTCCTGCTAGGACCCCGCTGATTTCGATCGCGGAAGTCGGCTTACGGATGGCTTCCCAGGTTTCGGTCGGAATACCCAGGAAGACATCTGCCACTTGCGAATCAAACAGAATTCCTGCGTTGCGCGCGATTTGATCCCGCGCGGCCTGGAACGGGAGAGCAGAGTGGTACGGGCGGTCCGAGGTCATGGCATCGACTGTGTCCGCCACCGCAAATATCCTCGCTCCCAGCGGAATCTCCGTTCCTTCCAGGCCTCGCGGGTAACCGCTGCCGTTCCAGCGCTCGTGGTGGGCGAGGATGATTTCCGCGGCGTCAGCGAGAAAGGAGATGCGTTTCACCATTTCGTACCCGATTTGCACATGGGTCTCCATGATTTTCCGCTCTTCTCCCGTGAGCGGTCCGGGCTTGAAAAGAATCGCGTCGGGTATCGCCAATTTCCCGACGTCGTGCAGCCAAGCCCCTATCGCCAGGCTCTTGAGTTGCCTTGGCGTACCGTTGAGCGCCTTCAGCATCTCGATGGAGTACAGAAATACGCGCCGCGAGTGCCCCCAGGTTTGGCTGTCCCGAAGGTCGATAGCCGCCCCCAGCGCATCCAGCGTATCCGCATAGCCGCGTTCGATCCGCCCAAGCGCGTTTTGCAGTTGCAGCGTTCGTGCGCTGACCATCTCCTCAAGATGCCGGCGAAAGTCTTCCACCTCTTGTTCCAGTCGCCGCTTGTGGAAGGCGCGCTCCAAGCTTGCCACAATCATATCTGCCTCGAGCGGCTTCACGAGGTAATCGTCGGCACCCTGTCGCATTGCTTGCATGCCCACGCGAACATCATCCACTCCCGTAGCGATCAAGAACACCTGTTGGGGATAGAATTGCCGCACCTCCGCCAACAGCTCCAAGCCAGAAACGCCGGGCATAATCAAATCCGCGATCACAGCATCTACCGGCTCTCGCTGCAGGACACTTAGTGCCTCCGCGCCATTCGCCGCCGTCGTGCAGGACATTCCAGCCTGCGTCAGTATCACCGCCAGCAGTTTCCGGCATGCTGCTTCGTCGTCAACGATCAACAATCGGGTTCCCGAAGAACCCGTACACGAGGTCGTGCCGGCTCTGCGACGGCTGCCCGATGGTTCCGTCACAACTTCGTGTGGGAGGTTCATGGCACCTCTCCTGCTAGCCTCATTGGTGCCCGAAGAAGAGCGATTCCCGCACAATCCTTGGGCTCTGAATCCAACAGCGTGGTCAATCGCTGAGCCGCATCCTCGAAATCTCGCGCGCTTCGCTCTGGCGAACGCGCGAACGCATCGTTCCCCTTTTGGGGCGCGTGTGCGTCGCACGCGACCAGCTGCAATCCTTTGTGCTCTCTGGATGCCATTTGACCCTTTGAGTCGCTGAATCAGCCCGGTCGTCCAATCGACTGGGGGACATATGGAAGTGCTGTGCTACGGCAAAGCCATTTCCCCGGCACGCTTTCGGTGCCGGGAAGCGATTGCGCGTTGAGGACCGGGCTTCGATTCCCGCGAATTCCGGGAGCGCAACTCCAGTACGCGTGCACGCACTCGGGTCATCGCCGCCGTGTGAATTTGGGAGACTCGCGATTCGCCAATGCCCAACTGCGCACCGACTTGCTTCATCGTAAGCTCCTGGAAGTGATAGAGCGCGAGCACTTCGCGTTCGCGGCACGGCAATTCTTCAATCGCTCGTTCGATCAGCCTCATCATTTCCGATTGGAGCGTCTGGTGATACGGGTCATTCTCAACTGAGGCCGCGCGGTCTCGAATCTCTTTTTTGCCGCTCGCATGATCCATTTCGGATTGCAGGCTACCGACACCTAGTCCGCGGAGGTCTCCTACGAGCGGTTGGAGGCTCTCCAGGCTCATTTGCATCTCGGCGGCGATCTCCAGTTCGCTCGGATCCCGCCCAAGCTGGGCACGGCATCGCGCAATCGCCTGATCAAGACGCCGCGCCCGACGCCGCAGCCCCCGCGGACTCCAGTCCACCAGACGCAGGCTGTCGAGAATCGCTCCTCGAATGCGGAACTCCGCGTAGTATTTGAGCTGAACGTTTTTGCTGGGATCGAATTTTCGCAGCGCATCGATCAGCCCGAGAACCCCGGCGTGCACCAGGTCCTCCAGCAGCACTTGAGGAGGAAGGCGGAAGTGGATGCGCCGCGCGACGTGTCGAACCTGTGGAAGGTGATCGAGCAGAAGTTGTTGTCTCTGCTGTTCGTCGATCGCGCTGCCCGCTTTGGGACGAGGGATCGCGGGCGGAGGGTCCCACATGTACGAATCATTTCCTGGCATTTCCTGAACGCACGCGCCTTCCGAAACGTGCACTTCGGCGGGCCGCACCTCGACCGGCAATAGGCTGCTCGAGTCGTTCAGGGCATCACAGGCTGACGTCACAACTCCCATGTGGCTGATTCCCCCCCCCCGGAATCGTTGGTTCGAAGACCGCTCATCCGGCGTCACGAAGCGATCTTCGTGAACGCCTGCGGCTCCTGCAGCCGATGCCCGACACCGCGAACGGTGTGGATCAGATTCCGTGCGTACGAAGCGTTGAACTGACAGCGACAAACGAGATCGCAACGCGCACCATCTTGCTCATCTTTTAACAACGCGACGGTGTCTCACGAACACAGTAGGGGCGGAGATGATACGTGCATAGCAGGGAATTCCCTTAAGGGATAACTGATTGGAGAAATTGGTCGGCAGCGACCAGGAAAAGAGGAACAGCGCTGAACTCCGAGCCTCGGCTCCGATTAAGCTAACCTACTAGATCAAGTATTTTATTGTGGATCGCATACTGCACCAGTTCCTGAGTCGAATGTAGGCCAAGCTTAAGCATGATTCTTGCCCTGTGAGTTTCTACTGTCTTTACAGTTATGCCCAAAAGTGCAGCCGTTTCTTTATTCCCGGTCCCTTCAACAAGCAATCTGACAACATCCCGTTCCCTAGGCGTCAGTGCCACTGCACACGCCATAGTTTTCGCGTCACTTTGTGAACGACCTTGTAAAGCTTCTTGCACCGCTTGGTGTGAGAAAAAAGCCATTTGATTTGAAACTCCCATTGCCGCAGACCGATCGCGGGCGGACCGGGAATCTGGAAACCGCTTGAGAGGCCCCTCCATGATTTGCCGCAACAGCGCATCTGAGTCGTGCGCACTCAAAAGGAGATTCCGAAACAACATGTTAGTGACACAACAAAGCGACTGTTCTAGCTTCTTTTGTTCAGTGATTTCCACAACGATCGCGCCGACTTGTTCCACTCTGCCTGTCGCATTTCTGATCGCAAAGTAATTCTGAATCCAGTAACCCACTTCGTTTCTCGTCGGCAACTTAGCGCTGATCTCAAGATTCGACACGTCCACTCCACTGGAGAAGACATGTTTGAACGGAGGCTCGAACGCGGCGGCAGCCTTTCCGAGAACGTCGTGTATGGTTCTGCCTGGAAGTTTCTCGGGTGCAACGCCGATCATTGCGGCAAGCGCCTTGTTCACGGATCGATAGCGTAACTGGTGGTCGATAATAGCAAGGCCCACAGTGGGCTCGTTAAAAAGCGCGCTTAACAGCTCGTAAGGTTCACTGAGAGCCGCAGAATCAAACTGTTTTATGTTCTTCGAGGCTTTCATACCGTGTTAGTTATTGGACGCTTTGACCATCGGAAACAACCAATAATAGAGGGCATGCTTGACCAGCCGCCCGCCTGTCTTGACTACAAGTGTTCGTCGATGAGCTTCTCCAGACCCAGTCGCCCATCCAACTCGCGAACCAAAATCAGGCCACCATCGGAAGAACCCATACACGAGGCCGCGCAAGCTCTGCGACCGCTGCCCGATGGTTCCGTCACAACTTCGTGTGGGAGGTTCACGGCACGTCTCCTGCTAGCCTCATTCAATAGGCAGACAATAGGTATGTGGAGCCCGAGTCTCTGCTAACAAGTCATCTTGAGGTCGTCACACGCCCGGACATCCACTGTGGCATGTGTACAAGCTAAATCGAATTAATGTAAGCAGAATTGTTAGTTTGCTTACTATACCAAGCAACCAGTTGCGATCTGCTTAATGCTGTCCCTACCACAACCTTGCAAATCGCCTGAGGCTTACAGGGATTAATCAGGTGTGGGTGGGCCGACATCAGGTTCGTGCGCCTGAAGCGCGAATTCGTCTATCTCGCTGTCGTGCTGGACCGATTTTCCCGAAAAGTCGTTGGATGGGACCTCGATCGAACACTGACAACGCGCCTGCCGCTCGCAGCACTGCAGATGGCTCTTCTGAACCGAAAACCGGAACCGGTGAGCGGCCCCGGTATTTTTGATCCACCTCGAGGGTTAGTTTCCGGCAAAATCTAGGCCTGAGAAGGGAGATTTGCCGTGAAGCAGAAGCGATTCAACGTCGAACAGATTGTGGCGGTGTTAAAGCAGGCCGAAGCGGGAGTGCCGCTCGCGGAGTTGATCCGGCGAGTTGGGATTCCGGAACTAGCTCAGCATCTTGGCATCTTGACCGGAACTGCCCCACACCACGTCGTCAACGGTGGAAATGCCGTGGGTCTGTTGCGAGCTATCGAACGCATTACTTGCTCAGAAGAATAAGCAAGTAGTGGAAGCTCTGACGGAGCGCGACGCCCAAGTGTAAGCCTACTCCTTTTGTTGTGAACCCCGCGTAGAAGTGCGAAATAAGTACTATTGACATATAGATAATAGTCCGATATATCACGGCGCCAGAACTCGGTTTCACCACGAACGTTCGACTCTCATAGGATTCGGAGGCTGACATGCGCCGAAGGGGCTTGGGCTCAGTTGCGGTCTTTGCATTCGCGTTTCTGTTTCTATCTTCACCTCTAGTCTGGGCATCAGGCCCAAGCATATCGAGTCTGTCTCCGACTTCAGGCGCGGTCGGTGCCTCTGTGACGATTTCGGGCTCGAACTTCGGCTCCTCTCAGGGTTCGAGCACGGTCAAGTTCAACGGGACGACCGCTACAGCGACAAGCTGGACTTCAACTAGCATCGTCGCCGCTGTGCCCAGTGGGGCCACTACTGGAAATGTCGTCGTAACAGTTTCCGGTTCTTCCAGCAACGGAAAGAGCTTCACAGTTGTTGCCGCCCCAAGCATATCGAGCCTCTCTCCAACCTCTGCGGCAGTAGGAACCTCTATAACCGTCTCGGGAAGTAATTTCGGCTCTTCGCAGGGGAGCAGTACGGTTAAATTCAATGGGACCACGGGGAGCCCGACAAGTTGGAACGCAACGACGATCCATGTGCCAGTGCCGTCCGGGGCGACGACAGGAAACGTAGTAGTTCATGCCAGCGGTGTCGATAGCAACGGAAAGAGCTTCACCGTTCTCCCGACACCGAGCATAACTAACCTTTCCGTTAACTCAGGAATGATCGGTGATCCGGTGACCATAACCGGCACCAACTTCGGGTCCAGTCAGGGATCTAGCACGGTCACTTTCAACGGAACGGCCGCTACGGTCACGAGTTGGAGCGCCACAAGCCTCGCTACAACCGTGCCTACGGGGGCGACGAGCGGAAACGTGGTTGTTACTGTATCTGGTGTCGCGAGCAACGGTGTAAGTTTCACGGTTTATGTCACCCCCTCGATTTCAAGTTTATCTCCGACATCCGGCGCAGTCGGAACCTCGGTAACGATCAACGGTTCGAATTTCCAGTCTACTCAGGGTGCCAGCACAGTCACCTTTAATGGCGTAACTGCAACGCCGACCACCTGGGGAAATACTCAGATCAAAGCTCCGGTTCCTGCGGGAGCCACGACGGGCAGCGTCGTTGTGACTGTTGACAGCTTGTCCAGCAATGGCGTGAGCTTCACCGTAAAACCCACGCCAATAATTTCGAGCGCCTCACCGATGTCCGGGTCATCAGGTGTCGTGGTCACGATCACAGGTACAAATTTCGGGAGCTCCCAGGGATCGAGCACTGTCAAATTTAACGGAACATCTGCGACGCCTGGTAGTTGGAGCGCAACTCAGATTCTCGTCCCAGTTCCAAGTGGTGCCACCACAGGAAATTTGGTCGTGCATACCAGCGGTGTGGACGTAATCGCGGGAACGTTCGCCATTAAGACAATCACTTCACTGTCCGTCTCGCCTGCCAATCAAACGCTGCCGGTTTACAGCGTTCAGCGGTTTGCGGCAATTGCTACAAATTCGGACCAGACGACCGAAGATATCAGTGCGAGCGTTTCGTGGAGTTCTTCGGCGACAAGCGTCGGAACGATAAGTTCGAGCGGGATTTTCACCACGGTTGCACAGGGGCAAACAACTATACAGGCCACCTTCGGGTCCCTTAACGGCTCGACGACGCTCACGATTCAAGGGCGAAGTTTTCTACCAGTAGGAAGTTTCATCCAGGCGCGGCAGGCTCATACAGCTACGCTCTTGCCTGATGGAACAGTGCTTCTTGCGGGTGGCTACGGCGGGTATGCCGGAAGCGGTAGTTACGATGTCTTGTCTAGCGCCGAAATTTATAACCCCACGACCAAAGCTGTTTCCGGGACTAACGGCTATCTCTCAACGCCACGCCAGAATCACACGGCGACTCTGCTACCGAACGGCAAGGTTCTCCTAGTTGGCGGCGTAACTCCGATGCCAGGCGGTGGCGGCTACTATGAGGATACCGCCACTGCGGAATTGTACGATCCTACTTCTGGCACTTTCACGCCCACAGGCAGTTTGAACAACGCGCGAGACAGTCAGGCTGCGGTGCTGTTGCAGAATGGCACGGTGCTCATTGTGGGCGGCTATCAGTACAACGAAGGATATTTTGGCGCAACGACGAGTGCAGAAATATACGATCCGTCTACCGGCCAATTCACGAATACAACCGGCAGTCTATCCTATGCGCGCGCCGGGTGCACTGCGACCCTTCTCAGCAACGGCACCGTTCTGGTAGTAGGCGGAGTAAGCAGCTTCGATGTGTGGTCGAGTTCCGAGATCTTCGACCCGTCTACGGGGCAGTTCTCTCCGGGACCCAATCTTCCGGCTGCCGAATACGGACAAAGTGCGACCACCCTGAGCAACGGAACCGTGATGCTTGCGGGAGGCACAACGACATGGATGGGATCGCCGTGGGCGAATGTGCAGATTTATAATCCATCCACAAATTCGTTCTCCGCGATTCAGAGCATGGCCGTCGCTCGGTTTTCTCAAACGGCGACCGTTCTCAACGATGGCACGGTTCTGCTAGTCGGCGGCGATGCGTCTTCCAACAATTACAATACGGCTGAACTCTTCCAACCAGCAACCGGCACGTTTCTCGGCGCGGGGACCACGGCGGACAATATCGCAGGCTGCTCCGGTTGTATGCCCATACCGGGGACGTTCCTTCATACCGCGACACTCTTGAATGATGGGACGGTGTTGATTGCAGGTGGGAACCTTCAGGACGGAACGTTGCAGTTGTACGAAACGGGTCTTCGAGTGCCTCTTTCTTTGCAGATTACCCCTGGCTCGGCTTCTATGACGGACGGCGGTACGCAGCAATTCGTCGCGACCGACGACTTGGGGAATCAGCGCTCCGATGCGACGTGGTCAATCAGCGACTCAACAGTTGCTTCGCTACAATCTCCGACGCAGCCATCCGTCACGGCGGTGAAGCCTGGGCAAGTGACGCTTACTGCGAACGTTGATGGAGTCGAGGCGCAGGCTCCGATCAGCGTCGCGCCAGTTTCCGTACAGGTTACTCCGGTATCAGCCACGCTGCTGATCGGAGGTACGCGACAATTCACTGCTGTTGACGAGAAGGGCCGCCCAAGCAACATTGCGACTTGGACGGTAAGCAACACAAGTGTCGCCACGATGACCAGCGCCAGTTCGCCGACTCTGACAGCTAATGCCGCGGGTACGGCCACTCTCACCGCAACAATCGTGGGCGTGTCCGCTCAAGGGCAGGTCACTGTATCAGGACTCGCGACGCTGGCACCGGGAACGGCCATATGGACGACTCCGGTCGCGTCCGGATTCACTCCAACACAAATTGCGCAGGCGGTGCCGACAGCCACGGGTCCGGGAGGTTACTCCGTCCAAGCGAGCGCGGATGGAACGCAAACTATGGTTCAATCTTTCACTGCTGATGGACAGCAGTTAGCGCAAACAACTTTGCGAGCGCTGGTTGGCACTGCGGTTCCGGATGCTGTGGGTGGCCTCCTCACCACTGAGACCTGTGACAGCGCGAATCCGATGGTGCTCAAGGATCTGGATGCTTCTACTCTGCAACCAGACTGGGACGTTACGATCACGCTCGCAAACGGCGGTGGAAGTGGGTGCCCTCTCGATTCTCCTAAGATCGCGATTCGACAAGATGGTGCTATAGCAGTCGCGGCTCCCCAGAACACGCTGCCGAGCTTGGTGCTCCTTGCTGGAACGACGGGCCAGCCGATACTGTCTCCCACGATTCCTACATCTTCCGGCACTGACATGAACGGCAACGTGATTCCTATCCCAGCGACAATGGGCCAGCCAATCGTCGATCCATCCGGCCTAGTATTTGTCGAATACGCAGTGCGCCAAGTGCCTTATCCTCCCACGTCAGTGGCAAGCCAACTCTACCTCTTGCAAATTGGAGTGGATGGTTCCACGTCCACAGTCGAAGTGAGTACGTCTGATAACTCGAACCTCCTCCCAGGCACACTCATGCCGGATGGAAATGGCGGAGTCCTGGCCACATGGACGATCAATACACCGTCTCCTCTTCCGCCTGCCCCCCAACCGTATCAGGCTGCCGATATCGTGTCCGGGACGATAGCAAGCTCCTATCCGATGCCTTCGGCCCCGACACAGGTTGCGACCGACCCCGATGGCTTGCCGGTCAACCCCGCGCTAGTGCTGGGAGAAAACGGCATAGGTTTCGCAACCTACGGAAGCGGAAACATAGTTTCGTTTAATGTTGCTTCCGGTGCAGTCAATTGGAACTACAACGGTCCCCAGAGCGTCAGTTCAATTTTCTATTCGAACGGAGGGGGTCTGATCCTGATAGACGGTCAATCGAATCAGGTCCCGATCGATCCGAGCGGAAACGCTGGTACGCCAATTCCGATGGCTTTCGCGGACCTACAGCCCTCATGGGACGGAAGCTGGCAAGGGGCCAGTACGAGTTCAGGTGTGAGTATGGCTTCGGTCGCTGCTCCGGTTATGGACTGGGGAAATAGCCTCTGGGCGGCACAGAAAGGCAGCCCGAGCCCTGCGAGCGGATCGTTTCAGATGCCTCCCTTCCCCCCGCTTTCCAGTTGTCCCGGAGCGCAAACGCCATGCACGCTGGAAGCTCTCGGCGGAGCGATGGTTGCGTTGCGGCAGCTGATGGCGGGCGGCACAGGTACTTGTCCAAACTGCGCCTCACAGGTGTTTGGTAAAGTGGGGAGTTCGTACGACCAGACGGACTTCTCGACATTCCTGCAGCTTACGCCGCGCTTTTACGATGGAACAAGGTCGAGCCTCCCCGCGAACAGTGTCTGTGATTCACAAGGCTTCTGGGGGTGGCTGAATTGGCTAACTTGTTCAGAGCCCTATAGTTTTCCCGGATGTTCGTCGTCCCTTAGCCTTTCTCAATACATGAAGTGTTCCGGTTCGACAGCCCTCACTGCAACGCCATCGGCACACGGACGAGGGTTGATGACCTTTTTCGATCCTGCTGGTGTCTATCTTGTAGCGGCGGGAACCCCGACCGGCATCCTTAACCAAGCTCTCCTCTTCCATGAAGGATTGCATGGTTACACCGGACACACAGATGGCGATTTGTTGTCTGATTTTGGATACGATCCGGTTAATGATCCTAGCTGCGACATAACCACCTATCTTGAGACGGTGACATGGAACCAAAACCTAAACGCGTGCCAATAAGCAAGTTCTCGATCATCTTACCGTGCGTGCAGATTCCAGTGGCGGTAGCGCTGTGGGAATGGGGAAGATACCAACCACGCGCGCACGGCTTCGGATCTTGGCCGACTGCCGGTTTGATCTGCTATGGGATCAATGCGCCAGCCATCTTCTCCCGGATGGTTATCTATCCTATTCGAATGGCGACCCCGCCTAGACTGCTAGCCCGTTACAGCGTCGAGGAACTCGCCTTCTTTGCGGCCGTAGGAGTAGTTTGGTTCTTAGTTGGCCTAGCCATCGACCGGAAATTGAGGGACATGGGAAGGCAAAGACCAGTCACCGTCGCCACGGTCCTGAGAGATCTGATCCTCGTGTTGATGGGGATAGTTCTGTTCTGGCAAGGGCTAAGAGGTTTTTCCATGCCTTGGCATGAAGGCAACTATTGGGGCTCTTTCATCAAGAACGCCCTCTTCGTGGTCTGGTCGGTGGCTTTCGTCGGAATTCCGATCCTTAGACTCGCAATGCGACGGGCGACGACGGCAGCGACGGTATCGTAACTGTACCTGCGGTGAAGGCTATAGCCGCGCCCTTCGGGACGAAGACCAAAGGTAACTCGGACATTGGCGAACCGATTGTTGATCGTCGCGATAGTAGTTGTTTGTGCAAATCTGATGATGCGCGCGCAGTCTTCCGCGCAGATTCAAGGACCTGATCCTAAAGAGATCGTCAACAATTTATGGATGAAGGCGACTCAGGGTGATCTCATCACGCCCGAAGGATGGGACGAAACAGCAAAATACTATACTCAAGTCGATCCCCCGGCAGAGAGGCTTTCATTTCAGGTGATGTCGAACGACTGGGCTGTATGGCCCGCCAGAATCCAAAGTGACACCGCCGAAGTTGATGTTGATTATACGGCCGAAGGGAGAATTGATCCGTCGTTGCAGTACGTACCTCCGCCGAAAATTCCTTATATCAAGACCGGCATTGCGTATCACCTGAAATTGGTGTCGGGTTACAACGTGATGTACGGCCCTGACGGAAAAACAGTGGTCAACAAGAAGCCTTCAGGAACTCGTGGTTGGCAAATCGAAGACCCCAGAGGTGTGCCCTGGACGACGGTGAACACGGCAATTCGATATGTGCTTGAGATGCGAAACAAGACATCCGATCAGGCCTTAAAGAAGAATGCAGACGAGACGCTGGCAAAGCTGTTGCAGCTTCACTGAGCGCAGCGGATGCAAAAGTGACCCCGTTGGTTCGCTCTGTTGATAGTAGGTTCCATTCTGATTTCGTCACTGCTCACCCTTCACCTGCTCCATGTCCGCGCCGCATCTCAACCGGCTCCGATTGTTCTCTCGACTTGTCAGGCCGTACCGCAAGCCGGGATACATCGCGTCAGAGCGGATTTCGGGACTCAGTTTGACGTACCTGAGTCGGAATTCACGGTTCGCAGTGGCGTGCGAGATATGCCAGGTGGAACGCTCTACGTAGTCGCGCCAAAGGATCAAACTGCAAACATGGTGATATGGCGTGATGATGAGATCTTTCGTGAGTTGAAGAGCGCGTTCCCTGTTTTCTCCGAACGGATCGAGGACCGGGACATTGTAAACACTCGCGGCCAAATAGTTGGGAAAGATCGCTGGGGATATCTCAAGGATGGGGAGCGCTGGCGGTACGTTACATTCTCATTAGGAGATGCGCTCGGATATCACCCCAGCACACCCGAACAGGCACGTTTGTTTGACGAGATTATTAGCTCGGCTTGCGTTTCTCCCGGTCCCGGTGCGAGTCCTACAAACTAGCGTATGCACTTTGAGAAAACGTTAGGGCCACATTCGTTCGGGTGCTTCGAGCTTGATATTTTTCGAGATCTTCGACGCGTGAAACAAAGCCTCACGGGTTCGTCCCTCCGATTACTTCCGACTTGCTGATTTGCGCGAGGACAAGTCCAGGCGATGGGTTCGATTCGAGGCGTGCGCGCGCGGTTAGAATCTGAAGGTCTTTAGGCCACGGTGGCAATGACGCTCGTTACAATCGCCAAAATACGATTCGATCTCTAACCCACGCGGTCACAGTAGCTTTGTTAGCAAACGAAAGTTGAGCTTGCAACAATCAAGTGCGCGAGAGGTTGAAACCTTCAGGCAGTGAACCCCATTCTGAGACAATTCCTCGAAAGATACAATCTGTGGTGAGAGGCAGGTCACTACAGATGACAAACCCAAAGCTGTGGCGCTACCCAGAGGCATTTCGCGTACGCGCAATCGATCAATTCAATCGCTGTGAAAATGTGGGATTACTTGCGAAAGAGCTGGGCATTCCCCGGCAGACCCTCTATCGGTGGCACGAACAGAATGAACGAGCAAAGTTCGTCGAAGAAGTAGAGGAGAAATCGCGCGAGTCCCGGCTGCGAAAGGAAATCGGCGACTTGAAGCGTCTTGTCGCCGAGCAGGCTTTGGAAGTGGATTTTTTCAAAGGCGCCTTGCAGAACATCGAGGCTCGACACCGAGAGAGCAGCGGATCTGGCGAGCCGGCATCTACGACCACATCCGGGACGTAATGTCACTGCAAGGCGGTTTGAGTATCGAGCGGATGTGTCTGCGCACCGGCGTCAGCAGGGCAGGATTTTACCGGCATTTGCGTGCGCTGGACCCTTGGGACGAAGAGATGTTACTGCGGTCCGAGATCCAGAAAATCGTTTTGCAGCACCAGGGGCGCTATGGCTATCGGCGGGCGACGGCCGAGCTGCGGCGCAGGGGAATGCTCGTTAACCACAAACGAGTTGCTCGGATCATGCGGGAGGATAATCTCGTCGGTGATCCGGCGAAGTTGGCAACACCGTCAAACAGGGCGCCAAAGGCGACCGAAATCTATATCAACCTCGCAAACCGCATGAGGCTGACAGGCATAAATCAGGTGTGGGTGGCGGACATCACATTCATCCATCTAAAGCGCGAATTTGTCTATCTGGCTGCCGTGCTGGACCGATTTTCGCGAAAGGTGGTTGGCTGGGAGCTCGATCGAACGCTGACAACGCGGCTTCCGCTCGCAGCACTGCAGATGGCTCTTCTGAACCGAAAACCGGCACCCGGTTTGGTACATCACTCTGATCGGGGCATCCAATACGCCGATTCGGGCTATTTGCGAATGTTACACGAACACGGGATGTTCGCGAGTGTGAGCCGACCCGGGAAGTCCGGCGATAACGCAAGCTGTGAGAGTTTTTTTCGAACCCTCAAGCGAGAAGAGATCGACGCGAAGGAATACAGGAACCTGGAGGATCTCCGGCTAGGTATCGCCGCTTTCATTGAGTTCTATTACAACGAAAATCGGTTGCACTCCGCGTTAGGTTACCGACCGCCCGCTGAATTTGAACGAGTTACGAGATCGGGTGAAGCGGCTACCATCTTAAGCAAGAGAAAGGTCGATCTGACAGCGAGTTCCACCAGCTGAGCGGAGTTGTGGCGACTGTCACGGAGTGGATTGTCTCAATCAGGGGTTCGCTAGAGGCCTAATAAGAATGAGAAGAACGGTCCACGGTTCCCTTTGTGACAAAGTTTCGCAGGATGCCGATGGCGAAGACAGCACGCGAAAGATCCGTTTCTTTCTCGCGAGTTTCCGCAGCCGGCTTGATTTTCGATTCCGTGAGGAGTGCTGACCGGGTGTACCAACTGCTCGATAGATGTAAATAAGTACCGAGATTATGAAACAGGCTGTAAAGCGGCCTCTCGGCGGGGGAACAGACCTTGCCAGATCGAGGAAAGCAGGAAGCGCATGCCTGGTGAGCAGGAGCCTTGCATAAGTACGACGAGTGGGGATGAATCCTTGCTGAATAGGTTCACGCACAAAAACTGTAACGAAGTTTGGGGCATTCACCGTTTCGCACCCGGACGAAGCCGTCTGTAGCAGAAAGGTCGGCAGGGGACGTGAGGCAAGGGTGCGGCCGAGGAGGCAGGTATCGAGCGCCGGCGTGTTGGCAATGGGTTTTCGATTGAGCTGCTCAGTGCTAGTCTGATGCCCATGCCGGAAGACAACGGAGGCCTGGTGCCCGCCCATAGCAGGTATCGAGCCTTGCTCGATGTGTCCGCCGCGCTGGTCGAGCAGCCGACGGTAAAAGCCGTCCTCCACAGCCTGCGCGAGGTTTTGTCCAGCAGCGTTCGTCTCCATGGAGCCGACCTATATCTTCTGGATAGCGGTCGCGAAACTTTGCATCTTCTCGAGTTTGATCGAGCAGCGGACGCTCCCGCCATCAGAATTGGCACCAAGATTTCGCGGATTGGCGCGGCGGCACAAGCACTAGAGCAACAAGAACCAGTTTTCCTACCTGACGTGTCCCTGGAAATGTTGAAACATCCCGAGTTGGCTCCGTTTGCAGCTCAATCGGCCGGCAGAAGCACTTACGTTTTTCCTGTGTTTACCGCCCAGCAACAATACGGCGTTTTGGCTGTGACTAAGGAGCGGGGGCAGGAGTTTCCGCGCGAAGATGTCGAACTGCTCCGCTCTCTGACTTCGCATGTTGCGATTGCACTCGAATGCGCCCTGGCTAAGGATTGCGCAGAGCAGTATCAGCGGGAACTCGCCACCGAGCGCGACCGTCTTCGGCTTCTCCTCGAAATCAATAATCATGTCGTATCGAAATTGAATATCGACGATCTCTTTCGCTCGGCATCGGCCTCGATTCGCTCGTATTTTCGGAATGATTTCACCGGCTTCTGGGTGTTGGAGAAGGATTCGAACCAGCTTCAAAACGTCGTGCTCGATTTTCCTGATGGCAAGGGCTTGATCGCTGACGTCAACTCGACTGAGCTAACTGACACGGATTACGAGAAACTGCGCACTCGGCAGTCGGAAATCTGGTCCATCGAGGATATCGGGAAACTTCCTGCAAACATTGCCAGCACCTTAAAATCCGAGTCCATCATGTCAGTTGCCGTTGCCCCTCTGGCTACCGCCGGCGGGCCCTTGGGCGTGCTGGCAATAGGCAGCCGTAAGCCCAATGCCTTCGGACAACAGGATGTCGATCTCCTCTCGCAAATCAGCATCCAGATATCCCTGGCCTTGGACAATGCCCTCGCATACGGACGTCTAAATGCTTCAGCGGCCCGTCTGGAAGAAGAACGCCTTTACCTTGAGTCGGAAATTAAGTCTGAGTACAACTTCGGAGACATCGTCGGAAAGAGTGCCGCTCTGCGCAAAGTGCTAGACGAGATCGCGATTGTTGCCCCGACTGGCTCGACTGTGCTCCTGCACGGTGAGACCGGCACAGGCAAGGAACTGTTCGCCCGAGCGATTCATAATCGTAGCCCACGTCGCGAGCGAACTTTCGTTCGATTGAATTGTGCAGCCATACCTTCCGGTCTCGTGGAAAGCGAACTGTTTGGCCATGAAAAGGGGGCTTTCACCGGCGCATTGGTACAGAAACGAGGCCGATTCGAGTTGGCCGATCGCGGTACTCTATTTCTGGACGAAATCGGGGACATCAGTCTCGACCTGCAGCCGAAGCTCTTGCGCGCCCTGCAAGAACGGGAATTTGAACGACTGGGGAGCACAAGAACGGTACAAGTTGACGTTCGTCTGATTGCCGCAACGCACCGCGATCTGCAGAGTATGATTCGCAACAACCAGTTCCGCGAGGACCTATTTTATAGGCTAAATGTGTTTCCGATTGAGGTTCCTCCGCTCCGCGAAAGGCGTGAAGATATTCCATTGCTGGTTCACTTCTTTGTTTTGCGCTTCTCCCGCCAAATGCAAAAGCGCATCAGGTCTATTCCGAAAGCAGCGATGGAGGCGCTGGTGAACGCCGATTGGCCAGGGAATATTCGCGAGCTTGAAAACTTCGTGGAGCGCTGCGTGATTCTCACGCAAGGGGAGGAGTTGAGTGTCCCGCGAGCGGAGCTGAAGAAAACGTCCAGCCGGCCCGTTGTCACGGGAGCATCGACGTTCGAAGAAGCGGAGCGTCAGGCAATTATCGGCGCTTTGAAAGACGCGTCCGGAAGAATATCCGGCAAAGGTGGAGCGGCAGAGCGCCTCGGACTCAAACGCACAACGCTTCAGAACAAGATGCGCAAGCTCAACATCGGTCGAGCCGACTATTCTGGCTGACGCTTGGGCGTTCGGTTTGTAAGCCAACGCCAGTCGTTTCTTCTCTTCAAACACGCAAGCGCGGGCCTGGGTCCTCTTTCAGCGATCGCGACGTGCCCATATCGCGGCGCTGCCCGTCACAGGGCACACCGTACCCTTGAACCCCTCCTGTAACCCTGCGTAACTTCAACAACTTACCCTAATGAGCAGTTGGCAAGTGACCTGCAACTTTGGCCTAGGGACTTTGTTAGGGGCAAGGTGTGATTGGCCGGATGAGCCGGTCGTTTGCGAGTTCCGACGTGGTCGCTCCGTTGTTGTGAGTTGCGACTTCACATAGGAGCAGACGGCCGAAATAGACCGCCACTCGGTGATCCGTTGTCGGCTGGTCACACTCGATAAAGGAGACGGATGTTACGCGTTGATATACGCAATTCAGGCGAAACATGGCACATCGTGCTGGAAGGCCGGTTCACGGGTGAGGATGCCGAACACGTACAGATACAGATAACCCGCTGCCCCGTCAGCGTAAAACTGATTGTGGATCTGACCGAAGTTGTGTTTATTGACAACGCAGGAGAACAGGTGCTTTCGTTTCTGGGACGGTTGGGAGCTGTGTTCGTAGCTCCCAATTCTTATACGCTCGATGTGTGCGAGCGCTTAGATCTTTCTGTCGCTCCGAATGGCATCTCGCCCGAGAACGCGTTGGGCAGTTCCCACAGCGACCGCCAATCGCGTCCTTCTAGACCCCGCCAAAGAAGTGAGTAGGAGGTCTGATGAATGTTGCGAGCGGTTGCCATCGCCGCCGTCATGGGTGCATTCTTGAGGACTTATCCACGCTCGGGCGTGTGACCTTCACACAGCTCTTTAGTTTGGGATCGGTGAGGCCAGACAGGAGGAGTGGCTTACGCCGCTCATGTTGCCGGTGCCGTATTTGGGGCGCTAACTACGCGTTTCTTTGAGGACGCGGAACGGCTTGTCCCTGAGGTCTAGGGTTCACTCGTAACTTTGCAGTGAACCCAAGCTTTGCACAACCCTCGCGCTTTGCAACTGGGCGTAGGATTTCGCACTTCTGTGAATTTGCGTCCCTGCAAAAAAGTCGCGCATGAGGCCGGAGTGCCCAGCTTCCCACTGTATGGTGAGGTGCGTCTTTCCGTCGGATTCCTGAATCAATCGCCAGTGCATCTTTAAATCGGTCATTTTCTCCTCCTCTGCTAGCGAGCAGCGGTTTCTACTAGCAATCCTGAGCATTGACGTTGCGCCACAGCCGCAATAACGGCAATGCACATGCCAAACGACAGTGCGTTTTCACTGTGATTCAAAAAGATGTGTGAGGTTGTTGAAATTGCTGAAGTTCAGTCCGATAGTTGCAGTGTCGGCCGCACCCGCCGACTGACTCGCACACCAATGTCCCGCCTTCGGCAGCATCGGAACGCGGGCAGCGGTGCCCGAATACGGGCAACCTAACGCCAACAAGGCGGGGCCGGCTTCGTAATTCCAACAAGTTGCGCGTCGCGCAAATTGGCATGTCTCCTGCATCTGGCATATGCGGAGGCTGCTATGCCGTCCACTGAAAAACTCGATACTCACCGCAAAGCGCTGACTCTAAACCTTGATACATCCAAATTCGGCTCTTTCGCCGAGATTGGTGCTGGGCAGGAAGTCGCACGCTGGTTCCTTGTTGTTGGCGGTGCCTCCGGCACCGTCGCCAAAAGTATTTCCGCTTACGACAAGGAAGTCAGCGACAGCCTGTACGGCGCCGGTTCGCGCTATGTTTCGAGGCAACGACTGGAAACAATGCTGGAGACTGAGTGGACCCAGTTGCTCAGGCAATTGGACCAGAAGCGAGGGCCAGAGACGCGCTTCTTCTCTTTTGTCGATACCGTGTCTGCGCGAAATTACGCCGGAACAAACGATTCGCATGGCTGGGTTGGACTTCGGTTCCAGTTACATCCTGGCGACGAACCCAGTGACATTCTCCTGCACATCAACATGCGGGACTCTTCCAACATTCTGCAACAGGAGGCCATCGGTATTCTGGGCGTCAATCTCATCTACGCTGCGTTCTATCAACAGCAGATAAAGGAATCATTTTTCGAAGGACTCGCACAAGACGACGTTAGGGAACGGATCGAGATCGATTTCGTCGATTTTCGCGGGCCAGCTTTTGCGAGTTGGGATCGCCCGACTGTCCTGGCGTACCTTGTGCATGCAGGATTCGCCGAGGCCGTGTGCTTTCCCGCTTCGGATGCCCCTGTCCCACCCAATGAATTGCTCCATAAGAAAGCGGTTGTACTCGCACCAGGATACTTTGGCCATGCAGACCCTGTTCATGCGCAAATCCATGCAGAATTGCTGGCGGCAGGCGTTCAAGAGCTTCAAAAAGAGTTGGGGGAAGCTGCTCCTGACCCTATCGGTTGCTTCTGCTTGACGGCGGCTCCACTCGCTGCGCAAGGGTCAGCGCCAGAAATCTCCGACTTGCTGCGCCGAATTAAAGCTCTTCTCGCGCGAGGCGGTCACGTCCTCTTATTCCGAGAACGCGAGCTTTACAACATGACCGCTTTCATGAATCGGTACACAAAAGCCCCCCTGCGTTTTATCGCAGGTCTTTCGCTCTTGATACGGGCCTTCGATGATCCCTATTTCAATCTGGAAGGCAGACTTCTGGAAGCTCTTGCTCGCCTCTTGGCCCAGAACGTACGCATCTACAGTTACCCGATGACTGCAGCAGATTTGCGGGAGGCAATCAAATTGTTTTCAGCTATCGAATTGGAATGGACTGAAACGAACGGTTACGTTTCCGCCGAACAGTTGCGTTTCAAGCCTCCTCTAGATCACCTCTACGCCTATCTTCTCGCGAGCAATTTTCTCGTTCCGATGCGGATTCCGGCAAAGGCCAATGGGGTGACCAATGCGTAGAATCCGACAGCTAATTTGGATTTCCTGGCGATTGTTTCCGCCGCTGCTTGGGGCCGGCCTACTAGGGTACATGGTGTTTCGAACCGGCCCCGGAGCGGTTTGGAAGCAAATTCAGGAAGTTGGCTGGGGCCTGGCCGTAATCATCCTCCTTGGAGGTTTGTCTCAGCTAATTAAGACCTGTGCCTGGCGGCAAACTCTTACATGCGATATCCACGCACTCTCCTGGGCCCGCAGTCTTGGCGCGCAGCTGGCCTCGGATGCGGTCGGGCAATTTGGCTTTGCCGGAAAGCTACTTGGGGAGGGCCTGCGCGTATCTATGCTTGGTGCTACTGTGCCACTCGCCGATGGAATATCGTCTTCCGCGATTGATGGAGGGCTGCATACGTTCACAGCGGCAGGCGTCACAGTACTGGGGATCACTGCAACCTTACTGCTCGCTCCGCTTCCCGGGAGCTGGCGAGTTTACGCGTTGCTGGTCGCCGCGGTGCTCATCGCAGTCGTGGGACTGGGCGGAGTGGCCGTCGCAAGTCGGTGGCAGCTGATGGGGAACGCGGCGAGAGCGATTGGGCGACTGCCCTGGCTTCACAAGTTCGTGAGCGGAAAGCTGCCCATCATAGATTCAGCCGAACGCAACCTGCTCACCTTTTATCGCGAGGACCCTACCGGATTCTATGCGAACGTGATGCTTAATTCTCTCTGGCATGCGATGGCCGTCCTGGAGGTATATCTGATCCTGCATTTCATGGGAACGAGGATCGGTCTCGTCGGCGCGTGTGCGCTGGAGGGCTTGACAAAGGTAATCAACCTCGTTGGCGTGGTGAGCCCAGGGAACTTCGGGACCTATGAGGGAGGAAATGTTCTCATTGCAAGTCTGCTCGGTGTTTCGGGCACTGCTGGATTGACATTGGCCTTGTGCCGACGGGCGCGGGCCGTTTTCTGGGCAGCGGTAGGGGCCGCTTGCATAGCCATAATGAAGAGGGGCAGGCCCGTAGGCAAATTCGAGGTGAAGGGCGATGATGAGGACCTGTCTTTGCATAACAGTTGCATTCGCGCTGCTGCTGGCGGCCCCTGCCACTAAAGCCGACGGCCGAGACGAGCCGTATAAGTTCTTTCGCGAATTTGTCGGCTTGAACGAAGATCAGATCGGTACCATTCGTTCAGGGAAGGCGCTCGCCAAGGTTGTCGAGTCCACGACTCCGGACGAGGTGTTCGTCTTCGGCGCGGTTTATGTAAAGGCGACTCCCGAAAGCTATCTCAAACTTGCTACAAACATCGACGCGTTGCGCAAACTTCCGGGATATATCGCAATCCAAGGCTTCAGCGATCCTCCCCAGCTTTCAAACCTTGACGGCTTCGCTCTCGAACACCAAGACATCGAGGAACTGAAAACCTGCAAGGTGGGACATTGCGAGGTTCAACTGCCAACCGAGGCGATGGAGGAATTCAAGCAGTCGATCGACTGGTCCGCGCCTGACGTCGACGACAGGGTGAACCAACTGGCCCGCCGGATGGCGCTGCAGGCACTGCTCGACTACATGCACGGAGGCAATACAGCCCTAGGCGTCTATCGTGACAAGAACCATCCTGCAGCGGTCGCGGAAACCTTCGCGTCGCTGATAACGCGACTAAGCGCACTTCCGGTGTATCTCCCGGAACTCAACGAGTATCTCCTGGAGTATCCGAACGCTAAGTCGGACAACGTGCAAGCCGGCTTCTACTGGGAGGAAGTTAAGTTCGGCCTGAAACCGACCTTTCGGATCGTGCAGAGGGTCGTTTATCGGGGAGCAAGCCCAACCGACTCTGCGTACGCAGTGGCTGAGAAGCAGATCTACGCAAGCCACTACTTCGAAACGGCGCTCGATCTGACCGTCTGCGTCAAAGATGCGGAACGCCCCGGGTTCTACATCATTACGGTCAAAGGCTCGAAACAGGCCGGTCTAACCGGACTAAAAGGAACCATCGTGCGCAAGGTAGCGGTGGATAAAGCTCGATCTTCCCTTGAACGCGTTCTCCTTACGATCAAACAACGACTGGAATCGGAACACACTGAGGGTGATTGACCGCTGCCATAATTTCCTGTTGCTAGAAACTCGCCGCGATTGACCTGCTCCCCATCATAGCAAATCAGTTTTGCCAACTCGCCTCTTCGGCTAAGTGCGTTGCGCGAATAGCACAGGATTCGTGGTGTGCACCACACGTGAATGCCCAACTAGCAATGGTCACTTGCGGCAGCATTGCCCGCATTCGGGCAGACCAACTCCTGAGGGTTCGGCTTCCCCCAATAAATCCAACAACTTGCGAGCTGCACGGATTGGCATGGCCCCTGCAATACCCACCCCAGGAGCTCACATGAATTCAAGAAACAAAACGATACAGAGGCGCACAAGACGTTCGGTCCTGACAACATTTCTATCCCGCGTCTCTCTGATCCTGTGCCTCCAGATCACCCTCGTTGCGGTTGCTTGGGGACAGACGCCGGAGCCAGATTCTCCAGCGCCAGTCTTGACTTTGGACGAAGCGATCCGGATTGCAAGCGGCACGAACCGAGACATCCAGATCAGCAAACTTGAAATTATCAAGGCGCAAGAGACGGTCGCGCAGGCCAAAACAAATTACTTCCCAAAGCTAGATGCGAACGTTCTTGCAGGAGCGCCGCTGCAGCCCCTGAATTTTAGAGTTCCTGCTGGCAGCTTCGGCACCTACCCAGGTATCGGTCCTATCCCAGCAACAAATTCAAACATTCACTCACCGGTGCGGTTCGGCGCGTTCGTGAATGCCTCCGCGGCACAACCGCTCACTCAACTTTTCAAAGTGAATCTTGCTGTTCAGCAGGCCCGGCTCGGAGTCGATCTCGCCAAAGAAGGAGTGCGCGCTCAGAGTCAGGACACTGCGCGACAGGTGAAGGAAGCCTACTACCAAGTGGCGGAACTACAGGCGCAAGTCACCAGTGCAAGGGCAGCTGTTCAAGCTTTGAGCGAGCTGTCCACGCTAACTGAGCAGCGGCTTGCACAGGAAACCGTGTTGCAATCCGATTCGCTGACAGTGAAGGCGAAGTTAAAACAACAGCGCTACCAGTTGCTCACGGCAGAAGACGCCCTTGAGCTACAGAAGCAGAACCTGAATCGCCTTCTGGGGCGCGACCTGCGCGCTCCGTTCTCAGTGGAGATGCTCGCGTTCGGCGAAGTTGTTGAATGGGATCTGGAGTCCGCTCGAAAGCAGGCATTGGAACGGCGCCCCGAGCTTCGGGAAGCCAAGCTGCAGACCAAGATTGCAGAGATGGATGTCCGTCGGGAGCATGCGAAATACATTCCTGATGTGAGCCTCCAGGTCAGCTACCTTGGATTCCAAAACGTCAATTTCCTTCCGCAGAACGCCGGCACTGTCGGATTCCAACTTCAGTGGCAGCCCTTCGATTGGGGGTACAAGAAGCACCGGATCGCAGAACTCAAGGCTACGACAGAGCAGAAGGCGACTGCCGAACAGGACGTTGAACAGCGGGTTCTTCTGGACGTCGAAGATAGGTTTCGCAAGCTTGAAGAGGCACGCATGCTGCTGGACGCGCAGACGGAACAACGCGGGGCGGAGCAGGCAAAGCTCCGCGAGATGACGGACCGCTACAACCAGAAAGCAGCGCTTCTGGCCGATCTCATGCGGCAACAGGCAGCAGTATCGGACGCAGAGGCGCAGTACCAGCAAGCGCTCGCGGGATTTTGGACGGCACGGGCCAACTTTGAAAAAGCGATAGGGATGGACTAAAGCCATGAAAAACAAATCAAGCATAGGACTATTGAAAGCAGTAGCCGCGCTATTGGTGCTAATAGCAGGTGCAAGCGGATGTCAGCAACCGACGAAGGTAGCAGCAAAATCCGCGACCCCTGTACGTCTCGCGGATGTTGCGCTCTCTTCTTCTTCGGAAAGTCTGCGGTACTCAGCTTCCGTTCTGCCCTTCGCAGAAGGGACTTTGTCATTCAAATCCACCGGATATGTCACGGAAATTAAACAGGTGGTCGGCGCAGATGGACGGCGCCGGGACATAGGCCCCGGGGACTATGTCAGCCGGGGCACTGTTCTCGCTCAGATTCGGCATCAGGATCTGAAGAATCAGCTTGACCAAGCCGCTGCAATGCTGAATCAAGCGCAGGCGCAGCATGTCCAGGCAACGCTGGACTACGAACGTGCGAAGGCGCTTTACGCCACGCAGAGTTTGACCAAACCCGAATTCGATCAAGCGCAGACTAGGTTTGATTCGACCAATGCGGGTGTGGATCAGGCCAAGGCGAATCTACACCAAGCGCAACTGACTCTTGAGGATGCCGATCTCACGGCACCCTTCTCCGGGTACATCCTTTCCAGGAGCATCGAACTAGGAAACCTCGTCGCGTCGGGCATGACAGCCTTTACGATCGCCGACACGAGCGCCGTCAAAATCGGTTTTGGCGTTCCCGAACATGCGGTGAAGCAACTCCGGTTGGGCCAACAATTCAGCATCCACCTGCAAGACGACCCGAAAGAGTACCAGGGGCGCGTCACGAGTATTGCGGCGAGCGCGGATGAGAAAAATCGCGTTTTCGCTATCGAAGTCACCGTACCCAATCCTAAGAACTATTTGAAACCGGGGATGATCGCTTCGCTCAATCTGGTGGGCGTTCAAAACGCTCCAGTTCCCTCCGTGCCTCTTACCGCCGTCGTTGCGGATCCTGCTTCATCTGGCAACTACGCTGTTTTCGTCGCTACAAACGAGAGTGGTAAGTGGGTGGCGCATGTGCGCGAGGTTAAGCTCGGTGAAACCCATGAAAGCGATGTGGCAGTCGATGGCGTGAAGGCAGGAGAAAAGGTCATCGTTGTTGGGGCGGCCGGCTTGAAGGACGGAGATTTCATTCAGGTTCTTCCATAAGGAGTATGGAACACATGGCACACGAAAACGCGCAAGAGATCAGCAGTCGTCGGAATGTCCCGAGGTTTTTCGTCGAGCATCCCCAGATCTCCTGGTTGCTTCTCGCCGGAGTGCTGATTTGGGGCTGGTTCGGCTACCAATCTATGCCTCAGCGAAAGGACCCCGAAATTCCGGTGCGAGTCGGCGTCGCGGCGTGTCCTTGGCCCGGAGCCACGGCGCAACAGGTAGAACAATTCATAACGCGTCGGATTGAGGACGTTGCCGCTGAGAATAAGACGATCCACCCTGGAACAGATGCGGACTACGGTATTAAGTCCATCTCTCTTCCAGGCTATTCGTTCGTCTACATACAACTCGATGAGGGAGTCACCGATACCAAGCGGCAATTCAGCGACATCAATCTTAAGCTCGATGCCCTGAATTCTCAGTTACCGCAGGGCGCCGGCCCCATCAGTTTCCAAAGCGATTTTGGAGACACCGCCGCGCTCATGCTAACTATCGCGAGCCCGAAAGTGGACGATATCGAAATCGCGGCGCGCGCCAATTCCGTTGAGACTGCAATTCGTAAAGCTCGCGACGCAAGTCAGCCGAATCAAGCGGGTCGGCGCATGACAGTCGTCGATTCCTTTCCGCAATCGATTGCGGCTCGCGAGGTTCTCGACACCGGATACCTATTTCAAGAGGAAGCGCAGAGTGCCGGAATCATCCGAGACTCGCAAATCATACAGGGAAGCGGATTCATCGGCTTCGATGGTCTTTCCGATGCGGATGACGGCTCTATACAAGCGTTCATCAAACGGTTTATGTCGGAGCGGTTGAAGCGATCCGAGCTGCATCCCGACGCCTGGGAGCCGGTGATCATCCGCGATCCGGCCGAGACGCGAGCGAAACTCGCTGCCGTTGCCGGCGACAAATACAGCTATGCCGAGCTCGACAATTTTTCTGACTTGATTGGACGAACGCTACAGGGCGCTCCCGAAGTTTCCAAGATCGAGCGGCGGGGCGTTCTGCCGCAGACCGTCTATCTGGATTATTCGCAGGATCGGCTCGCGGCCTACGGACTGCGTCCTGCTGATCTCTCCAAAGTACTGTCGGCCCGCAACATCATCGCCCCGGGCGGAAGTGTTGAAACGGGCGAACGCAGGGTCACTCTCATTCCCTCGGGACAATTTGAAAGCGTTCAAAGCATCGGCGATGTGGCGATCTCCGCTACGTCAGAGGGTGCCCCCGTATATTTACGGGACCTCGTACAAATAAGCCGGGGCTATCAGGCTCCTGCCCAATACCTCAATTACTACACTTGGCGAGATTCAAATGGGCATTGGCAGCGCAGCCGCGCGATCACTTTAGCGATTTATATGCGCGATAAGCAGCAAATCGCACGGTTCGGAGGGTCCGTCAATTCGAAGCTTTCGGACCTTCGGCAAATTCTTCCAGCCGACCTGATACTTGCGCACACGTCCGACCAACCGCTGCAGGTCAAGGAGAACATCCACCTGTTCCTGCGGGCCCTTATCGAAGCCATCATTCTCGTCGTTATTGTTTCGCTGCTTGGATTTTGGGAGTGGCGTCTGGCTCTGATCATGGCTCTGGCCATACCGATCACGCTCGCAATGACCTTCGGCATTGTCTATATGTTGGGAATCGATCTTCAACAAGTGTCCATCGCAACGCTGATCATCGCCCTGGGCCTTCTCGTTGATGTGCCGGTTGTCTCTGGCGACGGGATCAAACGCGGCTTGGCGGAAGGGCTGCCACGCACCGTCGCGTGCTGGCTCGGTCCCACGAAACTTGCAACCGCGATTTTCTACGCGACGATCACGAATATCATCGCCTATTTGCCATTCCTGATGCTCACCGGCAACACCGGCGAATTCTTGAAGAGCCTACCCGTGGTGATGACTGCCTCTCTGCTTTGCGCGCTCTGTGTTGCCATGACGTTTGTTCCGTTCCTGGGCTACTACATTTTGCGTGCTCCAGCAAAGCGAGAGCCGACAATCGAGGAGAGACGAGAGCGAGGATTCTACGGTTTTTACAACAAACTCGTCGGCAAAGCCATAAAACACCGTTGGGCTGTCCTCGGCGGGTCGTTAGTTTTCCTGATTATAGGTGGGGTGTTCGGTTCTCAGTTGAAGACCCAGTTCTTTCCTGAAGATGTCCAGTATTGGTTTTATCTCGATATTTGGCTGCCGAATGACGCTCCTTTGAGCGTCACCAACGATGCCACAACACAGGCCGAAAGGGTGGTCCGGCAGGTGGTTGAGAACTTTCCTGATGCCGCTAGCAAGGAAAAGGGTGGGCATCTCCTTAAGTCGCTGACGACCTTTGCCGGTGGCGGCGGACCTCGTTTCTGGTTTTCGGTTTCGCCGGAAATGCCGCAGACCAACTACGCGCAAATGATCGTTGAAGTCACTGATAAAGAGGCTTCGCCAAAGCTAGCTCGTCCCATCCAGGACGCTCTGGCCAAGGAAATACCAGGCGCCTGGATCACGGTTCGGCAGCTTCAAACGAATCCTGTTGAGAATCCCGTGGAGCTGCTGGTCTCTGGGCAGGAGGACGTCGACGCAAGAAATGAGGCCAGCGACGTTCGAACGCTTCGACAAATCGCCCGGCAAGCTCAGGACATCGTCACTCAAGCTCCCGGCATTGCCGTTCTCCGTGATGATTGGTTTCCAGACGATGTTCAGCAGAGGATTCAGATCGATCCGGACCGCGCAAACGTGGCTGGCATCACCAATGCAGATGTCGCCGACGCGTCGACCGCTGCGATGAGCGGCTCCATGGTGGGAGTGTTCAAGGAGGGCGACAAGAACATCCCCATTGTGGCTCGTCTTCGCATGGACGAGCGCGCCAAACTGGCTGACATCAAGAACCTCTACGTTTACTCCTCGCAGGCGAACAATCGAGTACCTCTGCTTTCGGTCGCGACGGTCGGAAATTCTTTGGAAACTGGTCGCATCGTCCGACGCGAGCATTTCCGCACTATCTCCATACTTTGTTATCCGGAACCTGGAGTCCTTGCCTCTGAAGTGCTCAATCCGATTCTTCCAAAATTGCAAGAGTTCCAGAAAAATCTTCCTCCGGGTTATCAGCTCCGCATCGGGGGCGAAAGAGCGAAACAGATAGACGGGTTCGCGAACCTCAAAATCGTTCTGTTGATTTCTTTGATCGGCATTTACCTGGCCCTACTCGTTCAGTTCAATAACGCGGTGAAACCACTTCTCGTATTCGCCGCGGCTCCCTATGGTGTGATCGGCTCTCTCATCGCTCTCGCGATCATGCATACACCCTTTGGATTTATGGCTTTTCTGGGCATCGCCAGTTTGATCGGCGTGATCGTTAGCCACGTGATCGTTCTGTTCGACTTTATCGAGGAAATGCACGCGAAGGGAGAGCCGCTGGAACAGGCCCTCCCAGACGCGGGCATCCAGCGTATCCGGCCCGTGATGATCACCGTAGGGGCGACTATCCTAGCCCTTTTTCCACTGGCGCTTGAAGGCGGCCCTCTATGGCAGCCTCTGTGTTATGCGCAGATTGGCGGCCTTGCCGTCGCAACCTTTATCACGCTGCTCTTGGTGCCAGTCCTTTACAGCATCTTCGTGCTTGACCTCAAGATCATCCGCTGGGAAACGAGAGAATCGCAAGCCACGCAAGGCGAAGTGCTCGACGCGCCTAAGACCGTTCCACAAACAACCTGAGACCAATGAAAATGACACTCATTCCTCAAGCCGCAGCCGCCGTTGTTCTCTTGATCCTTACGCTCTGTTTACAGTGTGCTGGGGTTGCGGCGCTCATCGAGTGGCTAAGAAGCGCCACCGCCAAGGGCGCCAAATTTGGCCCGATTCGTTCTGCCCTACTAGTGGTGAAATCAACAATCGCCATCATCATTCTCCATGGGCTCGTGATCCTGCTGTGGTCGAGTTTCTATCGGTTGCAGTGCTTCCCCTCATGGGAACTCGCCTTCTACTTCTCTGCCAGCAGTTATGCCACCGTCGGGTACGGCGACGTGATCCTTCCGGGCAGGTGGAGACTTTTAGGACCTTTGGAGAGCATGGCCGGAGTACTAATGTGTGGAGTATCAGTCTGCCTTCTATTTGCAACGATCACGCGGTTGGTCTTCCGCGACCCACGTCATTCTCGAAAGCTGGACCACGCAAGCCGTCAGGTAGCTCTTGGGGAATCACCAAATTCGAGTGAGCAAAACTATGCCTAATACCACCATCGAAACTCCTGATTGGCTTCGCGAGATGGGGACGATCCTGGAGGAACTCAACGAAGGTGTAGTCGTCGTTGACGATCAGCTTCGAGTGATCTTCGCAAATGAAGCGCTCAGGCGCATGGGAGACTTCGAGCGCGAGGAGATTCAGGGCCGCACACCCGACGCGATTTTCCCACCCAACGACATTCCGCACATCATGCGGCAGCACGAATCGGGGCAGAAGTATGGGGTGAATCGCGACGAGTTCTATCTTCCTCGCAAGGACGGCCTGAAAATCCCGGTGATTTTCAGCGGGCGGATCATTCAAGGCTCAGACGGACAGGAATACTCGTTGGTTACCGTCACCGACATCAGCGAACAAAAGCGAATTGAGGAACGGCTTCGTGAATCCAATGCGCTCCTTGAGGAGCGCCAAAGAGAAATTGAGGCCGATCTTTCGATTGCAGCGCGAGTCCAACAATCACTCGCGCCGCAGAGTTTGATATGGAAAGACCTCGCTGTCGAAGCCTACTACAGCCCCGCGCATAAGGTTGGCGGCGACTTCGGTGTCGTACTGTCGCAAGGCGACGAATTGTTAAATATTATTGTCTGCGATGTTTCAGGGCACGGAGTTGGCTCGGCTCTTATGGCCGGCCGCATTTACTCTGAAACCCTCCATGCCCTGGAACGTAGGACTGCGCCTGTCGCGTTGCTGCAGCGCCTCCACGAGTTTGTAAGTGATCGGCTCGCTCAGGAAGATTTCTACTTCACCATGGCCGCAGCGCGTTTTCGTCAATCCGGGCACCGCATGAGTTTCGCCGCTGGAGGCCATCCCCCAGCAATACTCGTCTCGAATGGCACTCTCCGCCTGCTTAGTTCGCGGAATGCCATCCTCGGTCGCCTGCCCGAGCTTGTTCCGTCCGCGCCCGCGGACGAAATAGAACTCGCGCCCGGCGATCGTCTGGTTCTCTACACGGACGGGCTCGTCGAGGTATTCGACATCTGCGGGAAAATGCTTGGCGTAGACGGCCTTCAAGAGTTGATTCGCCAATCTGCGATGCGACCACTGCCGGAAATGAAACAGGCAATCCTCGATGGAGTCGCTGCGTGGAGTCACGGACCGCTAGCCGACGACGTGTCCCTTGTTATCGTTGAAGTTCGTTAGCCATGGAGTCCTCATCTAGACCGCGTGCCGTGATTTCGAGGACCTCCAGAACCGGCTGGAGGAATTCAAAAGCCTGGCAGGGATATCGCCGCGACCGCGACAAGCGACGCTAATATGCGATAACCGTCTGCATGATAGCCTCCATTCTGCGGCGCCTTTTGGTTGCGTTGACATTGGGGAGAAGTCAGCATCCGGGAATCAGAAGGCCGGTGATGCGGGCGCGCGTTGCAAGCAGGGGACCATGTTGGATCTCCGCGATCAATAAAAGGTGCGCGAGGGGTCAAAACCTAGAGGCATTTAGACCGCAGGGCATCGAAGCGCTGTTACAGTTCTCAGGAGCGCAGCACGGTGTCTAAATCATGCGGGCACAATCCTTTCGGTCGCAAACTGAAGTTGAGCTTGTGACAATCAAGTGCGCGAGAGGTTGAAACCCTCTGCTGTCACCGATTTGTCACTAAAACTCGCGCAAAACGGGCTAAAACGACGCAAGTAGGAAAAACTCAAAGTGGCGCTATCTGACGGCTGGCAAAGGGATTTAGTTGGATTTTGTGTCAGATAGCAAAACGGCGATTTAATTTTTCAAGACCGCCGCGTTCAACCGCTCTGCCACCCCTCCATAACCATGCTCAAGAATAAGAATAATTGTAGCTTGGAGCGCGATTTAGTGACAGCTCTGCGCCAAGCCATTGCATTCTGCGGGGCACTGTCCTCGGTTGTCACTATGAATCCCGAGTGTCGCTGCTGCGATCTTCTTCGTACCGATATTTACGCGCGCGTCATCCCGTGTCGTCGACGCTGAAACGGGGAGCGGGAATCATTCGATGGACTTGCGGAAACGCAGCACGCTGACACTCAGCATGAAAATCGCAAAACCTGCCATGAGGAGCATGTCTGGCCAGAGGACGTCGAGGCCAACCCCTTTGAGAAAAATGCTGCGCAGGATCAGAACCACATGGCGGAGCGGGTTGAAATAACTCAGCTTCTGGAAAAACGGCGGCATGCTGCTGATGGGTGTGCCGAACCCGGAAAGACTGGTCATCGGCATCGTGAAGAAAAACGCCGTGATCATCGCCTGTTGCTGCGTTACCGCCAACGTGGAAAGCAATAGCCCAAGGCCAAGTGCCGCGAGCAGAAAGACCATGACGCCCATTGCCAGCACCGCAATGTGTCCCCTGAGAGGTACTCCAAACCACAGCGTGCCAACGAGAGTTAGCATCGTCGCGTCGAAACAGCCAATGAGAAAGAACGGCACCGTTTTGCCGAGGATAAACTCCCAGCGGCGAATCGGCGTGACCATGACCTGTTCCAGAGTGCCGATCTCACGCTCGCGGACCACGGCGAATGCCGTCAGGTTCATGATCAGGATGAGCATCAGGTTTCCAAGCACGCCTGGAACAAAATACCATTCGCTCAGGAGTCCTTCGTTGAACCACGGTCGCGCCTCTAGGTCCACACGAGGCACGAACGACACCAACTGCGGCGCGATTCTCTGCATCCGGTCGATCTGATAGGCCTGTGCAAAGTTCGCTCCAACCTGGCTGAGATAGCCGAGCGCGACCAGCGCGGTATTGGAATTTGAGCTGTCCACAATCACCTGGACGGTTGCTCCCTCGCCGCCGCGCAAGCGTTGCGCGAAGCCCGAATCAATTTCAACCGCCAGAAGAAAATCGCCCCGATCAATGCCCGTGCGAAGTTCATCGCGCCGCGTCGCATACTTTGCAATGTGGAAGTACCGGCTTGCGGAGAAATGCGAAATCAGTTCCCGACTCTCTTGGGTGTTGTCCTGATCGAGCACGGCTAGCGAAACGTGCTTTATTTCCATGGTCGCCGCGTAGCCAAAGACGACCATCTGGATGAGCGCCGGCCCAAACAACAGCCAGCGCGTGTGCGGGTCGCGCAGAGTCTGGATGAACTCCTTCTTGATCATTTGGCGAATGCGCTCGAATGTCTCGAGGATTTTCATGCCAGCCTCTTCTGAAATGAGCGCGTCGCGAGCACGACCAAGACCACCGCAATCGCCGCCAAGGCCATGATGTCCCCCGCCAATAGCCGAACCTCGGTGCCTTTCAGAAACACATTTCGCAAAATGGAGACGTAGTACCGCGCCGGGAGCACCGCCGTGATCCACTGGACGACAACCGGCATCTGGTCGATCGGAAAAATGAAGCCCGACAACAGGAACGTCGGAAGAAACGTGGCCAACAACGCCATCTGGCAGGCTCCGAGTTGCGACTTCGCAGTGACGGAAATGAAATAGCCGAGCGACAGCACGACGAGGAGGAAGAGCATCGAACAGCCGAAAAGAACCACCCAACTTCCGCGAAATGGGACGCCGAACCACCACACTGCAGTCCCGGCGCAGATAGCTGTGTCCGCAATCCCGATTACGAAGTACGGGAAGAGTTTCCCGATCTGAATTTCCAGCTTGCCGACAGGCGTGGAGATCAGCTGCTCCATCGTACCGCGCTCCCATTCTCGAGCAATTGTCAGCGAAGTAAGGAACGCGCCCACAACTGCCATCACCATCGCGACCACGCCGGGGACCAAATCCGCCATGCTTTCCAGATCTTCGTTGAACCAGGTGCGAGGCTCGAATGTGATGTTTGGGGCACCCGCGCCAAGGCCTCGTTCCTCCTGCCAGGCAACCTGTATTTCGGAGGAGTAACTCTGCACGATCGCCTGCGCGTAGCCCATGCCGATCGTTGCCGAGTTGCTGTCGCTGGCGTCAAGGATTGCCTGCACGCTCGCTTGCCCGCTCGAATGGAGATCTTCCGCGAACCGGGATGGCACCACTACCGCCACGCTGCACACTCCGTGATCGATGTTCCGGACGACGTCCGAGTAGCTGTCCGAGACGCGCACGATATTGAAATAGTCAGTCGCCTGAAAATGCTTGAGAAAGTCTTGGCTGGCTTGAGTGCCGTCGCGATCGTAAATGCACAGCGGAACGTGTTTGACGTCGAGGTTCACGGCATAGCCGAAGATGAAGAGCTGAACTAGCGGTATCACGAGAATGATGAGCAGGCTTCGTGGATCGCGCCCGATCTGGAGCACTTCCTTGCGCGTCATCGCAACGATCCGCGTCCAGCTCATGCCGCAACCTCTTTACTCGCGCCACGTACCGCCGTGAGCGATACGAACACGTCCTCTAGGCTCGGTGCGATTTGTTCGATTCGCCCCGCCCGAAATTGCCGCGCCAATAGCAACTCGCGAATTTTCGGCGCCATAGCTGCCGCATCGGCGACAACCGCGTGGATACCGCTGCCGAAGACGGCGGCGTCCAGCACCTCAGGAGCCGTCTGAAGCATCTCCAGTGCCGGGCCGAGCGGTTCGCATTCGATCATCAAAAGTTCGCCCTTCATATGGTGGCTCTTCAGTTCTGTGGGCGTGCCCATGGCCACGATGCGCCCTCGATCCAGGAGTACGAGACGGTTGCAGTACTCGGCCTCGTCCATGTAATGCGTCGTGACGAAGACCGTGACGCCTTCTCCGACCATCTCGTGGATCAAGTCCCAGAATTGCCGGCGTGAAACGGGATCGACTCCTGAGGTGGGTTCGTCGAGGAAAACGATCGGCGGGCGATGCAATACGGCGCACCCGAGAGCCAGCCGCTGCTTCCAGCCAACCGCCAGCGCGCTCGTCGCGTTGTGCCCGCGCCCCTCGAGCCCCGCCATCTTTAGCGCCCATGCGATGCGCGCCGGAATTTCTTTTTTCGGCACGCTGTACATGCCAGCGAAGAACTCCAGATTCTCGGCAACGCGCAGGTCGTTATAGAGCGAAAACTTCTGCGACATATAGCCGATGTGCTGGCGCACAGCCTCGGGGTTCCGGGCAACGTCGATCCCGGCAACCGCGGCGCGTCCGGACGACGGCCGCAGCAGGCCGCAGAGAATGCGGATCGTTGTGGATTTTCCGGAACCGTTCGGGCCGAGGAATCCGAAGATTTCGCCGTGGCGCGCCTCGAAGCTCACATCGTCAACCGCAACGAAATTTCCGAATCGCTTCGTGAGATTCTGAACCATAACCGATGGCCCGTTTTGGTTCATCAAGACCTCGCCGGCAATCGCGCCGTTGACTCTCTTTCTACCGCTGATACAAAAATGTCTTCGATGCTCGCCTCGACCTGCTCGATCGAGTCATAAGAAATCCTGCCTGCATCCAAACGCGCGCGCAGCTCCGGAAGGCGCCGGGCCGCATCGTCCACTAAGACATGCACGTGATCGCCTACGAGCAGAACGTCTCGCGCGCCGTTGGCACCGGAAAGTTCAGCTCGGGCGCGCTCCGGATCGGACGAATGGACGACGATGACTCCTCCTGGGAACTTTTTCTTCAATGCTTCGGGAAGATCGCAGAAGAGCATTCGCCCCTGGTACAGGAGCCCAACTCGATGGCAGCGTTCGGCTTCATCGAGGTAGGAAGTGGATGTGAGAATGGCGACGCCTTGGGCGAGAAGAGAATAAAGAATCTGCCAGAAATCCCGGCGCGAGACTGGATCCACTCCGTTTGTCGGCTCATCCAGCAGAATCACGCGCGGCGTGTGTATGAGCGCGCACACAAGTCCCAGTTTCTGCTTCATCCCTCCCGAGAGGTTTCCCGCCAAGCGGCGGTGAAACTCGGCGAATCCGGCCGCGGCCAGTAATTCGGCGGACCGTTTCTCGCGCTCCTTCCGGCTGATGCCGAATAGGTCGGCATAAAACCGAATGTTCTCGTCGACGGTGAGATCTTCGTAGAGGCCAAAGCGCTGCGGCATGTAGCTCAGATCCCGCTTGGCGCCTTCGGGGTCGAGCCGAACATCATGTCCCGCCACTATTACCGATCCGGAATCCGGCCTGAGAACCCCCGCGAGCATTCGCATCGTGGTCGTCTTGCCAGCGCCGTCAGGTCCCACGAGGCCGAAAATCTCGCCTGGCTTGACATCAAATGAAAGCTGGTCGACTGCCGTGACACCACCGAACCGCTTGCCGAGACCTGAAACGATGATTGCAGGAGTGGAGCTCATGACGGCCCTGGTTATTTCACGTCGACGTAGGCATCAGCCGGCATGCCGGGTTTGAGTTCGTGGTTTGGATTCTCGACGTCGATCTTGATGCGGTAGACGAGCGTCACGCGTTCTTTCTCCGTCTGCACGCTCTTCGGAGTGAATTCCGCATCCGAGGCGATTACGGAAACGCGCCCCCGATACGTCTTGCCCGGATACGTGTCGGTTCGCACGTTGACCTCCTGGCCCCAATGGAGCTTTCCGAGGTCCGTCTCCGGCAGATACACGCGGAGCCATATATGGTCCAAGTCGGCGAGCGTCACGATGGGCGTACCCGGGGATACCACTTCGCCCAATTCAGCCTGACGAACCAAAACGATGCCGTCGAACGGCGCCTGTAGCACCGTGTAGCTCAGGCGAATCTGCGACATATCGAGATTCTCCTTGGCCTGCCGGACATTCGCTCGGTCCACATCCAACTCTTCCTTCCGGGTGCCCTCGACAAGTTCGTTCAGAATTTGCTGCGCCCGATCGTAAGTCGCCTGTGCGCGGGTCACGTTCGTCGCAGCTTGATCGCGCGTTTGCGCGGGAATCTCATCCTTTTCATAAAGGGCTTCATAGCGTGCGTAATCCTTTTTCTTTTGATCCAGGTCGGCCTTGGAATCGACCACGGTTTGCTTCGCCGCCTCAACCTCCTGCCACCGGCTGCCCGCCAGTCCAAGGACGAGCTGTCGGTTGCGCATGCGCCGTGTTGCTTCATCGACGGCTACCTGCTGGCGGTAGTCGGCGCTATCAAGCCGGGCCAGCAGATCTCCGGCCTTCATCGCCATGCCTTCGTCAACGGGCAGCTCGATGATGCGGCCCGTCACCTTGAAACTGACAAGGCTCTCATGCGCTTCGATGTTCCCGGAAAGCTTCAGCTCGCTTGCGGGAGTCTGTCCCGCAAGCCACATGCGATAGAGCCGTATTCCCGCAAATCCCGCAAGGACGGCCAAAAGTACGATTAGAAGCGCGCGTTTCATGGCACTTTCCCCTCTTTCTGGTTGTCGGCGCCGCTTCTTGGATCGACTTGGCCGAGATAGGTTTGATAGTTCTTCTCCGTCGCGCCGAGGGCGCGCGCGAGGGCGGCCCGCGCGTCTGCATTCTGCGCGATCGCTGCGATTCGGTCGTCCTGCGCACTTGCCAAAGCGTCCTGAGCAGTCACGACCTCGATGTTGTCGGTCACTCCGTTGCGGAAGCGGTCCTCTGCCAGGATCAACTCTCGCTGAGACAGATCGAGCACGGCTTGCGTGACGCTCACTTGCTGCTCCGTGGATTGGATGTCCAGAATCGCCTTGCGGAGATCCTGTTCGATGCCGCGCGCGAGATCGTCCGTTTGTGCCTTCAAACGGTCCGCGCGGCTATCGAGTTCCTGTTTCTCTCCGTTGCGATCCCTATCGAAGATTGTCACGGAGAGGATCGCTTCGATTCCGCCCGTTGCGGGCATTGCGCCAAAATTGCGGCCGGCCGCGCCGTAGTTTCCATTTAGACTCAGCGTGGGCAAGTAGCGCGCGTGCGACGCCTTTTCTTGCTCCATCAGTGATTGCTGCTGGCTCATCAGCGAACGGTAATCATCGCGGGCTCCCAGCGCCGCCGGCAGGGCCTGTTTGACGTCGGGCGATTCAATATGCCGGAATTCGAGCTTCTCGGCAGGCTCAATGGAGGTTCCCGGACTGAGTCCCAAAAATCTCGCGAGCGCGAGCAACGAGGTTTGGTAGTTATTCTGCGCGACGAGCAGAGTCTGTTGATCGCGCGCAAGCTGCACTTGCGACCGAACTACGTCGATGGCGGTCGCGAGGCCCTGATCGTGTTGATCCGTGGCTAGCTTTTCGAGGACCCGGGAGGTTTCCACTCGCGATTGAGCCGCCTCGACCTCGGCCGCCGCCGTTTCGGATTGCAGGTAAAACCCGGCTGCCTCTCGAACAACAAAGTCGCGGGTATCCTGATAGCTCAACCGCGTGGCCTCTTCTTCCCTGGCACTGGCCTTCCAGTTGTGCAGCGCTTGGCGATCGATCACCGCCTGCGATGCGAATACGCGAAAGTCATAGTAAGCAAAAGGGCCGACGGCGGTTGGAATCCCGGGAAGGGAAATTCCTTCAATGCTGAGATTATTTTTCAGCAGGTTTGCAAGCGTGTCTGCACTGGCATGTGGAAGCAGCACCGCCAGGCTCCTTGTGCGCGCCCCCTCCGCTTCACCAATCTGGGTCGCGGAAACTTGTACATTCACGTTCTGCTTCAGCGCCAGATCGATCGCATCCTTTAGTGTCAACCGCCGCGGAACATCCTGTGCACTGACGCATGCCGCCGACATTGCCAGCAGAAGAAGGAAAAATGCCGTGGGTCCCCAGTTCGGTCTCATGACGCCTCTCGCGCTCCAAGGGATTCCGCGCCTTCGGGGGCATTCGTCGAATCGGCTCCCCGGAGTCCGCGTAAGATGAAATCGAGATGCGCCTGTTGGTACGCGTCGAGATCGGGCCCGTTGCGCTCGCCAAGCACCAGTATCCACGCGACCGCAAGGACCGCCGGCGCGGCAAGGATTTGAGGAAACTTGCCGATTCCGCTCGTCTGAAATTCTCCCGAGGCGACCCCTCGATCGAACACGAGACCGAGAGCCGCCGTGCCAGGCTCGATGATCTCTCGGTAATACATTTGGGCAAGTTCCGGAAATTTCCCGCTCTCGGCAATCAGCAGCCTGAGGAGTGCACGCGCTCTCTTATTTTTGACGATCTCCACATATTGACGCGACAGAAGATCGCGGAGCACAACCTCGGCCGAGCCGGCAAAATCCTGGAGAAACGCGTGAGTCCCTGAAAAAACAGGCTGGATGAACGCACGCAGAACTGCCCGGAAGAGCACTCGCTTATTGTTGAAGTGCAGAAAGATCGTGCCCTTGGCGATTTTCGCTCGCCTGGCCACATCCTCGAGGCGGGTGGCCGCATACCCGTTGATGGCAAACTCCTCGAATGCAGCTGCCAAAATCTGTTCCCTTCGCTGTGTTTTGTCGGTTCGTTTCCGAACGTGTCGTTTGACGGCGGTCATGTGCGTTTCCTTCGTCGCTCGCCCGGTCCGTTCATCTAACTGACCGGTCAGTCAACTCTCATTTTCAACTTCCGGGCGCTTCGCCTCCGTGATTCGCGTCACCCGCGCTTGTGACCTGTGTCACGCCTGTCCGCCCGAGCCATCCATGGACCTTATGACAAGGAGCCAGCGAGGTTGCCTTCAATCGCGCGATGCGAATCGGATCTCAATGTCGTTCACAATGCTAGGAGTTGGGTCGTGAAGGGTGGAGGTCATCGTCGGCTCTCAGGCCGAGGAGAGATTACTGGCGCTGGCAGAAGCCCGTGTAGGCGGGAATCCAGAAGATCGTGCCGGAGAGGTACTCTTAGAAGCCGATGCTCTTGCCGTAACTCAGCTTGATGCCGCGCGCGCCGTCGCCATTCGGTTTGAGCCGCCCTGTTTTTCCTGTGCTTCGATTTTCTGCTGCGCAAGCTGCGGCTCAAAGCAGCGGCGACACCGCGCCTCGTACATTCCACCCGCGCCGACCACGATCAGTTCCTCCGATGCGACGATGCGCTGCGTGTGTACGGCCGGATTTCCGCATCGCATGCAGATGGCGAGAAGTTTGGTGATTTCCTCGGCGACCGCAAGCAGCCGCGGCATCGGCTCGAAGGGACGCCCCATGAAATCGGTGTCGAGCCCGGCCACAATCACGCGCTTGCCCAGTTCGGCGAGCCTCGCGCAATCCGCAACGATGCTTTCGCCGAGGAACTGGGCCTCATCGATGCCGACGACTTCCGTGCGGGCGGCGACTTTCTCCAAAATCTCGCTGCCGGTGCTGACAAGCTCGGAAGGGATTTCAAGGCCGGAATGGGAGACGATGCCGTTCTTCGAGTAGCGTTGATCGATGACCGGCTTGAAAATTTGAACGCGCTGCTTGCCGATTTCGGCGCGGCGCAGGCGCCGGATCAGCTCTTCGCTCTTGCCGGAAAACATCGGTCCCACGATCACTTCGATCCAACCCATGTTGCCCTTCACGATGTCCACGTTTCCTTTGCCTCCAAGCGTAAGGCTATCACACCGCGTTGTGAATATTGCGTTGGCATGCAAGCCGGTCGAACGTTATGCCTGGCCGAGAGTCGCATCAAAACACGCAAGCCACACGCTTGACACGGCGTGGTAACCTTCTGGCGCCTAGGTCGCAATAGGTCACTGCCAGCTGCCGGGGGGTAATACGAGATGGCGAGCGAAATGAAGATACGCGTCAACGAACAGTTGCACAGCATCACCGCGGCACCGGACACGCCTCTGCTCTACGTCCTTTCGGGCGAATTGCAGCTTCAGGGACCGCGATTTGGCTGCGGACTCGCGCAATGCGGCTCGTGCTCGGTACTCGTGAATGGCGTCGAAATGCGTTCGTGCGTGACGCCTGTGTCCGCGGTCGTCGGCAAATCCGTGACGACGCTCGAAGGCCTTCCCGCCTGGTACGCGAAGCAGAAAAAACTTGCGAAGGCTCCCGCGCTGCACCCAGTGCAGCAATCCTTCATCGACGAGCAGGCGGTCCAGTGCGGCTACTGCTTCAACGGAATGATCATCCAGGCCGCCGAGCTTCTCTCGAAAACGCCGCAGCCGACCGAATCGCAAATCCGCGCCGCGATGAACGGCCATCTATGCCGCTGCGGCAGCTACCCACGGGTGATCAAAGCCATCCAACGGGCATCGCGCGCAATGACAGCATCGGCCGAGCGCGCGCCGGATGAAGTAGTGGCGCAGGAAATTCAGACGGCGGAGGTGGCGCGATGACCACAGCTAAGATCAGCGTGAAATCCACTCCGTCCACATCATTTCCACGCCGCGAATTTTTGAAAGCGGGCGGCGCGCTGATCATCGGATTCAGCAGCGCGGGCTTGGTCGGCGACGCGCTCTTCGCGCAAGGCACAGCAACCGCCGCGCGAGGCGCAGCAGCGGGTCCGCCCGATCCGAAGCAGATCGACACCTGGCTCGCCATTCACGCGGACAACACCGCGACCGTTTACATCGGTTACGTCGAGCTGGGCCAGGGTTCCACCACGTCGCTGCTGCAAATCTCGGCCGAAGAGCTCGACCTGGACATGAGCCAGGTCAGCACAATTCGTCTCGACACCAACCTCACACCGAATCAGGGCGGCACGTACTCGAGTTCGTCGATCGCGCGCGGCAGCCCGGCGATTCGCACCGCCGCCGCCGAGGCGCGGCAAGCGCTTCTGCAGATGGCGTCGAAGAAACTGGGCGCGCCTGTCGAGCGGCTCATAGTTTCGAAAGGCGTTGTGACCGTGGGGGGGATGGGCGGCGAGGCATCATCCGTCACCTACGGCGAGCTTGTCGGCGATAAGCCGTTCAACCTCGCGTTCACGGGCACGGCACCGCTCAAGCCCGTCGCGGACTACAAGCTCGTCGGTGCGCGGCCCACGCGCAACGACATTCCAGAAAAGGTCAGCGGCACATACGTCTTCCTCCAGCACGTTCGCTTGCCGGGCATGTTGCACGGGCGCGTCGTACGGCCGCGCGGGCAGGGCGTCTACGGCGCTGGTGCAAAAGTCGCGACGCTCGACGAAGCCTCGATCGCGGACATTCCGGGCGCGCGCGTTTTGCGCAAGGGCGATTTCGTCGGCGTCGTCGCCGAGCGCGAATGGGACGCCGTTCGCGCCGCGCAGCAGTTGAAAATCACGTGGGACATGCCCGCCACACTCCCCGGCAGCGACGCTCTCTATGACGCGATGCGCGCGGAGAAAACCACCGATCGAGTCGTGCTCGAGCGCGGCGATGTGACCGGCGCTTTCGGCGCGGCCGTGCACGTCGCTTCCGGCACATATCACGCGCCCTACCAGGCGCACGCCGGGTTCAGCCCGAATGGCGCGCTTGCGGACGTCACGCCTGATTCCGCGCTCGTGATCTGCTCGACGCAGGATGTCTACGCCACTCGCAACACGCTTGCCGACGTGCTCGGAATGCCCGCGCAAAAAGTTCGCGTGCAGTATTACGAAGGCTCCGGCACCTACGGCCACAGTTGTTACGACGACGTCGCGCAGGCCGCCGCCATCCTCTCGCAGCTTGCAGGCAAGCCGGTCCGCCTCCAATTCATGCGCTGGGACGAGCACGGCTGGGACAACTATGGTCCCGCGCACGTCGGTGAAATCCGCGCCGCCGCGGACGCGAGCGGAAAAATCGTGGCGTATCAGTACGACGGCTGGCACCACAACTGGAGCGCGATCGAAACATCCGCGCAACTCGCTCTCGGCACTCCGGCCGCCGAGTGGAGACTCGGCGCCGCGCAGCAGGTCAACCCCTCCGATTGCGGCGGAATGTACGATATTCCCAACGTCCGGCTCGTGAACCATCAGGTGCCGGGACTGAAATACCTGAAAGGCGCGTGGCTGCGCTCGCCGCTCGATCTTTCGTTCTCATTCGCGTCGGAGCAGACCATCGACGAACTCGCTCGCCAGGCGGGCATCGACGCGTACGAATTCCGCAGGCGCAACATCACCAACGACCGCTGGATGGGCGTGCTCGACGCCGCCGCGCAGGCTGCGAAATGGCAGCCTCGGCCGCCCGCCTCGAAATTATCCAACGCGAAAATCGCCACCGGCCGCGGCATCGGCCTCGGCACGCATCTCACCTCGTATGGCGGCGCCGTCGCCGAGATCGAAGTGAACAAAGAAACGGGCAAGGTCTCGGTCAAGCACATGTACGGCGCGATCGACGCGGGCCTCGCCGTCAATCCGGCGTTCATCGAGAATCAGATCAGCGGCCAGCTCGTCCAGACTGCAAGCCGTATGCTGCTCGAGGAAGTCACGTTCAACAAAACCAACGTGACAAGCCTCGACTGGAACAGCTATCCCATCGTGCGTTTCGAGGAATGCCCGGAGGTGACGCCGGTCGTCGTGCAGCGCCTCGATCAGAAATCCACCGGCGCTGGCGAAGAGGTGATGGCCGCTGCCGCGGGCGCGATCGCCAACGCTTTCTTCGACGCAACCGGCGTCCACATGCGCGAGTTCCCGTTGACTCCCAAGCGCGTCCTCGCCGCTCTCAGCCGCGCTTAGACCGCATTTTCCTGCTCGCTGGCCCGCGCCGCCGCGCCGAATCTTCGGCGCAGCGTACCCGGTTTCACGTCTCCTGGTGCATACTGTCGCGGTTCGTCATCTGGCCGGGAGCGCAACGCATGAAAGTGAAGGCAGCCGTCGCATCAGAGGGCATTGCACGGCTCTCGATCGAAGAGTTGGAGCTGACCGAGCCCGGCCCGGACGGCATTCTGATCCGCATCGTCGGCGTAGGTCTCTGCCACACGGATGTGAAAGCGCTCGAGGGAGGCATGGGCGTGCCGAAGCCCATTGTTCTCGGCCATGAGGGCGCGGGCATCGTCGAACGAGTCGGCAACCGCGTCACCAAAGTGAAGCCCAGTGATCATGTCGTTCTGACGTATGACTCGTGTGGCGCGTGCCCTGCGTGCGCGGGCGGCAATCCCGCCTATTGCGAGCATACGAGCGCACTCAACTTCCGGGATTCGCGCGCCGGAGAGCCCGGCTCATTCCGCAAGAGTAGCGACGCGATCCATGGTCACTTCTTCGGCCAATCCTCGTTCTCGAACTACGCCGTCGCGCGGGAGCGAAACACGATTCCCGTTCGCAAAGACGCTCCGCTCGAAATTCTCGGCATGCTCGGCTGCAGCGTGCAGACCGGCGCCGGCGCGGTGATGAATTCTCTCGGCGCGACAGCGGGCAGCACGATTGCGATCTTTGGAGTCGGTCCTGTGGGGCTGAGCGCCGTAATGGGGGCGGTTGTATCCGGCTGCGCGGAGATTGTGGCCGTGGACGTGCTCGAATCGCGCCTCGCGATGGCAAGAAATCTCGGCGCCACGCGGACTGTACTCGCCGGCCCGAATGTGAAAGCGTCGGAAGAAGTGAGAAAGCTCGTTCCCGGCGGAGTGAACTACGCGTTCGACACGACCGGACGCGCCGATAGCTACCAGCAGGCGATCGCGTCGCTTGCGGCCAAGGGCCGCTTCGGCTTCGTGACCGTCCCCGCAGGAATTTTCCAGCCCAATCTCGGCGCGCTGATGCTCGGCGGCCTTTCGATTCGCGGAATCGTCCAGGGCGATAGCGTGCCGGACGCATTCATCCCGCACCTCATCGACCTGCACATGAACGGCCGCTTCCCGTTCGACAGGCTCATCACAAAGTATCCCTTTGAGAAGATCAATCAGGCGATCGAGGATCAGGCAGCGGGGAAAGTCATCAAGCCGGTATTCATGTTTCCGCGGTAGCGGAACCCACTTTTACGCAATATTAATCATTTATGTGGTGTCATATTCGATTCGCCATGCGACGCCATTTTACTCGTTCTGGATTCCGGTTCCTCTGCGTGCTGCTCGTGTGCCTCGCCGCGCCGCGATTCGCCGTCGCGCAGACCTCGCCGCCGGCTCAAGCGCCGCCGCAAAACACGCAAACCGAGCAGACCAGCCAACCGTCGAGCGAGGCTGCGCCTTCCGATTCCGACTCGGACGACACCGACCTGGTCACCCTCTTCCCGCATTCGAACACCAGCCGCTACTGGATCTCGGGGCAGGCCAATATAGTCCTGCAATGGCATGGAGCTTTCCCGGCAAAATACACTGGGACGAACAGCCTGCGACCAGAACCGGAAAATGGCACCTCAAAGGTCTATACGCTCTATCTCGGCTACGAACTCACGCCCACAACCGAAGTCTTTTTCGACATGGAAAGCGCGGGCGGCCACGGCCTCAGCAACGCCCTTGGCCTCGCCGGCATCACGAATCTCGATGTCGTGCGCAACACTACCCTCAGCCAGGATCCGTACGTCGCCCGGCTGATGCTGCGGCAAATCATTCCGCTCGGCGACGAGCGCATCGAAGCCGATCGCGACGAGCTTCATCTCGCCACGTCTCTGCCGGCGCGACGGATCGAGTTCCGCTTCGGCAAGTTCGACCTCGCCGACTTTTTCGACCTCAATACATGGGGGCAAGACAGCCATCTGCAATTCCTGAATTGGACTGTCGACAACAATGGCTCGTACGACTACGCCGCCAACACGCGCGGCTATACCGATGGCGTGTTGGTCGAATACGACGACCACTGGTGGACGGCGCGCTTCGCTGAAGCGCTGATGCCGAAAGTGGCCAACGGTATAAACCTCGACGCCGATGTGGCTCGCGCGCGCGCCGAAAATCTCGAGCTCGAAGCCCGCGGGAAGTTGATCGCGCACCGTGCGGGCACGGTCCGCCTGCTCAGCTATCTCAATCACGCCGACATGGGCAACTACCGCAAGGCAATCGATGATTATCTGGCGGGTCCGGAGACCTCTCCGCCCGATATCACCGCCACCCGTCGCCAGGGGCGCCACAAATACGGCTTCGGCTTGAACTTTGAGCAGGAAATCACGTCACAGGTAGGTGTCTTCGGCCGCCTAGGCTGGAGCGATGGCCGCAACGAGTCCTTCGCGTACACCGAAGACGACCGCACGCTCGAACTCGGCGGCTTCGCGACGGGCAGCGCGTGGCATCGGCGCAACGATCGCGCCGGGGTCGCTTTTGTCGCCAACGGAATCGTGGCCGCGCATCAACAATATCTCGCTCTCGGCGGACTCGGCTTCCTGCTCGGCGACGGCGGCCTCACCTACGGCCCGGAAAAAATCTTCGAGGGCTTCTACACCGCGCACCTCTGGCGCGGCTTCTTCGCGTCTTTCGATCTTCAGCACGTCAACAATCCCGGCTATAACCAGGCGCGCGGCCCCGTCACTGTCCCCACTCTCCGCTTCCACACAGAATTCTGACAATGCGACAAGCATTGTCATCCCGAGGGAACGAAGTGACCGAGAGATCTCTCTTTACGTCGATTCGCTAACGCATCGCAGGCGTGCTTTTATCGTTTCGGCGCCCCGCCCGGCACTGTAGCACCCGGAGCGCCATTCGCTGGCGGCGGTGGTGGCGGGAAGAGCGGCTGCTTTAGGATGTCCACCACATCCGGCGGAAGCTTGTCCGCGTTCGCCAGCAGCGCCGCGACTTGCCACATCTGATCGTCCTTCAATATCCCATCGAAACTCGGCATCCCAGTCATGCGAATTCCATTCTTGATCTTCCAGTATGTAACGCCGACCGGATCATCCGTCACATAACCATCTGGCGTAAAAAGCTGCGGAGGTGGGGGGAACATTTTCGGTTCCGGAAAGGAATTGGTTTGCTGCGGCAAGCCATGACATCCGCCGCAGCCTCGCCGATACGTTTGTGCTCCGGCCATGATATCGGCTGCGCTGAAAGTCGAGAGTTCGCGTTTCGGCGCTTGCCGATGAATTCGCGACCCGAGCGCGACTCCAGCAATGATCCGTTCGAACGGAAACGGGTGGTCCGTCACAGCCGCCGGTGCAAACCCGCCCAGCAGATAAATCGCGCCAAGAACCGGCACGGCAATCAGTCCCACAATTACTCCCCAAAAAAATTTCCCCATGTCTCATCCTCCCGTAACGCGCACGGTTGAGTGGATAGCACAACACGCTGGCTGGTTGCCACGTGTTTTTTCCCGCGGGAAAAATTTCGCCGCGCGCCAGCAGACGAAAAAGTTTGCGTGCCAATTTTCAGCAAATATTTTCGCGCATTGCTTCGATATGTCGGCGCGTCGACACAAAAAAATCTGCGCGTGTATGCGAAAAAAGTTTCCGGCACGACAAACACCAACCTCATGCCGATCGAGCTCGCCTCCCTCCGTTGCGTGCTGCAAAAACAGATGAGCGATATTTTTCATGCCTCCCCGCGTCTCCGAAGTGCCGCGCCACCCGCAATCCATCTACATCACTCCAACGCCTCCTCCGTCGCGCGCTAAGGCGTGTGTATTCAGTCCCTTCCTGTCTCCGCATTACGGCGGTATTACGAAGTTCCTATCGATAGTCGTATTGACATACCGCTCCCGCATCGATACGATCGCCTCGGAGTTTCCAAAAAATGGAAAAAGCGAAGGTAAAAGTCTCCCCAAAATTCCAAGTCGTAATCCCAAAGGCAATCCGCGAAGAGCTCAAGATCGAGCCGGGACAGGAACTCCTGATGTACGCGATCGAGGGATCGCTGCGCCTCGTGCCGCACTGCTCGATCAAGGAACTCAAAGGCTTGGCCAAGGGGATGAGATGGAAAGACGAGTATCGTGACCACGCGGAGCGCTTCTGAACTCTACCTCGTCGATTCCTCTGGCTGGCTCGAATATCTGACCGAAGACTCCAAGGCGGCCGCTTTCGGCCATTACCTGGAAGGCGAAGCTTCGGTCGTCGTGCCCTCGGTGGTCATCTACGAGGTCTACAGACACCTCGCGAAACATCGCGGTCGCACTCTCGCGGATCGTTTCGCCTCTCAGGCGCTTCTTCGTCGCGTCGTTCCGCTCGACGAGACGATCGCGCTCGCCGCTGCAAACGCTAGCCTAGATCATCGCCTTGCCGGAGTGGACGCGATCGTCTACGCGACCGCTCGCGTCTGCCAGGCACAGCTCGTCACCGCGAACACTCACTTCCGCGGACTTCCCGGCGTCATCATTCCGTAGGGTTCCTGCGCTGCGGTCGAAAAACCCAACGTCCGTTCCCCACAGGAATTTCGCCCGGCGGAGCAGGAGTTCCCGCCCCGCGACGACATCGACTTCGAGAGCCGCTACGCCCTCTCCATCGTGACCCGCACGCTCGCCGCCAGGCTCTTAGCGCGGCGACGGCCCCAATCTCATGTCCTGGGCAAAGTTCCAGAATGCCGCCAGATCCTCAGCCGGACCGGACCCAAGCGCACTCCGCCTTCTCATCGCCTCGCGCGCCGCTTCTTCGGGGGGCCAATATTTCAAGAAAACACCTTCTCGCAGATACCTCAATTGCTGAAGCGTTAGGTCGGACGCGCCCGCATATCTATCGACCTGCTGGAGGAAGAAGTCGAAAAGAGGTCTCGGAAGTTCAAAGGAGTCCGGAACGTCGCGGCGTGTGTACTCGTAGATCGTTTTCTGGCTCCATGGATCGAATTTCTTCGTATCGAAGTCGTCGGCTGCTTCCAGAAATATCTGCGAGGTGGGCACGACGACGCGGATCACAGGACCCGTCGCTGGGTGCAACACCCAAACCGCGACGGTGTGATTGGGGGCCGGCCAGAAGAGTCCGACACCCTTCACTCCCTCGCGCTCGACCAAAAACGCGTAAAGCGCCGACAGTTCGTCACACTCCGCTGAGGCCGTTGGCGCTAATAGAGACGGCTTGTTGACACTCTGCCACTGGCGCCAGATGTTGTCGGAATTCGGTGGCTGGTTGGTGATGGTCCAATGCATGTTCCAGAACCCCGCATCCCTGGCAGCCTCAAACAACAGCCGCACAACGACGTAGTCTGAGTACCGGACGCTCTCGGGCGAAAGTTTGTGCGCGGACATGAACGATTGAAAGCTGAGCCGCATGCCGGAGGTGCTTTCCAGAGCCTCGGCCTTTGCGTGAATTGTGCTTATGAACTGCGCCAGGTTTGTACCAAGCGGGGAAGAAATGGGCTGAACAGGCTTATGGTCTTGGGAGTGGACGCCGGCAGTCGCGGCGATCAAGAGACAAGCCGCATAAATGCACATGCGGAGCCACTTTGGAGGAGTGCGTTTCACTTCGAGCTTCTCACCGCTTGTGCATCGATCGGTCGCCGACCCCAAGCAAGCAGACGCTACAATGCATAGACACCGTACGTACCCTTCTTGTTTCAAACAAGCTTACGCAATTGTCCACAGGAACAACCGGATGAAATCGCCGGAGGATCGTGCTACGGTAAACGCGGTTTACGATGATGTGCGATCATGGATATGCGATGATGAAAGATCGGAAAATGCTCGGCAGCAGTGAGGCGCAGGACGAGGCGGCCGGTCGCGATTTCGCGCCTGCGCGGCGCATTTCTGCCCGACAATGCGTGCCGGACAGAATTCGATCTAACTCATTGAAAACAAAGGATGGAGGTTGGGTCTGCCCGACAATGAAACCGGGCATTGCTGTCCTCGGCTAACGGGCTCCCAGCCACTCTAAAATCGACATGGAAACCATTCAAATTACGCTGCCGGACGGTTCGATGCGCGAGGTGCCCAGCGGCACCACAGCCGCGCAGATCGCGAGCCAGATTGGGCCGCGCCTCGCCAAGGATGCGCTCGTTGCGCGCGTGGATGGCGAGCTTGTCGATCTTTCGCGCCCGCTCGATCGCAACGTCAAGCTCTCGATCCTCACCTCCAAGGATCCCGACGCGGTGCAGGTGTTCCGCCACTCCGCGGCGCATCTTCTCGCCGCCGCCGTCCTCGAACTCTATCCCGACGTGAAACTCGGCATCGGCCCGCCGATTGAAAATGGCTTCTTCTACGAATTCGTGCGCGAGCAATCGTTCACTCCGGAGGACCTCGAAAAAATCGAGGCCAAGATGCGCGAGCTTGCCGCCAAGGATCTTCCCAACGAGCGCAAGCTGATCCCCAAGCCCGAGGCCGTCGAGCTGTATCGAAAAAGCCAGCAGGAATTCAAATGCGAGCTGGTCGAGGAAAAGGCCGTCGAGCCGATGGTTTCCTTTTACACCACCGGAAAATTCATCGACTTCTGCCGCGGCCCGCACATTCCTTCCACCGGCCGCATCAAGGCGTTCAAATTGATGAACGTCGCGGGCGCGTACTGGAAGGGACTCGAAAGCAATCCGCAGATGCAGCGCATTTACGGCGCCTGCTTTGTCGATCAAAAGGAACTCGACGAATACCTGCACCGCCTCGAAGAGGCCAAGCGCCGCGACCATCGCAGGCTCGGTCAGGAGCTCGATCTCTTCAGCATTCAGGACGAAGCTGGCCCCGGCCTGATCTTCTGGCATCCCAAGGGCGGAATTATCCGCCGTCTGATGGAAGACTGGCTCCGCACCGAGCTGACCCGGCGCGGCTATGATCTCGTCTACACCCCGCACATCATGCGGCTCGATCTCTGGAAGACCAGCGGCCACGCGAATTTCTATCGCGAGAATATGTTCGGCCCGATCGAAGTCGAAAAGGCCGAGTACCAGCTCAAACCCATGAACTGCCCGGGCCACGTTTTGATTTTCAAATCACACCTGCGCAGCTATCGCGAGCTGCCCGTGCGCCTGGCCGAGCTCGGCACCGTCTACCGCTACGAACGCTCCGGCGTGCTCCACGGCCTGATGCGCGTCCGCGGCTTCACACAGGATGACGCGCACATCTTCTGCATGCCCGAGCAGATCGAAAAAGAAATGCAGGATTGCGTCGAATTCGCCTGGGAAGTTCTGCGCGTCTTCGGCTTCAGCGATTACGTCGTCGAGCTTTCCGGCGGCGATCCCGCGCATCCCGAAACCTACATCGGATCTCCCGAGGACTGGAAACGCGCGGAGGACGCGCTCACCAATACGCTCAAGCGCATGAACGTCCCGTACAAATATATTCCCGGCGAAGCCGCATTCTATGGCCCCAAAATCGACGTCAAGCTCGTCGACGCGATCGGCCGCCCCTGGCAGCTCACCACCGTGCAGTTCGATTTCAACCTGCCGCGCCGCTTCAATCTGGAGTACGTCGGCGAAGACGGCGCGCGCCACCAGCCCCTGATGGTCCACCGCGCCCTGTGGGGCTCGGTCGAGCGGTTTTTCGGCGTGCTCATCGAGCATTACGCAGGCGCGTTTCCTGCGTGGCTCGCCCCGGTGCAGGCGTCCGTTCTGCCGCTGAGCGAAAAAACAATCGACTACGCGCGGAAGGTGACCGAACAGATCAAAGCTGCGGGCTTTCGCGTTCATCTCGACGACCGCAACGAAAAGCTGCAAGCCAAAATCCGCGACGCGCAGCTCGAAAAAATTCCTTATATGCTCGTCATCGGCGGAAAAGAGGCCGAGGCCGGTACCGTCGCCGTACGGCACCGCTCGAAGGGCGATCTCGGCCCGCGCCCTCTCGAACAGTTCATCGCGGACCTGCGTCAGGAGGTCGACTCGCGCGCCACGCAATAGCGCGAGCCGAGTAGCAAAATGAAATCAGCGACCGCAAAGATCGCCGCTCTCGCGATGGGACTCGCGCTCGCCGGATTCTCCGCCCGCCCGCAAACCGACGCCGGCCGCGAATGGACGGACAAAAATTTCGCGGCCGCATTCGACGAACTGTTCTCCGTCCGCCACGCGGAGGGCGATTACATCGCCGTGCGCGCGCATCGCAGCGGCGGCAACGACCTGCCGGAGTTCGCGTTCATTCTCGAGGACACGCAGGATTCGCGCGCGATCCACGCCGTCATTCACGAAGCGCAGGGCGCATCGCTCTACAATCAGCTCGCCGCGCTCCACGCGAAGGATACGGCAAAATCGGTCGAGGATTGGAAGCCCGATCTAAGAGTTCAGTCTTGGACGCTCTCGGCCGCGCAATGCCCGGCCGTTGCAGCGCAGTTCAAAGCCTTCAACAATATCCAGTTCGTCCGGCCGCGAGATGACGACCCCGTGAGCGAGCACCCCATCCTTTACGAAATCAGCGAGTCCGTGGCCGGGGGAGATTCGCAGGTCGTCGAGTACATCGAGTCTCGCGCCATTCCTCGATGGGCCAATGAAACGCGCAAAGCCCTCGACACCTGCATCACCGCACCGCCGGGGAGTGACAAAAAAGACTAGTAATTACGGTATTGCGGGCAGCCCCGAGAGGCGTGCTATACTTTCTGCCCTGTCGCTTCGGGCGAGCCAGCCGGAGCAACGGGTGGGCGGGTAGCGATCGGAATTCGCAATCCCGGGAGGTGGGTTTATCGCAGAACGGGGTGGAAGTAGCGGCGGTCTTCGGGTCAACGAGCGCATTCGCGCTCGGGAAGTCCGCGTGGTCGATGAAGCGGGGAATCAGCTGGGCGTGATGTCCCTGTTTGACGCGATGAAGGCGGCGCGGGATGCCGGTCTGGACGTGGTGGAAATCTCGCCCAGCGCGGTGCCGCCGGTCTGCAAGCTCGTGGACTACGGCAAGTTCCTCTACGAGCAGAGCAAAAAGGCTCACGAAGCCAAGAAGCACCAAAAAAGCTCGCACATCAAGGAAGTGAAGTTCCGGCCCGCCACCGCGGAGCACGATTATCAGGTCCGCAAGAACCAGATCATCCGGTTCCTCGGCGAGGGCCACAAAGTAAAGGCGATGATTTTCCATCGCGGGCGCGAGATGGCTCACCAGGACGTGGGCCGCGCCAAAATGGAGCGGCTGCTCAAGGACATCACGGATTTCGCCCTGGTGGAATTCGGACCGCGGATGGAAGCCAACATCCTGCTCGCGCTTCTCGCGCCGAAAAAGGGCGCACCTGCTGCGGCTCCGGCGCGTCCGTCGTAACTGTCCGCGGGGAACTGAGCGGGAAATTTTCTGGCGCGGCTGCACGCGGCCGAGCCGAAGAGGAAATCGTGAAGAAGAATACGAAAATGAAGTTGAAGACGCACCGCGGCGCAGCCAAGCGCTTCAAGATCACCTCCACGGGAAAAGTGATGCGCTGGCATTCGGGCAAGCGCCATCTCCTCGGCACGAAATCGCCGAGGCGCCAGCGCAAGCTGTCCGGTAAAGTTCTGGTGAATCCTGCGGACGTTCCGAACGTGCGTCTCGCGTTGCCTTACGGTCTTTAGCAGTTTCTTTCGAGCCAGGCAGAGCATATCCCGCCGCGGCGGGCCTGCCGGCTTGCCCTGAGTCGCACTGAGACGCAGGGCCGGCGAGCCGGAATCTCCGGCTTGCTTTGCTCCCGAACCCGAGTAACATCGGGCCGCCGGGACCACATGAACACGCCGCGGAGATCAGCGCAGCCATGCGCCGCGTCCTGTTTTTCGGGGACGGCGTTTTGCTGTGCGCCTCTCCGCGTAACCATTTTTTTCGCAAACATCATAGGAGACGAGAACCATGGCTCGAGTTAAACGCGGAACGAAGCGCCGCGCCCGGCGCAAAAAGCTGCTCAAACACGCGAAGGGTTTTTTCCTCACAAAGGGGAAGCTCTTTCGGTCGGCGAAAGAGGCGGTCAACCGCTCTCTGCGATACACGTATCGCGACCGCCGCACGCGCAAGCGCGATTACCGCACGCTCTGGATTCAGCGCATCGGCGCAGCCGCACGCGCGAACGGCACCACCTACAGCCAGTTGATTCACGGGCTGAAGGCCGGCGGAATCGACCTCGACCGGAAGATCCTGGCGGACATGGCCGTGCGCGACGCCGAGGGATTTGCGGCGGTTGTCGCATCGGCAAAGCAGCATATGAAAGCAGCGCCAGCAGCGCCGCCGCAGCCCGCGGCGTAGCGCGCCTTTCGCGGTAACGGTAATGTAGCGACGGCTTTCAGGCCGGCGCATTTCTGTTGTAGGGGCGGGTCTGAGACCCGCCCCTACGGCCGAACTTCACCTCTCGATGACGACCGATCCCACAACACAAACTCTCGCGCAACTCGGCGACACGACGCCCGAAAAAGTCGTCGCGCGCTTCGCGGGTGTGCGTGGAATATTCGATTTTACTGTCAGCGGCGCCACGCTGGATTGGAAGGCGGCCCGCGATTCTTGGCTCGGCCGCAAGTCCGGGATACTCTCACAAATCACCGACAGCTGGCTTAAGCCCGCTCCGCCGGAACTGAAGAAGGTTGTCGGGCAGGAATTAAACAAGCTTAAGGCGCACGTCGAAGCGACGCTCGAGGAAAAGCGCAAGGAAATCGAAGCGGCGGCGGAACAGGCGGCCTCCGCGCGGGATCGCATCGACCTCTCACTGCCGGGTGTCGAGCGCGCGATCGGCACGCGGCACCTCATCCGGCAGACGTTCGACGAACTCCTGCGCATTTTCCTCTCGATCGGATTCAGCGTGGTCGAAGGGCCGGAGATCGAGACGCCCTACTACAATTTCGAAGCGCTCAACATTCCCGAGCACCATCCCGCGCGCGACAACATGGATACGTTCTACATCGAGGGCGCGCGCGGCGGGCATCTGCTGCGGACGCACACCTCTCCGATGCAAATTCGCACGATGGAAAAGCAGCCTCCGCCGGTGCGGATCGTCGTGCCGGGCAAAGTCTATCGCCGCGATAATCCCGACGCGACGCACGGCTACATGTTTCACCAGATCGAGGGCCTCGCGGTCGACACGGACATCACGTTCTGCGATTTCAAGGGCACGGTCGAATATTTCGTGCGCGCGTTTCTGGGGCCAAAGGTGAAGACGCGCCTGCGGCCAAGCTATTTCCCGTTCACGGAGCCTTCGGCCGAAGTGGATGCAAGCTGCCACGTCTGCGGCGGGAGCGGCTGCCGCATCTGCAAGTTTTCCGGATGGATCGAACTCTTCGGCGCGGGAATGGTGGACCCGGCGGTGTACGGCTTCGTGAAGTACGACCCGGAAAAACTTTCCGGCTTCGCATTCGGCATGGGCGTCGATCGCCTGGCGATGATGAAGTACGGCATCACCGAATTGCCGCTGCTGTTTCAGAACGACGTGCGCTTCCTGTGCCAGTTTCCATGACGATGCTCGCAGCCGATCCGAAGCAACGCTTCACGAATCGCGTGACCGATTACGTTCGCTATCGGCCGGGATATCCGCCCGCCGTTCTGGATGTGCTGCGCGAGGAGTGCGGTCTTTCTCCGGAATCCGTCGTCGCGGACATCGGATCGGGCACGGGCCTGCTTGCGCAAATGTTTCTCGAAAACGGAAATCTGGTGTACGGCGTCGAGCCGAACGCCGCGATGCGCGAGGCCGGCGAACAGTACCTCGAAAAATACCCTTACTTTTGCAGCGTGGCGGGATCGGCCGAAGCGACGACGCTGCCGGATGCGAGCGCGGACTTCGTGGTGGCGGGGCAGGCGTTTCACTGGTTCGAGCCCAAGGCCGCGCGCGCGGAATTCCGGCGCATCCTGCGGCCGCGCGGCTGGGTTGCGGTCCTCTGGAATGAGCGAGTGAGCGGCGAGACGCCGTTTCAGCGGGAATACGAGATTTTGCTGCGCACGTTTGGCACGGACTACGAAAAAGTCTCGGCGAAATATCCGCAGGACCGCCGGATGCGGAGTTTCTTCGGGTCCGGCGCGGGCGGGAAAAGATCGTTCGCCAACGAGCAGGTATTCGATTTCGACGGCCTGCGCGGGCGGCTGCTGAGCTCGTCCTATTCACCGCCGCAAGGCCATCCGCAGCACGAGCCGATGCTCGCGGCGCTGCGACAGCTTTTTGATGAGCATGCGGAAAACGGTCGCGTGCGGTTTGAGTACCAGACGCACATCTATTACGGGCAACTGGAATCGCGATGAAGGTTGTCTACAACTGGCTGAAGGAATTCGTGGACGTGGCGGCGACGCCCGCCGATCTGCGCGCGCGGCTCTCGCTCGCGGGCGTGGCCATCGACTCGGTCGAGGACTCGGCGGCTGGGCCGGTGCTCGATGCGGAAATCACGGCGAACCGTCCCGACTGTTTGGGCCACTACGGCATCGCGCGCGAGGTGGCGGCGATTTACCGCCTGCCGGTGAAGCCGCTCCAGCCGAAGTTGAAAGAGTCCTCCGAAAAAGCGGCGGACGCAACGCGCGTTGAAATCGAATCGCCGGAACTTTGCGGTCGCTACACGGCGCGGATTCTGCGCGGCGTGAAAATTCAGCCGTCGCCGGACTGGCTGCGCCAGCGTCTCGAAGCCATCGGCCAAAATTCGATCAACAACGTGGTGGACGTGACGAACTACGTGATGTTCGAGCTGGGCCAGCCGATGCACGCGTTCGACTTGGACAAGCTCGCGGAAAAGCGCATCGTGGTGCGGCGCGCGAAGCCCAGCGAAAAAATCCGCACACTCGACGGCGCCGAGCGCACGCTCGCGAAAGAGATGTGCGTGATCGCGGACGCGGCGCGCGCGGTGGCGGTTGCCGGCGTGATGGGCGGCGCCGACAGCGAAATCGGCTTTGCCAGCCGCAATATTTTGCTCGAATCGGCGTGGTTCGATCCAATTTCGGTGCGGCGCACATCGAAGGCGCTGGGCCTGCGCAGCGAGGCTTCCTACCGATTCGAGCGCGGCGCCGATCCGGAGATGGCGGAGCTGGCTTCGCGCCGCGCTGCGGAATTGATCCAGCAGCTCGGCGGAGGCGAAATTCTTTCGGGCGTCGTCGACGCATATCCGCGCCGGGAACCGCCGCTCACGATCGAGATTTCGCGCAAGGAACTGCTGCGCGTGATGGGCGCGGATGTCCCGGACCGCGACATCGAGGAGATCCTCGGCGCACTCGGATTTCATCCCGAGCGCAAGGATGCGAATCGCGGCGGCGCAGGCTCGCTGCTGGCCGCGTGGGACTGCAAGCAGCCTTCCTGGCGGCGCGATGTGGCGCGCGGGATCGACCTGATCGAGGAGGTCGCGCGACACCACGGCTACGACAAGTTTCCGCCGCGGCTGCCGCCCGCGAAGCGGCCCGCGCACCGCCTGCCGCACGCCACAGCGCAGGACCGCTTGATCGAGCGCGTGATCGCACTGGGCTATCGGGAAATCGTGACGATTCCGCTCGTGGATACGCGCCGCGATGAATTATTTCGCGCGGAGGGCGTTGCGCCCGCGGTCATCGGTAATCCGCTGGCGGAAGATGCGTCGGTGATGCGCTCGAACGGGATCGTCGGCATGATCGGCGCGCTCGAATGGAACCTGAATCATGGCCAGCGCAATTTGCGGCTCTTCGAGATCGGCAAGGCGTACGAGCTGCGCGACGGCGAGCCGGTTGAAACGGCGGTGCTTACGCTCGGAGCGACCGGGCTCGCGCGCGAAAAGACGATTCACGAAGACGCGCGCGAATTCAGCTTCGCGGATTTGAAGGGTGATCTGGACCGGATCGGAGAATTGGCGGGTGGGCTCCGATGGTGGGATGGAGAGTCCACTTCAAATTGGCTCTCGAAATCTCGCGCCGCAAATATAAGCCTGCTGCGCGAGCAGGCCGAACGAATGGTCTTCTACCATATGCCTTACCCGAAACGGTTCGAGCTCCCCGGGGGGCCGTGGATTGGATTTGCCGGTCAGCTTGCGCGCCGCATCGCGGACCAGCTCAAGCTGCGCCAGGAGATTTTCGTCGCTGAATTGCGCCTCGAAACGCTGCTCGCGGGCATCGAGTCGGCGAGTGCATCCGGGCGATTCGAGCCGCTGCCGCGCTTTCCGGCGGTCGAAAGAGATTTCTCGCTGGTGTTGGCCAACGGCGTGGCATTCGCGCAAGTCGCCGAAACGATTCGCGCGCTTGGCATCGTTGAGCTGCGCGGAATCGAAGCCGCCGATCTCTTTCGCGGCGGACAGGTGCCGGCCGGAAAGTTTTCGCTGATGGTCCGCGTGACGTTCCAGAGCGCGGAAACGACGCTCACCGACGCGCAGATCGCCGATTTTTCCTCCCGCATCGTCGCCGCGCTCGAAACGAAGCTTGGCGCTGCCCTGCGCGCCAGCTGACGCCGCGGCTCTAAGTGCAGGCGTCGGAATACCGTCGCTTCCTCTGCGCCTCCGTGGCAAAGCAGACTGTTGCGCCCGCAGCGCCAATCGCCGACAATGGCGGCCTCAGCCGAAAACGAGCGCGGGGGCTGAAACCATGAAAATCGAAATCTACGATCAGACGTACAACGTCAACTCGGCAGGGCAGAACGAGGAGCAACTGAAGGAGCTCGCGGCCTACGTGGATGGCAAGATGCGCGAAGTCGCCCAGGCGACGCGCATGGTTGACTCCGTGAAAGTTGCGGTGCTCGCGGCGCTGAACATCGCGGACGAATTGTTCACCGCGCGCGAACGCCAACAGGAAATCGACGGCCCTCTGCGCAAGCGCGTCGAGAAATGCGTCGCGCTCGTCGAAAAAGCCCTCGAACATTCCAACTGACTGACACTGATCACGCGGCGACCAGTGCCTCCAGCGCAACACCTCAAAAGCGCAACCCTCCGAAGTGTGGCCACATCTTTTGTATGATCCTTGAATGCAGGGCCGCTCGAAGCGAGCTGCGCCGCTATTCGTATCCGTTTTGATTTGTGAGGACTGAGCCTATGCATGTACGACACTTTCCGTTTGCAATCGTGATGTTCGTGGCGCCTTTCGCTGGAGTTATGGGCGCTCCTCCCGCGCGAGCACAGACTCCTTCGACCATTCAGGGGCCGGTGAAGATCACGCTCGATGACGCCATTCAAATGGCGCTCGCGCACAATCACACCCTGCTGGCCGCGCGCACAACCATCCAGCAAAGCGAAGACGAGGAAACCACCGCGAACCTGCGGCCGAATCCCGTGCTGCTGGGCGACGCGCAATTCCTGCCGATATTGAATTGGAATCAGTTCGATTCCGCTTATGTCGACAATTCAGCGCAGTTCGACCTCGGCGTCAGCTACCTGTTTGAGCGCGGGAAGAAGCGGCAGCACCGGCTGGCGGCGGCGAAGGACCTAACGGCCGTGACGCGCTCGCAAGTGGCGGACAACGAGCGCAGCCTGACGTTCCAGGTCGCTTCGCTCTACACCAACGCCGAACTCGCTGAATCGGCGCTCGATCTCGCCCAGCAAGACCTGAAAAGCTTCCAAAACACGGTGGACATCAGCCAGGAACGATATAGGGCCGGCGACATCGGCGAAGACGACCTCCTGAAAATCAAACTGCAGTTGCTGCAGTTCCAGACGGACGCTTCGCAGGCGCAGCTCGCGAAGGTGCAGGCGCTGTCGGATTTGCGGCAATTGCTCGGATACGAGTCTGTTCCCGCCGATTACGACGTGGCCGGGCCATTCGAGTATCAGACGGTCAGCGGGAACATTGAGGACTTGCAGGCCAAAGCCCTCTCGACGCGCCCCGACCTGCGAGCGGCGCAGCAGAGTGTGACCGCGGCGAATAGCCAGTACGCGCTCGCGAAAGCGAACGGCAAGCGCGACGTGACCGCGCAGATCAATTACACGCACATCGCCGCTCTGAGCACCACTTCGCTTTTCGGCCAGATTCAGCTTCCGATCTTTGACCGCAACCAGGGCGAAATCGCACGCACGCAGGTTGTCATCACGCAGGCGCAAGAGCAGGAAAAGGCCGCGAGCGATCAGGTGCTGACTGATGTCAAAGACGCTTACGAAGGGCTGCGGTCGAACGATCAAATCATCAAGCTCTATCGTTCGGGCTACCTCGACGAAGCCCAGCAGGACCGCGATATCAGCGAATACGCCTACAGGCGCGGCGCGGCCAGTTTGCTCGATTTTCTCGACGCCGAGCGCAGCTACCGCGCCACGCAGCTCGCCTACCGCCAGGCGCTTGCGTCGTACTTGCTCGCGCTCGAACAACTGCGCGAGGCGGTGGGAACGAGGGCATTGCCATGAGCACTGACGAAAAACGCCGCGTGGGAACCCCACTAATCAAAGGACTCGAAGCGAATAGTCCTTATGCGCCGGTGCGCGGCAACAAGCGGGCCGAGTTGAGGATGAATGTCATTTCCGAAGATACGTGAATGAAAGCGGCCAGCAGGGGATTCAGAAATCCAAAAGCAGCCAACGCGACACCGGCCGTATCAACGAGAAGAGTGCCCGCGAAATTTTGGAAGATGATGCGCCGGCACCTCCGGGCGATCTGCAGCGTATCGACGAACTTGGATAGGTCGTTCCCGATCAGGACGACGTTCGCGCTCTCCCGTGCCACGTCTGTGCCGGAGCCCATCGCAACTCCGACATTTGCCTGCATTAGAGCCGGAGCATCGTTGATTCCGTCTCCCACCATCACGACCGTCCGGCCCTGCGCCACGAGTTCTTTGACACGGTCGAGCTTCTGGGAAGGCAGCAATTCAGCGCCGACTTCATCGACTCCAAGCTCGTCACCCACCGGTATCGCCACGCTGGCTGCGTCCCCTGTGAGAAGAATCGTTCTGAGACCCATGGCCTTAAGCCTCGCAATGGCGCTGCGTGCTTCCGGACGCAACACGTCGCCAACGCGCAGCGCCCCTAGAAAGCATCCATCCTGCGATACGCCGACTTCGCCGCCCGACTCATTCGAATTCCAGGCCGACAGATCAACTCCTCGCTCCTCCAAGAGCAACCGGTTTCCGACCACAATCGTCGCGCCGCCGAATTCGGCGATCACTCCCTTCCCAGGGATATAGTCGAACCGATCCGGCTCCCGGCAGACGACGCCAAGTTCTTTTGACTTCCTGAGAACTGCCTTCGCGACAGGATGCTCCGACCGCGCTTCCGCAATCGCGGCCACACCAAACAATTCCGCAGAGGAGACGCCCGCCGCTGGACGCACATCCTGAACTTCAGGAGTGCCATAGCTCAGCGTTCCGGTCTTGTCGAGCAATACGGTATCGACGCGAGCAAGGGTTTCGAGGTGAAGACCGCCTTTGATGATCGCTCCTTGCCGGGCCGCCCGCCCGATCCCGCCAAGAATCGCCAGTGGTGTGCCAGCGGCGATTCCACATGCGCCCGCAACGATGACAACGGAGATGGTGGAACGCATGTTGTGCGTCAGCAAGAAAGTCAAAGCTGCCGCGCCCAGCGCGAAATACACGAGATATCCGGCGAGCCGGTCGGCCGTCTTCTGTATTGGGGCTCGCGACTGCTCGGCGCGCTCAACCTCTTCGACGATTCTGCCGAAAGTTGTGTCGCGCCCTATCCGGTCAACTTGGATCTCGAGCGCCCCCGTTTGATTGATCGTGCCGGCGTAAACGCCCGCGCCCGGGAGTTTCTCGACGGCCATGGATTCGCCGGTGATCGCAGCCTGATCGACAAAAGAATGTCCGCCCACTACGGTTCCGTCCACGGGAATTTTGCTCCCGGGCCGCGCGAGAACGATTTCGCCCGTTCGAACCTTCTCGATTCCCACGTCTCTCCAGCCATCCACGCGCTTTACCGTCGCAGAATTCGGGAGCAATTCTAGCAAGCGTTGAATCGCTTGCCTTCCGCGGCCCACGGTAAGGCCTTCGAGTATCTCCGCTGCCAGCACGAAGAGCGTAATGATGAGCGCCGTGAATACTTCCCTAATTGCCAGAGCCGCCAAAAGGGCGATGGTCATGGACAGTTCCATCGTCATGCGGCGCTCAGCGATATTCTCGTAGGCCTCGCGAAAAATTGGCAAACCGCCAACTAGAGTGCAAACCACGCCAACGACTGTGACGTAGGGGTTCGATGCCCGGCCCAAAAACCAGACGAGTCCCGCCGCCGCGGCAACGAACAAAACGCGACTGATATCCCGCCAATTCAGAGGGTGCGCGTGATCGTCGTGGCCTTCGTCTCGCGCGTCTCGCGGCGGCGGATTCATAGCGCTCGCGGCTGGCGGTTTTCTCTGTTCTGCCTCTGTCACGTTGTATTGGGTCATCGCAATGCCACCCTTCGAAAATTCTGCGATTTTGTGCAGTTATTTCAGGTAAGACCGGACCACGTCGATCAATTCCTCGGCCGCCTCCGCCTGCGGAGAGTTCTTGTCGCGGTCAGTCGGCAATACGTGGAACCAGATGTGCCCCTCGATCACTTCCGCCATCAAGCCGTTCAGCGCTCCCCGGCAAGCTGCCATCAGTTGCAGGACTCCGGTGCACTCCTGTTCGGATTCGAGCGCACGTTCGATGGCATCCAACTGCCCCCTGATACGGCGAACTCGAAGCTGAAGCTTTTCCTTGTCCTTGGTGGTGTGAGCCATGGGAACCTCGCCGCGGCACTATACTATACCCCAGTATATTATTAACAAAAAAGATGGCCGATGGCCGCGACGGTACGAGCGGTGTTGTGTCATCAGTAGAAAACGCAATGGAACCATTGTTGATCCGAGAGCATCAGAGTTAGTTACAATAACCACGGGGGTCCGATCAGGTTGGGCATGGCGAAGCGAATAAGTCGGTATCTACTGGCGGGAGTGCTCGTCCTAGCGGTATTCGCGCTGGGCACGCACGCCGCTGCCCACTGGCACGCTCACGACTACGACGAGCAGCACTGCCAGATATGCCATGTCGGTCACGCCGCAGCGCCGCAACCGGTGGTGCAGGCAAGCGTGCAGGCACCGGTCCCAATTGCCAGATTTGCGCCGTCTGAACACTTCGCTCCGGATCTCGACGCGGTTCGCACTCTCAGCATTCCGCGCGCTCCTCCCGCGTAACGCCCCTTTCAAGCGCAATCATCCCCGGCACGCCTGGCCGTTGCGCAGCGCGTGCGGATTTCCATATCCATTCTCAGCCGCCGCCCGGCAAGACGCCGTGGCCGCACTCATATGGAGAGAAAAGATGAGATTCGCGAGAGCGTTGATTGGAGTTCTACTTCTTGCTTTATTCCTTGCCGCGGCCGGGACGAGTGTCCGGGCCCAGAACGCAGGAAATTCCACAAGCATCGGTGGAACCGTTACCGATCCTACCGGAGCGGTGATTCCCGGCGCGACGGTCACGATTCATAACCCCGTCAGCGGACTTGAGCGCACGGTCACAACCGATGCATCGGGCAACTTCAGCTTCCAGAACGTGCCGTTTAACCCCTACCACACCACGGTCACCGCGCCGGGCTTCACCAGTTGGGTGCAGGATGTCGACGTGCGGTCGTCACTGCCCATCAACCTGAAAATCAGCCTGCAATTGGGAACGACGAGCAGCACCGTCACCGTGACGGCCGCGGGCGACCTGCTCGAAAATGACTCGACGGCGCACACCGACGTGGACCGCCAGCTGATCGAGGATCTTCCTCTGGAAAGCGCGTCGTCGTCCGTCAGCTCGCTTGTGACGCTCGCGTCACCCGGCGTCGCGGCGGATTCGAACGGCCTCTTCCACGGGCTCGGCGACCACGCGGAAAATTCGTTTTCGGTGGACGGCCAGCCGATCACGGACCAGCAGAGCAAGGTATTCTCGAACCAGATCCCGGTCGATTCCATTTCATCACTTGAGGTGATCGACGGCGCGCCGCCCGCTGAATATGGCGACAAAACGAGCCTGGTAATCGACGTAACCACGCGTTCAGGCCAGGGCATGACGACGCCGCATGGAGCCGTAACAGCCTCCTACGGCGCATTTGGCACCTCGAATCTTGACTTCAACTTGGGCTACGGAGGGCAAAATTGGGGAAACTTCATCTCAGTGAGCGGCTTGAACAGCGGCCGCTTCCTTGATCCGCCCGAGTTCGTGGTGATGCACGACAAGGGCAATGAAGAAAACATCTTCGACCGGTTCGACTATCAGCTCACGACGGCTGACTCGCTTCACCTGAATCTAGGATTTTCGCGCTCGTGGTTCCAGACTCCGAATTCCTTCGATGCCGAATTCGCGACACCGTGGAATGGGGTTGTGGTGGACAATGGCGGTCTCGGACCCAATGGCGTGCTCGTGGGCTCGACGGACCAGCGCTCGCAGATCCGAACCTTCAACGTCGCGCCGACGTGGACCCGGCTGATCAACTCGAACACCGTGCTCACCGTGGGCGCTTTCGTGCGCCACGACCAGTACGACTACTATCCGAGCGGTAATCCATTCGCGGATCTTGGTCCACCCAGTCTTCAAAGAGAAACCGTCTCCCAACTCCGGTTTCTCACGAATGCCGGCGCTCGCGCGAGCCTTTCCTACGTGAAGGGCATTCACAATATTAAAGCGGGCGTCACGTACCAACAGACGTTTCTGACGGAGCACGACCGGCTCGGAATCGTCGATCCGACCCTCAATGCTCCGTGCCTAACTCTCAATACGGCTGCTAATCCGGACGTCCCGGTCGCTGGATTCACCGATCCGTCGCAATGTGCCGCGAAGGGATTCGCGGAGAATGACCCTACGGTCAATTCGTTCGCCCCCAACACGCCTCAGTACCCGGCGTTCAACCCTGTCCTGCTGCCGTTCGATCTGACGCGTAGTTGCAGCGAACTCCCCAGCCCTTCGCCTACTCCGTGCTTCACAGGAGGAGGCTTGTTCGCATTCCATGGGCACACGGACGTGAAGGAACTCGCGCTCTACGTGCAGGACACGATCACTACGGGAAATTGGTCATTCAACGTGGGTATCCGAGGGGACATATATAACGGGCTATCGATTGCCCATCAAGCGGAGCCACGGCTTGGCATCGCCTATAACGTCAAGCAGACCAACACAGTTCTTCGCGTTTCCTACGCGCGAACCCTGGAAACACCATTCAACGAGAATCTGGTGCTTTCAAGCACTGGCTGCAACTCGGACGTCCTGTCCCCGCTTCTTCTCTGCACGCCAGGCGCGAACTCCATATTGACTCCCGGCTTTCGCAACGAATTCCACGCGGGATTGCAGCAGGCGTTCGGGAGCCACGTTGTGTTCGATGGTGAGTACATTTGGAAGGAGACGCACAACGGTTACGACTTCAGCGTGCTCGGCAACACGCCGATCACGTTCCCGATCGAATGGCACAACTCCAAGATCCCCGGATTCACGGCGCGCACGAATCTCACGAACCTTCACGGATTCACGGCCTACGTGGTGATGTCCGGCGTCGCCGCGCGTTTCTTCACTCCCCAAATCGGCGGGGCCGGCGCCGTTCCCGTCGCGTCCGTTGCCGGAGTGTTCACGCCGTTCCGCATCGACCATGACGAGCACTTCAACGAGACAACGCACATGCAATATCAGCCGTGGAAGCGCGGGCCATATCTGGGCTTCAACTGGCGGTTTGATAGCGGACTCGTAGCTGGCGCAACGCCGTGCTTCGGGTTGCTCTCATCCAACACTTGCCCCGGATCCGTGATGATCGGAGGCGTACCCAACGTCAGTATGATAGCGAGCAATGTGGGAGGGATTCCTCTAAGCGCCGATCAGGAGTTTGAAGCGGGGTTCACTTGCAACGGCGTGCATGCGACACCGACGGTGGCCCTGCCGTTCAACTGCCCGGCATCCGAGTTCGGCTCCACCCTCATCACGGTACCGGCACCGAACAAGGAACAAGACGACAAGAACCCCCCGCGGATCAGGGAACGCAACCTGTTCGATGTGTCCGTTGGTGACGACGACCTGTTCAAGGGCGACCGTTACAAATGGAGCGCCCGCGTGACGGTCATCAATCTGGCGAACAACTACGTCCTGTACAACTTTCTCTCGACGTTCAGCGGCACGCACTACGTCACGCCGCGCGCGGTCACGGGGGAGATCGGCTTCCACTTCTAGGCTGTCGCTCGCATAAAACGGAGGGGCCGGTCTTGCGGGCTGCCCCCTCCGTTTCACCTGACAAGAAGGTCACGCCATAGTATTCGCTCACTCTTGCACGACCCGCTTGGCTGGCACAAATCACGCCTAAACTCTTCCTCTGACTGCTGACGACGTAGACGAGCACCCCCCAGACACGCCAACCTTAGCTGATGGGTTTTTGCAAATACTAGTTGACAAGCGTTTGCAACTGAAATACCTTCGTCGCGCTTCTGATAACGCGTTACGACTAGAAAGGCGGTGCGGTCTTCATGCGAGCTCGCTTTTGGCTATTCAATCGGTCTCACTACGCGGGGATTCCGCGAAGCTCTCGGGCTTTCCTCTTCGGACTTCTCTGCCTCGCGAGCGCTGGGCTGGGTTTTCCCTCCCGCACAGCGGCACAGGAGACACCGTACTTCGTGGCGTACTCGCACCACCTCGAAGAGCCGGGCAATCTTGAGATCGAAACATATTCGATCTATGGAACGCAGAAGGGCGGCGGCGACTTTATCGCACCGTGGATGGAGCTCGAATATGGCGTGACTGCCTGGTGGACCACCGAGTTCTACATCGACTCGCAGACGACTTTCGGCGACAGCACGGTCTTTACCGGCACGCGGTGGGAGAACCGCTTTCGTCCGCTGATGCGCGAGCACTGGATCAATCCAGTGCTCTACGTCGAATTTGAAAACACGACGGATGCGGACAAGACGCTGAAAGAGGTGGTGGGTCTCGACAACCAATTTGACGCGGCCGAGCCGAACTCGGAGGCGAACCGGTCACATACGCATGAGCTGGAGACCAAGCTGATCCTTTCAAGCGACTACAAGGGATGGAATTTCTCGGAGAACTTCATCGGGGAAAAAAATCTAGGCCACGAGCCGTGGGAATTCGGCTACGCGTTGGGAACGAGCCGGCCGCTGCGCCTGGAAGCGACGCCGCGCCCATGCAATCTCTGCCGCGAGAACTTCATCCTCGGCGCCGAGATGTACGGCGGGCTGGGCACGGTGAAGGCGTTCTCGTCGTCCGGCACGTCGCACTACGTTGCGCCGATCGCCGCCTTGCAACTTCCCAACGGAGCCACGTTTTCCGTTTCGCCCGGCTTCGGGCTCAATGACAACAGCCACCGATTCCTGTTGCGCTGGGGGATGTCCTACGAAATCGGCGGTTTCGGCCGCAAGCTAAGGAGTCTCTTTTAATGCGACGCCTGATAATTTGCTCCGCGCTCCTGTTTGCGTCTCTGGCTGCTGCTGCCGGGGCCTCCCGCACTCAAATGGGCGACGATCGCGGCCTCCTGGCTCCGATCGCCAAAGCTCCCGCGAAGACGCGAGGCTGGAAGAATCCGTACGAAGGCCAATCGGACGCCATCGCCGCCGGTGAAAAACTCTTCCGCCAGCACTGCGCGGAATGCCATGGCGACGACGCTCGCGGCAGAGGCCGCGCCGCCAATCTCCGCTCCACAGGCGTCCAGCGGGCGACCCCGGGCGAACTCGCGTGGTTCCTCCGCAACGGCAATCTGCCGAAGGGGATGCCGCCGTGGGCTGGGATCCCCGAGCAACGCCGTTGGCAGATCATCGCGTATCTGAAAAGCCTGGGTGCGGATGGAGGCGATGCAGCGACTAGCGCGGCCACTCCCGCTCAAGCGAACGGACGGTGACGCTTTGGCGGCATTCGCGGGCGCGGAGCTAATGGTCATTCCGAAAGCGGGCCACGTCGTGCCGTTCGAGAAGCCCGCCGAAGTGATCCGCGCAATCGCTCGCCTGGCGTGAGCCGAAGCTGCACCCTCTCTCGCGCAAAACTGTCGCGCTGATGATTCCTGCTACAATGAAACTTGGAGATGGCCTGCGACGCAGGTGACGTTGCGAAAGCCTTTTGAACCAACACTGGATCCCAGGGAGTCCGAGTCGTCCTGCCCTTGTGCACTACCCCAAGTCGGCTTGCCGATGAGGGGGAAGCCTTAAAGCAGGCGCGGGGCACCCACCTATTCGTGGGGTTCAGGGCCTAGCACCGCACGGCGAAGTGGACCGCTCCTCACGATGCGACGAGCATCGCGATCTCCGGTTTTGGGAGTCCGGTGGACTCCGCTGGAGTCCCGACACCGGACCCGCGCGAATCCGCCGCGGCGGATGAGCCGAGGGACCAAACTCCCCGGAAAGGCCCTGCTTTGAAAATTCTTTTCATCGGCGACATCGTCGGCTCGCCCGGCCGCAAGATCGTTCACGAGCGGCTCGCCGACATCCTCGCACAACGGGAAATAGATCTCTGCATTGTCAATTGCGAAAACGCCGCGTCCGGTTTCGGCGTCACGCCGCGGATCGCGGAAGACATTTTCGCGGCCGGTGCCGACGTCCTTACCAGCGGAAATCACATTTGGAAGCGGAAGGAAATCATCGAGTATCTTCCGGGCCAGCCGCGCTTGCTGCGGCCGGCGAATTTCCCGATCAGCTCGCCTGGCCACGGCCTCTACGTCGGCCGCGCAAAGAATGGCGTCGGCTACGCCGTCCTGGATCTGCAAGGCCGCACGTTTATGACGCCCATCGAGGATCCCTTTCGCACAGCCACGCTCGAGCTCGCGCGAGTTCCGCCGGACGTGAAAGTGATTATCGTCGACATGCACGCCGAGGCCACGTCGGAAAAGGTCGCCATGGGCTGGCATCTGGATGGCAAAGTTTCTGCGGTACTCGGTACTCACACGCACGTTCCCACTGCCGACTTTCGCGTGCTTCCTGGCGGCACGGCTTACATCACGGATGTGGGGATGACTGGTCCGCACGATTCCGTGATCGGCATGGAAAAGCGCGGCATCCTGGAGCACTTTTTCGACAACACCATGCCCTCGCGCTTCGTGGTCGCCGAAGGCGACATTCGGATGAACGGGGTCCAGATCGATGTCGACGAATCGACCGGCCATGCCCGCTCGATCGACCGCCTGACGTTCCGGCTGGACTAGACGTCATGTCGGACAGGTTCGTTTGGAGCAACGCTCGGGTGCGGCCCAGCATCTCTTGCCACTTGCAGCGAATAGAATGATCCAGCGCGTATTCCCTCCCATGATTCGCCGCGCACAATTCGGTTTGGCGATTGTAATTTTGGCTGGCGTCGTTGCCGGCTGGAATCTTCCGCGCGTTGCCGCTCAGGACCAGGCGTTCTCTCGCGAGATACTCGCCCGTGCGCGTGTGTTTCCTGAGATCGGCCCTGGTGTGACGGCGCTGAAGCGCGATGCCGCCGGGCGTTACTACGTTCTCGCTGCGCCCGCAACCGCGATCCAAATCTACGGAGCGGATGGCAAGCGCCTCGGCCAGATCCCCAACTCGAATTCGCATGGCGCGAAGATCACCTACGCGCAGGACATCGATCTCGATGCGGCTGGACGTCTGCTCGTCGCGGACCGCGGCGCGAACGCCATCAAGATCTTCGAGGCGAATGGCTCGCTCGATGCGACGATCCGCGTGATTGCTCCGATGTCCATCGCGGCGCTCTCAAACAACGAAATTGCCGTCGCCTCGCTACGCTCCGCGAATCTGGTGCAAATCATTGACGCGAGTGGAGCGTTGGTTCGCGGGTTCGGTGAGCCTCCCGCGGCGCCCCAGGGCGCATCGCGAGACGAGTCGCTCAGTCACGGCCGGCTCTACGGCGACTCGGCTGGGCATGTCTATTTTGCGTTCACGGAACTGCCCGACCCGACGATCCGGAAATACGATCGCTTCGGCTACGCCGCCTATGAAATTTCGCTGCCCGCATCCGAGTTCAAACCTCAGCCGGGCGAGAAACATTGGACCACCGTCGTGATTGACAAGGGCGGGACGACAACCTCTGAAAAGCCCGTCATTGGCGCGCTCGGAGTCGATCCGGAAACGCTGGAAGTCTGGGTGGCGATCGGCGGCGAGATCGTGCACTTCGACAAGGACGGCAATCGCCGCTCGTCCTACCGCGCCTCCACGAAGGAAGGCGCGCCCATCGAGCCAACGGCAATTCTCGTCGAGCACGATCGGCTGCTCATCGCCGGCGATCCCTTTGGAGTTTTCGATTTCGCCCTGCCGGAACCGCGCCATGCGGCTGCCGTAGTGCAATAAATTCGAATAGCCTGTTGAAACGGCACCTGTGGAAAACCGCGAGCAATTCGACTGCGGCCATGTATCGCTCCGGTCCCATTTCTTGCAGTTGATACGCGATTTGCGCCCGCGATCCACACGAAAATAACGCTGTGGAAAAACTGTGAATTGTTTGTGGAGGGCACGCAGATGATTCGCATAGTTTTCTCTTGCTCATCGCGCTTCGTTTAGGCAGAATCCCCGCTCGCGCATTCGACGGGATCACAATCGAACGCCAGATTTCATGAGTTGTTGCACACGCCGGATGCGATCCGGCACATCGGGCCTGAAACGATAGACCACTCAAACACCCTTCTCGGAGCGGGAGGGGATTTCCACAGCATTTCCACATCAGTGGAAATTGCAGTAGGGATTGATTTTTGCCATGAATCTTTGGGACAAGGTCCTCCAGCACACCGAACGGCGCGTCAATCCCCATAGTTTCGCCACCTGGTTTCGTCCCACACGGCAGGAGCGGGCTGATGACGAACGCCTGGTGGTTCGCGTGCCCACACGGCTGTTCTGCAAGCGCCTGACGGAGACGTACGGCGAGCTGCTGCAAGCGGTGCTGAACGAAATCGGGCGGCCTGGGCTGGCTCTCGAGTTCGTTTGCGTGGAAGCGGAGCCGACCGCTGCAAATCAGGCAGCGTCTTCGCAGGCGAAGCTCGACTTCGACTCGTCCAACAACCAGCTGAACCCGCGCTACACGTTTGACAAGTTCATCGTCGGCTCTTCGAATCAGTTCGCGCACGCTGCGGCAGTCGCCGTGGCCGAGCAGCCCTCAAAATCCTACAACCCGCTTTTCCTGTACGGCGGTGTGGGACTCGGCAAGACGCACCTGATGCAGGCCATCGGCCACGCGCTCAAGCGCCGCAACCCGTCCCTGCGCCTCACCTACATCAGCGCGGAAAAGTTCACCAACGAAGTGATCGCCTCGATCCGCTTCGAGCGCATGGCGGCGTTTCGCGACCGCTTCCGCAACATGGACGTGCTCATGGTGGACGATATCCAGTTCATCGCGCGCGCCGAGCGGACGCAGGAAGAGTTCTTTCACACATTCAACGCGCTCTACGATCAGCAGAAGCAGATCGTGATTTCGTCGGACTGCCCGCCGAAGGAGATTTCAGCCATCGAAGAAAGATTGCGTTCGCGGTTTGAGTGGGGGCTGATCGCCGACATCCAGATGCCCGACCTCGAAACGAAGATCGCCATCTTGCAAAAAAAGGCTGATAGCGAGCGCGTCCAACTGCCGGATGACGTGGCCGAATTCATCGCGCGCTCGATCAAATCCAACATCCGCGAGCTCGAAGGCGCCCTGATCCGCCTGATGGCCTATTCCTCGCTCACGGGGATTGAGATCAATCATTCCACCGCGCAGCAGGTGCTCAAGAACATCATCGAGACGCAGGACAAGAAGATCACGATCGAGCAAATCCAGAAGCGCGTCGGGGAACATTTCGGAATGCGCGCGCAGGATCTGAAGATCCGCAGCAACTCCAAGGTAATTGCGTTCCCGCGCCAGGTGGCCATGTTCCTGGTGAAGCAGCTCACCACCGCTTCGCTTCCCGAGATTGGGAAGCAGTTTGGCGGCAAGCATCACACCACTGTGCTGCACTCGATCAACAAAATCGAGACGCTCCGCCAAGTGGACAAAGATTTGAACAAAACGATCAACAGGCTACTCGATTCATTTGGATAGACTTAAGTGTGGTTAGCTCGCTGAGCGTCGTAGCTAGCTGTGGATGCATTGTGCAACCTGTTCAAGACTGACGATGCGATCACTCAAGGTGGGATTAATAGTTGGTTTTTGCACGGGTACCGCAAAGCTTCCACAGGATGTACGAGGGACCAAGCACCGTGTTCGCGGCACTTTATAGGCTTTTCCGCAATATTCACAATTGCGGCGGCGACGGCGGTTTTCTTATCTTTATACAAATACAGAAAAGCAGTACAGTAGCCGCATCCAAAATATGAGCCCAGAAACCAGCGCAAGGACTGCACACGAGATGGAATTCAGCGTAAAGAAGTTTGATCTGCTCGAGGAATTGAATTTGACGCAGGGCGTCGTCGAGCGCAAGACGACGATCCCCATCTTGTCGAATCTTCTCTGCGAGGCGGACGGAAACCGCCTGACGATCACGGCGACCGATCTCGAGCTTAGCATTCGCACATCCTGCGAAGCGAAAGTGAAGAAAGATGGCGCCGGAACCATTCCAGCGAAGAAACTACTCGAACTCGTTCGCCTGTTGCCCGAGGGGGAGATTCACTTCAAACTTCTCGAAAATCACTGGGTCCATATCACCAGCGACCGCAAGAATTACAAGCTCGTGGGTATGTCCAAGGATAATTTCCCGGCGCTCCCGGATTTCCCTCACGCGTTGATCAAGATTCCTGCAAAGCTTCTTGCTGGCGTGATCGCGAAGACGACATTTGCGATTTCGCTCGAGGAATCGCGCTACACGCTGAATGGTGCACTTCTCGTCCTGAAGCCGGGATCGCTCACCATGGTCGCGACCGACGGTCACCGGCTTGCGATGGTTGAAACCGACTACAAATTCGAGGGCCTCCCGACCGAGACTCGCGTGCTCATCCCGAAAAAAGCCATGAACGAAGTGCAGCGCCTCGCAGCAGAATCAAGCGACGAGAGCCTCGTTTCATTCGGCCAGGACGAAAGCCATCTCTTCTTCCAATTCGGCAACCGGTTGCTCACGTGCCGCAAGCTCACCGGCCAATTCCCAAATTACGAAGCCGTCTTGCCGCGGGACGTGAACAAGACCGTCACCATCGAGCGCAGCGAACTTCAAGACGCGCTTCGGCGCGTCTCGCAGCTCGCCGACCAACGCTCGCACGCCGTAAAATTTATGCTCGCCAAGGAAGGCCTCGAAATTTCCGCGTCGAGCCCCGAGTACGGCGAGGCAAAGGAAGCGATCGAAAAGGATTATAAAGGCGAGCCTATCGCAATCGGTTTCAACGCGCAGTATCTTCTCGATTTTCTCGCCGCCGCTCCCGATGGTCCCATCAGCTTCGAGCTGAAAGACGAGCAGTCCGCCGGCCAGCTCCGCCCGCTCGGTGACGAATCCAGCCGCTACCGCTACGTCGTCATGCCAATGCGTATCTGATTTTCCGTGTCCTCAAAAGTTGCTTCCGAACCTGTTTCTCAGGGGCTTCGCCTTGGGCGATTTTCGACCGTAGAAATACGCCCTGTCACCAAACGTAAGCGATTGAAAATAAAAGGGCTATCCACATCATCTGCTCTCACAATCGCCTTGTGATTTCGCGCACAATCCGGTAAAATTTTGATGTTCCGGATTCCTCCTGAACGGCACTTTGTTCGCACCAAACTTGCGCCGCGCCGAGCCCGCTAGCGCCAGAACTGGCGGCTGAAAATGGCACGGTGCGAGCGACGAACATCCCCTTCCGCGGGGAGAAAAAAGCTTCGCCGCGTCCGCCCGAAATTTTCGGAATAGGACGGGATGGAGCTCTCGAAAAACCCTTCGAGTCCCAGCTCGAGCGAAAAAAATTCGCGAGCGTGGGGCCAATGGGCAAGGCAAGTGTCGGGCACATTCCGCGCGACCGCCTTCCCGAAATGAATCGCATCCAGCTCGGGCTCGCCCTGAGAAACGAAGGGTGTAGCGGCCCGGGGTTTTCTGCGCGAAGCCGCGCCACGCATCTGAGGAGACGCACGATCCATGGCTGACAAAGAGGCTCCGGCCGTCAAGGGCTCCGGGCACAAGTACGACGCGACTTCGATCAAAGTCCTCGGCGGGCTTGAAGCCGTCCGCAAACGCCCGGCGATGTACATCGGCTCGACCGGCGAACTCGGCCTGCACCATCTCGTCTGGGAAGTGGTCGATAACTCGGTTGACGAAGCGATGGCCGGCTACTGCGACGAGATCAACGTCCAGGTGCACGACGACAACAGCGTCACCGTGATCGACAACGGCCGCGGCATTCCCGTGGACATGCACGCCACGGAAAAAAAGCCCGCCGCCGAAGTCGTCCTCACCGTGCTGCACGCGGGCGGAAAATTCGATAGCGACACGTACAAGGTCTCGGGCGGACTCCACGGCGTGGGCGTTTCGGTCGTCAACGCTCTCTCCGACTGGCTCGACCTCGAAATCTGGCGCGATGGCGAAGTCTGGGAACAGTCCTATGAAAAGGGTGATCCCACCTCGAAGCTGAAAGCCTCGGGCAAGACAAAAAAAACCGGCACGAAGATCACCTTTCACGCCGACCCGTCGATCTTCACGACCATCAACTACAGCTTCGACACGCTTTCGCAGCGCCTGCGCGAACTCGCCTTCCTGAACAAGGGCCTGAAAATCACGCTGGATGACGAGCGCTCGAACAAGAAAACCGAATTTCGCTTCACCGGCGGCATCACCGAATTCGTCAAGCACCTGAACCGCGGTAAGGGAACGCTGCACGATTCGCCCATCTACATGGAGGGCAAGCGCGGCCAGGTGGACATGGAAATCGCCGTTCAATACAACGACAGCTACGCGGAAAACATCTTCGCTTTCGCGAACACGATCAATACCGTCGACGGCGGCACGCATCTCGCTGGCTTCCGATCCGCGCTCACGCGCACAATCAACTACTACGCGAACTCCTTCGGCATGCTCAAGGAGCAGAAGGACGAAGTCTCGATCAACGGTGACGACGTGCGCGAGGGCCTCGTCGCCGTCGTTTCCGTGAAGCTGCCGCAACCCCAATTCGAGGGCCAGACCAAGGGCAAGCTGAACAGCGACATCAAGGGCCTCGTCGAATCGCTGGTCAACGAAAAGCTCGGCGAATATTTCGACAAGCACTCCTCGATTGCGCGCAAGATCATCGGCAAATGCATTGACGCGGCCCGCGCACGCGAAGCCGCTCGCAAAGCCCGCGAGCTGACGCGCCGCAAATCCGCGCTCGATTCGAGCGGCCTTCCGGGCAAGCTTGCCGATTGCCAGGAGCGCGATCCCGCGCGGTGCGAGATCTTCATCGTCGAGGGCGAATCCGCCGGCGGCTCGGCCAAAGGCGGGCGCGATCGCCGCTATCAGGCCATCCTTCCACTCAAGGGCAAGATCCTCAACGTCGAAAAGGCGCGCTACGACAAGATGCTCGGCCACGAGGAAATCCGCGCCATCATCACAGCACTCGGCACCGGTATCGGCAAGGATGATTTCGACCCCACGAAACTCCGCTACCACAAAATCATTCTCATGACCGACGCGGACGTCGACGGCAGCCACATCCGCACGCTGCTGCTTACGTTTTTCTTCCGCCACATGGGCGCGCTGATCGAAAAGGGCCACATCTACATCGCCCAGCCGCCGCTCTATCGCGTCAAGCGCGGCAAGATGGAGCGCTACATCCGCGACGAGCGCGAGTTCTCCCGTGAGCTGATGAAGCGCGCCACCGAAGAGCACGTCGTCAAGGGAAAGACCGGCAAATCGCTCGAGGGCGGCGATTTGACGCAATTCCTGCTGAACATTCAGGAGTACGACCAAGTCTCGGCCAAGCTCGCGCGCAAGATCCGCGAGCCGAAGCTCATCGATCTGCTCGCCGAAAGCGACCTCGAAAAGAAGACCGACTTCGCGGACAAAAAGAAGCTGCAGGAATTGGTCAAGGCCATTGAAAAGGCCAAGCTCGACCTTGAAGCCAAGCTCGAATACGACGAGGAGCACAGCCTCCACGAGCTCGTGCTGAAAAATGGCGGCGAGCGCCGCGTCAATTGGGCGCTTGCGGCTTCGCCCGAGTACAAGCGCCTCCGCACGCTGCATCAGGCAATAGTGGAAAACGACAAGCCGCCGTTCACGATCACGCACAACGGCGACAAAGCCACCAAAGAAACGGCGCTGCAGCTCCTGAACTACGTTCTCGAAGACGCGAAAAAAGAATTCACCATCACGCGTTTCAAGGGCCTCGGCGAAATGAATCCCGAGCAGCTCTGGGCCACCACGATGAACGCCGAGACGCGCAC
>Ga0209415_10000424_pt1 | contig 77479 bp, 76 predicted proteins | sample PeaSoiSIISIP2007_FD_187696 | JGI IMG/M metagenome (GOLD analysis project Ga0209415, IMG submission 187696) | Peat soil microbial communities from Weissenstadt, Germany - SII-SIP-2007 (SPAdes) (version 2) | ecosystem: Environmental > Terrestrial > Soil > Wetlands > Peat | place: Germany...
CCAGCGAACCCAGAACGCTCAGCGTTTCGAGCGCATTGGCGTACTTCAGATAGTAGACATGGATGCGTCCGGTACCGAGCGGCAAGGGAACGTCGAGACGGGGAATCAGGTCTTTGATCCGCCGCATCTCCACCGGCCCTGCCAGAACAATGAGCGCGTTGGTGCGCTCATCGGGGATGATCTTGAAGGCATGCTCCGGCGTTTCGCCGCCGCTGACCGCGCCACCGCCCGCGGCCCCGGGCACTCCTGGACGCGGTCCGCCGCCACGACGCAGGCGCGCGTCCGGCGCGGCCCCGGGGTTTGTGGCGGGCGCCCCGGGCGCCCCGGAGGTGTCCGGTGGCGCCAGCACTTGCTGCAGCAGGGCGGCGATATCCGTGGCGTATGCGTAGTTGACGCGAATGACCTCGACCTCCTGCTCGAAGCCCTCGACGTCGAGCTGGCTCAGAATCGCCGCCAGCCGGTCGGTCTGTGCCGCGGTATCGATGAGGATAAGGGTATTGGTCGTGGGATAGGCCGCCAGGAGCCCATCCGGAGAGATCAACGGCTGCAGAATGCCGACCATGCTGTTGGCGTCGACGTATTTGAGCGGGATCAGGCGCGTGATGTACTCGTCCGACGGTGGCGGAGTGCGGTGCGGGAGGACGGTTTCGATGGTATTGGTCTTGGCCTCCTTGGTGGTGACGATCTTGATGACCGCGCCGCTGGGCACGGTGGTGAAGCCCTTGACCTGCAGCACCGACAGGAAGACGAGATAGGCTTCGTCGACGGAGATCTTGGCCGGGGAAATGATGGTGATCTTGCCGCGTACCTTTTCGTCGACGATGAAGTTCTTGCCGGTGATCTCACTGATGAACTTCACCAGCACGCTGATGTCCACGTCCTGGAAGTCCATGGTGATGAGCCGTTGGTTGCTGCCGCCCTCGTCGCCGCCGGCGGGCGCTTCTTCCGCCATGGCCAGGCTCGGCACGACGCACCAGAGGACCAACGCCATACAGCCCAGGGCAACAAGGCGTCTCATCGTCTCCCGCATACCACCCCTCGATCGTGGCGCTCAGCCTTTGATCTGATAGCTCACGGTCAGATTCTGTTTATTGCGCAGAATGTCAACGTTGATCGCACTTTGGTTGCGCAGCTGCTGGAAGAGGCTGAGCGCCTGGCTCGGGTCACTCAGGTCGGTCCCGTTGATGCGCGTGATAATGTCCCCGTTGCGCAGCCCGATCTGGTCGAAGATGCTGTTTTGCCGGATGGCGAACAAACGGAAGCCGGTCGATTGCCCGCCCTCGAAGTGCGGCACGGCGCGGATCTGTGTGAACAGCTGGCTCATGTTGTCAAGCGCGGAATCCACCTCGCTGCGATCGATGGTGTACTGATTGTCACCCACCAGTTGGATATGCTGATTCGACGGCTGTTGCGCGACCGCGCCGCCGGGTTTCGGCGCGTTGGGGGCTCCCGGGTCGGCCGCCAGCTCGAGAATCTCGTCCTGACCGTCGCGGTCCAGGATGACGCGGTCCCAGTCGATCTCCTTCACCGTCGCACTGCCACCCACTTGATCGTTAATGCGATACAAGTCTTGCTTCCGGGTGGTGAGATCCTCGATCACGCAGTACGACGCGCCGTCGTCGTGCACCACCACACCCCACAACTTGAGCTTGAGCTCGGTGGGCTTCGGTGTGGGGTCGGCCGTCTTCGGGGCTTCAGGCTTGGTGGAGTTGAAAATGTCACGCCCTTGAATGGCCGCGTAGTAGGTCGCCGGACGCTTGGGCTCGTGCGCAATGGGGGGCGGCGGCGCGTTGAGGCGGACCTCTGGCGACGGGGTCAGCTTGGCGGCGATCGCGGTGCTGACAGTCGAGGCGCCCCAGTAGGCCACCAGCGCCAGCAAGGCCAGGTTGACCCAGATCAGGTGTCGTGGTGCAATCTTCATTCTGAACCGGGGTCTCTATAGGCCAAAGGTTGGAGCAAATTCAAGCAAAGGCCGGCGTAGCTTGACACCCTTTGGTCCCCTGAGTACCTTTAGCAGACGAACAACGTCCCAAAACCTTCAATACGTGGGGGAAAGACTGAGGAAATTTCCATGGACGAAACGGCAGCCACACACCCCGTCCACGTCAGTGCGGCAACCGACGGCGGCGCAGTAATCCAGCTCACGGACGCGGCGGTGGAAAAGGTGAAGGCGGCGCTGCAGCGTGAAGGGCAGCCGGACCAAGCCCTGCGCGTCTCGGTCGTCGGCGGCGGCTGCTCCGGCTTCCAATACAGTCTGGGTTTTGACAGCGCGCCACGCGCGGACGATACGGTGATCGAGCAGGACGGCGTCCGACTCTTCGTTGACTCCATGAGCGCCCAGTATCTGCACGGCACGACCATCGACTACGTGACGGGCCTCCACGGAGCGGGCTTCAAGTTTCTCAACCCAAACGCCTCCCGGACGTGCGGCTGCGGCTCCTCCTTCTCCGCATAGCGATCGACGTTCCGGGGCCAGGCGGAGCCAGGGGCGGGTGGCGCTGCGGCATCGCCTCACGCGTTTATTTCCGCACCAATGGCATTGTGCTAGCATTCGCCGGATGAGGTACTACCCGATATTCTTGCGGGTAGCTGGACGGTCGTGTCTCGTGATTGGTGGGGGGAGAGTCGCAGAGCAGAAGGTACAGGCGCTGCTCAGAGCTGACGCACGTGTGACGGTGGTGAGCCCTGACATAACCCCGAAGCTGGCCGAGCTCGCCGCAGCCGGCGCAGTCGCGTACCACCAACGCAGATATGACGGCGACGACCTGCGCGGTGTCGTGCTCGCCTACGCGGCGACAAACGACCAGGCATTGCATGCGCAGATTGCCCGCGATGCCGATGCGATGAACGTCCTGCTCAACGTCGTCGATCGCCCGCCGCTGTGCGATTTCATTGCCCCGGCGGTCATGGCGCGGGGGGATCTGATCATCGCCGCTTCCACCGGCGGGGCGAGCCCGGCCATGGCCAAGCGCATCCGGCGAGATCTCGAGGACACGTTCGGCCCCGAGTACGACGTCGCGCTGCAGCTCCTGCGCCGTATCCGCGAGCGACTCGCGGCGCGCGCACTGACGTCCGCCGAGCGCCAGCGCGTCTTCACCACTCTCGTCGAGTCGCCGCTGCTCGACTATCTGCGCGAGCGGCAGGTTGAGGCGATCGATCGGCTGCTGGCCGCTACCGTCGGTGACGACGTTTCGCTGGCCAGCTTGGGCGTGGAGTTGGCCTGAGCGCATGCAACGCGAGATCCTCATCGTCGGCGTCAACCATCGCACGGCTCCGGTGGAGGTCCGCGAGCAGGTCGCATTCGACGACGGCATGCTCGATGACGATTTGCGCCGGCTGCTGACGCTGCGGCCGGTCGAAGAAGGCGTCATTCTGTCCACCTGCAACCGTGTGGAAGTGGTCACGACGACCGCGGACGGCGACGCCGCCGTCGAGGCCCTCACCGCGTTCTTGGCCGACGGCGAGCACCTCTCGCGCGAGCAGCTGCGCGCGCATCTGTCGGTGTATCGCGGACGCGAAGCCATCCGGCATCTCTTTCGCGTCGCTGCCAGCCTCGACTCGATGGTGATCGGCGAACCGCAGATTCTCGGCCAGCTCAAGGATTTCTACAGCCGCGCGGCCGCGCTGGGCAGCGCCGGCATCGTCTTGCACCGGTGCTTTCACAAGTCCTTCAGCGTCGCCAAGCGCGTGCGCACCGAGACCGGCGTCGCCAGCAAGGCGGTCTCGGTCAGCTCCGCCGCAGTGGAGCTGGCCTGCAAGATCTTCGATCGGTTGGAGGGCAAGACGGCTATGCTCATCGGCGCCGGCACGATGAGCGAGCTGGCCGCACGGCACCTGCTCGCGCACGGCGTCAGCAACATGATGGTGACCAACCGCACCTTCGATCGCGCCGTGGAGCTGGCGCGCGAGTTCCGCGGCACCCCCGTGCCGTTCGAAGACTTCCATCGCTACCTGCAACTCGCCGACGTCGTCATCGGCTCGACCGCCGCCGATGAGTACGTGCTCACGCCGCAGCGGGTCCACGAGGTCCTGCGCGAGCGCAAGTATCGCCCGATGTTCTTGATCGACGTCAGCGTGCCGCGCAACTTCGATCCGGCGATCAACGACATCGACAACGTCTACCTCTACGACATCGACGACCTCGGCGGCGTCGCCGAAGTCAACCGCGACGAGCGCGGCCGGGAAGCACAGAAGGCCGAAGCAATCGTCGAAGACGAGGTCGATGCATTCAGCAAGTGGCTCGGTAGCCTCGATGCGGTCCCCACCATCGTCGCGTTGCGCGACAAGATCGAGGCGATCCGCAAGATGGAGCTGGAAAAGACCCTGGCGTCGCTGCGCGACTTGTCGCCGCACGAGCGCGAGGCCCTCGAAGCCATGACCGCCGCGATTGTGAACAAGATTCTGCACGCGCCCATCACCCACCTGAAGCACCACGACCGGCAGCAAGAAGCCTTCTACCTCGCCGCGGCACGACGCCTGTTCGACATCGAGGAGCCCGAGAACCGGTGAGGCGCACCATCCGCATCGGCACGCGCGGCAGCATGCTGGCGCTCGCCCAGTCGCGTTGGGTGCAAGCGTCCCTGCAACAGCTGCATCCGGACGCGGCGGTCGAGCTGGTCACGATCAAGACGTCGGGCGACCGCTTCCTGGACCAGCCGCTGAGCGCCATCGGTGGCAAGGGCCTCTTCGTCAAAGAAATCGAGGAGGCGCTGGCGGCGAACCGCATCGACTGCGCGGTGCACTCGATGAAGGACGTGCCCGCGGCGCTGGCGGCCGGCCTCGTGATCGCCGCCGTCCCCGCCCGTGAAGACCCACGCGACGTGCTGATCACGGCGCGGGGCATTGGCGTGGATCAATTGCCGCGCGGCGCACGCGTCGGCACGAGCAGCTTGCGGCGGATGGCGCTGCTCCGCGCGCAGCGCGGCGACCTCTCGGTGCTGAGCCTGCGGGGCAACGTTGACTCGCGGTTGCGCAAGCTCGATGCGGGAGAAGTCGATGCCATCGTGCTGGCGGCCGCAGGTCTGCGGCGGCTCGGCATCGAGCATGCGGGCGTGACGTTCTTCGATGCACTCGATTTCATCCCGGCGATCGGACAAGGCGCGCTGGCAATCGAGAGCCGTGCCGATGAGACCGCGGCGCTGCTGTCGCCGCTCGATCATGCCGAAACTCGCATCGCCGTCTCCGCCGAACGCGCCTTCCTGCTACGGGTCAGCGGCTCCTGCCGGACGCCGCTGGCGGCGCACGCAACGGTGCGGGGCGACACGCTGGAGCTGCGCGCGCTCATCGCCCGTCCGGACGGGACGCGTGTTGTGCGCGGCGCCCGCAGTGGGGGCGTTGGCGCGGCCACGGGGCTCGGCACCGAGTTGGCGCACGAGCTGCTCGACCGCGGCGGCGCGGAGATCCTGCGCGCCCTCGGCGAGGCTGCCGATGCCGGGTAAGGTATACATCGTCGGTGCCGGCCCCGGCGACCCCGGGTTGTTGACGCTGAAGGGAAAGCGCTGCCTCGAGCAGGCGGATGTCGTGATCTACGACTACCTGGCAAACCCGCGGCTGCTCGATTACGCGCGCCCCGACGCCCTCCGCTTGCTGGTGGGCAAACACGGCGGCGGCGCGCGCGTTGAGCAACCCGTCGTCACCAATTTGATCGTCGAGCACGCGCGCCAGGGGAAGGTGGTCGTGCGCTTGAAAGGCGGCGACCCGTTCATCTTCGGCCGTGGCGGCGAAGAGGCCGAGGCTGCGTATGATGCCGGCCTCGATTTCGAGATCGTCCCCGGCGTCACGTCAGCCATCGCCGTTCCGGCCTACGCCGGCATCCCCTTGACTCACCGCCAGCTGGCTTCCAACGTCATCTTCACGACCGGTTACGAATATCCAACAAAGGTCGAGCCCGCCGTTCACTGGAACGAGCTGGCACGCAGCGGCAGCACGCTGGTCCTGCTCATGACTACACGCCAGCTCGCCGCCAACATGGACCAACTGATGGCAGGAGGCCTGGCTGCGGATACACCGGTGGCGCTGATTCGCTGGGGGACGCGCACCGACCAAGTCACCGTGATCGGCACGGCGGCGACCATCGGCGCATTGGCGGAGGAGCGGAAGATTCGACCGCCGGCGATCGCCGTGGTCGGCGAGGTCGTGCGACTGCGCGGGAAGCTGAACTGGTTCGAGCGCAAGCCCCTGTTCGGGCGACGCATCGTCATCACGCGCCCACGCACGCAGGCGGGCGAGTTTGCCGAGCTGCTCGAGGCGTGGGGAGCGGAGGTGGTTCCCTTCCCCACCATCGAGACGATTCCGCCGTCATCGCTTGCACCGCTCGACGCCGCCATTCGCCGCGCCGGCGAGTTCGACTGGGTGGTGTTCACGAGCACGAACGGCGTGCGCGTGTTCTTCGCGCGCATGCAAACGCTGGACGCCGACGTCCGCGACTGGCATCGCGCCCGCTTCGCGGCGATCGGCCCGCAGACGGCCAAAGCCCTGCAGGCATACGGCGTGCGCGTCGAGACGATTCCCGACGAGTTCCGGGCCGAAGGTGTGGTCGCCGCGCTCGCACGCATCGGCATCCGGGGAAAGCGCATCTTGTTGCCGCGCGCGGCCGCGGCCCGGGAGATCTTGCCGGTGCAACTGCGTGAGCTCGGTGCGACGGTCGAAGAGGTCGCGACGTACGCGACCGTGATCCCGCAGTCAAATTTGGTAGAGCTGAAGGACCTGTTGCTGCAGGCTGACGCGGACCTGGTTACGTTCACGAGCTCGAGCACGGTGCACAACTTCGTCGCTGCGTTTCACGGCGATATCGAGGCGGTGCTGGCGCATGCCGCTGTGGGCTGCATCGGCCCAGTCACCGCAGAGACAGCCAGTCAGTACGGGATGCGCGTAGCGATTCAGCCGAGCAGTTACACCGTTCCTGCGTTTGCCGACGCGATCGTGCGCTACTACGCGGCGCCGTCGCGAGCGCGGCGGAGCGCACGATAACCAGGAGGGTCGTCATGGGATTCCCGGAGTACCGACCGCGACGATTGCGACGCAACGAGAACTTCCGCCGCATGATCCGCGAGACGCGACTGACCGTCGATAACCTGATCATGCCCTTGTTCGTGGTGCCGGGATCGCGGGTCACCAATCCCGTGGCCAGCATGCCCGGCGTCGCGCAGCTGTCGGCCGATCGGGCCGTCGAGGACTGCAAGGTGATCCGCGATCTGGGCATTCCGGCCGTGATTCTGTTCGGAATCCCCGACAAGAAAGATCACGTCGGCTCGGCTGCCTATAGCGACAACGGTGTCGTTCAGCAGGCATTGCGGGCGATCAAGCAGGCGGTGCCCGAGCTCGTCCTGATTACCGACGTCTGCCTCTGCGAGTACACCGATCACGGTCATTGCGGCATCGTGGTCGACAACGACGTGGATAACGATTCCACGGTCGACCTCCTCGCTAAGGAAGCCCTCTCGCACGTCAGAGCCGGCGCCGACATGGTGGCGCCGTCGGACATGATGGATGGCCGCATCGGCGTGATTCGCGAGGCCCTCGATGAAGAAGGTTTCGACCATGTCCCGATCATGGCCTACGCCGCGAAGTTCGCGTCCGGATTCTACGGCCCCTTCCGTGACGCGGCGGAGTCCACCCCGCAGTTTGGCGATCGCCGCTCGTACCAGATGGATCCGCCCAACGGCGATGAGGCGTTGCGGGAGGTGCAGTTGGATATCGACGAGGGTGCGGACATCGTGATGGTGAAACCGGCGCTGGCCTACCTCGACCTGATTTGGCGGGTCAAGGAGGCGTTCGGGTTTCCGCTGGCCGCGTACAACGTCAGTGGCGAGTATGCGATGCTCAAGGCCGCGGCGCAGAACGGTTGGATCGACGAGGAACGCGTGATGCTGGAGACGCTGACCGCAATTCGACGCGCCGGCGCCGATATGATCCTCACCTACTTCGCCAAGGATGCCGCCCGCGCGTTGCGGAACGTTGGGTGAGGAGTTTCACTCGCGGGCCTGCACTCCGGACATCGTGGTAGAAGATGCGCTGGTTTGGTATAGTGTATGGATAAGTGTCGGTGAGAGGGTGCGACGTCACGGGACGAAGAGAGGTGTTGCGTGAGTCGAGAGGACTTGATTCAGATTGAAGGCACCGTGAAGGAAGTCATGGCCGGCGGCCAGTTTCGCGTCGAGTCAGACAAAGGCCAACAGTTTCTCGCCAAAATCAGCGGCCGCATGCGCCGTTTCCACATCAAGGTCATCCCTGGGGACCGTGTCACCGTCGCCGTGTCGCCCTACGATCCCACCCACGGCCTGATCGTTTATCGCAGCACCTGAAACACGAGCAGTTGACCGAGTCGCGGATTCGATGCGTCAATGACTCAATCGATCTTGTTCGCTCCGGTGCGTGCCACCAAGTTACTGGCGCGGTGCAAGGACTCAAACGTCCCGGCATCCGTCCACCAGCCGCGCAGGATCTCGAACGTCAGCTGGTCACGGCGCAGGTAGGCGTTATTGACGTCGGTGATCTCGAGCTCCCCGCGCCGCGAGGGTTTCAAAGTCCGGATGATGTGGAACACCTGCTCGTCGTACATGTAGATACCGGTCACCGCATACGAGCTCCGGGGACGCTTCGGCTTTTCGTCGATGCGCAGGATATGGCCGTTACGGAGCGCGGGAACACCGAAGCGTTGCGGGTCGGGCACACGCTTGAGAATGATCTTCGCGCCGCGTGGTTGCGCTTCGAAGCGGGTCACGGCAGCACGGATGTTGCGTTCAATGATGTTGTCGCCGAGGATCACGCAGATCTTGCCATGGTCGGCGAAGTGCTCCGCCAGCGCCAGCGCGTGGGCGATGCCGCCTTCGCCTTCCTGGTAGGTGTAATTGAGGTGCTTGAGGCCGAATGCCCTGCCGTTGCCGAGCAGCTTGAGAAAATCGCCGGCGTAGGCGCCGCCGGTGACCAGCAAGATGTCCCGGATGCCCGCGGTAATCAGCGCCTGGATCGGGTAGAAGATCATCGGCCGGTCGAAGACCGGCAGCAGGTGCTTGTTGGTCACGCGGGTCAACGGATCGAGGCGTTTACCGAGCCCGCCGGCGAGAATCACACCCTTCATGCGCATTGCCGATTGAAATGGGCGCATGCTATCGAAGGCGCCGCGGCGGGGCAAACCGCCACGGCGTCGGGTGGACAGACTTGGAGCAGGACCTCCGCTAGCCCCGGTCTTCCTGAGCGGCCAGGGTCGAATCGAGCGTCTGCCCCATCGCGTCAATGGCCCGCGCGCGCGCGATGGCGTTCAGGTGGCTGCGGACGCATCCCAGCAGTCGGGCACGCACCACCGGCCGCGGAAGGAAATCGACGACGCCTTCTCGCATGGCGCGCTGCCGCGTCGCAAAGCGATCGTCGCACGTGAACATGATCACCGGTATCTGCTCGGTTGCCGGGTCATCGCGCAACGCCGCCAGGATCGTCCACCCATCCATTTGCGGCATGATGAGATCCAGCAGAATCAGATCCACCGGCTCGCGCTTGGCGATCTCCAAGCACAACCAACCACGTGACGCCGTGAGACAGCGAATCCCGGCGGCCTGTAGCAAGCACGCCGTGATCAATAAATTGTCTTCCGTATCATCGACGACCAGCACGGTCTCACTTCGTCGTTCCATCATCCCTGCGCCGCTCCTGTCTGTACCGGAACTCCTGCACCGCCAACCTGCAGAGTCAGCCAGGCAAGGGCCGTTCCACAGGCCCGAGTGCCCACGATAAGCAGGCAATCCTGCGTCTGCCGGGCGGGTTTTGTCTGGTTGCCGTCAGCTTTACGTCGGCGTGTTGCAAAACGACTCTGAGCTCGCGTCGGGAGAGGGCACCGGCGCCGAACTGAACGCTCATCAAGATGGTCGGGGCGGCATCGGCTCGTCAAAAGCGCACAGCACCTGACTACTGGCGTGGGGGTGGTGGCGGCTCGCTCTCTCGTTTCCACTTGTCGTACTTGCGCTGGAAGCGCTCGCGTTCCTGCGGCGGCAATTGCCGGAAGCGTTCGAAGTTTTGCCGTATGCGTGCGCGTTCATCCGGCGGCATCTTCTGCCAGCGCTCGTAGCGGTTTTCCATGTCGCGTTTTCGGTCGTCCGGAAGTTGCTGGTGCCGCCAGTAGTTTTGCAGCGCGTCGTAACGCTCTCTGGGGCTGAGATCACGCCAATTCTGCGCGAAGATCGGAAAGGCGAATGCCGGATGTGCGGTCGGGAAGAGGGATACGGCCACCGCAAGTGAGAAGACAACGCAGCATCCCTTCATCCCCTTCATCATCCGTTCTGCGTGGTCTGGTCGTCATCTAGCGGCATCGACTCGACCGTGTCGAAGTGTTCCAGGGCGTCCAGGTGCTGAATGAGTGAATAGTCCTTGAACAGTTCGGGTTGGCTGGCAACCGCGGCCGGTGGGGACTCAATTCCGAGCGGGATCAAGAGCGCCGAGGGTCCCCCCGCGAACGCCACGAAGGCCAACACCGCGCTCACAACCGCGCCAGTCACAGCCAAGGGACGGAACATCCCGGGCTGCCACATGCGGGTCCACACGGACACGCTCCGATCCCCCCTCTCGGTCCGGTGTTCCAGAGCAACGGCTTGCTGCAGCCGCGCCTGCAGCGGCTGGACCTCGACGTCCGGTACTGCGAGCGCTCGTGCCAAGAGGCGTCGCTGCCACTCGATCGCGGCGCGCACCCGCTCCGCCTCGGCGGCACACGCACGGCACGCAGCCACGTGTTGGCGGACGCGCTCATGCCGCCGCGACGGTAACGCGCCGTCGATCCACGCGGTCAAGTCCTCACGGACGCCTGAACAGCGGAGCATGGCTACGTACGATCCTCCAGCAGTTGCTCGCGCAGAGTGATGGTGGCGCGGTGAATCAAGCTCTTCACGGCCGACACCGAGCATGAGAGCGCCGTCGCCACTTCGTCGTAGGACAACCCTTCCACGCGAGCGAGCAGGAGTGCGGCGCGCTGCTGCGGCGGCAGCTGCTCCAGCGCGTGGCGTATGCCGTCGAGCGCCTCCCGGCTTTCCAGGGCGTCCTCAGTACTCCGCGTCGGCACCTCGATGCGCGCGGTCTCGTCATCGCCGCGTGGCGCCGTATTATCAATCGATTGGACGCGGCCATGATAGTCGGCGCGGCGCAGCTCGCTCAGGCAGGCATTGGTCACCATGCGATACAACCAGGTGGCAAACCGCGCGCGCGGCAGATAGCGCGCACGCGTGCGATAGATTTGGAGAAAAACGTCTTGCGCCAGCTCTTCGGCGCGCGCCCTTGTGCCGACGAATTGGGTGGCGAAGCCCACCACCGCAGCCACGTGCTTCTCGAACAGCTGCTGGAAAGCGGACTCATCGCCGCGCTGGACCGCCAGCATGAGTTGCACATCCGGATCCTCTTCGGCGTTCAACGGTGCGCCCACCTCAACAAACGCGCCAAGCTCGGTGAAGTTGCGGTACGATCACATTCTCCAACGCGCGGCCACCGGGGAGCCGCGTCGGATCAGCGTGACCGGGCGCGCTTGCGGGATCCTTTGCGGACGGCGCGCCCACGCGCGACACGCGCCGACACCTCGCGCCGCTCGGCAGGGGCGATGCGGCGCAGCAGTTGATACTTTACTTTGCTGGCCAGCTGGCCGAAGAGCATGTTCAGGCGGTCGCCGTCGTGGCGCCGAATGGCTTCCTCGATCCGCTGCCGGTGGTCATCCAGATAAGTGATCTGGTACTCGCGCTTTTGCAAGCGCACCCGAGCGGGTACCTTGGCACGCGCCTGGATGACGCGCACGATCTCGTGCAGGATCGCCAAGTCAACACGCGCCACCGATCAATCCTCTGGTCCAACAGATTCTGGGAACCTCCCCCAAGGGCACGACCTTGTAGCACGAAATTGCAAACCCGCAAAGGGGAAAATGCAATGATCCTGCAATCCACCCCGGGCCGCATTACCTGGCGAATGTCCGACTGAAAGCCCTTAATTTCCGATAACTTGGACAACGAGTGGCAATGGCCCACTTTGATTCTACCGGTTCACAGGCCGCGCTGTCGACGTTCCTGGGCCTCTTGGTCAGACTTGCAATCGATGCACAAGGTGGTCACCGGGCGGGCTTTCAGGCGGTCGATGGCGATCGGGCCGCCGCAGGAGTCGCACAGGCCGTAGCTGCCGTCCTCGATGCGCTTCAGCGCATCGTCGATCTTCGTGATCAACTTGCGTTCACGGTCGCGGATGCGGAGCAGCGCGTTGCGGCTCGACTCGAGCGAGGCACGGTCGGTTGGGTCTGGGAAGTTCTCCTTGCCATCCGTCATGCCGCCGACCGTGCGCTCGGCTTCGTCCAGCAGTTCCTGGCGCCGCATCGCCAGCAACTGCTGGAATGCCTTCAGTTGGCGCTGATTCACCGTATTCTCCTGCCAATTGTCTCGCTTCCTACCACCGCGATATGTACCTGTAAAGCGTGACGGAGCTGCACCGAACCTGGCAAGCGTCAGCGTGACGCACCGGCCACCGCCCTTGCGGCCACGGGCGCGGCAGACTGCGAGAAATCGTGGATGAGCGCATACAGCGCGTCCGGCTGCTCGAGGGCCGGCAGGTGCGGCCACGGCATGAGGTGGAAGAAGTAAAAGTCCATCCGCGCTCCTCTGGGCGTTCTCGCTGGTTGCGGCTGCCGCGTGTGTACCATCCGCAGCGCAAACGCGCTACGGCAACATTTGCTTGGCGTGACTCAGACCGGATCGCTGCCGCGCACGCGGCGTGGGATTTCTATGCTGAACGTGGATCCCTGGCCCGCGGTGCTCTTGACCGTGACCCGCCCGCCCATCAGCTCGGTGTAGCGTCGTACCAAATAGAGGCCGAGGCCGACACCGCCGCGCGCCGGAGCGCGATCGATTTGGTAGAACATGTCGAAGATCGAGGCGAGCGAACCCTCGGCGATCCCCATGCCCGTGTCACGCACGGACACACGGACGCGATCCGCATCGAGATCGCAGGCCGCGGTGACCGCAACCGTTCCGGCGGCGGTGAATTTCAAGGCGTTGTCGACCAAATTGCGGAGCACGAGCTTGAGTTTCCCGTGATCGGTGCGGAGAGGCGGCAGGTCCAGCGTCTCCGGCCATGACAGCGTCACACCGTCTTGCCGGGCCCGCACCGCGAACTCGCTGCGCAGCTCGGTGAACAGCTGATCCAAGGTGAACTCCGAGGTATCGAGCGTCACGTGGCCGGCGTCCAACCGGTTGACGTCGAGGGTCATGTTGATCAGCTCCAACAACCCGCGTCCGTTCAGCAGCATGCGGTCGAGCACCTCGGCTTGCTCCTCGCTGATCGGACCCATCGCCCCGTCGCGCATCAGATCGGCATACCCCAGGATGGCGCTCAGCGGGGTGCGCAGCTCATGGGACATCGTGCCGAGAAACTCCGACTTGAGTCGGTTGGCGCGGCGGAGGTCCTCGACCAGCCGCGCGTTGTCCACCGCCACCGCAGCTTGTGCCGCGATGCCCTCGGTGATGCGGCGCTCGCGCGCCGAGAACCTGCCGCGGCGGTGATGATAGCCGATGCCCAGCACGCCGATCACGCGCCCACCCCGCAGCATCGGAACGGCGAGCAACGAGGCGATCCCCCAGCGCCGAAACAGGGGCTCGGCGGTGTCCGGCGGCTCGGGAATCTCGACCGTCTCGTGGGTCATCAGGCGGTTGGTCACCTGCACGCCCGAGTCCGAGCGCTGCGGCCTCAGCTCGAGGAGCATCAGCTCTTCCGCAGCTTGGCGCGTCCACCCTTCGATGGTCGTGACTTGCAATGCCCCTTTGGTGGCGTCCCACAGCGCCACGGCGGCCCAGTCGCACTCCACGGCCTCACGCGTGCTGCGCGCGATTTGCGGGACGACCTCGGCCTCTTCCAGCGACTCGCGAATGGCGCGGGTGACGCGCAGCAGGGCCGCCGAGACACGCCCCTCTTCCTCTTCGCGCTCCCGGGCCAGTGCCGACTCGATCGCCACCGTCGTTTGCGCGCCGTAAATGAGCCCGCGTTGTCGCAGCACGCCGGTGAAGCAACGCGGGTTGGTGCTGTCGGTAAACACCAGGATGCCCACCGGCGGGCCGTTGCGGCGCAGCGGGATCGCCAGCATCGCCTGCACGCCGAAACCCCGTGTCTCGTCGAGCGCGTACAACGAGTGCGCAAAGTCATTGACCACCAACAGGTCATCCGCTCGATAGATCTCCCCGATGACCGAGCTGTCCATCGAGCGGCGCAATCCGATCAGCTCCTGCGCCCCGCGCCCGTATGCCGCGCACGCCACCAAGTCGTTGCCCCGGCGCAACCACAAGTAGGCAGCGTCGACCCCGAGCACGCGGCTCGCCTGCTCGCAGACCACTTTGCCGAGCTGATCGAGGCTCGGCGCCGTGAGCAGCGCTTCGGATACCTGCAGAAGACTGGCCTGAAAAGCGGCGGCCTCTTTGTTCTCCGTCACGTCGCGCCCAATCGTTTGCAACGCATACGGTCGGCCGCGCCGCCGCAACACATTGCTGCGCAGCTCGAGAATGCGCCGGCGGCCATCGCGTAGCACCGCCTCCCGTTCGTAGACTTCCGGTACGGGCAAGCCATCCAGCGCCCGTTGCGTCAGGATCATCGCCGCTTCGCAATCCGCGGGCGTCAAGACCTCGCGCAAGTACACGCCATGGGTCACGTCATCGAGGGTGTAGCCACCGAAGTCGCGCGCCGCACGGTTGGCGGCGACGATGCGCCCCTCGCGGTCGTTGACCAAAATGATGTCGCTGGCGTCTTCAAAGAGCGTACCCAGGTGCTCTCTGACCTCCGCCAACGCGCCACCGTAGAGCGGCGCAGAGCGGCGAGGACGACGGACCTGGACCTCGGGTGCACCCTCGCGACGTCGGCTCATCGAATCATTCTAGTCCAGTTCAGAGACCCCGCGAAAGTGTCGTTGCGTATGCAATCTCGAAGGACCGGCCGCCCGGCGTCCCGCGCGACGCTACAAGCTCACACCTGCTGTCGGAACCTGCTCGAACCCCTGCGGCACGCTCAGCACCTCGGCGGGTGGTGATTGTTCCTGAATCTCGGTCGCTTCGTTCGTCGTGGTGACCGGCTGCGGCCCCATCGCAAAGGTCACCGTCATCCGCAGCGGAAACCCTTTCAGCTTAGCCATGGCCGTCGCAAACTGGTCGCCGGGTCCGCCGCGCGGCCCGCCCATATCGCCGCCCACTTTCTGCCATTCCTCGGCTCCCGCGCCGATGTCGAAGGCGTCGGTTGCCCAGACGGAACCGCTGACGCCGGCGCCTTCGATGGCGTATTCCTTCGCCTCGTAACCGGCGATCTTCTCGGTTTTCCCCGTGGGCTTCAAGCTCACCGTTGCATCCATGGTGACCGGCGGTTTTCCACCCGCCAGCAGACCGTCGTAACGCTTTCGTAACTCTTCACTCTGGCGGCGCAGATCGTCGAAGGTCACGATCGAGTATGTCCGACGATCCTTCCGGACGATGGTAATGGTCTTGGCATCGTGGTCGACGATGGTGCGCCGCTTTGGCGTTTCGCGGACCATCTTGGAGCCGCTGAAGTATCGCGTCTCTTCTCGCGGCGCCGCATCGCCCACGCCGCTGGTGACCCGCTCGCGCACGATCAAACCCTTCACCCCTGCCCGCGCCCAACCCGGCACGAACAGCAGCATCGATACGACAAGTGCCCAACTGTGGCGTCGCATTTAGTCACTCTCCTTTTGGTCAGATCTGATCCATGTGGCGGCTACAGTCCTTGCGTAGCTCTGTAGTCGCGCGGCACCTCGAGAATGTCGGCAGGGAGAGCCTTCTTTTCAACCTGAAGCACCTCGATCGTCGTCGTAACGCGGGCCGCCCCGGAACCAACTGTGAACGCCGTGCGCAGGGGCAAACCCTTGAGCCCCGCCAGCGCCTCGGCCAGCTTCCCGGCGGGACCGCCGCGAGCGCCGCCCGTGAGGCCGGCCCGGTTCTCCCACGCATAGGCTCCCGCCCCTGGATCGATCGCGTCAGTCACCCAGACCGTACCGCTCATTCCCCCTCCGCTGATCGCGTACTCCTTCGCCTTGTACCCGGCGATCTTCTGCGTCTGCCCCGTGGGCTTCAAGGTTGCCGGTTCGTCGATCCCGAGTGTCTTCCGCGCCTCCGCCGGAAGGCTCGCCAAGCTCGCCTTCTGCTGCTCGTCTTCGCGGCGCACGTCGTCGAGGCGAGCGACCTTGTACATCTTCGAAGACTTCGTCAAGACCGTGATCGACTTGGCATCTACATCGACCACCGTGCGCTGCTGCGGATCATCGCGCACACTCTTGCCGTCGCTGAAGAATTGCGTCTCTTCATACGGCGCGCCGCTGCCAATCGTCACGCGTTGGTGGAGGATGAGACCCTTGAGGTTCGTCTCCGCTCGCGCCGGAACGGTGCTGATGCCGAGTACCATCGCAAGTACCATTGCCTGATTCCGCATGCGAATTTCTTATGTCAGGCCGTTGAGTCGGTCAAACAAATTCTGCACGGTGTCGTTTCCCCGTCGGTTTCACGTTCCGCCCGCGGCGTTGTTGTATGCGGCTGCGCCGCATCAGCATCCCCGCTTGCCCCGTAGCCTGCGCTGAGAGTAGGCTGCAGTGTCCGTCGAAAGGACGGCGCAACGATGACACCATGGATCACCGAACCCATGCTCGCGGACCAGGAGGCGTGCTTCGCGCGAGCCTTCCGCCATGCGGATCTGGAGACCGCCCGGCCGCTGTACGATCCCGCGGTCGTGTACTACAGCCCGACGGTGCGCTTGTTCGGCTGGCCGGCGCGCATCGAGGGCGTCGACAAGACCCTGGAGTTCATCGGCCTGACGATTCAACATCTGGACGCGATACAGTACCGCGCCGTCGAGCAGGCGATCGTCGCCGGCGCGGCTAGCGCCTTCGTGCGCATTCACTTCGACTGGACCGGCAACGGGCAGCGGCTGCGCAGCAACTACGTCGTAGTGTACCGCTACCGCGGCGGTGTGATCGCGCAGCAGGAGCTGTACTACGATCCAAGCGGCCGGCTCGAAGTGCTCGCATAAGGAGGTGTGCTGTGCCGACGCTGTTCACGCGCATCATCAACGGAGAGTTGCCGGGTCGATTCGTGTGGCGCGACGAGCGCTGCGTGGCGTTTGTGTCGATTCACCCGCTGCGGCCGGGGCACACGCTCGTCGTCCCGATCCGTGAGGTCGATCACTGGCTCGATGCCGCCCCGGACCTGCTCACACATCTGATGAGCGTGTCGCATTCGATCGGGCAGGCGCTCCAACGCGCCTTCAAGCCCGCCAGAGTCGGTTTGATGATCGCCGGGCTGGAGGTGCCGCACCTGCACATCCACCTCGTGCCGGTTCAGACCGTGCACGATCTCGATTTCGCCAATCAGGATCTCCATGCCAAACCCGCGGACCTCGATCGTGCCGCCGACACCATCCGCACGTCGCTGCGCGCATTGGGTTTCTCAAAGGTCGGCGAGCGCTGAACGAGAAAAGGCATTTGGCTCGCACTACCCAAGGCACTTGACGAATCAAGAAGGCGCTCCTAGGTGTTAGGCTCGCAGACAGGCTTATGTCACACCAGTTCACGGTGACTATTACATACGGCGTACGTCATGCGCCCACCTCTCGTGTCTGCGCTCAGACCGGGGTGGTTACCGCACACCGCGAAGCCGTTGTCCCCTTAACCGTACAAGACCGCGACGGGAGAAATCACGAGTTTCAAGCGGTCATTGACACCGGGTTCGACGGCTCATTGACTCTCCCGTCGTCAGTCATTGCCGCATTGGGGCTTGCCGGGCGCCGTCGCGGCCGAGTCCTGCTCGCAGACCAATCAACGTACCGCGAGCGCCGATTGACCACCGTAGCCCCACAGACTAGATTTCCCGCATTCGAGGGATATCCGTGTCGACTTCGGAAGCCACGACCAAGGGCATACGCATCCGCGTGCAATCGCGCTACATCCCCGAACGATCGGAGCCGGAGCAGAGCCAGTGGCTCTTCGCGTACCACGTTCAAATTATCAATGAAGGCGCCGAAACCGCGCAGCTCGTGAGTCGGCACTGGATCATCACGGATGCCAACGGCAAGATCGAAGAGGTCAAAGGCCCCGGCGTGATCGGCAAGCAGCCCGTGCTGCAACCCGGCGACGCATTCGAGTACACCTCGTTCTGCCCCCTGCCGACGTCGTTCGGGACGATGCACGGCACGTATCAAATGGTCACGCCGGGTGGTACACGGTTCGATGCCGAGATTGCCCCGTTCTCACTCGCGGAGCCGCATGCCATCAACTGATCACACGCGCCGGCGACGCTGGCGATCCGCGGCGATCGTCGCCGGCCTTCTCTGGAGCGGCGCGGCGTACGCCGAAGAGGCCGGGTTGGTCGTTCGCATCAACGGTGCACCCACCGTCGAACGCGCCGGGAAAACCACGCCGGTGCACCGCGGCGACGTCGTGAGCACGGGCGACACCATCGACACCGACGAAGGCGCCAAGGTCAAGATCCTGCTCGCCGACGATTCGGTCCTCGCCATCGGCCCCCGCAGTCACGTCGCCGTACACGACTTCTTGCTCACGCCGCAGAGCCGCACGGTGCGCCTCGAAGTCTTGGCGGGACGTTTCAAGATCGCTATCGCTAAATTTTTCGGCGGCACGACGAACTACGTGGTGCGGACGCCGACCGCGGTCGCCGGCGTGCGCGGCACCGTGCTGTGGGGCGACACGCAGCTCGACGCGATCTGCGCGCTGGACGGCAACGTCGAGGTGCGTCCGCTCAACGAAACCTCCGCCCCGGCCCAGCTGGCCACCGGCGAATGCGTCCACCGCATGGGCAGCGGCAAGACCGCCGCCTTCACGCCGAGCCCGCAGGACCTCGCCGCCTACCTCCGCGAGGTGACGCTCGACTGATGGCGGCGCCGCTCAAGGAGATCAGCCCCGTCGAGCTGCAGCAGCGGCTCAGCGGCCGTGGGGATCTCGTCCTGCTCGACGTGCGCGAGCCGGAGGAGCTGGCGGTGGCCAGCATACAAGGTGCGATGCATATCCCGATGGGCGACGTCCCCCGTCGGTTCCACGAGCTCGACCCGGAAAGGCAGATCGTGGTCTTCTGCCATCACGGCATCCGCAGCGCCAGCGTCGTCCAGTTTCTCGCGCAGCGCGATTTCGAGCGCGTCGTCAACCTCGCCGGCGGCATCGACGCGTGGTCGCGAATCGTCGACCCCTCCGTGCCGCGGTACTGAGACGCCGGCGCGGCTTCGAACCAGCAACGGCGGTTGCGCAGGAATCTGATGTTCACACGCCGTGACGTTCTGCGCACCGGCGCCGCAGCAGCGCTCGCCACCGTCGGTGTGACGACGCGCGAGCGGTTCGCGTGGGCCCGCGGCCTGCTCACCGATTCGCTCCTCGACACCACCGTCGACCGCGCCCTATCGGTCGCGAAGCAGGCGGGTGCGAGCTACGCCGATATTCGTATCGTCCGCCGTCGCGAAGAGAGCGTGTCCACGCGCGAGGACCATGTCACGGGCGTCGGCTTCTCCGAAAGCTACGGTCTAGGCGTGCGTACCCTCGCGCGTGGCGCCTGGGGCTTCGCCGCCGCCTCGCGGGTGGAGCCGGCGGAAGCCGCACGCCTCGCCACGCTGGCGGTGGAGATCGCCAAGGCCAACGCGCGGGTGATCAAGAAACCCGTCACGCTGGCACCGGCCGCCGTCCATGTCGATGTGTGGCAAACGCCGCTCACCAAGAACCCCTTCAAGATCCCGATCGCCGACAAGGCCGAGTACCTGCTCGCCATCAATGCCGAAGCGATGAAGGTGCCGGGCATCAAATTTTGCTCGTCGTGGTGCAGCGTCCTCGGCGAATGGAAGCTCTTCGCGTCGAGTGAGGGCGCCTCCATCGAGCAGGACACCACCCGCATCGGGCCCGGATACTCCGTCACCGCCGTCGATACCGCGGGCGGCGATTTCGTCGACCGGGCGCACGAGCTGCAGCCGATGCAAGCCGGCTGGGAGTATGTCGAAGAATCCGCGCTCCTGCGCGACGCGCGGCGCATCGGCGAAGACGCCGTCGAGAAGCTCAAGGCGCCGTCGGTGACACCGGGCAAGCGAGAGCTCATCCTCGCGCCCACCCACTTGTGGCTGACGATCCACGAGTCGATCGGTCATCCGACCGAGCTCGATCGCGCCCTCGGATACGAAGCCAACTTCGCCGGCACCTCGTTCGCCACGCCCGACAAGCTCGGCACGCTGCGCTACGGCGCGCCGATCATCAACGTGTACGCCGACAAGACGACGCCGGGCGGACTGGCCACCGCCGGCTACGACGACGACGGCGTGCAAACGCAGCGCTGGGATCTCATCAAGGACGGTATCTTCGTCGGCTACCAGACGACGCGCGAGCAGGCGGCGTGGATCGGTGAAAACGCGTCGCGCGGCACGTGCTACGCGCAGGACCACAAGTCCTTCCCGTTCCAGCGCATGCCCAACGTATCGCTGGCACCCGGGGCGCAGGACCTCGGCGTCAACGACCTGATCGCCGCCACCGACGACGGCATCTACATCACCGGCACGGGCTCGTGGTCGATCGACCATCAGCGCCTCAACTTCCAATTCGGCGGCCAGATGTTCTACGAGGTCAAGGGCGGCAAGATCACCCAAGCTCTCAAGGACGTCGCCTACCAGGCGAACACGGTCGAGTTCTGGAATGCCTGTAGCCTCGTCGGCGGCGCCAAGGAGTGGCGCATGGGCGGGTCGATGTACGACGGCAAAGGCGAACCGGTTCAAGTGAATGCCGTCAGCCACGGCTGCCCGGCGGCGCGGTTCCAGCAGGTGAACATCCTGAGCACCGACGTCCGCAAACGCGGCGGGGTGCCATGAGCCTCGATAGTGCTCCGGCCCACTCACTGATTGACGAGGTCGTCGGCGCGGCCCGCCGGGTGGCGCCCGGCGCCGACGTCTCCGTGTCGGTCGGCGCGGGACGGTCCGCGAACACGCGCTTCGCGTGCAACACGATCACGTCGACGGGCGACGTCGACGACACCACGGTCGCGATCGGCATCGCGTTCGGCAAACGGCACGCCGCGACGACGACCAATCAGACCGATCGCGGCGCGCTGCGGACGGCGCTCGACCACGCGGTGCGGCTGGCGAAGATCGCTCCCGAGGATCGCGAATCCATGCCCCTGCTCGCGCCGCAGCGTTACCTCGCGTCCCCCGCCGCGTATGATCCGTCGACGCACCATCTCACTGCCACGGCCCGCGCGGACACGGCGCGCGCCGCGATCGCGGCCGCCGACGCAGCCGGATTGCAGATCGCCGGGTTCCACGAGCACTCCGGCGGCATCTGGATGCTGGGGAACTCCGCCGGTCTGCGCGCCGAGTACCGCGCCACCGCGGCGAGCCTCACGATGACCGCCCGCACCGGCGACGGCACCGGCTCCGGATGGGCCGGCGCTCTCGCGCAGCGCGCCGCCGAGATCGATGCAGCGGCGCTTACCCGCGTCGCCGTCGACAAGGCGGTGCGCTCCGCGCGCCCTCGCCGCCTCGACCCCGGACGCTACACGGTCGTGCTCGAGCCCGCCGCCGTCGGCACGTTGCTCGGCTTTCTCGTCGACAGCCTCGACGCGCGGCGCGCCGATGAAGGCCGCTCCGCCTTCTCGAAACCGGGGGGGACGCGCGTCGGCGACCAACTGTTCGCAGACGCCATCACGCTGGTCAGCGATCCAACCGATCCGCAGACGCCCGGCGCGCCGTTCGACGGCGAAGGGTTTCCGCTGCGCCGCACGACCTGGATCGACAAGGGCACGCTCGCGGCCCTCACCTACTCGCGCTTCTGGGCCGCCAAACAGGGGCGGCCGCCCAGCGGCGATCCGAGCGTGTTTCACCTGCGCGGTGGAACGGCCACGACGGACGCGCTGTTGCAGGACGTGCAGCGCGGCGTGCTGATCACGCGCTTCTGGTACTGCGAGTGGGTCGATCCGCAGACGATGCTGCTCACCGGTCTCACCCGCGACGGCGTGTTCCTGATCGAAAACGGCGCGGTCACCGGGCCGGTGAACAACTTTCGATTCAATGAATCGCCGCTCACCATGCTGCGGAACGCCGACGCCCTCGGTCGGGACACCGTGCGGGTGCCGGACGCCGGCGGGCGCCTGCGCGTGCCGGCGCTGCGCACCCACGAGTTCAACCTGGCATCGATCTCCGCAGCGGTGTAATTGCAGACAGCGAAAGGATCGAAGCATGCAAACCAATTTGAAGATCGAGGGCACGTGCGAAGCACGCTTCGCAGCGGTGCGCGAGACGTTCGTGAACAACTTTTCGACATTCGGCGAGACCGGTGCGGCGGTCGCGCTGACGCTCGACGGCCGGCCCGTCGTCGACCTGTGGGCGGGACACGCCGACGCGGCGCGCACGCAGCCGTGGCAGCGCGACACCATCGTCAATGTCTACTCGACGACGAAAGGGATGACGGCGATCTGCGCGCACCGTTTGGTCGACCAAGGACGGCTCGACCTCGATGCACCGGCGGCGCGCTACTGGCCGGAGTTCGCGCAAGCTGGCAAGGCCGCCCTCCCGGTGCGCTATCTCCTGAGCCACCAGGCGGGTTTGCCGGCCATCAGCCAAGCGCTGCCGCCGGACGCGGCATATCACTGGGACACGATGACGTCGGCGTTGGCAGCACAGGAGCCGTGGTGGGTTCCCGGAACCAAGCACGGCTACCATGCACTGACGTACGGGTGGCTCGTCGGCGAGATTGTACGACGCATCAGCGGCCGGAGTGTGGGCACGTTCTTTCGCGACGAGGTCGCCCGGCCGCTCGGCGTCGACTTCCACATCGGTCTCCGCGTCGAGCACGACGCGCGCACGGCGCCGATGATTCCGCCGCCGCCACCGACGTCAGACCAGGTGGATCTGTTCACCGAAATGCTCAAAGATCCAAACGCCCTCTTGTTCAAGACGTTCGTCAACCCGACCGTGCCCCTCGACGCGGTCAACAGCCGTGAGTGGCGCGCCGCCGAGATCCCGGCCGCCAACGGCACACCAACGCACGGGCGCTGGCGCGTGTCTACGGCGCGTTGGCGTGCGGGGGCGCGTTGGATGGAACCCGCGTACTGAGCCGCGAGGGCATCGAGCGCGCGCGCACCTCGCACGCCGATGGGCCCGACGCCGTGTTGCCGCTGCACACGCACATGGCTCTCGGATTCATGCTGTCGACGCCGAAGGAAAAGATGGGGCCGAACCCGCGGGCCTTCGGGCACGGCGGCATGGGCGGCTCGATGGCCTTCGCCGATCCCGAGGCGCGTCTCGGCTTCGGCTACACGATGAACGAGATGCACGTCGGCCTGTGGCTCATCGACCCGCGCGCCGCGGCGCTCATCGAGGCGGTCTACGCGTCGCTGTAGCACCACCCGACGGGTGCCGAGACCAGTCGGCATCGGCTTTTCCCCTTGCCACACGAGGCGCCGCTGCACTAAGCTACGCTCATTTTGAACCGTTTCGATTGATTGAACTGCGGGGGGAGATCATGCGACTGCGCGTTCTGGGCACAGCTGTGGCGCTGTGCGGTGTTCTGGTATCGGCGGGGTTGGCGCAAGAGTGTGCCCCGAATGACCCGAGCTTGTTGAAGCCGGACCTTGTCGCACAAGCGCCGACCAAGGTGCGGATCGTGCAACGTTTCGGGCACCGCTTGCTCATCTTCACCACGACGATCACCAACGTCGGCGACGGCCCGCTCGTCATCCATGGTCAAGCCGTCGATGGTACGAACGGGACGATCGCGCAGGCAACCCAGGAGGTCCGGCGCGCCGACGGCACCGCCTGTACGCATACCGCCGGCACGCTGGAGCTCAATGCCTTCGAACACAACTTCCATCTCGACGACTTCGCCGCCTACCAGTTACGCAGCAGCGATCCATTCACCGGACCCATCGTCGCGCAGTCGAGCCCGGTCGCGCTGTGCGTGATGGACAACGTGCAAGTCCGCGGCTTCAACGTGCCGCGACAAGTCTTCGCCGACTGCACCGATCCAAACGGCACACAGGGCATCTCCGTTGATTACGGCGATGAGTACGACAATTTCCTGCCCGAACAGGTGATCGACCTGGATGCGGATCCTGCAAATCCGGTTCCCGGGGGCAACTACTTCCTGGTGAACATCGCCGATCCGGACGGTCTGCTGATCGAGAAGAACGATGACCTGCAGGCCAATGCGGGGGTCGCAAGCGTCTCCGTGCCGGGCCTCGCCGGGCAACCGGTGCCGCGTCAGCCGGGCCATCCGCAGCCACATTCGCCGGCCACCCCGACTCCGAAGGCCGCCAGCTCACCACCGTCGCATGCGCCCCGGCCGACAAGCACGCCACAGCCCACACTGACCCCGACTCCTACCGACTCGCCGGTGTCGCGTCCCGGTCGACCGCCGCGGCCGGGACACAACTCGTCGCACCCGGCGCATCCGCCGCACTCGCTGCCCCCGGGACACGAAGGGTGCGCCGGCATCGGCGGCGTGACGTGCTCGGCTAGCGAGTTTTGCGAGTTCTTGCCGGGCGTGTGCACAATCCAGGGTCTCACCGGCGTCTGCACGCCGATGAACCAGACGTGCCCGACATTCGCGCAGCCGGTGTGTGGCTGCAACGGCGTGACCTATCTCAACGACTGCCAGCGCCGGCGCGCCGGCGTGTCGGCCGCACACTCGGGACCCTGCTGATTGGAGTGGCCGGCGACGTCCGAGCGGCATACCGCTCGGACGTCGCGACACCTGGCGTCACGGACGCACGGATTCGATGCCGCTCGGGCAGCTGACGCCGGTGCCGCCGAGGCCACAGTAGCCGCCCGGATTCTTGGCGAGGTATTGCTGGTGGTAGTCCTCGGCGTAGTAGAATTCGGGCGCCGCGGCGATCTCGGTCGTGATCCGGCCGTGACCGGCGGCGCTGAGCATCTCCTGATAGGTGTCGCGCGAGGTCTCGGCCGCGCGGCGCTGCGCTTCGTCATAATAGTAGATCGTAGAGCGATACTGTGTGCCGACGTCATTGCCTTGGCGCATACCCTGCGTCGGGTTGTGGTTCTCCCAGAACACTTTGAGCAGCGCTGCGCAGCTGACCGTCTTGGGATCGAAGACGACGCGTACCACCTCGGCGTGGCCGGTGCGCTCGCTGCACACCTCATGGTACGTCGGGTTGGGCGTTTGGCCGCCCGCATAACCGACGGCGGTGGTGTACACGCCCTTCAGGTTCCAGAACTTCCGTTCGGCGCCCCAGAAACATCCCATGCCGAACGTCGCCATCTGCAGACTCGCCGGAAACGGCGGCTCCATCGGTGTTCCCAGCACGAAGTGTCGCGCCGCGACCGTCATCCGTTCGGCGCGTCCCGGCAGCGCCTGTTCACGCGACGGCACGCGCAGCTTGTGCTCCTTCAGCCACATGCTGGTCCTCCTCTCGAATGGCTCCAGCGTATCAGAATGCCAACACCGATGAATCCCCCCTGAATCATTCGCGGGCCGCGTCATCATCCCTGCGGCTGCACCGTGAGCTTCGGGCGCTTCGGCAGGTGGCGCAGGCCCATCCAGGCCAGGGCGGCCAGATGGCCGGCGACCTCTTCGACGGGCGGTTTGCGCGTTTCGGTCCACCATTGGCCCACGAACGTCACCATGCCCACCAGCGCGTGCGCATAGATCGGCGCGCTCTTCGCATCGTAGCCCGCCTTCTTGAAGGTTGCCGCAAACACGTCCGCCACACGCTCGGCGACGTCATTGAGCAAGCTCGACATCCCGCCGCGCGCCAGGGTGACCGGCGCGTCGCGCGACAGGACGACGAAGCCGTCGGGCTGATCGCGGACGTACGACAGGAAGGCGAGCGCGGCGCGCTCGACGCGTTGGCGCGGCGTGCCGGCGCTGATGGCCTCCGAGATCCGTGTGACGACGTAGTCCATCTCGCGGTCGACGAGCACCGCGTACAGGCCCTCTTTGCCGCCAAAGTGCTCGTAGACAATCGGCTTCGAGACCTTGGCGCGGGCGGCGATCTCTTCCACCGACGTGGCCTCGTACCCGTGCCTCGCGAACACGCCGCGGGCGATCTCGATGAGCTGCGTACGCCGCGCCGACGCACTGAGCCGCGGCGCCGCTGCCGATTTTTTGTGTTGAGCCATATTGACATCCCTACCCCGCCGGCGTAGGTTACGCAACCGTAAGCTACGATAACGTAACCGTAAGCTACGCGAGCGTAGAGCACGCCCGCGGGCCGGGAGGACGCATGGAGACGATGGGAAGCCGCTACGAGCAACACGCCGTGCAGCACTACGCCCGCGAGGTGCGGCGGCACCTGCCGGCCGCGGTGTTTCAGCGGAACCCGATGCGTGGGCTGTGGCTGCCGGTGCACCTGGGGATCATCGTGGCGCTGGCCGCCTACGTGGTGCGCGGCACACCGCCGTGGTATCTCGCCGTGCTGTGCGCGCTGGTGGCCGGACACAGCTGGGGTTGCCTCGGCTTCCTGGCACACGAAGCGCTACACCATGCGGTGGTGAAGAGCCACGCCGGCGAGAAGCTCATCGGCTATGCCGGCTTCGGCTTGTACGGCTTGTCACCGACGTTGTGGAGCGTGTGGCACAACCAAGCGCACCACGGCAACACCGGCAAACCGGTCGCCGACCCCGACGGCTACGGCACGCTGCGCTTCTGGGAGAAGAGCGCCGTGGTACGCGCCCTCGAAAAGATCGCACCGGGCTCGGGCTATCGACGCAGCGCGGCGTTTCTCTTCGTCTGGTTCTCGATCCATTCCTTCCTCGTGTTGGTGTTCCACAGCCGGCGCAACGGCTACTACACCCGCGCCTCGCGCCGCGTCGTATACGCCGAGTCGGCAGCGATGCTGGCGTTTTGGATCGCCGTGCTGCTCTTGGTTGGTCCGCACGCCTTCCTCTTCATCTACGTGCTGCCCCTGCTGGTCGCCAACGCGCTGGTGATGTCGTACATCGCCACCAATCACTTCCTGAACCCGCTCACCGAGGTCAACGACCCGTTGGCGAACACGCTGTCCGTCACCAATCCGCGCTGGTTGGAGCGGCTCCACTTGCAGTTCGGCTACCATGTCGAGCACCACCTCTTTCCGATGATGAGCGGCCGGCACGCCCCGGCGGTCCGCGCGGTGGTGGTGCGACTCTACGGAGACCGCTACCTGCGCGTGCCGCACGTCCAGGCGCTGCGGCTCCTGTACGCCCGGCCGAAGCTCCATGACACGCATGACACGCTGATCGATCCGCGCACCTTGGCGACCTTCAACACGCTCGCCCCCGGTGACCTGTCCATGGCGGCGGCATGAGCATCGCGTCGCACAAGCCTCTTTGGCGAACCGCGATCACTCGGCTTGCACCGACCGGCGACGGGGGTGCCGTATGGGCACACCCGTCACAATCGGAAAACTGAGCTACTTCGCAGCCAGTCCCTTTACGTATTGCACGACGGCCTTGATCTGGTCCTCGCTCAGCTTCTTGCCGTATGCCGTATGGGACTTGCCCATCGCCTTGCCTTCGGAGATCAGCGTCGTGATGTCGGTGTCACTCACGCCTCTCAACGCAGTGGCAAAGTCTCCGGGAGGTGGCTTCAGCGCTTTGCCGGCCGGGCCGTCGCCCTTGCCGCCCGCACCGTGACAGAGCGCGCAATTCTTGTCGAAGACCGCTTTGCCGTCGTCGGCGCGTACCATCTGCGATGCGCTGGCCAGCAACACCGCGCCGGCAACGATCGACATACCCATCCTCAAGCTTCGTGCTCTCATCTGGCCCTCCTGCTGATTTTGACGTTGATCCCGAACCATCCGGAGTGTCTCATAGGTATTTCTGCTCGCATTCTCAAGTCGACCGTCCAAAACGCCGCCGCAGCTCAACCTTGAGCACTTTACCCATGGCGTTGCGCGGCAGCCCGTCGAGGATCTCGATCTGCTCGGGAATCTTCTGCGCCATGACCTTGCGGCCGAGCATGAACGTTCGCAGCGCGTCGAGGGTCAGCGGCGGCCCACCGTTGGGCCGCAGCACGATGCAGGCGCACACGCGTTCGCCGCTGGCGGCGTCGGGCACGCCGATGACCGCCGCGTCGGCGATCCGCGGATGCGCGTGCAACTCATCTTCGATTGCCTTGGCGCTCAGATTCTCGCCCTTGCGGATGATGACGTCTTTCTTCCGGCCGATGATACGCACGAAGCCCTCGGCGTCGACGACGCCGAGGTCGCCCGAACGCAGGAAGCCGTCGGCGGTAAACGCCGCGGCAGACAACCGCGGGTCGACGTAACCGACGCAGAGCTGCGGTGCGAACAGCTCGATCTCGCCGGCAACGTCACCCTCGGCATCCGCCGCTGCCGGCCGGCCCGCATCGTCGACGACCCGAACAAGCGCGCCGGGCACGGGCCGGCCGTCGGTCGTCATCAGCTTCTCCTCGGCATCGCCGCGCCGTCCGGCGGTGGTCATCGGGCATTCGGTCATCCCGTACGAGCGGTACACGAACGCGTCGAACGCGGTGGCCACCTCACGGATCAGGGGTGCAGGCACGTCGGCGGCGCCGAGCCCCGCAATGCGCACGGAGCGCACGCGATCACGGCGGAATCCCTCCGCCCGCAGCAGACCCTGCAAAATCGCCGGCGGCGCGCCGGCGCTGGTCACCCCTTCGCGCTCGATCAGGTCCAGTGCCACCTCCGGATCGAACTGCTCGACAAACACGGCGCGCGTGCCGTCGACCACCGGCTGCACGACGAAGAACGCCAGCCCGCCGAGGTGTGTGATGGGAAACCACAGAATGCCGATTTCGCCGCCGCCGGTTCCGCGGACCGTGCGCGCCGCCGCAACCAGGGCACCGAGCGTCGACGGCGTGTGCATCACACCCTTCGGGTCCGCCTCTGTACCCGATGTGTAGAAGATCATCGCAACGTCGTGCGGCCCAATGGGCGACGCCGGCAGTCGCCGATCCAGCGGTGCGTCGAGGAGTCGGTCGAGCGACCGCTGTCCAGCCGCCGGCTCGGCGTGGGCCACCAGCACATGCGCCAGCTCGGTCGATGCGTCGGAGACGGCGGCCGCCAGCTCGCGGTGATCGAAGCCGCGCAGAAAACCTGGCACGATGAGGGCGCGCGCGTGCACCTGACGGCAGATGAAGCTCACCTCGCGCTCGCGCAGGATCGGCAGAATCGGATTCGAGATCGCGCCGATGCGATCCAGCGCAAAGGCCAGGAAGACGGCTTCGATCCAGTTCGGAAGTTGCCAGGAGACGACGTCGCCGGCGCCGATGCCCAGCCCGCGCAGGCCGGCCGCAAGCCGGTCCGCACTCCGCAGCACGTCCACCGCCGTGAACCGACGGTCGCCGGCGACGAACAGCACCCGTTCCGGTGTCGCCTGCGCGCGCCGCGCCAACAGCGTCGTCAAGTTCGGGTGCGGCCACTCGCCGCGCGCTTCGTGCAGGGCGCGGCGTGCGTCGCTCAGGTACGGTTGCACCGGCGTTTCTCAGGATGCAGGCTGGGTGCCGAGCGCCGCGTGGGCCGCCGCGCGGCCGGCGTAGGCGCTGATGTCGACGATGGCGGCGGGAGCCTCGAGCGTCGCCGCAGCCAGCAGCAAGCCGTCGATGCCGGGAACGGTGAGACCATGACGCTGCACCGGCGCCCACGACCAGCTCATCGATTGCGGCGCCGCCACATATTGGTAAGCGCTCCACTCGATGCAGTCGTCGAGGTCGGCGTAGTAGCGGCGTAGATAGGCAATCGCCGTGTCGAGGTGCGCCCGCGCCGCGGTCCACGGCGGGCCCGACGTCGTGCCGCCGTCGAAGAATCGCGCCATCACCCACGACAGCAGATGCTTGCCCGGCGGTGCCACGCGGCGGCTGGTCAGCGATGGGATGTGGTAGCCGCCGGCGTAGCGGCGCTCGCCGTCGCCACCGAGCAGAAAGCGGTTCCATCCGGCGTGGTCGTCGGCCCGTCCGCTGGCGCGCACCGTTGGGACGCGTCGCAGGCCGGCCTGCCAGCCGATGAGGTCGGCGCGATAGCGCTTCAGCTCGTCGGCGGCGGCAACGAAGTCGGACGGGAAGCAGCGCGCGTCGATGAGGTCGAAGTTTTCCCAGACGGGATACGTGCTGATGACCACCGGCGCCCGCACCTCGCGCACCAAGTTCGTGCGATCGACGGCGACGGCGCCGCGTACCCGTCCCCCGTCGACCACGATTTCGACCGGCTTCCAGCCGAGCGCGATGTCGCCGCCGCGGGCGCGGATGGCGCGCGCCCACGGCTCCATGAGCCCTTGCATGCCGCCGGCCTCGGCGTCGTCGGCGATGTGCGGCAGGCCTTTGGGTGTTTGGAAGAACTGCATCAGCCGGCCGACGGAAGCTTCCGCCGGACGCGGATGGAAGATCACCGCCGCCATCAGCACCAGCGCGCGGCGCACGCCAGGGTGGTGCACTTCGTGCTCGACCCACGTCCCGAGCCGCACCGGCAGCAGCGCTTCGACCTCGTCGGGCTTCGCCATCGCGAGCCGGCCGAGCACCGCGCCCAGCTCATCGAGGCCGTCTTCCGGACACTCGAAGAAGTCTCGCGCCGCGGCGAGGAATCCACCCGCCGACCAGTTGCCGCCGTCGAGCACCGTGCCATCGGCCAAGCGATGCACGCGCAGCGGGCGCGTGATCGCGTGCATGGCGATCTCGACGTCAGCCTCGCGTGCCGCTTCGGCGCCGTGATGCCATGGGAACTGGCAATCGCCGACGCCGTGCGCATCGCGGTGGCCGAAGTCGATCCAGAAGCCGTCCGCGGTTTGCACCGCGCCGCCGCGGCCGCCGACCGTATCGGCTTGTTCGAGGAGCACGACACGCCGGCCGTGCTTCGTCAGGATCGCGCCGGCGACAAGCCCGGCCAAATCCGCCCCGACGATGACGACGTCCGCCGTTGCCTCGCGCTGCATTGGCACCTCCTCTGAACTGTGGCTGCGCTTCTGACTGAAGCAGAGCCGTACCGCATTCGCCGCGTGCCGTCCAGGGCCTGCAGCCGGCGTCATTTCTGTGGCCCACGTCGCGTTGGGTCACTGCTTGACTTCCCGACGGGTGCCGAACGACACTCAGCCTCGATCAGAAGAGACCATGTCTTTCGCGTTTCATTCTTCGCGTTTGATTCAATGACAGGCGATGTCCATGGCCATCGCCGAAACGACTGAGCTTCCTTTCTACCTGCGCGGCAACTTCGCCCCGATCATGGACGAGGCGACGGCGTTTGATCTGCCCTGCGACGGGGCCATTCCGCCCGAGTTGCGCGGCCTGTACCTGCGCAATGGGCCCAACCCGAAGGCCGGCGACCCCGGCCACTGGTTCGCCGGCGACGGCATGGTGCACGGCGTCCGCCTCGAGCGCGGCAGGGCCGTCTGGTTTCGCAATCGCTGGGTGCGCACGCGCGCCTTCGTCGAGGGCGCCGAACTGGTCGACGCCAACGGCAACGTGGACCATTCCGTCGGCGTGGCCAATACCAACATTTTCGGCCACGCCGGCCGCTTGTTCGCGCTGGTGGAAAGCTCGTGGCCAACGGAGATGACGCGCGAGCTGGACACCATCGGCCCGTGCGACTTCGGCGGCCGCCTCACCACCAGCATGACGGCGCACCCGAAGCTCGACCCGGTCACCGGCGCCCTGCACTTCTTCGGCTATCGTTTCCTGCCGCCGTACCTCACCTACCACCGCCTCGATGCCGCCGGCACGCTGGTGCAGAGCGCGGTCATCGACGTGCGCGGCCCCGCGATGATCCACGACTTCGCCATCACCGAGCGGCACATCATCTTCATGGATCTGCCCATCGTTTTCAACTTCGAGCGCGCGATGCGTCGCCACGGCTTTCCCTACGAATGGAGCGACGACTACGGTGCGCGCCTCGGCGTGATGCCGCATGGCGGCGGTAGTGCCGACGTGCGCTGGTTCGAGACCGCGCCATGCTACGTCTTCCACCCGCTCAACGCGTTCGAAGACGGCGACCGCATCGTGCTCGACGTGGCGCGCTACGACGAGCTGTGGCGCGGTGGCCCGGACACGTTCTCGCCCGCGTTTCTGCACCGCTGGACGATCGACCTGTCCGCAGGCACGGTGGGCGAGCGTCGGCTCGACGACCGGCCGATCGAGTTTCCGCGCGTAGACGACCGCCGCGCCGGCCGCCGGCATCGCTACGGCTATGCCGTCACCAATGCCGCCAACGTCGGCGAGCAGGCGATGCAGTTGGTCAAGTATGACCTCGCCACGGGCGCCGCCACGGCGCATGACTTCGGCCCCGGATGCATGCCGGCCGAGGGCGCTTTCGTGCCGGCCGGCGGCAGCGCGGGTGAGGACGAGGGCTACGTGTTGCTCTACGTGTACGACGCCGCCCGCAACGCCAGCGACCTGGTCATTCTCGACGCCGCGCGTTTCGCCGGGCGGCCGGTCGCCACGATTCATCTGCCGCAACGCGTCCCCTTCGGCTTCCACGGCAACTGGATCGCCGAGGCGGCGTGAGCGGAGCGCCGGTGGGCGTAGCAGCGGCCCGCAGTCGGAGCAGGTCACCGAGTTAGCCTCATCCGAAGAAAGGGATACAGCGCAAAGTCGCCAAGGTGCAAAGCTGCAAAGAGTTCAGTCTGACTGAGAGGCATGGGCGAATGCCACGAATGGCTATTTGACATGAGAGCACGTTCCATAGCTCCTTGAATCCGTGGCAGATTGGGGTGTATGATGTGAGCACGGGCGTCCCCGCGAAGCAGGGACGCCCTTAAACCTAGACGCTGCGAACACTGCTATGCGAAAGATTACCAAGCTCGCCCAGTTTACTGAAGCGGTGCTCAGGCTTTGTGAGCGCTGGGATAGGTTGAATACAACTACGCATCCTTGGTTTCGCGGCCAAGCGAATGAGTCGTGGGACCTCATGCCACGCCTCTACCGATCTGGTGAGAATGCTGAGTTCGAGCGCGAGATGGTCCGTGATTTCCGTTTGCGCGGCTCGGCGTACATGGACAGAGTGCCAATTGATAGGGTCACATGGCTATTCGTCATGCAGCACTATGGCCTGCCCACTCGACTGCTAGATTGGACTGAAAGCTATTTGGTGGCACTGTTCTTTGCGGTCCAAAACGATGACCAGGCGGCGGACGCCGCCGCATGGATTCTCGAGCCCTGGTCACTCAATGAAGTTAGTGATCTGAATATTGGGCAGACAGTTCCAACAAGCAACGTGAGCATATTTGACGAATACTACACGCGCGATGTCGATAGCCTCGATATCAAACGTAAAGTGACAGGAGCTTTTCCGCTCGCGGTCCGTCCCTCGCGAAGCACCCCGCGTATTGTTGCTCAGCGCGGCATGTTCACGATTCATGGGTGCGAGAAGGTGAGTCTGCACAACTATGCGCAGAAACATGGGAAGAGCATCCAACTTGAAAAGATCGCAATCGAGGGAAAGGCACGGTCGTCACTTAAGAAAGAGCTGCATCTGGCCGGAGTATCCAGTTCATCGCTCTTTCCAGATCTCGAAGGACTCTCGAAGGAGATTCACTATCGATACTCCAAGGCCTTCGTATGGTAGCTGAGCTGACCCAAGGCTCCCGACGACGGCCAAGAGCACGCCGCGTCTGGGCGCTACGGCGTTAGGTGACCACCGCCTCGGTCCGTTTCATGTGGTCACGAATAGCCGCGCCGGGGTGACCACTTCAACGCGTGGCGGTCCGCGCGATCGTCGCACGCAGTCAGACCGCTTCGGTGCCGTCGAACGCCAGGACGTCGGGACGGCACACGAAGCGGACGCGGGGGATGGTGATGTCCGCCACGGCGAGCGTCGCGGCGACGGGATAGACGGGCTGCACGCGCGCGTCGCCCCAGGCAGCGCCATCGAACGCCAGCACGCGCGGGCGACCGCGCTCTACGCGCTGGATCTGACAGCGCGGCTCCACCTGCACGAGGCGCAGGCCGCGCGGCGTGTGCGCGAGGTTGACGTTGGCGACGTACTGCACGTCGGCGGCCGACAGCGGATCGGGATCGGCGATGATGACGTCGAGGATGGTGCGGCCGTGCGCGACGACGGCGGCCCGCGTCGCATCGTAGCGGCGCTGTAGCTCGATCCGACCAGGTTGGGTGGGAAACCCCCAGCGCGCGCCGAGCGCCGCGGCAGCAGAAGGGTTGTCCACCACAGCGGAAACGAGAAAGCCTCGCAGGCGCAGGCCGCTGCGGCACTCGATGCGCGTCTGCGCCATCGCGTAGCTGCCCCACGGGCTCACCGGGCACCGGTAGAAGAGCCAGGTCACGATCGGCGGGTCCGTCGGATGCAAGGCCGGCGGCAACATCGCCTCGCGCTGCGCCGTGGCAATCTCGTACGCCACCTGTAGCACCTCGGCCTGCTCGCAGACGACCGGCTCGCCGTCGAAACTCTCGATCACCGGCGCGCGCGCGGCCAGGTCGTCAATGTTTGCGGTTCCGATGAGCATGTTGGCTTATCGCCTATCAGCGAAACCTCGGCATGACCTCGCGGGCGAACAGGCGCAGGCTCTCCAGCACCTGTGCTTGTGGAACGACCTCCGAGGCATTGACGATGAAGTTGATGCTGTCGACGCCGATCGACTCCCAGCGTTTCACCGCGGCGACGATCTGTTCGGGGGTACCGATGGCAATGCCCTCCGGCACGGCGCGCCGGTCGCCCGGGCTGCCGTCGTCGCTGCTCGGACGCGGCGCTAGATTGCCGAGCGACTGATAGGCGCGCGTCGGATAAGCCTCGCGCGTCGACAGCAGATGTGCGTTCAGCAGAGCGAAGATGCCCAGCAAGAGCAAGCCGGTGGCCGCCGCTCGCTTGGCATCTTCGTGACAGTACATGAAGTTGAGCGTCGCAACACTGTCGTTCACTGCGCCCACAGGATCGCACAGCTGAATGCGGCGGCGGTACTCCTTGGTGCGGCGCTCCTGCTCGGCGTAGCTGGCCGCGGCGACACCGAGGCAGCCGATGCCGCGGTCCGCCGCATCGAGCTCGGTGCCCGGGCTGGTCACCGTCACCCACAGCGGCGGATGCGGCTTCTGCAACGGCTTCGGAATGATGGCGCGCTCCGGCATGGAAAACGACACGCCGTCGTAGGCGAAGCGCTCCTGGGTCCACATCTTCGGCAGCACGCGCACGTACTCGTCCCAGGTCTTCTTGGTGACGTCGGGGTCGACTTGAAAGCCGCCGAGCTCGGTCCACGTGGACGAGCGCGCCGTGCCGAACTCGAGGCGACCGCCGGAGAGGATGTCGAGCACCGCGGCGCGCTCGGCAACGCGCACCGGATGATTCATTTGCGGCACGCACACCACCGCGCCGTGCCCGAGCCGAATGCGCTGCGTCTGCATGGCGCAGGCGGTGAGAAAGAGCTCGGGCGCCGAAGAATGCGAGTACTCTTCGAGGAAGTGATGCTCGACCACCCACAGTGAATCGAACCCCAGCGCGTCGGCGATGCGCGCCTGCTCCAGCGCGTTTTCGAAGACGCGACGCTCGCCGTCGCCCGTGAACGGGCGCGGCACCGAAAGCTCGAAGAAGAGGCCGAACTGCATAAGGCGTCGTTAGATCCGACAAAGCGCGCCGGCAGTCAAGCGCGCGGGCGGCGCGGACCGTGCCTCTTTCCTTGCGCCCTGCTCCTGCACTATGGTCGGGCTCATCGGAAGTAGGAGCAGATATGCCGATTCCCCGCTTCTCCGCCACGGTCAGCGGTGCTGAGGTTGCCGCCGCGCTGCAGACCGACGGCTGCGCCGTCGTCGAACGGCTGGTGTCGCAAGACATCCTCGATCGCGCTCGCTCCGAGCTGCAGCCACATCTCGATGCCACACCCTTCGGCCCGGACGACTTCACCGGCCGGCGCACTCGCCGGACGGGCGGGCTGATCGCCCGCTCGGCCACTTGCCGGGAGCTGGTGATGCATCCGCTGGTGTTGGACACCGTGGGCACGGTCCTGCAACACGCCACCACCTTCCACCTCCATTTGACTCAAGTCATCGCCATCGGGCCCGGCGAGCCGGGGCAGCCGATCCATCGCGACCAGTGGGCGTTCGACTTCTTCCCGTTCCCCTCCGGCTACGAGGTGCAGTGCAACACGATCTGGGCGATGAACGACTTCACCGCCGCCAACGGTGCGACCCGCGTCATCCCCGGCAGTCACCGCCTCGAGGACCGGCTGGAGCTGACGCACGAGCAGGCCGCCGCCGCGGAGATGCCGGCGGGGTCGTTGCTGTTCTACACGGGCGCGCTCTACCACGGCGGCGGGGCCAACACCTCCACCGTGACCCGTTACGGGCTCAACATCACATACGCCGTGAGCTGGCTGCGGCAGGAAGAAAATCAATACCTGTCCGTTCCGGCCGACCTCGCGCGCACCCTGCCCGTGCCGTTGTTGCGCCTCATAGGCTACGCCCGCGGTGCCTACGCGCTCGGATACGTCGACGACATGCGCGACCCCCTCAACGTGCTGCTCGGGGACAACTCGGGCGTGGGGCTCGGCGACCTCAATGCAGCGACGGCGCGCGCCCGCCAGTCCGAAAGCTGATCGTCACACGTCCAGCAACGCCAGCTTGCCGAGGGCGGCGAACCGGGCGCGCAACTGCTCGTAGTCTTCGGTGCCGAAGGGCCGATACGGTTCGTCCGACCGCGAGCGCCAATAAATCGGATCGCGACATAAATCCGGCCGAAACTTCTGGCGGCGCAGCTCGTTCTTCAGCACCTTGGCGCTGGCCGTCTGCGGCAGCTCGGGCGCGATGCGCACGTAGGTCGGCATCCATTTGGGTGACAGGTCCGCTTGGGCGCGCAGGACCGCGGCGAACGCCTCGGGATCGAAGGCAGCGCCGTCGCGCAGCACCAGCGCGGCCATGACCCGGTCGCCGCCGTCGGCGTCAGGCACGCCGTAGACGGCCGCCAGCATCACGTCGGGATGCCGTTGCAGAATCTCCTCGATCGGCCGGCCGACGAAGTTCTCCCCGTCGACGCGCAGCCACTCGACGTCGCGGCCGGCGAAGTACAAGTAGCCGCGTGCGTCCTTGTAACCGAGGTCACCGGTCCAATACCAGCCGTTGCGCGTGCGCTGCTGCAGCGCTTCGGGGTTCTTGTAGTAGCCTTCGAACCACGCCACGCCCTGCGTGTTGACGATCTCGCCGATCGCCTCGTCGGCGTTGAGCAGACGGCCGCTGGCGTCGAAGCGCGCCGGCGGCTTCTCGTGGCCCTGCTCGTCCACCACGAGAATCCCCGCGGCCGGGAAGCCGATGCTGGTGGGCGGATCGTCGCGCTGGCGCGTGACGCCGATGCCGCCTTCGCTGGCGCCGAAGACGTCGACCACCCGGCACCCGAAGCGCTCCTCGAACTCCGCCACGACGCGATGCGAGCCTTCGTTCCCGTAGCAAATGCGCAGCGGGTTGACGTGATCGTCCGGCTGCCGCGGCGTCGAAAGAATGTACGCCAGCGGCTTGCCCGTGTAGTTGAAGAACGTCGCGCCGTAGCGGCGGATGTCGCTGAGCCACTGAGTCTTCGAGAACTTGCGGATCATCGCGACGCCGGTGCCGTAGTACAGCGCCGGCATGAAGCCGCACATCAACGCGTTGGCGTGGAACAGCGGCATGGCGACGTAGCCGACGTCGTCGGGCGTGATGCCGTAGATGTTGGCGCCGATGCTCTTGCCGGTTTCCACCATGCGGCCGTGGCTGCAGATCACCGCCTTCGGCGCGGTCACCGTGCCCGACGTGAAGACCAGTATGTAGGTGCCGGTATCACTGATCGTGACGTGCGGATCGGAACCGTCGCCCATCTCGGCGAGTGCCGCATCAAGGTCGCGGTAGGAGTCCGACGCGCGCGCTCCAGAGCCTGATGCTTCGGGATCACGCCAGCGGCGACCGACCAATGTCCGCCCTCCGCCCACGCCGGTCTCCGCACTGATGGGATCGAGGAAGGGCAGGTACTTCTCCTCAGTCACCAGGACCTGGCAGTCCGTGTGGGCGATGTCATGGGCGAGGTGCGTGCCGCGCTTGGTGTTGTTGATGCCGACGATCACCGCGCCCGCCAGCGCCGCACCGCCGAGCGCGTAGAAGTAGTCGCGAATGTTGTCGAGGAGCACGCCGACGTGAAAGGGTCGTGACGGCGTCCGCAACCCGAGGAGCAGATTCGCCCAGCGCACGCACTCGGCGTAGTACGCGCCGTGCGTCACCCGTGCATCGTCGAACCGCAGGAAGGTGCGCGACGCAACGGCGGGTTGCGCCGCGTTGGCACGGATCAGGTCACCGGCGGGCACGGCGGTGTCGTACGCTCACGATGCCTGCGCCGCGCTGCTGGGAGGGTGTTTGCGCTTCCGGCTCGCCGCAGGCTTGCGGGGCTTAGCGGCCGCATGCGCCGCCTGTTGCAGCTCGTGGAAGGCATCGTTGATCGCCAAGACGAAATCGTGCAGGTCCGGGAACTGCTCCCAATCCGCGTTGAGGCCCCAGTACAGACCGCCGTTGTAGCTGAAGAGCCCGACGACGAGACCCAAGTTCTCGAAGAGGGGCACGACCGGATACGACGTGCGCATGAGCGTACCGAGTAAATACAGCGGAATCTGCGGCCCGGGCACGTTGGTGACGATCAAGTTGTACGGCCGCGCGCGCGACGTCAAACGCACGGCCTGCACGAGGAGGTTCGGCACCGTCCACTCGCTGATCGCCGTGAGCACCTCGCCGCCGAGCGCTTGGCGCGATTCCTTCAAGCCGGCCATCGTTTCGCTCACAGCGTGCAGGCGCTCCACCGGATCGGTGAGACCGACCGGCAGGGCGGCGGTCATCTGGGTGACACGGTTGCCGAGATGACCGCGCTCGTCATGTGTCCGCACGCTGACCGGTACCATCGCGCGGATCGCCAACTCGTCGGGATCCAGGCCGCGTTGGCTGAAGAAGTGACGCAACGCGCCGGCAACGGTCGTCAGCACCACGTCGTTGAGCGTGCCGCCCAACACGTGCTTCACCGCCTTGAGATCGGCCACCCGCATCTCGGTCCAGTCGAAGCGTCGGTGCGGCCCGACCTCGACGTTGAGCGGCGTTTTCGAAACCGGGTTCAGCGCGGGAGCGAAGGCCTCGAGGACGCCACTCGCCGCCTCGGTCACCCTGGTCAGCGCCTGTGCGGGATCGCGCACGGCGTCGTACACGGCGCGCGCTGCCTCGACCGGTTGCGCGGCGCGGCGCACGACCTCGTCCATGACCAAACGGGCATCGCTCGGCCGCGGCCGCGGCTTCCACGCCTCCGGCGCACCCGGGTCTTCTTCGGGTTGCGCGCTCAGGATCACCGACAGCAGATCGGCGCCCGAGATCCCGTCGATCATGCAATGGTGCGTCTTGCTGACCAGCGCAAAGCGGTCGCCGTCGAGGCCTTCAACGACCCACATCTCCCACAGCGGTCGCTTGCGGTCGAGCGCCTGCGACATGATGCGACCCACGAACCGTTTGAGCACGCGCTCGTCGCCGGGGTGCGGCAGCGCGCTGTGACGCACGTGGTAGGCGAGGCGGAAGCGGTCGTCGTCAATCCACACGGGGATATTCTCGCCGGGAATGTACCCCAACCGCTGCCGGAAGCGTGGCACCAAGTGTAGCCGGGCATGAATGGCGCGGCGGATGCGGTCGATGTCGATGCCCCCGCCCGGCACATGCAGCGGCCCGGCGTCGAAAATCAGGACACCGCCGACGTGCATGTGACAGCTTTCGTCCTCGATGCCCAGGAACGACGCATCGAGGGCGCCCAAGCGCTCGTAGTAGGCCATGGCCGTCCTCCAAGGTGGATGTGCTTTCCTAGCATGACTGCGTGCAAGATGAGAAGCAGCAAAGCACGCAGCGATCATGACTTCCCTGGCTCAGCCGACGCGTGTACAAGGAGCCACGTGTCGGCGGGGCGGATGGAGCTGCGGCGCAAACTCTTTTGGATCAGCGTGCTCTACTTTGCCGAAGGGTTTCCCTTCGGGCTCGTGGTCGACAATCTGCCGGTGTATTTCCGCACCCACGGCGTGTCGCTCACCGCCATAGGGCTAATGAGCCTGCTCAGCGCGCCGTGGACCTTGAAGGTCCTGTGGTCGCCGCTCGTGGACCGCTTCGGGACGCGCCAACGGTGGATCACCTCGTGCCTGGTGACGATCGCGCTGGTGCTGGGGGTACTGCCGTTCTTCGATGCGTCGCGACCCAGCATCTGGCTGTGGGCGGCGTTGATGCTGTTGACGGCGGCGTCGGCAACGCAGGACATCGCCATCGACGCCTACACCATCGGGTTGCTGGATTCGGGTGAAGAAGGCGTTGCCAACGGCGTGCGCGTCTCGGCGTATCGCGCCGCCTTGATCGTTGGTGGCGGCGGTTTGGTGATGCTCGCCGATCCGCTGGGCTGGACGACGGTCTTCTACGCCGCGGCGGTCATAGCACTGGGTCTCGCGGTAGCCGTCGGGCGCAGCCCGGCGCTTCCGATGGTAACGAGCGATACGCCGCAAGCCTGGTTCGGGCCGCTGTGGGATTGGCTGGCACGGCCCGGCGCCCCACTGATTTTTCTCTTCGTGCTCACCTACAAGCTCGGCGACAGCAGTATGGGACCGATGGTCAAGCCTTTCTGGGTGGATCGCGGTTTGAGCCTCGAGCAGATCGGCTTCATCTCGACCACGTTGGGTGTCGGCGCCAGCATCGGCGGCGCGCTGCTGGGTGGCGTTTTCACGACCCGCTGGGGCATCTTTCGGGGTCTGTGGGCGCTGGGTCTGCTGCAAGCGGTATCGAACCTGGGCTACGCGGCGGTGGCGTATTTCGATCTGGGTCACGGCGGCATCTACGCGGCATCGCTCTGCGAGAGTTTTACCGGCGGCCTCGGCACGGCGGCGTTCCTCGCCTTCCTGATGCACGTCTGCGACAAGCGCCGCGCCGCCACCGAATACGCGCTGTTGTCCGCGATCTTCGGCCTGACGCGCTCGCTGGCCGGCGCGTTCAGCGGTTGGGGCACGGTGCACCTCGGCTACGCCGCCTACTTCTTCGTAACCTTTCTGTTGGCCTTGCCCGCCTTCGCGTTGCTGCCGTGGGTGAAGCCGTGGGCGGAAGCCCCAACGGTGCAACTGGGAAGCGAGCCGATCTCAGCGTAACCGCCACGCAGCGCTACGAAAATCTCATTGCAATACTGCGGGCGCTCAACGTAATATCAAGCCTCGATTCTCGATCCGATGGGGAGATTGCACGTTGCCGGAAAGGACACACGTCGTGGATCGCACGTTCCAGCGCTGGCGTCCTGCTGTTTCGTAGTCCATATGTGTTTCGCTTGCCCTACCACATCGGCCGCATCCCTTTTCGGCGATGCCCGTGCATATCCCGTCGGCACCTCGCCCGTCGGCATCGCGGTCGGCGAGCTCAGCGGCACGCCGGGGCTCGACTTGGCCACTGCAGACGAGGGCGACACCGTGACCATCCTCACGAATCGCGGCGATGGGGTGTTTCAGCCTGGCACGCAGGTGAACATCCCCGAACGCTACACGGCCACCGCAATCGTCACCGCCCGGTTCAACGCCGACACGATCGATGACATCGCGGTCGCGGCCGATGACACGCAAAGCTTTCCGGACTTCACCGGTTCGGTGTTGATATATCGCAGCAGCGCGGTATTCACCTACGGCCTGACGCCGGTGACCGTCGGTGCATTGCCGCGATGCGTTGCGCTCGGAGATCTCACTGGTGACGGCATCGCGGATCTGGTGAGCTGCGGCAGCGCCGCCGATGGGTCGGGGCTGGCGTCGCTCCTGCAGGGTAACTCAGATCACACCTTCGCCGCGCCTGCGGGAATCTCGCTCCCGGGAATTATTCCCAGCCGTTTGTATATTGCCGACATCGATGATGACGGCCGGCCCGATCTCTTGGTGCTGGATACCGATGCCGACGCGGTGTGGATCCTCTACGGAAGCGGCCGCGGCCCGGTCTTTGATGCTCCGGTCCTGCTCGCGACGATTCCGGCACCGACGGGCGCCGTGGTTGCGCCGTTCGCGGCGGACAAACAATTGGATATCGCCGTGGTGAGCCGCGATCAGAACGCCACGCTGGTGTTTCGCCAGTCGAGCCCGCGTAATTTTGGCTCGCCCGCCCCGTATGCCGTTGGGATGGATCCCGTCGACATCGCGGCAGCGGACTTCAACGGCGACGGGCTGCTCGATCTGGTTTGCGTCGATAACGGTTCAAGCGACGTCATGTTGCTCCAGGGACAGAGCGATGGGAGCTTCCAGCCGGCGGAAACCGTCGTGGTCGGTGAGGGGCCGGTAGCCATCGCGGTGGCGGATTTCAACAGCGACAATAAGCCGGACTTCGCCACGGCGAATCAGGATGACCAGACGTTCGGCCCCGACACGCAAAGCGTATCGGTGGTGCTGAACGGCGTCAGCCCACCGTTGACATTAACGCCTGGCGCAACCGCAACCCCGGTCAGCACTGCGAAGCCTCCGACCGCGACGCCGCCGGTGAGCCCGGTTGTGGGAACGCCGACCCCAACCCGCACCCCATTGGTCGTTGGAACTGCCACGCAAACTCCAACCCCCGCCGGGCCGGGCGATGCCGATTGCAACGGCCGTATCGATGCATCCGACATCGGCGCGCTCATCGACCGCCTATTCGCTCCGGGCGCTCCGGCCTGTGCAGACGCCGACGTCAACGGCGACGGCCACATCACGGCGGGTGACCTGCCGCAGCTTATCAAGCTGATCACCGCATTTCATTAGAAAGGATTCGAGCAGTGCACGGACGACATGCAATAATTCCCGCCGTAGCGCTCCTGAGCCTGCTGCTGTGTTGTAGAGGGGCATACGCCCAAACGGACACTCCAACCGACACTCCAACCGACACGCCGACGGACACGCCGACGGACACGCCGACCGATACTCCCACCGACACCCCAACTCTCACGCCGACGGATACGCCGACGCCGACCGTCACCGATACGCCGACGGACACGCCAACCGATACGCCAACACTGCCCCCGACCGATACTCCGACTGCGACGCCGACGGACACGCCGACGTCGTCGCCGACGGACACGCCGACACCGTCTCCAACGAACACGCCGACACCCTCTCCAACGGACACACCGACACCGTCTCCAACGGACACGCCGACACCGTCTCCAACGAACACGCCAACACCATCTCCAACGGACACGCCCACGCCGTCTCCGACGGACACGCCAACACCGTCTCCAACGGACACGCCAACACCGTCTCCAACGGACACACCAACACCGTCTCCAACGGACACACCAACACCGTCTCCAACGGACACGCCGACGCCGTCTCCGACAAACACGCCAACACCGTCTCCAACGAACACGCCGACGCCGTCTCCAACGGACACGCCGACACCATCTCCGACGGGCACATCAACACCGTCTCCGACGGGCACGCCAACGAACACACCGACTCCGACCGGCACCCCCGCATCTACGGCCACACCGCCGGGCCCGAACGACTGCTGTCAATGCGACGGTGCCGCCAACTCTTGTGTCGCTCCGCCGCCGGGCACGCCGCCGTCTTGCGGCCTCTGCGCGATCGTCCCGAACGCCAATTGCAACGTCACAACGGGGCTCTGCGCAACGTTTACACCCACCTCGACGCCGACGACGACACCGACGGGCAGTCTGACCGCAACCCCGACGTCGACCAACACGCCGACCGCAACCTCGACCCCGACGCAAACCCCAACGTTCACGTCGACGCCGCTACCGACGAACACGGCGATCCCGGCGTCGACACCAACGCCAACCGTCACACCGACGCCGTCCACGACGGCGACGCCGACGGGACCGGCAAACCCCTATGTCTTGTCCATCACTGGCGTGCCGAAGAACCCGAGCGTGGGGATCAATTCGATCGTGTCGTACTCCATCCGCATCGTGAACATCACGAGAGGCACCGCAACGAGTGTCCAGGTCACGGACGCTCTTCCGAATGGGCTGCACTTCCTCGACGCGCTGCCGGCGCCGACCAGCCAGTCGGATAGCGGCGCGACCTGGTTGTTCCCGAGTCTTGGGCCACGAGATTCGCGACTGATCCTGCTGCGCGCCACCCTCGATCCGGAGACTGACCCGGGGTCACTGCTCCCGGATACGGTGACGGTCACCGACGCAGCCGGCAACGTCGATCATGCCTCGTTCCAGGGGCACGTTCGCGGCGCCCGGTCCATCGGGCCGCCGTTGACGCTGTCGGTCTTCACCGTGCGCCGGGCCTTCCAGGGTAGTCAGGTGCGCTACACGTTCGACATCAAGAACACCGGCTTCGCGACCGAGAGCAACGTCGGGCTGACCGTTCAGATGCCGGCGGGAGCAGCCTTCGTCCTCTCCACACCGCCGCCGTCGTCGCGCAGTGGGAATGAAATCACCTGGAGCATCGGAACACTCACCAAGTCGAGCAAGGCGTCCATTCGGCTGACCACTCGCATCGATACGAACGTCAGCCCGGGCACCACACTCAGCACGTCCGCCGCGGTGACCGATGCGGCCGGCGATTCGGCTTCCTTCACCGCCAACGTGAGTGTCGTCGCCAAGTAGGGGCTTGCCGCGCCCGGCGTCGCCTCGGCGCGACCGTTTCATGTCGCGTCGCTCCGGCGGCTGCGAACTGTGACTCCAACGCGCACGTTCCGGGCACACCGCGGGCTAACGGAGGACGAAGCGCACTGGCACGCGTAGGGTGACGCGTACCGGCACGCCGTTGCGGTCGCGCGCCGGGCGAAAACGCCACTGCCGCACCGCGGCGATCGCGGCGGTATCCAGCGGCGGTATCGACTGCACGACCGTGATGTCCGGCTCGACGTGTCCGTCGGCGGTGAGGATCGCTTCCAACACCACTTGGCCTTCGATGCCGCGCAGCCGCGCCAGCGGCGGATACTCCGGCCGCACCGCTGAGATCGCTACCGGCTGGAAAGGCACCTGATCGGCCGAAGGCAGCGCGTGCCCCGTACCGCCCAGGATCCCGCCGGGGATGCCGCCGGCAACGCCGCCGGGCACGCCGTCAGGTCGACTTTGCACAATATCGCGTTGCGATGGAGCGACGTCGGGCACCGGCGCCGGGACCGGCGCCATCACGTCGGGCGCGGGCCGCGCCCGGACGTGCGGCACGGGCTTGGGCGCCGACTTGGCGGTGCGCACGACCGCCTTGTGCGGCTCGGGCAGCGGCTGGGGCACCAACGCGGGCTGCACGGGCGCCGCGACAGCCGCCGCCGGTGGGGGCGGAGCCGGCGCCGGCTGATAGAGCAACACACGGATCGGCGGCGCGAGCTGCGGCACCCGCACGGCCAGGCTCATCACCAAGAGGCCCACGGCGGCGTGCAGCGCCAGCGAGACTACGCCCGCGCAACCGAATCGATACGTCGCCGGCGCGGGTGACCGGCCGGCGGTTGGCGCGAGCGTCGCTTGTACAATCATGCTGCCACCGACGTCTACGTGAGAGCTCATGGAACAGATGCGTGCCGCATCACTATTGCCCAATTCCGTCGGGTTCGGCAAACCGGTAAGCTGAAATGTCTGCGCGCAGCCGCCGCATCGTCCTGGTGATGATCGTATTGCACGCCGCCGTGCTTCTGTCTCCCACGCGCGCGGTCGAGCTCGGCCCGCAAGGCGTCGTGCGCGAGTTCTGTCAACTGGACGGCATGGGCCAGCGCGTCAGCATTCTCGGCTGGCAGCAGATTGCCCCGCTCGTCTCGTGGTCGCTCGAGCCGGCGTGGGACCACGTGGTGTTGATCTCCGGGTACGCCGTCGGCCCGTTCAAGCCCGGCGAGGGCGGCACGCCGATGGTGGGCGTGGACTACACCGATGTCGGCCAGGTCTCGGCGTTCGGCTTCGACACCGCGGCGCAGCTGGAGACGCTGCGCTTCGAGCTGCAGCCGACCGAAGCGGGTCGCTGGCGGATCAACGGCCCACCGCCGCCGCCGCATATCTTTGCCGACCGGGCCGACATCGAGGCCATGCGCCGTTCCTTCGAAGAGGGCGGCCTCAACTTCATTCCCAACGCGCTCTTCGTGTGGCGGACGATGCGCACCGAAGGCTGGGACGTTCCGTTCGAACGCACCACCGACCTGCCGAGCGGGCCGGGGTATCGCGTCGTCGACGAGCCCGCCGTCGGCGACGTGGTGTTGTACCTGCGTGACGGCGATCCGTACCACGCGGGCCTCCTCGCGGCCGACAATCAAGTCGTGTCGTCCACTCTGAACGGCGGCATCGTCCACACGCCCCTGGCGACGTTCACGGGTGAGGTCAGCTATCTTCGGCTGGCGCGCGCTGATCGACTGCCGATCGCCGAGGTTCCCACGCAGGCTCCCGCCGTCACTACACCGGCCGCCCGCCCGACCCCCGTGGCGCGTGCACTGGACCGCGCGCCGGCTCAACAGCGCACGCCGGCGTCGCGCATCTCGACGCCGCGCGTCTTGACGCCGCGCGTCTCGAAGCACAAGAGGAAGCGGCAGCCGCCGTCGAAGCCCGTCAAGAAGCCGGGACGCAAGACGAAAGCGTCTCCCCATCCGATGCCGGTTGCGGCGTGCACGCCGCGTTGATGCAGATTCCGCAGAACCCTTTCTTTTCGGCGTCGCTGCGCCTGGTGATTTGCTTATCTTCGCCTTCGGGACTCACGACGACCAGCGATTGGTGACCGGCAGTTGCCGCCACGCGCCGTCACGTTGCTCGAACTCCAGCGTCGCACCGCCGCCGCTGAGGTATTGCGCCGTGCTCTTGACGGACACGGACCACACCAGCGCGATGGGAACGTTCACGCGCTGATCTTTCTCCGCGAACGGCCCCAGCCGGAAGTACAGAAAGTCGCCCCGCATGTCGGCGAGCGCCTGCATGACTGCGAGCGAGTGCACCTCCACTTTTCGCCCGGCAAGTTGCAACCGCGTACCCGGCGGCAGATTGGCATCCAGCACCGGAATGGTCGTCGGATCCTTGACCAGTTTGAAGTCCGTGATGCCGCCGTCGATGGCCCACTGCAACGCCAGTTGCGCCAGCGTGCGCTTGTCGTCCGCCGACAGCGTGGCGTGAGCCGGCGCGACCAGCAGCACCGCGACCGCGACCACCGCGGCGGCGGCACGTATTGCCCTCATCCTTCGAGCCAACGATTCATGGCGTGAGCCCGCCATTCGTTCGTCAGGATGGTGTGCTGGATCGCCTGGCGGCAGCGCCGCTGGGTGTCGGCGGTCAGCACCACCTTGCGAATCAGGTCCAAGGCCTTGTCGCCGTGCTCGGTCTCGGCGTAGGCGTGCACCTCGAAGTTCTTCGCCTTGATACCGTAGTACTTGGACAGCCCGGTGTAGACGGTTTGCGCGTAGCCGCTCATGCCGGCGACCCGTTCGCGCGCGTAGCCGAACGCCGCCAGCCCTTCTTCATACGAGCGGCGGCAGTAATACAGCAACGTGTAGATGGAACCGATGGTCTCGGGCATCGGCACGTAGGCGCGCAACTCCTCGTCGGTGATGCCGAGCTGGTGGCAGTGATCGACCTTCATCTGCACGTGGTTGGGATCGCGCAGATAACCGGTCTCGTCGGCGAAGTTCTGGCACCAGTGCGCGTAGTGCTCCGAGTCGTTCATGGTAAGCGCATAGCTGTCCGGCGCATTCGCGATGAGCAGCGCGAGCTCCGGCGTCATCCACAGGCCGAGGTAGTACAGCTCCGTGGCGTAGCGCTTGACGACGTCGAGCGACGCGCTGCCGTTGCCGATGGCGGCGATGACCTTGTTGATACGGTACGGGTTGTGCGCATCGATGAACGCATCGATCTCCGCCAGGTATTCGTCGACGGGCATGGCGGTCGCGACATCTTGACTGCGAATGACGTTCCGGAAAGCGCTGCGCTCCTGGGCCATGGGTCCTCCTCGCGAGGTCGCTTGATTCAATCGATTGATGCATAGTAGGAAGACGGCGAGTTCGTCAAGGACCATTCGGGTTGTGCCTTCCGCCAGCGAGACGTTAGCGACGTTTGCCGCCGAGCTGCGATTCGACGCGCTGCCCACGGCCGTCGTCGCCAAGCTGAAGCTGCACTTGCTCGACGCGCTCGGCGTCGCGCTCGCCGGCTCGACGATGGATTTCGGACGCGCGGTGCACCGCGTGGCACAGGCGATGGGCGGGCCGCCGGCATGCACCGTCATCGGCTTTCGCGACCGCATGCCGGCCGTGTGGGCGGCGTTGGTCAACGGCACGCTGGCGCACGGGCTCGACTACGACGACACGCACACCGAGTCGGTGGTGCACGTCAGCGCCAGCATCATGCCGGCGGCGCTTGCGGCGTGTGAAGAAGCCCGGGCCGACGGCGAGAGCCTGCTCACAGCGCTGGCGCTCGGAATGGAAGCCAACGTGCGCATCGGTTTGGTGGCGCGCGGCGGCTTTCACGATCGCGGCTTCCATCCCACCGGCATCTGCGGGACATACGCGGCGGCGCTGGTCGCGGGCAAGGTCTTCGGGCTCGATGCCACGCACCTCGCCGACGCCCTCGGACTCGCCGGCAGTCAGGCCGCCGGCTCGCTCGAGTTCCTCACCGACGGCACATGGGCCAAGCGCATCCACGGCGGCTGGGCGGCGCACAGCGGGCTGGTGGCCGCGCGGCTGGCCGCCGCCGGCTTCACCGGCCCGCGCGGCACGCTGGACGGGCGCTTCGGGTTGTATCGCAGTCATCTGGGAGACAGCGGCTGGGACCTGACGGCGCTCGCCGACAGTCTCGGCACGCGCTGGGCGTTGCTCGACATCGGCCTGAAACCGTATCCGTGCTGCCACTACAATCACGCCTTCATCGACTGCGCCGCGGCACTGCTGGCACGACATGGCGTCGTCGCCGACATGATCGAGCGCGTGGAGTGTTTCGTGGCGCCGCGCGAGATACCCATCGTGTGCGAGCCCGAGGCCGGCAAGCGCACACCGCAGACCGACTACGACGCCAAGTTCAGCCTGCCATACGCCGTCGCCTCGATGTTCGTCCGCGGTCACGTCGACGTCGACGACTTTACCGACGCGGCGATTCGCGACCCCGCGATCCTCGATCTCACCCGGCGCATCGCCTACCGCGATGATCCCGATAGCGACTTCCCGCGCCGCTTCGGCGGCCGCCTCCGCGTGCATCTGCGCGACGGACGCGTCCTCGAACATGCCGAGCTCATCAACCGCGGCAGCGCCGAGCGTCCGCTCAGTGAGGACGAGGTGCGGGAGAAGTTCCGTCGCAACGCGAGGCGCGTCATTTCGGACCGTCAGGCAGCGACGGTTGAGTCGGCCGTTGCGTCGATGGACGGCCAAGCGGATCTGTCCGGCCTCACCGCGGCGCTTCAACCGGGGTGACTGTCGGTCACAACTCCACCGTCAACCCGTCGGCGGCCGTTTCGATCTCCACCTCATTGCGGCGCGCCAGCACCTCGCGGCCGAGGTGGGTCAGGATCAATCGTTTCGCACCGAAGCGCGCGTGCTCCTCGGCGAGGCGCGGGTAGTCGAGGTGGAACGGCTTGCGCGTTTCGAAGAAGCTGCACTCGCAGATGAACAGGTCGGTGCCTTGCGAGCGCGTCACCAGCTCCTCGGTCCAGCCGGTGTCGCCCGAGTACAGAATGCTGCGCTCGGCGACCCCGACGCGTAATCCGAGGGAGATCTCCGTCTCTTGATGCGGCACCCGGAAGGGCTCGACGTTCAAAGCCTCGAAGGTCACCGGGACATCCGGAAGCATTGCCGTAAGCTCCAACGCAAATGGCAGCGGTTTGGACGCCAGATCCTTGTACGCCGCCCGGAACAGCGACCAGACGCGCTCCTCGGTGCCCGGCGGCCCGGCGATGCGCAGCGGCCGCTGCCGCGGTTGCTCGTAGATGTATTCGATGAACAGGAACGGCAGCCCCGCGAAATGGTCGCCGTGGAGATGACTGATCAAGATGAGGTCGATTGCCGCGGCATCGAGGTGATGCCGCTTCATCGACGTCAGCGTCCCGGCGCCGCAGTCCAAGAGGAAGCACGCGCCGCCACCGCGCACCAGGTACGCCGCCTGATGACGCCCGCCCGCCGAGAACGCGTCGCCGGAGCCGAGGAAGGTGACGCGAACCGGAGACGCGTTCATGCCTTGCCGACCAGCCGGCCCAGCTCGCGCATGACCACCAGCAAGGCTGCCAGTGTCGCCCGCGGCGCGTTCTTGATGTCGTTGATGAGGACGCCGAGCTTCGTCAGTGGCTCGTGGTGCGTCTCCGTATACTCCTGCAAACACGCCGCCAGCTCGCCGCCGCCTTGACGGCAGAGCAGTACGTCCCGCGTCAGTTGACGGCGGGCGTAGACGAGCCCTTCGGCGAGCCCTTCGACCGCGCGGCGCTCCCAGCGGTCCTCGGCCGACAGCTCGGCCAATCCCTGCCGCACCCAATCGAGGTCGACCAGCTCGCCGACACGGTAATAGACTTCCGCCACGACGCCGTGCGACACGTCGGCGTCGCGGGCAATGTGCGCGATCTCGAACAGCTCGGCCAACCGATCGAGGGCCGCGATGCGCTGTGCCAGCGCGCGCGGCATGCCTTCGTTCGCCGCCGCATCGGTGGCCGCAGCCAGTCCTTGCTGCGCGTTGGGCGGGAGGACGTTGGGTAGCATGCCCAAGAGCTCCCGTGTCGGCGTCGCCAGCGCGTCGCTCAGCGCCGCGGCCGCCGTGTCCGCCGGCTGCGTTTCGACGATCCACTTCGTCGCCCGCTCGATGGCCGCTTCCAGCGCCGCCCACGCCCGCGCCTCCGCCGGCAACGGCAGCGGCGGATCGGCGTTGCCGATTTCCGCCCACAGCTCGGCGGCCGCGCTCACGCTCGCGACGACCGCCCAGGCGCGCACCACAGTCGCCGCGTCGCTGCCGGTGTCACGGCTGACGCGCACCACGAAGGTGGTACCCATCGTGTCGATGAGGGCGTTGGCCATCTCGACCGCGATGATCTCGCGCCGCAAGCGATGGCTGCGTACGGCCTGCCCGAAACGCGCGTTGATCACGTCGGGGAAATAGCTGCGCAGATAGGCCTCGACGAACGGATCGTCGGGTAGCGCGGAGGCGAGGAGGCGCTGCTGCAGCGCCAGCTTGCCGTGCGCCAGCAACACCGCCAGCTCCGGCCGGGTCAGCCCCGGCAACACGCCGCGCCGGTTGCGCAGCGTCTCGCGGTCGGGCAAGCCGTCGAGGTGGCGGTCCAGCAACCCTTCGCTTTCGAGCTGCACCATCAGCTCGCGGAAGTCGGCGAGGTGCGTCTGGCTGCGCATCTGATCGAGACCGAGGATCCGCGCCTGGCGGCGGTTGTGCGCCAGCACGCGCCGCGTCACCTCGGGCGTCAGCTCGGCCAGCAGCCGGTCGCGCTCGGCAAACGTGAGCTGGCCGCCCTCGATGGCGGCGGCAAGCGCGATCTTCAGATTGACCTCGTGATCCGACATGTCGACGCCGGCGGAGTTGTCGATGGCGTCGGTGTTGATGCGGCCGCCGTGCAGCGCGTACTCGACACGGCCACGTTGCGTCAAGCCGAGGTTGCCGCCCTCGGCCACCACCAGCACGCGCAGCTCGGCACCGTTGACGCGCACCGCGTCGTTGCTGCTGTCGCCGACGCCGGCGGGCGTCTCATCGGCCGCCTTCACGTACGTGCCGATGCCGCCGTTCCACAGCAGGTCCGCCTCCATCCGCAGGATGGCACGCACGACCTCTTCGCCGGCGGCGTGCTCGCCGTCGAGGCCCAACATGCGCCGCGCCGCCTCGGCCAACGCGACCCGCTTGGCGTTCCGCGGGAACACCCCGCCGCCGGCGCTGATGACGTCACGCTTGTAGTCCGACCAGCTGGAGCGCGGCAGCTGGAAGAGCCGCTCGCGCTCGGCAAAGGCGCGCACCGGATCGGGGTTCGGATCGAGGAAAATGTGCTGGTGGTTGAACGCCGCCAACAGCCTGAAGCGCGGCGACAGCAGCAGGCCGTTGCCGAAGACGTCGCCGCTCATGTCGCCGACGCCGATGACGGTGAGGACATCGCGATCGGCGTCGCGTCCGAGCTCCCGGAAGTGGCGCCGCACGCATTCCCAGGCGCCGCGCGCGGTGATGGCCTCCTTCTTGTGGTCGTAGCCGTGCGTGCCGCCGGACGCGAAAGCGTCGCCGAGCCAGAACTGGCGTTGCGCCGCGATCTCGTTGGCGACGTCGGAGAACGTCGCGGTGCCCTTGTCGGCCGCCACCACCAGGTACGGGTCGGCGTCGTCGTACGCCAGTATCCCGCTCGGCGGAACGATGCGCCCCTGCACCAGGTTGTCGGTGAGGTCCAGCAACGTGCCGATGAACGTCCGGTACGCCGCCGTCACCTGTCCGGAGGTGGGCGGCGCGCCGGCGCGCCGCTTGACGACGAAGCCGCCCTTGGCGCCCGCAGGCACGATCACCGCGTTCTTCACCATCTGCGTCTTCATCAGATCCAGAATCTCGGTGCGGAAGTCGTCGGGGCGATCGCTGAGGCGGATGCCGCCGCGTGCCACCTTGGCGCCGCGCAGATGCAGCGCCTCGACGTGCGGGGCATGCACGTAGATCTCGTACAACGGATGCGGCTTCGGCAGGTGCGCAACCCGCGCGCACTCGACCTTGACCGCCAAGGCCTGCGGCTCGCTCCCTCCGTCTTGGCCGTGCACGCGGAAGAAGCTCGTCCGCACCGTGGCGGCGACGACGCTGAACAGCGCGCGGAGGATGCGATCGTCGATGACGCTGTCGACCGCATCGAGGCCGGCGAGGAACTGCTGCTCGAGCTCTGGCAGCGTGTGCGCCAGGCGCTCGCGCGGCGCCGCCAGCAGCGCCGGGTCGAATTTCGCCGCGAAGTATTGCCACAGCAGCTGCGCCGTCCGCGGATAGCCGGCGAGCGCGGCGATGAGCGCGGCGCGGCTGGGCGCGGTGCCGATCTGCACGCCGTGGTTGACGTAGGTGCGCAGCAGGTCCACCTGGCGCCACTCCAGCCCGGCCGTCAACGTGAGGGCGTTGAGGCGATCGTTGTCGACGTGCCCGGCGTGCACCGCCAACAGCGCCGGCTTGAGCAACGGCGCCACGGCATCGGCGTCCAAGCGCGCCCCGACGGCATCCTGCACGAAGAAGCTGTGCAGGTGAACGTTGCCGACGTCGGGCAAGCTGACGTCCAACGGATATTCCGCAAAGACCTTGAGGCCGAGGTTCTCCAACACCGGCAGGAAGTCGCTCAGGACCAGTTCCTCTCCGGCGAGATAGAGCTTGACGGTCGTGAAGCGCGGCGCGCTGCCGCGCGCGGCGCCGCCGTCCGCTTCGTTGGCGATGTCGACTTGCGGGCTGCGCGTCGCCAGCAGCGCCTCCAGGCAGCCGATGTCGCGTACCGCGACGCCGACGTCCGTCGCCGCCTTGTATTGGTTGGAAAACGCGGCAGCGTACCGCTCACCCAACGCACGGGCCGCCTCGCGTGGAAAGTGCTCGCGCAGCTCGTCGCGCAGCCGGTCGTCCCACGTGCGTAACAGACCGGCAACCTGCCTGCGGAGCTCCTCGGGCGGCACGAGGCCGGCGCCGGCGGGCAGCGTCGCGAAGTAGAAGTGCATGCGCACCTGCGCACTCTCGTCGAGCACCAGGTGCTGATCGAGCACCACCGTGGCGGAAAGTATCTGCGCCAGCCGCGTCTCGATGCGCCGGGAGAGGTCGTCGGAGAAGCGCTCGCGCGGCAGCATCACGACCACGAAGACCCCGCGGCCGAGCGCGTCCGCGCGCTGTAGCACGCGGATGTCGCCGACGGCCGCCGGCTGGCCGGCAGCCGTCGCGCTCTCGGCGGCCACGATGGCGTTGATCTCCATCCGCAGCTCGGCGGCCGATGCCGCCAGCAGCTCGACCTTGGGGATACCGTTGAATGTCGCGACGATGGCTTTGTAGTCGTGCGACCCTTCGACCGCGCCTTCGGCTTCGAGAATCGCCGCCAGCTTGCGGCGCAGCAACGGGACGGTCGCCGATTCTTCGGCGTAGGTCTTCGAGGTGAACAGACCGACAAAGCGCCGCTCGCCGACCACAGCTCCGGCTCGGTCGATCTCCTTGACGCCGATGTAGTCCATGTGGGCGCGCCGATGGATGGGGCTTTCGGCATTGGTTTTGGAGACGATCAACAGCGGCGGCTCGTTGAGCCGGCGCCGCAGCGTTTCGGGCAGCAGCTGCGGCTGCGCAAACGCCGAGCGCGCCTCCTTGCGCAAGATCCCCAACCCGGTGCCGCGCCGCACGGCCGCGGTGCGCTCCGTGCCCATGCCCGCGAGCTGATACTCGCGATAGCCGAGAAAGACGAAGCTTTTCTGACCCAGCCAGTCGATGAACGCCGCCACCTCGTCGGCGTCGACGTTCCACGGCGTCGGCAGCGCCCGCGTGCGCAATTTCTCCGCCATCTCCTCCGCCTTGGCCCGCATGGCGTGATACTCGCTGGTCGCCGCCACCACATCGGCGAGGTGTTGGCGCAGCGCGGAGGTCACGGCGTCGACATCGCCGACTCGCTCGACCTCGACATGGACGAAGGATTCTTTGCGTCCAGGCGCGCCCGCGGCGCCGTGGATCGCCAAGACCGCGCCGCGTGCATCGCGTTCGACCGTCAGGATCGGATGCACGAAGCGGCGTAGGGTGCACCCGGCCTCGCGCAGGCATTCGCGCACCGTGTCGACGATGAACGGCCGGTCGCGCATGACGGTTTGAATAACCGTGCACGGCACCTCCCAACCGTCGTGCACCAAGTCGGGATCGAACGCCAGCACGCGCGGCTCTTCCGTGCTGCGCTCGGTCAAGAAGCGAAAGGCGGCCAGCGCCAGCCCGGCCAGCTCGGGGACTTGGCCGTCGGCCAGCAGCTCGGCACCGGCCTTGTCGAACAGTTGACGCACGAACGCATCCGCCAGCGGGCGTTCACCCGGCGTGACCTTGGTGCGCACCTCGTCGAGCACCTCGCGCAGCTTCGGCGGGTCGACAACGGCGGCTTGCGGCTGCGCGCGTTCGCGCTCCTCCATCAAGCGGGCGATGGCTTTGGACAACTCGGCCACGCGACACCCCTCAGCCTTGGACGGGCTCGATCGTCGGCGCCATTTCCGACTCCGCAGCCAGCACCAGCGAGAAGTGGTAGCCGGCGGCCTGAAAGCCGGCTCGTTCGAGAAGCGGCTGAACGGATGCCGCTGCCGTGGGCAGCATGCACGAGCACACGATGCAACCGCGCCGCTGGGCGCGCCGTTGTGCAAAGGCGAGCAAAGCCGAGCCAATCCCGCGGCCTCGAAACGCGTCTGCGACCACCAGGTGGTCGAGTTGTGCGCGTGACGGCATCGTGAGCTGACGGGTGTACGTCATGTGCACGAGACCGGCGAGGGTGCCCTCAATCCAAGCCAGATAAAAGTCCGCCCCGAGATCGGTAACCAGATTGCGGAACCGGCGCACGGCGGCACGGTCCGGCGGCGGCATTGGAATGCCGCTCGCAGCCAGCAAGCGCATCACCGCCGTGAAGTCGGTACGCCGGCCGCGTCGGATCTGCACGCGAGGATCGGACATGCCGCCTTCCTTAGCACAGTTGAATCGGCCGTGGACAGCCGAGGTGCGGCGAGCGCCACGGCGCGTTTCGTGGCTACGTCTCGCGCAGAACATCCTACAATCGCGCGTCAATTGCATATTTTGAGTTGATTTGTTCCCCCGGCACATTTACCATGCGCCAGCGGCGGCGGACCATGAATCACGTGTGGTGGAAAAGGACTGCGGTGCGCCTGGTGGCTGCGATCAGCTGCCTGGCGCCGGCGCTGTGCTGGGCGGACGCACCCGCGCAGAAGTTGCCGTCCGCCATGCTCGTCTATCCTCTGATTCAGGTAGACGGCGGCGGCGGCGACACCCGGATCGAAATGGTGAACCTGTCCGGAGATCCGCAGGTCGTCGAGTGCTTCTATATTGACGGCAGTTCCTGCAATGAGATTGGCTTCGTCGTGTCCCTGACGGCGTACCAGCCCGTCGCATGGTTTGCTGGCGGGGGCTTCAGCAATTCGGGCAGCGCCATCCCGCCCTTCTCGGGCACGACGGGAGCGCTGGATTGCGTCGTCGTCCCGCCGCAACCCGGCGTCGAGTTTCACAACACCATCCAGGGGCGCGCAACGGTGTTCGATACGACCGGTCGAACGATTTCGTACGGCGCCGTCGGTTTTCAACGCCTGACCGACGGGGATTTCACGGGAACCGTGAGCCTCGACGGCAACACCTACGCGCAATGCCCGGCGATCTTGCACTTTGATGTCCTGGCGGATCCCACGTCTTCGAGCGGGACGCTGTGCGACGCATCCGACCCGCGCAGCTGCATGATCCTGCTGACCTGCTCTCAGAATCTGTTGCTGCAGGTATCAAGCCGGACGAACGTGCAGTTCCTCGTCACCAATGAGTTCGAGCAGTCATTTTCGAGCTCCACGACCGTCACTTGCTTCGCAGAGGGTGCCCTGAGTGATTTCACCGACTCCTTGTCGCAGGCAAGGCTCGGCAGCGCCACCGCCCATCTGAGCGTCCGTGGCGTCGGGGTGCCGCTGCTGGGGCTCGTACGGGACAGCGTCCCGTTCGCCAGCAGTTTCGGCACCGCAGGTAACGAACCGTCGTTCCAGGGCGGACGGTCGGCCGTGATGACCTTCCCTGACGTGGTGACGGGCCCGTAGGCGTATGGCTGAGCTCTTGCGCATTCTGGCCGCACTGATGGCGCTGTACCTGCAACAGTATACGCAGCAGGTGGGGGCGCTGTATCCGGTTTCACTGATACCGACGGCCACACCGAGCCTGGCTGCCACCGCCACGGCTTCGCCGACCAGAACCGCCACCGCCTCGCAAACACCAACTGTCACTCCAACATTCACCGCCTCGCGGACCCCGACGTGGACGAGGATCCCGACCCGGACGCCAACGTCTACGTCGACGCCATCGCCGACCCGCACGCCGACGCTCACGCGCACCCAAACGCCGACGCTCACGCCGACCCGAACGCCGTCGGTCACGCCGACCCGAACGGCGACGCGGACACCGACTTGGACGCCGACGGCAACGCCGACACGCACCGCGACGCCGACGTTTACGTCGACGTGGACGCCAACCTCGACGCGCACTCAGACCCCGACGCGTACGGCAACCTTGACGCCTACGATAACCAACACGCCAACGGTCACGCCGACCCGGACGCCGAGCGCAACGCCGCGGCCGACGGTCACGCAAACGTTTACGCCGTCACCGTTCCCGACCGCGGCTCTGTCAGCAACCGACCCGACGGGCTTCGATGTCGTCGGCGTCCCTCCGGCTCAGAAGCTGGCAGCGGCTATGCTCCTGTATCCGCTGGTGCGAACGTCTGCGACGCAACAGACGCGGATCGAGGTGATGAATCTCAGCGGCTTGCCAGTTTCCCTCAATTGCTTCTACGTCAGCAGCATCAGCTGCACCGAGAGTGGCTTCGACATCGAGCTCACCGGCAACCAGCCGGTGTCGTGGCTCGTCAGCTCCGGCACCAGCGGCAGCGGCGGCCGGATCGCGCCGCCCTTTTTCGGTGACGGTGAGCTGAAATGTTTCGTGGTGCCCCAAGGCAGCGATCTGGGCTCGTACAACGTGGTGCAGGGACGCGCGCTGGTCTCCGACTCGACGCAAGGCGTGCCGCCGCAAACGATCGGTTACAGCGCCATCGCCTTCCGGCGGCTGAGCCCCGGCGACTTCACCGGCGAAATCGATCTTGACGGGGTCAACTACGAGCAGTGCCCCGACCGCTTGCACTTCGACGCGTTGACCAATCAGACAAATGGCCCAAACAGCGAGTTGGTCCTGGTACCGTGCTCGGAGGATCTGGAGGACCAGATACCGTCAGGCGCGACCGTTCAGTTCGCTGTGGTGAACGAGTTCGAGGAGCGGTTCTCCAGCAGCACGACCATCACCTGTTTCAATCGTGTGAGCTTCAGCGCGGTGGGAGCATTCCGCCGCTCCATCGTCGGCAGCGACACCGCGCATGTGATCGTCCGTGGTGTCGATGTCCCGTTGGTCGGCCTGGTGATCGACCGCTTCAGTCTCGGCGGCAGCGTCGTCTCCACCTCGAGCAACGAACCGAATCTCGAGGGCGGCCGGTCGGCGGTGATCTTCCTGCCGTAGACGGCTCTCACGATGCGCCGGCGGCGTCGCCGCTCTCGGCGTGACGCAGCGCCGCCACCACGAGCGGATGGCCCTGCAGCCCGAGCGCTTCGACGATCTCCGGCTTGAGCAGTCCGGCGCGGCGCGCGCTCTTCATGAGATGCGGCACGCGGCGGCCGGAGAGGACTTCGTCCGCGTCCGCGGCGTTGACGGCTTGCTGCTCGCGCAGCATCCGTGGGCCGAGCCGGTCGGCATCGTCGACGCCCGCTTCCCGCATGCGTTGCAGCACACGCGCCAGCATGAGCGGGCCGGGCTGGTCCATCAGAACGGCAAAGATCTGACCGAGCCAGCGGCGCGCGAAGGCGATCTGCTCGTCGCGTGAGTGGCGCCGCATCCATTCCGCAACGTAGAGCACGCCGAAGCCCATGTGCCGGCTCTCGTCGCGCGTGATCAGAGTGAGGATGTTACGCAGCAGCGGCTGGCGGGCGTGCCGCTGCAGGCCTTCGAAAATGTTCATCGCCAGGCTTTCCAAGAAGAACTGCTCGGTCGCAATGAGCGTGAGCGGATCGTCGCTTGCCAGCAAGGCATCGAACATCATCTCGGTACCGCGGTCGATGTCCTCGACCTCCTCGTTCATCTTCTCGATGAAGCGGCGGTACGCCAGATGGTGGCGGGCTTCGTCCATCGCCTGGGCGACGGCGTGATTCCGATAGTCCTCCTCGTGCACGCACAACGCGATCTTGGCGCAGACGTCTTGCGCGACGCTCTCACCAACCTGCAGGATATTGAGGATACGCCCCACCCCGCGACGCGTGACGCGATCCTTCACGGTTGTCGGCAGCGCCTGGAACGTCGGCGTGTGCGCGAACGCGCCCCACTCGTAGCTCACCAGCGGCTCGTCCGCCTCCACCGGCAGCCTCCAGTCGACGTCGCGCTCGATGTCCCAGTCCGCCGAATGCGCCTTGGCGAACAAAGCATTGATGCCCGGATGGCCGGTGTTGCGCAGGTGCATCAGCTCGCGAGTCTTCATCGGCGCCTCGATGTGGATGGGCAACGCTTACACCGGTGTCACCCGTATCGCAAACCGGGCTTCGCGTTGCGCACTCAGCCGCGTCGCAAGCCGCCCCGCAACGGCCGCGGCCGAGTAGAGCGGCACCAACCAGTACAGCCGCTCCAGCGTCGCCGGCGACAGAAGGTGCGCGGCCGCCGTATTGTTGCACACCAAGATCCCCACCAATACGTAGTTCGAAACGCCCCCGAGGTGGCCGATGCGGCTGCCGATGAGGTTCGGTACGCCGGCAGGCGCGCGCCAACGGGAGTCGATCACGTAGTAGCCGAACGAAGCGCCGACCGCCGCCGGCACCCACCACGGTGCGATACCGAGCCGGGCGTACGCCGACAGCGCGGCCAGCAGAAACCCGATGTCTGCAAGATGATCGAACATGCGGCCGGCGTCACTGGCGCTGCCCCAGCGGCGCGCCACGCGCCCGTCGTACACGTCGCTGGCGGCAACCACGGCGAAGCAGACGACAGCGAGCCCGCCATCGGCGCGCGCAACGTCGGCCCGCAAGACCGCTGCAACGAACACGGGCGTCAGCACGACGCGCAACGCCGTCAGCAGATTGGCGGCGTGCGGCCCGAAACGGCGGAGCATGAACGCATTGTACCGGCGTGTGGCGGAAAGTCGACGGGGGCGGATCGACGTCAACGGCCCGCCTGCAAATCGCCGCGGATCTCGGTGGCCAACTGCTGCAACGCGTCGTGTTCGACGGTCCAATGCGCCAGCTCCGGCTGCAAGGCGCGCCCCGCCGCGCGCGCGGCGTCCACCTCGCGCACCAGCGCGGCGTAGCGGTCGAGCAGCACGGCGAACCGGCGATACGACTGCCGCTCACTGTAACCACGGAACTGACCGAGGAACTCGCGCGCCCGCTGCAACGGATAGTCGTACTCCGCCATGTCTTCCGCGGTCGGACCTCTTCCGGCCTGCACAACGGCGCAGAGCTTGGCGGCGGTTTGCGTGAGCACATCGAGGTGGACGCCCATGATCGTCGCGTAGCTGCGCCACACGCACCCCGCGGCACACAGGAACCCGATGAGCACGGCGCAACGGCGGGTCATGGCGGGGACGATAGCATCTCGGCGGAGCAAGCACAGGGCGCGCGTGTCTGCTTGCAGAACCGCCGGCTGCATAGTAGCGTCGTCGCTCAGGCACCTGGCATGCGCGGACTGATCATTCGCTGGTTCACCACCGCTCTGGCGTTATGGCTGACCAGCCTCATCGTCAAGGGCATCGAAATCGACGGCCTGTCACCCCTCTTCTTCGCCGCGGTGGTGCTCGGCGTCTTCAACGCCATCTTGCGGCCGCTGGTCTTGGTGGTGACCTTCCCGATCAACCTGGTGACGCTCGGGCTGTTCACCTTCGTGATCAACGGCGCCATGCTCAAGCTCACCGGCGACGTCGTGCGCGGCTTCAGCATACACGGTTTCTGGGCCGCGGTAATCGGCGCGTTGCTGCTGAGCGCCATCAGCTTCGCGCTCAGCCTCTTTATCAACGACGCCGGTCACGTCGAATATCTCTACGTCGAGCGCATCGACCGCGTCTGACAGGCTGCCGAAAACCCCACCCCGTGCTTCGACAGGCTCAGCATGAGCGCTTTCCCTCCCCCGCATTTCCTGGATTTTCCCGCTCACCCTGAACTCGTCGAAGGGTCTCTGAAATGTGTTTCAGCAGCCCGCTATTAGAGCGCCGCTGATCGGAGGACGCACGTTATGGATTTGGCCCCGCTCTACACACTGACCGGAACCGCCGAGGTCGAAAAACTTGGCAAGGTCCAAGACGGCGAGCGTATCAAGATCGAGTTCAGAGGGAAGTCGGCGGACGACTCACTCATCACCGGCAAAGCCCACGGCTCGAGTTGGATCTTCGTGGGACCGCTGGGTCCGGGCGAGGCCAACGCAGTACAAGAGATCATCACGCCGGCCGGTGAACGTTTCGTGGTTGAGCTGCGCGGCTACGCCGTCGCGCTCAACGGCGACGGGATGGAGATCCACGCCTCCGGAATCATTCGTGCCAGCGCCGCCAGCTTCGCTCACCTGAACGGCCACATTGCGGTGGTTGTCCAGCGCGTGACCAAGGACAACGCGGTAGCGGTCGAGGCGTACAGCTTCTGAGGCAACGCCCTGCCGATCAGTACGGTTTCTGCCCCACGATGTTCCCGGCCGGTGAGTAGTCGCAAACGACCCACGTCCAGGTTGGGAAGCTCGGACCAAACGGCGAGTTCACCGTACAATACGCCATCCCGCACCCGACTGAGAGCGTCGCGCGCCAAACGATCTGTGTGTAGTCGCCACAGACGCCTTGACAGGGGCTTGTTGATGAGCAAGCGTTCGTAGTGTAGTTGTAGCAGGTAGCCTCCCCCGCCCACGAATTCACGGCATCGACAGGTGCCGTTGCGGTCTGGTTAGAAGGTTCGGGGTGTGCATAAATACGTGTGGGCAGCTGTTTGCCCACGCCTGTGCCGTGGCCGCCACGGTGTCGTCCCAGCACAGCGGGGTGGGCGCCGGATTCGGTGCCGGGTTGGCATTCGTGCGCACCGCGTTCTGAGCGGCGACTCCGCCGGCAAAAGCCGTCGGTCCGGGATCGCAGCTAGCCCGCGCCATCGCGGGAACGAACAGCGCAAGAACTGCACCACCAAGGGTGACCAGCGTAGCCTTCATGACCGTCCCCCGTTCCTCGCAACACTCCGCGGGGTCTGGGGGCGACTGCCCCAGACCCAGATAATGATCAACAGTTCACATGAGCCATGACCAACCCCGAGCCTCACCGCACGGCACGAACGTAAAGGCTGATCGCCTTTTGGTCGTGAACCAGTCCGGCGTTACCATTGGTGCCGAAGTACAAGTCCCATGCGAAGCCCGGTTGCGCGGACTCATTCGACCCGGACCAGTAGAAGTAGGTCATGGTGCAACTGCAGTCGATAACGCTACACCCCGGCGTGCAGTTGGTGTTGAACGGCGCCGGCACGCACGGATCCGTACCGTTACCGCTGCACGGGTACGCCGCCAGGAGGCTCTCCAGCTCCGCCGCTTGTCCCGTCGGCTCCGGCGCCTCGCCAGGCGACGTCTCGATGCCAGCCACCGTCGGCAGCCGCCAGTCGCAGTGCCCGGCAAAGCACGGCGGCGTGTTCAACGTGGCGAGGAAGACGGTAAAGGCAGTGCCGTCGGGCGGATTGCCAGGGTTGTCGCAGGAAAAGTCGGCATTCGCATCAAGACACCACGTATAGAAGGTGCCCCAGTCGTGAATGCCACCTGCCTGGTCCTTTTTCTCCCACATCAGCCCGGTCTGGGTGTCGCTGATCGTGCCGTCGCCGTTGTCGACGAAGTGCGAGGCCCCCGGCGTGAACGTAGGCGTGAAGGTGAACGTCGCTGGAGGCGGCGGTGTATTTGTCGGTGCGCCGGGCGGCAGCGTGGCCGTCGGCGGCGGCGTGTTCGTCGGGACGCCGCCCTTCGGCGTTTTGGTTGGCTTCTTCGTGCGCGTCGGCTTCTTCGTGGGCTTCGGGGTTGGCGTGCGCGTCGGCGTCGGTCCACTGATCAGGTCGTAGCCGATGACGTCAAGATTGATGCCTTCGGGCGAGGTCGCGGTCACATCAGCCTGTTGGCCTTGGCAACCGAACGCATATTGTACGTAGTAAGGAGTTTTCGGGCAGGAGCTGCCGCCGCCCCAGTCGCCGAAATCCCCGCCAGGGCCCTGGTTGAAATCCACGATGGGCGTAGCGCCACCATCGATCGAAAAGTACCGCGAGCCGCTGGATGTCAGATTCCTCATATTGGGGGCCGACCAGGTAAAGAGGTCCTGCGGCCGCAGACTGCTCCCGGAATCACAAGGGTTGAAACTCCCGAACTGGAGGATTGATCCGAGGCCCAGTACCTCATCCATCTCGTGCTCGGTGGCTGCCAGTGCGTCGAAGGTCCCGCTGGTGACGGGACGCGTAAACTGCAGTGGCTGACTGGAATTCAGCGTGACGATCCTGTCGTACGTCCCCGTGCAGTCAGGTGGCAACTTACCATTTGCGCACATTACCCCGGCGGAGCTCAGGCCGATCGCTCTGCCGTTAGCACTCGATAGAACTATGTTGTTTACGGACAAGGGGTCCACTAGCAGACTGGCAGTCGCTGTGGTGTCGTTCGCCGTCGTCACCTCCGCCGGTGCAGTCAGCGCACTGATATAGGTGCTCCAAGTTTTGCAATAGGCGGGGGCGGTGCTTCGGGCGACCGTCCCGGACGGCAAAGGCGTCGTGCCATCAGCTTCGGTCGTGGCATAGCGGAAGCGGATGGACACGGGAGTTGCGAGGGGATCGCTGAACAGTGACTGGAAGGCATTCACGGCGGCGTTGATCATTGCCTCTATGTTCGAGCCAGGCGGGATAGAGCTGTCGAACGTGGCATTGATGACGAGACCACCGCTAGCGCCGGTAGTAGTCACTGGACCTCCTGCGCCCCCTACTGTCGCGCTTTGATCGACCTGCGGCGCCGCAACGACGCCCGCGTCCCCCGCGCGTGTCACATGCTCAACGGTGAACGGCGCGCCGCTGTCCCCTGCGTTTTGGGCGTCGGCTCTGCCTTGGCAAAGCGTCACCGCCACGGCGAGTGCGAGTGCCCAGAGGCAGGTACCACTCACCAAAGCATGCTCACCGCCTAGGGCTTGCGGCCGGCCTCCCTTCAGCGGATCCGCTCCCCCCGTGCGTACGCGCGCGGGCAGATGTATACCGCGTCCGGTCGTCATGTTTGCACCTCCTGTCTGCAATCGGCAGTGCCGTTGCTCCCGAGGCTCTCACTAGTGTCTCATTTGCTCTTTTGTCGTTGAACAGCGCGATGCTATGCTCGGCGCTCTCACGTTCGCAAGAGGGGAACTTTACCGGGGTTTTCCCCCTACCTTGTGTGCGGTCGGGTCACTGTCCGCGCTTCAGTTCGTAGCCGACCAGCGCGTGTAGCGTCGGCTGATGAAGGCGCAGCTTCAGCCGTTCGACGTTGTGCTCCACGGTGCGCGGGCTCAGGCCGAGGGACGCCGCGATTTGCTTCAGGGTACCACCCGCCACGAGCAGATCGAGGATCTCGCGCTCACGCGGCGGCAGATGATCCAGGGCGCGACCCGGTGCCCGCCCTTCGGCGTGTGTCGGAGGCCCGTCGGTGACTGCAGCGCGCGCCCCCCGCTTCCGCCGGTCGCCCCGGATGCGTGCGCGCAGCTGCGCGTTTTGGATCGCGATGCTGGCGCTGTCGGCGAGTTGGGTGAGCAAGGCTGCATCGCGATCGGTGAAGCGCCACGGCACCCGCTTCGCCACAGCGAGGGTACCGAACGGCCCGTGCGGATTTCGCAACGGCACCATGAGGATGCCCCGTGCGCCGCTGCGGCGTGGGATCTCGCGGACGACCGGGCGCGGGTCGCGCAACGCGTCGCTGCTACGGACGCTGCGTCCCGATTTGATCACCAGGCCGTTCAGGCTGCCGCTCACTGGCACGCGTAGCCCCGGCTCAACTGCACGCGTCCCGAACACCCCCGCCAGTTCCAACGAGTCGCCGTCGCCTGTCAGGAGCGTGATCGCCGCAAAGTCCGACGCGCACAAACGCGCCGCCGCACCCGCAATCAGCCTCAGTAGCGTCTCGACCGCCGTGCCCACCGCGATCGCGGCGGTGACCTGCCGATGCACCCTGATCTCAGCCCTGCGTACCGACGGAACCATCGTACCCCCCGGACCCGTCTCGGCTGCGGTCCACCTCGGGCGCCGCGGTCATGACACAGTCCGATACGAACAGTTTGCGGTCGGAGGGCGTTTTATCCATCTACCGTTGAACTGTCAAGCAAATCGTGTGACCCTGGTAAAGCGAAGAGGAGCGGCTAGACGGGCGGCTCGCGGCGTCCGCGCCTGCGCTATTCCGCGCAGCGATTGCCCCTAGGCGCGGCCGACCACGCGCCGCAGCGCGTGAATCACGTCTTCGCGCGAGATGATGCCGACCAGCCGACCGTCGCTCAGCACGGGGAAGCTCTTGCTGCGCAGGTCGACCATCATCTGCAGGACGCGGGTCAGCGGCAGGTCGGCGGCGACGGTGACGACGTCGCGCTGCATGATGGTGCTGATCGGGCGCTGCATCAGCGTGTCGTAATGCGGCAGGACGGACGCGGGCGTAAAGATGAAGTTGCGCAGGAAGTCGAACTTGGTGACGATGCCCACGAGGCGCTCCTCCTGCACCACCGGCAAGCTGTTGTAGTCGTAGCGCTCGAACAGCGCCTCGAGCTCGCCGACGGTCGCATCCGGCGACACGGTCGTAACCGGGTGCGTCATCGCATCGCTCACCTTCAGGTCGATGAAGCCGCGCATGGCATCCTCCCAGAACAGCCTAGCAGAAACACCGGCGCCGCGCCGGTGTCAGTCGGCCTGCGCGCGCTGGAACGCGGGGCGCGCGCTCAACCGCGTGACGTAGGCATCGAGCACGGGCTGGTCGGCGAGCAGGCCGATGCGCCGGCACCAGCCGAGGGTCGAGCCGATCATCACGTCGGCCGCCGAGAACCGCTCGCCCAGCATGTACGGCTTCCCGTCGAGTGATGCGGCGAGCACCCGTGCGACTTCGGTGAACGTCCGGCGCCCCTCGTCGGCGGCCCGCGGCGAGCGCTGCGCCTCGGGGAGCCGCAGGGTGTGCGAGAAGACCTGGAGCACCGGCGGTTCCAGCGTCGCCATCGTGTACACGATCCACTGGTAGTACAGGGCGCGCGCCGCACTCCCCGGCGGCGGTGCCAGCTGCGCCGCGGGAAACTTATCGGCCAGGTACAGGCAAATCGCCGCCGATTCGAACACCGTCACATCGCCATCTACCAGCGCCGGCACCACGCCGTGCGGATGGATCTTCAGGTACGCCGGCGTCTTGTGCGCACCCTTGTCCCGATCGAGCCGCACCAGCTCGTACGGCACACCGATTTCTTCGAGCAGCCACCGCGGCCGCGTCGAGCGCGACCGGAATGAATGATACAGCTGCATCGCCACCTCCTTCGACAAGCCGTATCGTGGCCGGGTTTCGGCGGCGAGTCCAGAGTGCAACAGGCGCCCGCGTCAGCGCTTGATCCGCGGCGACGGAACCGCTAGCACGGCCGACTGAAAGGCAGAGACTTGTTCACGAGTCAAATTCCATTTGTAACCGCCCGCAGCGAAGCAACGCGGAGCGGACGCATCGAAAGGACGAGGGGCGCAGCCCGCGCAGCCCCATGATTGCCTGTCTCGACCTCGAAGGCGTTTTGGTCCCGGAGATTTGGATCAACGTCGCCGCGACCACCGGAATCGACGCCCTGCGACGGACGACGCGCGATGAGCCCGACTACGACAAGCTCATGCGCGGCCGGCTGCAGATCCTCGACCAGCACGGCCTGACCTTGCCCGACATCCAGCAGGTCATCGGCCAGATGCACCCGCTCGACGGCGCCTACGAGTTCCTCGCCTGGCTGCGCAGCCAATGGCAGGTGATCATCCTGTCGGACACTTTCTACCAGTTCGCCGCACCGCTCATGGCGCAGCTCGACTATCCCTGCTTGTTCGGCAACTCGCTGGTCGTCGACGCGCAGGGCCGCGTGCGCGACTACACGCTGCGCATCCGCGACGGCAAGCGCAAGGCGGTGATGGCCCTGAAGCTGTTGAACTTCGACGTCGTCGCCGCCGGCGACTCGTACAACGACACCACCATGCTCGGCGAAGCCGACGCCGGCATACTCTTCCGTCCGCCCGACAACGTCGTCCGCGATTTCCCACAGTTCCGCGTCACCCACACCTACGACGAGCTGCGCGCCGCCTTCACCGAGGCGGCGACGAAGCTGTCGTAGCCCGGCGCTGCGCTTACCAATGGTTGCGCAGGCCCGGCGATTCTTATAGCCAGAGTCGATCTGCATTTGCGGTGTACCTCACGATATGGCCGAGTTGAACAAGACCTACGATCCCGCCGCCGTTGAAGACAAGTGGTACAGCTTCTGGGAGGCGGAAGGCTATTTCTTCGCCGACGAGACGCGGCCGGGGCCGCGCTTCTCGATCGTCATCCCGCCGCCCAACATCACCGGCGTGCTCACCATGGGCCATGTGCTCAACAACAGCCTGCAGGACGTGCTGGTGCGCTTCAAGCGCATGGACGGCTTCGTCACGCTGTGGCTGCCGGGGACCGATCACGCCGGCATCGCCACGCAGAACGTCGTCGAGAAGCAGCTGGCAACCGAAGGCCTGAGCCGCCACGACCTGGGGCGCGAGGAGTTCGAGAAGCGCGTCTGGGCATGGAAGGAGCGCTACGGCAGCACGATCCTCCTGCAGCTGAAGAAGCTCGGCAGCTCGTGCGACTGGCGGCGCGAGCGTTTCACTATGGACCCCGGTCTGTCGCAGGCGGTGCGCGAAGTGTTCGTTCGCCTCTACGAAAAAGGCCTGATCTACCGCGGCCAGCGCATCATTCATTGGTGCCCGCGCTGCCAGACCGCGCTCTCCGACGAGGAAGCCATCACCACGGAAGGCGGCGAGACCGGCCACCTCTGGCACATCCGCTACCCAGCCGAGGACGGCGGCGAGGGCGTCGTCGTCGCCACGACGCGCCCTGAGACCATGCTCGGCGACACCGGCGTCGCCGTGCATCCCGACGACGCGCGCTACCGCCCGCTGATCGGCAAGCGCGTCATCCTGCCGCTGATGGAGCGGCCGATCCCGGTCATCGCCGACGCGCTCGTCGATCCGGCCTTCGGCACCGGCGCCGTCAAGGTCACGCCGGCGCACGACGCCAACGATTTCGAGATGGGACAGCGGCACGGCTTGGCGCCGCTGGTCATCATGGGCACCGACGGCCGCGTCAACGAGAACGGCGGGCGCTACGCCGGCATGGACCGTTTCGCAGCGCGCAAGCAGATCGTCGCCGACCTCGAAGCGCGCGGTCTGCTCGTCAAAGCCGACCCGTACCGCGTGCCCGTCCGGCGCTGCGAGCGCTGCAACACGGTGATCGAGCCGTATCTCTCCGAGCAGTGGTTCGTGCGCATGACGCCGCTGGCGCAGCCCGCGATCGCGGCGGTACGTGACGGCGAGCTGCGTCTCTATCCCGAGCGCTGGGTCGGCGTCTATTTGCACTGGATGGAAAACATCCGCGACTGGTGCATCAGCCGCCAGCTGTGGTGGGGGCATCGCATCCCGGTGTGGTACTGCGAGGCCTGCGGCGAGCGGACAGTGGCGCGCACCGACCCGACCGCGTGCGCGCACTGCGGCTCGACGCGTATCCGGCAGGACATCGACGTCCTCGACACCTGGTTCAGCTCGTGGCTGTGGCCGTTCTCGACCATGGGCTGGCCGGACGACACGCCGACCTTGCGGCGTTTCTATCCGACCGATGCGCTGGTGACGGCGGCGGACATCATCTTCTTCTGGGTCGCCCGCATGGTGATGGCCGGCTACGAGTTCATGGGCGAGCGGCCGTTCAGCGAGGTATGCTTCAATAGCGTCGTGCGTGATCTGCAAGGGCGCAAGATGTCCAAGTCGCTCGGCAACTCGCCGGATCCGCTCGACGTCATCCGCGACTACGGCGCCGACGCGTTGCGCTTCACCATCATCTCGCTGGCGCCGCCGGGCGAAGACGTGCGTTACGCGGTCGAGAAAACCGACCTCGGCCGGCACTTCGCCAACAAGATCTGGAACGCCGCGCGCTTCGTCCTGATGAACGTCGACACCCCGCAGGTCGCTCCGCTGGCCTCGCTGACCGACTTGTCGCTGCCGGACCGCTGGATCCTGTCGCGCCTGCAGTCGGTGATCGACGACGTCCGCGCCGCGTTCACCGCGTATCGCTTCAACGACGGAGCGCTCGCGCTCTATCAATTCATCTGGCATGAGTACTGCGATTGGTACGTGGAGCTGGTCAAGCTGCCGCTGTATGGCACTGACGTGTCGAGCAAGCGGCGGGTGCAGACGGTGCTCGTGCACACGCTGGAGCACGCACTGCGGCTCTTGCATCCGTTCATGCCGTTCGTGACCGAGGAGATCTGGCAGGCGCTGCCGGCGGCGAAGACGACGGAGAGCATCATGATCGCGCCCTACCCCACTGCCGATGCGGCGTGGCGGGACGCCGCGGCCGAGGCCGCCGTCGCCCAGCTCATCGACGCGGTGCGCAGCGTGCGCAACATTCGCTCGGAGCTTGGCATCCCGCCTAACACTGCGCTCTCGGTGCGCTTGGCCGCCGACGGGCGCCGCGATCAGGTCAGCTTCATCGAACCGTACATGAAAGCGCTGGCAAAGGTCGACGGGGTCGAGGTGCTCGCTGCGGGCCAGCGTCCTGCCGGCGAGCCATCGGCGCTGGTCGAAGGGTTGGGCGAGGTCTTCGTTCCGCTGCGTGGCGTCGTCGATCCGGGCGAGGTGCGCAAGCGACTCGAGCGCGATCTGGCCAAAGTCGAGAAGGAGCTGTCCGGCGTCGAAGCCAAGCTCAGCCGCGCCGACTTCATCGACAAGGCGCCGGCGGATATCGTCGACAAGGAGCGGCGACGCGCCGCGACGCTGCGCGAACGCAAAGGAACGCTCGACCGCCACCTGGCGGTGCTGAGTGCGAGTGCGTAGACCAATGGATGTCTTCGATCTGCCTTCCGTCGAGGTGCTGATAAGGGCCGCCTTGGCCGAGGATCTCGGCGGGGGCGATATCACCACGCAGCTCACGGTGCCGCGCGACGCGCGCGGACGCGCCGCGATCTCAGCCCAGGAAAGCGCCGTCATCGCCGGCACGCCCTTGATCCGACGGATCGGCGCCGTCGCCGGCGGCGAGGTGGAGGTGCGGGACTGCATCGCCGACGGCACCCGTGTCGTCGCGGGCGACGTCATCGCCACCCTCGCGGGCTCGGCGCACACGCTGCTAGCGATCGAGCGCGTGACGCTCAACTTCCTGCAGCATCTCTCCGGCATCGCCACGCTGACGGCGCGCTACGTCGCCGCCGTGAGCGGCTGCGGCTGCCGCATCGTCGATACGCGCAAGACCATCCCGGGCTTGCGCGTGTTGGAGAAGTACGCAGTGCGCATCGGTGGCGGCTTCAATCACCGTCACGGGCTGTATGACGGGATCCTCATCAAGAACAATCACATCACCGCTGCCGGCGGCGTGGCTCCCGCCGTGACCGCCGCACGTACCGCGGCGCCGCACGGTTTGAAAGTCGAAGTCGAGTGCACCACGCTGAGCGAGGTCGCTGAAGCGTTGGCGGCGGGCGCGGAGATCATTCTGCTCGACAACATGTCGCCCGATGCGCTCACGCAGGCGGTACGCCGGATCGAACGGCGCGCCGTGGTCGAGGCATCCGGAGGCGTCAACCTCGACACCGTGCGCGCCATTGCCGGTGCGGGCGTCGACATCATTTCCATCGGCGCCCTCACCCATTCCGCGCCCGCGGTGGATCTGCACATGACGCTGTTCTTGGAATGAGTCAAAGCGAAGCGATCCAACCCCTCGGCCCTGCTCTCTTCTCCCTCTCCCCTCGGGAGAGGGTCGGGGTGAGGGCAGTCATGCGAGCGGCGGTTCGTGTGCGCCCTCACCCTAACCCTCTCCCAGAGGGAGAGGGGACGGATCGGTGATGCCCTCGGCCCAACACCTCCCTCTGTCCGTCGCTGCCCTCCGCCGCACGCGGCAGGCGGCGCGCTTCGGCGGCGTGATGCATTATTTCGACAGCATCGACTCCACGAATACCGCGGCCCGACGCTTGGCCCTCGATGGTGCGACAGAAGGGACCGTGGTGATCGCAGAGACGCAGACCAAAGGGCGTGGGCGGCTGGGGCGCGCCTGGGTATCGCCGCCGTTTCGCAACCTGTACCTGTCGATCATCGTCCGCCCGCCAATCGCCACGGCCGACGCGCCGCAGCTCGTGTTGGTCGCCGGCCTGGCGGTCGCCGAAACCGTCCGCGAATGGACTGCCCGCGCCGCTATCAAATGGCCCAACGACGTGCTCGTCGATGGCCGCAAGGTCGCAGGAATTCTCACCGAGATGGACGACGACGACGACCGCGTGCGGTTCGTGATCATCGGCATCGGTGTGAACCTCAACAGCGTAGCGACGGATTTTCCGCCGGAGCTGCGCGACAAGGCGGTCGGCCTGTGCACGGCGGTGGGCGCGCCGATCGACCGGGTGGCATTTACCGATCATCTGCTGTCGCGCCTGGAGGAACGCTACGAGCTTTTCGTTCACCAAGGCTTTGCAGCCGTCGGCCCGTTGTGGGAAGGTCTTTCCTGTTTGACTGGGAAACCAGTTGAGGTAGACGACGGATACCGCCGGTATGCCGGCGTCGCGGTGGGCATCGCCGGCGACGGCAGCTTGCGGTTGCGCGACGCGACGGGCAGCGAGATCCGTGTGGTCGTCGGCGACGTCACCGTCGTCGGCGGGTATGACGGGGCGTGAGAGGAACGGCATGTTTCTGGCAATCGACGTGGGGAACACGCAGACCGTGTTGGGTATCTACGACGGGAAGGCGCTGCAGCATCACTGGCGGTTGCAGACGGAGAGCGGCCGCACGGCGGATGAGTACGGCGTCTTGGTCTCCAACCTGCTCGCCGGCGCGTCCAACCCGCTGATCGATGGCATCGCGGTATCGTGCGTGGTGCCACCGATGACCCACGTCGTCGACAGCATGTGCCGCCGCTATCTCGGGACGACGCCGCTGTTCATCGGGCCGGGGGTGCGTACCGGCATGTCGATCCTCTACGACAAGCCGCAGGAGGTCGGCGCCGACCGTATCGTCAACGCCATCGCCGCCTTCGAGCGCACGCGCGATACGACCATCGTCGTCGACTTCGGCACGGCGACCACCTTCGACTACGTGTCGGACAAAGGCGAGTACGTCGGCGGCGTGATCGCACCCGGCCTGGGCATCGCCAGCGACGCGCTCTTCCAGCGCACCGCGAAGCTCTATCGCGTCGAGTTGGTCAAACCGAAGCAGGTGGTCGGGCGCAACACGGTGCACGCCATCCAGTCGGGGCTGATCTACGGCTACGTCTCGCTGGTTGACGGCCTGGTGACCCGCATCCAGAAGGAGAACAAGGTGAAGGCACGGGTGATCGCCACCGGTGGCTTCGCGTCGCTGCTCGCACCGGAATCGGAAACCATCGAGGAAGTGGATGAGTTCCTCACCCTGGACGGATTGCGCCTAATCTACGAGCGCAATGCGGAGGAATGAACCGGAGGCACTATGGCTGACGATGTGAAATTGGTCCGCAGCATCGGAGTGATCGGTCAGGGAGGCGTGGGCAAGACCTCCTTGGCCGACGCGTTAGTGTTCGCGGCCGGCGCGGCGACGCGCCTGGGCCGCGTCGACGACGGCAGCTCCAACTTCGACTTCGAGCCCGAAGAGATTCGCCGCAAGATCACGCTGAGCACGGCCTTCCACGCGCTGACGTGGAAGAAGCACGAGCTCACCGTGGCCGACATGCCCGGCTACGCGAACTTCCTGGCCGACGCGATGAACTGCCTGCGCGGCTGCACGGGGGCGGTATTCGTCCTCGCGCCGGCGGCCGGCGAAATCCGCGTCGAGGCGGAAAAGCTGTGGGAGCGCGCCGCCGAGCTGCAGCTTCCCGTCGTCGCCTTCGTGAGTCGCATGGATCGGGAACGCGCCGACTTCCAGGCCGCCGTCGGCGACCTGAAGAAGATCCTCGGGGCTAGACCGGTGCCGATCCAGTTTCCGATCGGTGCGGCCGAAAACTTCCGCGGCGTCGTCGATCTCCTCACCATGCGGGCGTTCGTGGCGCAAGCCGACGGCACTCTCAAAGAGGAAGCGATCCCCGCGGACGTGAAGGACGAAGCCGAAGCGGCGCGCGAGCAAATGGTGGAGAGCGCCGCCGAGGCGAACGATGCGTTGACCGAGAAGTACCTCGAAAACGGCACGCTCACGAACGAAGAAGTCGTCCAAGCGCTCCGCGAAGGCACGCTGGGCCGCCGCTTCGTCCCGGTGCTGTGCGGCTCAGCCGCGAAGGTCGCCGGCACGCAACCGCTTCTCGACGCCAGCGTCGACTACCTGGCGTGCGCCGCTGACCTCGGCGTGCTGGCCGGCGAAGACCCGAAGATCAAAGAACGCATCGAGCGACGCCCGGAGGCCAACGAGGTGTTCTCCGGCTTGGTGATCAAGACCACCGTCGATCCCTTCGCCGGCAAGCTCTCCATCTTTCGCGTGCTCTCCGGGAAAGTGCTGGCGGACTCCACGGTCCTGAACGTCAATAAGGACGGCAAAGAACGTCTGGGACATCTCTTCAAGCTGGCGGGGAAGAAGCAGACGCAAGTGCCGCACGCGGTTGCCGGTGAGATCGTCGCCGTCGCCAAGCTGAAGGACACCGCCACCGGCGACACCCTGGCCGACGAAAAGGCGCCGATCCTCTATCCGGGATTCACCCAAGCGCCGCCGGCGATTTCCTTTGCGGTCGAGCCAAAGAGCAAAGGCGATGAGGAAAAAGCGACGCAGGCGTTGGCGCGCATGATGGAAGAGGATCCGTCGCTGGAGATGCACCGTGACCCACAGACCCGCGAGCTGATCCTCTCCGGCGTCGGGCAGTTGCACATCGAGGTCGTGATCGAGCGCCTCAAGCGCAAGTACAGCGCCGAGGTCGAGCTGAAGGCACCGAAGGTACCCTACAAGGAAACCATCAAGGGGCGCGCCGAAGCGCAGGGCAAGCTCAAGAAGCAAACCGGCGGCCGCGGCCAATACGGCGACGCGTGGCTGAAGGTCGAGCCGCTGCCCCGCGGTACCGGCTTCGAGTTCAAGGACGAGATCGTCGGCGGCGTCGTGCCCCGGCAATACATTCCCGCCGTCGAAAAGGGCATCCGCGAAGCCCTCCATGAAGGCATCCTCGCCGGCTACCCGATCGTCGACGTCCGCGCCATCTTGTACGACGGCTCATATCACGACGTCGACTCGTCGGAGATGGCGTTCAAGATCGCCGCGTCCATGGGCTTCAAGACGGCGTTGAGCAAGGCCAAGCCGGTGCTGCTGGAGCCGATCATGTCGATGGAGATCGTCGTGCCCGACGACGCCATGGGCGACGTCATCGGCGACCTGAACAGCCGGCGCGGCAAGGTGCTCGGGGTCGATTCAAAGCCCGGTGGCCAAGTCATCCGCACGCACGTGCCGATGTCCGAGGTGTTGAAGTACTCGCCGGATCTGCGCTCGATGACCAGCGGGCGCGGCTCGTTCACGATCGCTTTCTCGCACTACGAGGAGATGCCCGCGCATCTCGCCGAGAAGGTGATCAAAGAAGCCGAAGCGGCCAAAGCGGCGAAGGCATGAGCGACGAAGCACAAGAGCTGGAAGCGATCGCCGCCGAGGTCGAGCACGGCACCGACCCGTACGTCGTCCCGGAGGAGATGCTCGTCGAGCCCGAGGAGGGCAAGCCGGTCAACAAGAGTCTGTACGCGCAGATTCTCAACATGAAGATCGGCGAGCGCATCAAGCTGGCGCTCAAGGGCAACCGCGACGCCCGCGCCATCCTCATTCGCGATCCGAACCGCCTCATTCAGCGTTTCGTCATGCAGAACCCGCGTATCACCGACGACGAGATCCTCACGATGGCTCGCAACCGCAACCTTGATGCCGAGCTCCTGCGCCGCATCGGCGAGCACAAGACCTGGCCGCGCAACTATCAGGTCAAGTTGGCGCTGGTCACCAACCCGAAGACACCGCTGGCGACCGCCATGCACTACGTCAACGCCCTGATGGAACGCGACATCCGCTTCCTCGCCAAGAGCAAGAACGTTTCCGCAACCGTCGTCAGTCAGGCGCGGCGCATTCTCATACAACGGGAGAAGTCCTGACCGCCATGTCGCTCAAGGGCAAGATCGCCATCGCCGGCCTCGGCATCACGCCGCAAGGCAAGGTGTACGACTACAACCACGTCGGCTTTGCGATCGAGGCGGTGCGTCTGGCGCTCGATGATGCCGGCCTCGAGCGCACCGACCTCGACGGCGTGCTGCTGAACCCCGGCTTGAGCTGGGCCGACCAAGGCATGGGCTCGTTCCAGCTGCAGCAGGCCATGGGGCTGCGCAACCTCAGGCTCTCGGCAACGATGAACGCCGGCGGGGCGACAGCGTGCGCCATGATCCAGCAGGCGGCCGAAGCCATCGACGCGGGCATCTGTCACACCGTCGCCTGCGTCTTCTCCGACGCGCCGTTGAAGCCGCCGAAGCCGAAGACCGAAGGCAAGACCGACGGCGGCGGCTCGGCCGGCGCGTACGCCTTCGCGCGCGGCCTCGACGCCGCCTACGGGCAATTCGGCGTCAACGCCATGTACGCCATGGTGGCGCGCCGGCACATGCACCTGTACGGCACCACCAACGATCAACTGGGCGCCATCGCCGTCGCCGAGCGCCGCTGGGCCAACCTGAACCCGCAGGCGCAGTTCTTCGAGACGCCGATGAGCCTCGATGACTACCACTGCTCGCGCTGGGTGGTGGAACCGTTTCATCTCTTCGACTGCTGCCTGGTGTCGAACGGCGGCCTCGCGGTGATCGTCACCGCGGCGGAGCGGGCGCGCCACCTGCGCCAGCCGCCGGTGTACATCTGGGGCTTGGGACAAGGGCATCCGGGCGGCGATCCGGCGGAGACGCTGACCTCGGGCGCGGTGCTCGCCAAGGAGTCGGCCTTCACGATGGCCGGCATTACACTGAGTGACGTCGACGTCGTCGAGCTCTACGACTGCTACACCTTCACCGTGCTCGTCTGCCTGGAGGACTACGGCTTCTGCCGCAAGGGTGAAGGCGGGCCGTTTGTTGCCGACGGCAAGACGGCGCCGGGCGGGTCACTGCCGGTCAACACCGGCGGTGGACAGCTGTCCTCGTTCTACATGTGGGGCATGACGCCGGTGTCCGAAGGAGTGATCCAGATGCGCAACGCCGGCGGCCGGCGGCAAGTGCCAGGCGCGCAGATTGCATTGGTGAGCGGCAACGGCGGCATCCTGTCGACCCACTCCACGCTGCTTCTCAGCAACCTCCCGTCATGACCTACGACAAGCCGATCCCCGCGATCACACCGGACATGCAGCCCTTCTTCGACGCCGCCAAGCGCCACGAGTTGGTCGTACAGCGCTGCACGCAGTGCGGCACGCATCGCTTCCCGGCGCGCGAGATCTGCTCCACCTGCCTCTCACGCGCAGCGCAGTGGGTGCCGGTGAGCGGCGAGGGCAAGATCTTCAGCTACAACGTCATGCATCAGGTGTATCACCCCGGCTTCGCCGACGCAGTGCCGTACGCGGTCGTTGTCGTCAAGCTCAAGGAAGGCGCGAAGCTGACCTCGAACCTCGTGGGTGTTGCGCCGCACGACATCACAATTGGAATGCCGGTCACAGTGGTATTTGAAGACATCACCGACGAGGTGACGTTGCCGAAGTTCGCCGCCGCAGTGCCGAGTGTTGGGTCCTGAGTCCTGAGCACTCGGAATTCAGAGCTCTATCGAAAAGCCTTCGGCTTCGCCGCTGACGCGGTCGATCAACTCGAGACGCGCGGGATGTGCTGTTCGAAACTGCACGCTGCCTCGCAAGGGGGGGCCTAGCGCACAACCGTCTGATCTTGTCCCGGCACCAGAACGGAGATCGTCCAGTGCCGCTCCGGTTCGTAGAACAATCGATAGCGCAGGCCCCGCCAGATCACTTCGCCCAGCTCCCGTGCTTGCTCGTAAAATGCCAGCTGTGGAATCATATCGGCCTCCATCTCTGGCATGTGCGACAGCAAGGCGCGTACCCAATGGCAAGGCTGAGGCACGCCAACGCCACGACTGGCGACGTCGAATTGCAGCTGTGCAGCGAAGTAACATACCGGTCAATAACGCCGGGAGACCGTCGCTCGTGACGACGTCCGCCGGCCGGATTGACGCCGTCGTCAGCCGATCCAGGAACCTGTGGCGACTCAGTCGCCCACAGCCGGCGAAACGGCGTCCGACGGCACGAGCGGCGGTGGTGGCGGAGGCGGTGCCGTCGCGGTGTGCGAGTGCTGCTGCAAGCTCTGCTCCAGCTGATGCACGCGTCGGGTGAGGTCTTGGACCTCTTGCCGTGAGGGTCCGACCAACCGATTCACGACAGGCTCGATGCGCTTCTCCACGTCCTTCTCCAGTGTCGAGAGCAGCCGTTTGGAGCGCGCCTCCAGATCCTTGGCGGTCCGCTTCGCAATCTTCTGCGCGTCGCTGCGGAACCGCTTCGCCTCGCTGACGACCCGATTCAACGCCCGCTTCTGGTCGCCGGACAAGCGCACCGCCTCCTTGCGTGCCCGGCCGAGCAGCGCCTCGGCATCGCGCTGCATCTTCTTCAACCCGCTCTGCAAACGCGACAGAACCGTACCCGGCTCCACCTTCTTACGCACCGCTTTCTTCTTGGCCATGGCTGGGCCTCCTTTTGCCGTTTGATGTTACTCTTCGCCGGCCTGGATGACAAACCAACGTAAGTTAGCCTTGATGTGACAGAAATTTTGCATGACGAAAGGTGCGGAGAGGCTGAGAAGGCCTTCCGTTGTGGTAGAT
>Ga0209415_10000425_pt1 | contig 77457 bp, 62 predicted proteins | sample PeaSoiSIISIP2007_FD_187696 | JGI IMG/M metagenome (GOLD analysis project Ga0209415, IMG submission 187696) | Peat soil microbial communities from Weissenstadt, Germany - SII-SIP-2007 (SPAdes) (version 2) | ecosystem: Environmental > Terrestrial > Soil > Wetlands > Peat | place: Germany...
TCGGGGCGAGTGGATTTGAACCACCGGCCTCCTGGTCCCGAACCAGGCGCGCTAGCCAGGCTGCGCTACGCCCCGACAATTGCACTCGGCGAAATGAGGACGAAAAAAGTGCGCCAAGTGAGATACGAAGAATAACACAGGCTGAGTGCCGGCGCCCAATTTGCGCTGCTCCGTGCAGGAATTTCTCAATTAAGGATAGGTTCAACCTTTTCCCGCTATACTTCCCAATCGGAAAATGCCTCCATGGCGATTGAGAAGATCAAGCTTCGCAAGCTCGATCCCTACCGCTGGCTCGTTCCGCGCGGCATTCGCGAAGGAATGCTCACCGACGCCCTGATTTACGCCGATGAAAAACTCCTCGAAGCAATCCTCGGCGATCTTTCTATCGAGCAGGCCATGAACGTCGCCTGCCTCCCCGGAATCGTTGGCAAGTCGCTCGCCATGCCCGACATTCACCAGGGTTACGGCTTCCCAATTGGAGGTGTTGCGGCCACCAACTCGCGCGACGGGGTCATTTCGCCGGGCGGCGTGGGTTTCGATATCAACTGCGGCGTGCGTCTGCTTGCCAGCACGCTCGATCGCGACGCGGTCCGCGCCAAATTGCGCGAGCTGGTCAACCAACTTTTCCGCGATGTCCCTTCCGGCGCCGGCTCTGAGGGCCCCATTCCTCTCAGCTATGACGATCTCAATCGCGTTCTCGAATCTGGTTCCGCCTGGATGGTCGAGCACGGTTATGGCCAGGCCGCCGACGTTGAATTCTGCGAAGCGTCAGGCCAAATGGACGGCGCCGACTCATCCAAAATTTCCGATCGCGCCAAGCAGCGCGGCCGCTCGCAGCTCGGCACTCTCGGCAGCGGCAATCACTTCCTTGAAGTGCAATACGTCGAACGCATCTTCGATGCCGGCGCCGCGCACGCATTTGGTTTGGTTGAAAACAAAGTAGTCGTGCTCATCCACTGCGGCTCGCGCGGTTTGGGCCATCAGGTCTGCACCGATTATCTAAAGATCATGAATGAAGCCATGCGGCGCTACGGCATCACTTTGCCCGACCGCCAACTTGCGTGTGTGCCCGCCCGCTCAAAAGAAGGCCAGGATTATTTGGCCGCGATGGCCGCGGCCGCGAATTTCGCCTGGGCCAATCGCCAGGCCATCACGCATGCAGCGCGCGGCTCCTTCCAGAAAATATTCGGGTCCCAAACGGAACTGCGAGTGGTGTACGACGTCGCTCACAACATTGCCAAGCGCGAGCGCCATCGCGTGAACGGCGGCGCCGAGCAGGAAGTGCTCGTCCATCGCAAAGGCGCGACGCGTTCATTCCCTGCGCATTCGCCTTACATCCCCGACGCGTATAGCGAAGCGGGCCAACCTGTGCTGATTCCCGGTTCGATGGGCACCGCAAGTTACGTTCTTGTTGGAACCGAGCTCGCCATGGAGGAAACTTTCGGCACAGTTTGTCACGGTGCGGGCCGCGCGCTTTCACGCACCGCGGCAAAGCGCGGGCGTGACGTTCGTGCAGAAACGCAGAAGCTAGAAGAGCAGGGAATCATCCTCCGCTCGGAAACGCGCGACGGCATTCTGGAAGAAATCCCCGAGGCCTACAAAGACGTCGACGCCGTCGTGGACGTAGTACACAACGCGGGCCTGGCGAAGAAAGTCGCGCGCTTGAAACCGATGGGCGTGATCAAAGGCTAAAGAATTTTCCGCCGCAAGGAAAAGCGATTGGCAATCCACGCGGAATTATTCCGGCAAACGCACCAGACGCGCTTCCGTAATCGCCGCGATCCCGCGCACCGCCTGCAAAACTGAATCGGGCACGTCGCCATCGAGCCGCACCAGCGACATCGCATCGGCGCCCGGTGTGGCGTCGCGGCGTCCCAACGCAAATGAGGAAATATTCACTTTGCGGCTTCCCAGCGCCGTTCCAATTTCTCCAATGACTCCCGGCACGTCGCGGTTGCGCGAAAACAGCAAAGTGCCTGCCAGCGGTGCTTCCACCGCGATGCCGTCCACCTGCAAAATGCGCGGAGAGATTCCCAGCAGCACCGTCGCTTCCACGGTCAGCTTGCGTGCCGCTCCGGATTGCACCGACGCCTCAATCGTGTCGGGATAGCCCTGCTCGCGCTTTCGCGTGCGGTCTTCAATGGTCAGGCCGCGCGATGCCGCCACCTCTCCGGCGTTCACCAGGTTCACTTTTTCATCCAGCACCGTGTTGAGCAGCCCCGCCAGTACCGCGTTTCGCAACACGCTCTGCCCCAGCGCCGCGGGTTCTCCCGCAAACGCCAGATTCACGCGCTCGAATCGCCCGTCGGAAATCTGCGCCAGGAATGATCCCAGCCGCGTGGCCATCTCAATCCACGGCCGCACCCGCCGATACTGCTCTCCGCTCAACGCCGGAAGATTCACGGCATTGCGCATTGCGCCCTCATTCAGAAAATCGAACACCTGCTGGGCGATCAGCGTGCCCACGCTTTCCTGCGCCTCGCGCGTGGACCCGGCAATGTGCGGCGTAGCCACCACGTTCGCCAGATTCAACAGAGGAGAATTGGCCGGCGGCTCCACCGCGAAAACATCCAATCCCGCGCCCGAAATTTGGCCGGACTTCAACGCCTCTGCCAGCGCGCCTTCGTCCACCAGTTCGCCCCGCGCCGCGTTGATCAACACCGCGCCGCGCTTGCACTTGGCAATCGAGTCCGCGTTGATCATTTTCTCCGTGCTTGCGCTCAGCGCCGCATGCAAGGAGATAAAATCCGCTTGCCCCAACAAATCATTCAGCGTGAAAAGCTCCACCCCGGCATCACGCGCCGCGGCTTCACTCACATAGGGGTCAAAGGCAATCACGCGCATCTCCATGGCGCGCGCGCGGCGGGCAACCTCCATGCCCACCCGCCCCATCCCGACCAGGCCCAGCGTTTTGCCGCGCAGCTCCACGCCCTGCGCGCCTGATTTCTCCCAGCGCCCGGCGTGAATCGCGGCGCTATGTTGAGGGATGCGTCGCGCCACGCTCATCAGCAGCGCCAGCGTGTGCTCGGCCACGCTCACCGAGTTGCCGCCGGGCGTGTTCATCACCAGGACGCCGCGGCGCGTGGCGGAGTCCAGGTCAATGTTATCCACGCCGACTCCGGCGCGTCCCACCACGCGCAGCTTCGGCGCCGCGGCCAGCAGCTCATCGGTCACCCGCGTGGCGCTGCGCACGATCAGCGCGCCCGCTTCCGCAAGCGCGGCGGCCACCGCGCCTTTCGCGGGCGTGACCACTTCCCATCCGCGCGCGCGCAGAAGCTCCTGTCCGCGCTGGCTGATTGGGTCGGCGATAACAATTCGCATAATAATTGAGCGTAAGGGCGCGCTTGCGCCCTGTCAAACACTCATGTGTTTCGTGTTGCCGTACCTTTCGATAACCCGAAGGCGCGGTCTCCGGACGCGGAGCACCGCGGTTTTCCTATGCTATAGTGAGTTTTCCCTGACAGGAGAGGCCAGGCCATGGCGCCCGCAATGACACTTGTTGAACGCATTCAAAAGGATTTGATCGAGGCGATGAAAGCGAAGGACGAATTGCGCCTGAGCGTCCTGCGCATGGTGAAGTCCGCGATGAAGCACAAAGAGATCGAGAAGATACGTCCGCTCGAGGAAGCGGAATCGCTGCAGATTCTGCAGACACTGGTGAAGCAGCGCCGCGAGTCGGTGGAGATGTTCACCAAGGGCGGCCGCAAGGACCTGGCGGAAAAAGAAACGCGTGAAATCGCCATCATCGAAACTTATCTCCCCGCTGCGGCGGGCGCGGAAGATATGGACCGGGCCATCGAGGCCGCCGTCGCCGAAACCGGCGCCACCACCGCGAAGCAGATGGGCGCGGTCGTGAAGGCTGCCCGCGCCAAGCTTGAAGGCAAAACCGTGGACGGCAAGGCCCTCAGTGATCGCGTTCGCGCGAAGTTGGGCGGCTGATTCGCTTTATTACTCGACGCGAAAAGCGCAAGCGCCGTGCCGCTCCCCGAAACAATCCCCGTAAAATTCACCGAGGAAGATGCTGAGTACATCAGCGTTCGCCCAGTGAAGCGCCAAACTTTCCGCCTTCGCGAGCTGGTGGATATGGTGCTCTGCGTCACCGGACGCGACCTGCCGCGCCTGCAGCAAATTCTTCGCACCGGAACGGTCGTTTACCATTTTTACCGCTACAAGTGGCAGGGATTCGACGCCGATCCCGCCGAACTTGCGCAACTGCTGGCCGAATTTCCAGCAGATTTTCCCGAGGGCGATCCGTGCCGGGTGTTCCAGCCGAATGCCTGCACGGTTGCGTTGCTCGAAAGCACAGTCGCAGGACGCGCGCCGGTTGAAATCGAGCGCGCCGCCGCGCAGAAAAAACCTCTGTTCGCCGCGCGCAGTTTTTGGGATTGCCTCCTCTCCATTTCAGCCTCACCGCCCGAATATGCCGGATACTCCTTCGCCCGGCGCGGAGATTTGTATCGCGTGGCGCTCACCCCGGAACAATCGGCAAGTGTGTCCCGCGCCGCCGCGCGCCTCGCGCCGCGTTCGCTGCGCGCCGCGCTCGAGGCGCTCGGCGCCCCAGTCCGCATCACGTTTGTTTGCCCGCGCAGTTCGCAACCACTTCGCGGAACATTGAGTAGTTCGAGCCAAGATACGTAACGCGACAGTTGACACCAAGGGTGCCCCCGCCTAGGATTGGCTCCAAACGGAGGGGCCCATGCTACGCAAAATCCTCGCACTCACTTCGATTTGTGTCCTGGCAACAGCCGCCTGGGCCGACGACCCTTGGCGGGCCAAAGCTTATTCGGATTGGACCATGGCAGACGTCCAACAAATCCTTGATTCCTCTCCCTGGGTCCATACGACAAATGTGGATGCCCCATGGATCAAAGGAAGAGTCACCTATCTCAAGGTGTTGGACACAGGGTGCGACGGCAGGCCGGATATGAGCAAACCGATGTCGTCGCCTCCCCAATGGCAGGTAGGCCCAGCAACGGTGTCCATCGTGGGGTTCCAAATCACCTGGGAATCGTCGCACACTTTCCGGTCGGCAAAAATGAAGTTCGCGGTACTGTGTGGTCGAACCAGCGAGGAAAGTGCGCAAGATCTTCTTTCACAGGAAGTGGATGACTACACGGTTGGCATCCGTTCTCCCGACATGAGCCCGTTCGACGGCATGGATGAAAGCGCATTAACTCAGTCTTGTACACTCAACCCCAAGAAGTCGGGCAGGAAATTGAATCCATCAGAGGTGACCATCACGCGCGGCGCGGATCGAAAAAGCGTGTTTCAACTCACTTTGAAGTTTCCCAGGAAGAATGACAAGGGCGAACCCACCATTTCCTCAGACGAAAAGGAAGTGGAGCTCGGTTGCCAGGCCGGTAAGATCTCCGTAAAGACTAAGTTTCAGCCGCCGAAGATGCTGAACAAAGAAGGCGTCGACCTTTAGGTCTGGTTCTTGCCCGGGTGGCGAGCTGGCCGATGGGGTGGTCGCCGCGGCGACCTGCAGCCCCACGGCACTCAAACTTGGCATCCCCTTTTTGCTTTCTGCCTCCTCCTAGGGCGTCATTCCGCCCGCCCTGCCTGCCCTGCCTGTCCTGAGCCAAGCCGAAGGGAGCCAAGCCGAAGGGAGCCAAGCCGAAGGGAGCGAAGCCGAAGGGAACCGATTCGCGCGCATTGCGAATCGTGTGAGGGATCTGCTTTTGCTGTTTGCCCGGCGGATCAGCCTTGCAGTCCATAGTAACGAGTCCAGTAGCGGTAGTCAAGAGTTAATTGTGGAAACTTGAAAAATTTTTTTTTGGGGGGGGGGGTACGGGAATTTCGTTACGGGTTTTTGTTCGAATGGCCTCGCACTGCACTTCAATCAACGCAGAAATCGCAGAGTCAGAAACCCCACTTTTGTCTCCAGCAAAAATGGGGCATCCGGCCCCGGCCGAGAAGACCCCTTCGATCGTCCCGACTTGACCATGATTCAGAACTGAAGTCTAATCTGTCAGATTCGCGTCTGATTAGTCCAAATCGCTAGGCCAAATTACCGCCGACAAGGATTTTACCTTATGCCCATAAGCAGCATCCGGCTCCGCAACTTTCGGTGCTTTCTCGATAGCGGCGAAATACCGATTCGGCCACTTACCATAATCTTTGGTCGAAACAACGCAGGCAAGTCCTCAATCCTCGACAGTCTTTTCCTTTTGCGTCAGACGTTGGACCGGCCCGAGTATGAAGAAGGGCTCAACATGCGAGGCCCTCTCTATCCAGCAGGCAGTTACGCGGATATCGTTCATAATCACCTCGCCAGAGAAAATATAATAATGGAATTTGGCGTGGTGCCTCGTTTCGATACCTCAGGGCGCAAACGTATCCATCATTCCCTTAGGCAGTCCGGTCATATTTCCATGGAGTTTTGCTCAAAGGAACCTCAACCGCCGGGGCTCGTTGGGTTCAAGGTTGAAGGTAACAATGCTCCCGTCGTCGAAATCCGAAGAGGGCGCGGCAGAGGTGGCCCGCTGGAGATACACGTAGGCGGTAAGGCCGTTGGTGGAGCGGAACGCGGAAATTTTCGAATTTTTGGTGTCTTACCCATGATCTACCGCTATGAATATGCGCGTTTGGGACGTCCCAGTCAGAAGCATGAAGATGCGCGTTGGAATGCTCGGCTTCTGACTGAGGAATTTCGGAGAACGATTTCTAGCCTTCGAGCAGTAGGTGCGTTCCGTGCGGCACCGGAGAGAAGGTATGACTACCAAGGTCGTCCCCCTGATGCGGCAGACTTAAGTGGGCAGAATGTCGTTTATGCCTTGATAGACGATAGCATGCGTCGGGGTAAGCGTCGCGGCAACTTGATTAGTTCACTCAACCGGTGGCTCTACAGCGTGGGGCGCGTCCAACTCTTGCCACTTCGCCGGATCTCCTCCACAGCGCGACTGTACGAACTTCGCCTAAAGGACGCAGAGTCAGGGCGTTGGGCCAACTTCGCAGACGTTGGCTTTGGAATTGGGCAAGCCCTTCCGGTACTCGTCGAAGGGCTTCGCACCCCTAATGATGGTTTGTTCATCGTTCAAGAACCAGAAATCCACCTACATCCGGACGCTCAACTCGCGATGGCCGATTATTTAGTGGATCTAGCGAGCTCTGGCCGCACCGTGATTGTCGAGACGCACAGCGAAGCTCTTCTGCTCCGGGTCCGCCAGGCCGTGCTCGATGCAAGAGAACACGCCGGCAAACGCCCCCTGTTGCATTCGAGTCAGCTCAGCATAATTCACGTAAGAAGCGATAAGAACGGTAATAGCCACGCCAAAGCCCTCTCAATTGATGAGCTTGGCCAAGTGCAGGATTGGCCGGAAGGGTTTATGGACGAGGTCACTTCTGAACGTCTGAGTCTGCTCGATAAGATGGTCAGAACTGATCGAAGGCGTTAAACCACTGTGCCAGATAAGGCTACACTTGACACTACCGTCCTTCGCAGAGCAAACGTGGCGCTGCAAGGGAATAGAGCTGCCGCCACACTGTTAGCTCGTCGTCTTTGTCTTCTTCAGCGAATTCGCTCGAAGCAGATCTGTCTGCTAATTAGCCGGAATTTGATCGAAGAGTACCGACAGCAACTGTTGCCTTGCCGGAATGATTTGGTCAAGGCTTTCCTGGAGCTTGCAACAAAACCAGACGGCAAGCATGTGGTCATAAATTGGAAGGCTTCTTGGTCCGGCGGAGACAGGGGCCGGGCTCGCGAGTGCAGGTACCCCGCGGAGGATGATCACGTTCTCCGGACGGCGATCCGCAACGAACCGTCGACCATCTATACTGAGGAGATGCGAATGTTGAATGTTGACGCGTGCATCTACAAGGAATTTGGAGTGCATATTCAGAAACCATAGCGGGGCAAGCTGATTTGTCGTGTTGCCTCTTCTTGCGCAGCAACGGTGGGGCCTTTAAGTTTTCTTTGCTGTTTTCCGGATGTAAGGCCAGTCATTGGAATCGCCACCCTTTGTCCGCCGCGGCGAACAAAGGATGGACCTCCCGACCTCGCGAGGGATTCAAGTTCTGCAAGACTCAGATGAATGGCGACGGTCAAAAACCCCACGTTTGGCTGCGCCAAAAATGGGGCACCCGGCCGTGGCAGGGTCTTTATTGATTGTTATCTATCTCGTTGTGATCAGGACACAAGGCAATGGCTCCGGTTGGCAGAAGCTGCCCGCAGTAGGTTCTCCAGTGGTGAACACTAAAAACATCATCGTATTCAATCCGACCATAGATAAACACGTGGACTTGATTGGATGTAATTTGTTTGATATCAGCTTCATTGAGCGGACCGGTTATTGTATCTCCGTAAATCTCGGCGTCCGGCATCAAATTATCAAGGGATTGAAAATCTTCCGGCTTGTACAAAAAATCGGGTGTTCCAAAATGGCCATCCTTTGCTACAAACCCACTTCTCTTGGTGACGCTTCTTACACGCAGGGCTGGTGTTCTGCCGGTATTTTTCCAAGTAATTCTTACGTCAAAAGGTTGTCCCAAGATAAAGGGATTGGGTGGACGTCCGGCGCCAGGTTGTATGGCGGCGGCAATCTTGACGGATATCCAAGCTCTTTGGCTCAGGATGGCTTGCTTGTTCGCGGCAGCGAAAGCGGTTTCGGCTTGAGCAACACTTCTCTCCATCGCAATAGCGAGTCGTTCATCAGCAGCTATGATTTTATCGGTTTGAGTTCCAGCATCGGACATCTCGCGCCACTGGGCTATGGAAGCGCCTCCGATAACGACAGTGAAAATTGCGATGATAATATCAGTCCATGTGGCTCTCGTTCTCTCAACGAAGAATTTCTTACACCTACGCCAAGAACGAACGAATGGATTAGGTTTGTTCTCGGCTTTGCTCTCTTTGGGCTTGGATTCTTTTGTTTCTTCTTGGGGTTTGGGTATGAGGGTACTGCTGTCACCAGGTTGGACGGATTGCACGTCGCCTTGTTTGGCATTGCCGTCATCGTGGCGGGGGGCTGGCTCTTCTACCATTGGGAGCCTCTCATCAGGCGGCCGGTTCTTGTACTTTCGCCGTAAGGTGCTTGTATTCTAGATTTTGAGTTTGAGCTAACTTGGTGATTGTATCGCGAAATAGATACGGATTCTTACGGTTATTAAACCGGAAACACATCTCGTCCAGATAGGCGGGCAAGTGTTTCGCGCTGACTTTATGCCACGGACCCACAATGCCGCACCTCAAGAGGCTAAAGGACGATTCCACGGTCTTGGTGTGGCCGCGTGGCCGCGGTTTAGGCCTGCGGTTGAATTGGGTTAATTCGAGGGTACCCAATGTTCGTCCCGACCAGCCGAACGTGGGGATTGTAGCTTGCCATTCGAAACCTTTTCCACAGACGATTCCCGAAATATTCTATTGACGATACTTACTTGAAGTGTTAACATGAACTGCAATCTGGATCGACCCTGCAAGACAGAGAGCCTCTAAGAGCCGCGTTGGACAATCCTTCGTTTTTTGAAGGAGATCGCAAGTTCTAAGTCCTTTGAAATGAGCAGTTACAAAGAATGAAGTCGTAAGTCGTTTAGAATGACATTCATCGGACGGCGATTATGGACTTGACAAAGTAACGGGATTCTGGTAGGCTTGTTCTGTAAACGGAACAGAACGGAGCACACCATGAACCTGATAGACGTAACCCGACAATTCGCCAGCAAGGATGCGTGCTTGGATTATCTCGCCGCGATGCGCTGGCCGGACGGAAACATCACCTGCATGAAGTGCGGCGTCGAAGGCAAAGAGTTTCGCCACTTCACCACGAACGAGACCGAGCGCAAACGGTTCAGCGCGAAGAAACAGAAGATGGTCACCGTCAAGGTTCCGTCGCGCCGCCTTATTGAATGCAAGGGATGCGGCTATCAATTCAGCGCGACCACTGGCACGGTTTTCCACGATTCGCATCTGTCTCTGGAAAAATGGTTCATGGCGATTGCATTGATTCTGGAAGCGAAAAAGGGAATCAGCGCGATGCAAGTGGGCAGACATCTTGGAATCAGCCAAGCGAATTATCGGACTGTCTGGCACCTGTGCCACAGAATCCGCGAAGCAATGGCCGAGAACGTCGAACTAAAAGGCATCGTCGAAGCCGATGAAACATATCTCGGGCCGCGTGTTCCCCGAAAGGGCCAACCCAAGCGCAAGAAGCAAGGCAAGGATGTTGTACTGGGGATGGTAGAACGCGGCGGGAATCTGCGCCTTGTCCCTGTTGCAGACGCGAGGATAACTTCTCTCCGGCCCGTGCTCGAAAAGAACATCTCCCGCCACGTCCAGACCATCGTGACCGATGAGCACGCAATATATCCATTCGCATTGCAGCGAAAGTTTTCGGCCAACAAACACCAGACGATCAAGCACAAGCGCGAATATGTGAACGGCGCGATCCACACCAACACGATTGAGAACGCATTTTCGCTGCTAAAAAAGGGTGTCTATGGCACGTTCCACAAAGTTTCGATAAAGCACTTGGGCCGCTACTGCAACGAGTTTTCGTATCGGTTCAATCGGCGCGAGAGACAGCCTGAAATGTTCGCGGAGACCGTGAAGGGACTGCTGCGTGGGAAGGCTCTGCCGTTCAAGACTCTAACGGCTTCTGAAACATCGGCGTCTTAGCGCCGCGTTTGCCAGAGGTCTTTATGTTCTTGCGCGGCTTCGGTTTCGACTTCAGCAGTGCCGAGAGCACGGCGTCAAACTTTTTCTTTTCGACGAGCACTTTCTTTTTCATCGCGATGATAATACCATGTTGGACGGGGCCGGAAGGATTCGGACCTTCGGGACGTGCTCGCACACGTCTCACCCGATTATAAGTCGGGCGCTTTTGACCTCTCAGCCACGGCCCCGCCGAACAAAATCGCGCATCCCGCCCGTTGCTGACCGGGACGCATCCCAATATTTAATTGTCAAGTGATGTGCGCGTCAGATATAATTCTCTGCGCGACAACACTTAAATGTTGCTACCACGTGTCCGGCTCGGCTGACCCCTCCAAAAAGGAAAGCCGAGCCGGGCGTGTTATGGCCCCGTCGCCGGGTAGGTATTGCGATTGGCGTCTTGCTTCCGGGGCTATCGTTTTCTCTTCATGGTTTCGTTCGCTCGTACAAATTCGGGTGCTCGCTGTCAAACTTCCGAACGAGCCGAATCCCACGTGCCTTCTTAGCCATCACGTAGAGCGAGTCGCGCACAGCGCCAATCGGTTCGCGGTCAAATTTAAATCCACGCTTCTTCAATCCTTCCAAAACCTGAGCGGGAGTGAACTGCGAGGGCAGCGAAAGGCCCAAGATTGCGGCCCTGATTCCGTTGGCATTAGGAGTAGAGCGATTACCAGGTCGTTGTTTCAGCCTGCTAGAAGGCCCTGTTCCTCGCTTGTCGCCATTCTCGCTCAGCGCCCTTGCGAAATCAGCGAGATCAGGGTCGAGCAAAAGTTTCTTGAGCGATTCAAGCTTTGCTTGCCGTTCGCTAATTTTGTCGACAACATTTTTGACAGACATACTCGCTACCTCGGCCAGATTATGGGGTCGAGGGTCGAACGCTGTCAAGCTTTTTAGTTCGAGGGGTCGAGGTCGGGGGCGGTCTATTAGAATGCCGGGTCACCGCCCTGTCACGGGCTCTTATCTTGGTGGCAGGGCGCGTGCTTTGTCAAGTCCATAATCGCCCATCGGACGATGCGTCCCTGCAAACCCTTTGTTTTGATATTCATACAAAATCAATGGGGAGGGGGTGGCTGCCGCTCGTATAGAACGAGCGGGCTGACGGAGTGCTTTCGTCTTTGCTGACGGGGTCCGATTTGCTGGAGCCCCGCAGCGCACGAATGAAGTCCGCTGCAGCTCCGCAGCACACGGTAGAGGTGATCGTGATTTAAGAAAATGCTTTACGGATTGCGGTTCGTAACGTGAATCTGCACGTCAAGGAGCGGACAACCTAGAAGGTTGCCCCTCCGAATGAGAACCCTTACTGTCCGCCGCGCTTCAGGACCACGCTAGAGCGCTCGTCGGCGGCGACCTGGCGATTGAATTTGCGCAGCTCGTCGAGCTTGTCCAGCGGAATCAGGACCTGATTGACCTGATAGGTGCGTGTGTAGCGGAGCTTGTTTCCGGTCACCTGAGTCTGGCTGGCATAGCTGGCGAAATCGGAGTCGGTTTTCGTGGGCCTGGGCACATCGTCCACGGTGTATCCCGCGGGAAGAGTGATCTCAAAATCGTCGGTTTGAAGCGAGGCTTCCTGATATTCCACGGGAAATTTTCGGGGATCGCCTTCGGCGATGTCCGACGATTTTTCACCCAGGACGCGCGGGCGGACAATCAGCAATTCTCCGGCAGATTTCGCGTAGCGATCGGCCGTGAATTGGTAGTGGAGAATCAGCGGCTGGTCCATTCGCTCCAAATTGGTGACGGAAGCGCCGGTGAGATGAAAGCCGTGGAGAAAGCTTGCCAGAAAAGTTTCCAGAACCTTGGCGCGATCCGTGCCGGAAGCAGTGAGAAGCTCTTCGCGCTTGTCGGAGGCTTCGCCGCCCGACCAAGTTTCTTCGACTGTGCCGGAGAGCGAGCCATCCGGATGCAATTCCAACTTCGATTGGCGGATTAATTTGTTTGTGGCCGGAACATGGAGCGGCAGATGAACCAGCTCGCCACCCTGCGGAGTGGAAACCAAAACATAATTGTCCTGGAGATACCAGGGGATATAGCCGAAGGAGGTGTAAGTGGAAGTGGGGTCGAAGAAAAGCAGCTTGCCGATTTTCTTTGTTTCCACAACGCTGGAAAGATCCTGGACGGATTCCGATGCCGGGACCGGAACCGCGAGGATGGCGTGGTCGAAGGTCATGGCCGAGGCAAATTCCGGCGTCACAATTCCACGGTTCACCTGCGCCAGCACCAGATAGGAGTCAATACCAACTTCATGAAGCATGGCGCTCAGCAGAGTGGCTTTATCTTTGCAATCGCCATACTGGTGCTTGTAGATGTCCCCCGCGGCATGCGGTTGGAATCCGCCAATGCCAATTTCAATGTCCACATAGCGGATGTGGCTCTGAACGTAAGTGGAGAGGATTTGAACTTTTTCACGCCAGGAGGAGGCGCCCGCCGTCAGCTCCTTCACCTTTTGCTGGATTTCAGGAGTGGACTGGCGGGAGCTGGCGGTCAAATTTGCATACCAGACGCCAATCTGGTCCCAATTGGTGGGACCTAGCGCGGAAGTTCCACCGGAGGTTGGGTGATAGGTGATGCCCATGCGGGCCACAACCGCACGAAACGGCGGCATCAACGGCTCCTCTTTGATTGGAGGAATATTCTCAACTTCCCAAACTGTCTGCGTGGAAGAGATATTCGTGGGCTTTTGCTCGGGGAACTGGATCCAACGGGTGGAATATTCCCACGCCGGGGGAAGGTTGAGCGTGAAACGGGAGCGGCGGACCGGCAGCCTGGTTTGGATCCACCATTCGTCCTGCAGAACAAAGGGGCGCTGCTTTTGCCGGTACTCGTAACCAATCACATTGCCCGGGGTAGCCGCTGGGATTTCCAAAACTTTTGTCTTGGAATCTGAGTAGAACTCGTCACCCAGGCCGGTTTCTAGCGCATCTTTTTCTTTAACCTCATAATCCTTGCCGTCCTTGGGGATGCACCAGGCTTTCAACCAACTGATGCGCGTTTGATTGTCAAAATGAACCCCCAAGAGGCCATACTTTTTCCCGTCCGGGCGGAGAATTCTGTACGCGCGACGGTAAATCGTCTCGATATCTCCATTGGGCAGAACAGTGGTTTCCTGCTCGTCAAAAAGTATGATGGCGTTGGTGTCCGCCGGAACATTGGCCATGGTTTCCTGGGCGGCCTGACGCAACCAGGCGGGAGTGTCGGCGTACGCAGGGCTAGCGAGGAAGGTCCCGGCCAGCAGGAAGAATGAGGCGCTAATTGCCGCCGGAAGAAGCCGCAGACTGCAGGACAATTTGTTGTTCATCGTCAGCCTTTCCCGTCCCGCGCTGAAGAATAATTTCAATTGCGCCCCGAGGTGGCCGTCCCCGCCTGCAAAACCACCTGTTGTTCGTCATCTGTTTTCGCGACGCCGAAGAAATGCCGGACGGCGGCGTAGGATTCCAGAGGATAAAGAATTCCACCGACTACCAGATGCCGCTGAAGGTGAAGGCTGTTGTTTTCCTGCTTGGCGGAAATTTCATAATGGAGCTGGCCTCCCGGATCGACGACCTGAGGTGCCGGCAGAGTTTCGGCCCGTACTCCGGAGGGCAACTGGATGGTAACGTCATCCAGCTCCTCGTAAGGGTAATGGAAATAGACATCCTGTTTTCGCGCGGCAGTGTCGAAAAGTTGCCGATGACCGGCTTCGTAAAGCCCCAGGGGCAGCAAAAGGCGGCGGCCAACCATTTCTCCCATGCCTGGAAGGTTCAACTTGCCTTGCGCTTCAAGTGGGGCGTCGGATTTATCCCAGCCGGTGACACTTGTAAGGTCGAATTTTGCGTTTGAGGGCAGCCAGTCTTTCACCTCGTCGGCGATTATTTTATTGCGGCCGGTCTCGTCCTGATTGCGCGCCTCGTCTCTGCGGGCGAGAGCGCGCTGACCGCTGTAACGGATGATCAGAATGCCGGATAGCGAGCCGTCCGATTCAAGGGAAAGCTGCACGTGACGGTCGATCGTGGAGTTGGAACTGGGGGTGGTAGGAACCAGAGCGAATATGGCGCCTTGCTTTGAGGTGCGCATGGACGTGACGCCGGTTTCGTACCAGGGGAGAATATCGAAAGGGCAGAGAGGCGCGGCCGGATCGAGATAGTATTCCTTGTCGCCGGCTTTTACCCAAACGATATCTGCGCCGAGTTCCTTCTTGTCCTGAAGCTCGATGTGAAAACGCGTTCTGTTCCGTGGGGCGACCCAAACCATGGAAGAATCAAATCCTGTCGCCTGGGCCAGTGCGACGAAGAATTCGTTTATCTGGAAGCCGGATCCGTAACCATGCTTTAAGACGTCTTCCGCGTTGTTATTGTCCTTCAGCTTTTCGCGCTGCGATTCCTGCGAGGTTTTTTCCTGATCGGCCTGCCAATTGTGAATCTGTTGGGTGCGTGCGTAGAGTTTCCGCAGCTTTGCATCGGGGGAATCGGTCGGACTCACGGTCTGGTCCACCACCTGGCGGATTGCGGCGCGCTTGCCGATAAATTTTTCTTCACTGTCGAACCACGCCTTGGCGACGCGATTCCAATACTCCTTGGCGTCCGCCGGATGTTCTTCATTGGTATAGATAAATTCCACATGGCCGCGAAGCTCATCTTCGGGAAGCATGTATTCTTCGTCGGGCACACCCACGATGTCATTCACTTCCATTGCCATGGATCCGTCTTTTTGCTTCTGCGGAGCCATGCTCTTATCGAGGCGGAAAGAGCGCGTGAGCAACGCCGGGGCGCCCGCGCCAACATAGGGCTGCAACACAAAATGCGCGCGCTTTGTGTACAAGTCTTCCTGAATACGCCACGTGATGTTATAGAGCTGGTTCGGGTCCCGTTGGATTTTGTACTTGTACTCAATAATGCTTCCGGGAATCACGTCGGGCATGGTGAAAGTCTTTGCCAGGTATTTGAACTCACCGGCCTTGACGAGCAGCTTTTCGAGCACCTGCCCGTTGAAGTCGATGACCTTCCCGTCAGGATGAATGGTGCGAGCGCGGACGTCTTTGATGTTTCCTTCACCTTTGAAGAATGGGATTTCAATGTCCGCGTGCTTTTTGCCTTCTTCAGTGAAGATCTTCACCCGGTAGTAGTAAGTCTCAAAGGATTCCGTGCTGTTCACAATCTCTTCACGATAAAGCATCATGGCGAGCGACCCGGGGCTGGCCGGATTGTCCTTGAGCGCCAGCTCTTCCGGGATAATTGGCGGCCAGTCAGCGCCGGCCGGGGAAGTGATGGGGAAAATGGAAGCAAGGAACGTCAATAAAAGAGCAGGGAATAACAAGCGGTTAAAGATGCGCATCACTCACCTCTCCTCTTCAACCGTTGCCAGCGACAATTGCGGGAATCATTCGCCGGGCCGCGGCGGACCCCAAGGGGGAAGTTTTCGTAAATACTTATAACAAAACCTGTATCTTGACGCGGACGTTATATGCTTTGGAGAGATGTGTCAAGAGACTTCCCGCTACAGGATTGCTAGTACTCACCTGAAAAAAGACCAACAAGTTGCTGGTGGGCTGCGACGCTCCCTGTTTGTGTTGCATTCTCACGGGAGCGCGGATAGGCTCTGCAAATTGAACAGGCCTGCCAAATTGGTTGGGGCCGGTTATTGCGGACGGAACACATCGTTCCCGCAGGTGGAGTGAATCGCAACTGAAGCTGGGGAGGTGAGGCTTGGCAACGAAGCCCTGGAGTTCCACTGCTCCACCCGCGGATTTCCGTCCGTTTGTGGACGCCGAAACTTCGCTGGCTGAGTTCAGCATACGAGCGTTGTTGCTGGGCGCGCTGTTCGGGATTCTGTTTGGCGCGGTGTCGGTGTACGTGGGGCTGCGCGCGGGGCTGACGGTTTCGGCTTCGATCCCCATCGCGGTGCTGAGCATCAGCATCCTGCGAATGTTCGGACGCGCCACCATCCTGGAAAATAACATTGTGCAAACCACCGGGTCGGCGGGCGAATCGCTGGCCGCGGGCGTGATTTTCACTCTGCCGGCACTGATCTTCCTGGGATTTCCTCTCGAGTACACGCGCATCTTCATGCTGGCGCTGCTGGGCGGATGGCTGGGCGTGCTGTTCATGATTCCGCTGCGGCGGCAATTGATTGTGAAGGAGCACGGTGAGCTGACCTTTCCCGAAGGCACTGCGTGCGCGGACGTGCTGGTGGCGGGTGAGCGCGGCGGGTCATTCGCGGGCCGGGTTTTCTGGGGACTGGGAATCGGCGGCGTTTACACCTTTCTGATGAACAGCGTGAAGGTGTGGCCGAGCCGGCCGGATCACCAGCCGAAGTGGCTGCCGGGTGCGTCATTCCGCGCGGACATCACTTCCGAATATTTGGGAGTGGGATACATCATCGGGCCGAAAGTGGCCGGGATTTTGTTCGCGGGCGGAGTGTTTTCGTGGCTGGTGCTGATGCCCGCTATTAAGTTCTTCGGATCGCTCGCGCCGGGGTTGGCGCTTTATCCCAGCACGATTCCGATTCCCCAGATGACGCCCGACCAGTTGTGGTCGAGCTATATACGGCCGATGGGCGCGGGCGCGGTGGCCGCGGCGGGGCTGATTACGCTCTGCAAGACGATTCCGACAATTGTTTCGGCATTGACCGCGGGATTAAGAGACGTACACAGAGAAACTGGCGCTGTGGCCGGGGATAAGCGAACGGAGCGCGACCTGCCAATCAAATTCTTGGTTTTCGGCTCCATCGGGATCGTAATTCTCATGTGGCTGATGCTGACCTTCCGTCCGATACCCGGCGCGCAAACAGGGATGGGAGCAAACCTGCTGGCAGCGATTATTGTGGTTACCTTCGGTTTCCTGTTTGTGACCGTGGCCTCGCGGATCAGCGGGCTGATTGGGAACAGCTCGAATCCGGTGAGCGGGATGACGATTGCTACGCTGATGGCGACCTGCGCAGTGTTTTTGATTGCCGGGTGGAAGCAGCCGCCTTATGCGGTGCTGGCACTGACGATTGGCGGAGTGGTGTGCATCGCGTCGGCAATTGCGGGCGCGACTTCGCAGGATTTGAAAACGGGGCACCTGGTGGGCGCGACACCCGTCTGGCAGCAGATCGGGTTAATTGTCGGTGTGACGGTTTCGACGGTGGCGGTGGGCGGGACGCTGATCCTGATGAACAAGGGGTTGGCGAAATACTATCCGGTGGATATTCCGTTCAATGTGCAGCAACTTTCAGCGGGCGTGAGCGTTGAAAACCAGAACTATGAATATAAGGGCAAGACCTATGTGCTGGTGAATGCCATCGGGGCGTCGGCGCTGCCGGATGGAAAGTATTTGTATGACGCGGCGGCGGGGAAAATTGACGTGCAGTGGGTGCAGGGAATTGGAAGCGATCAGGCGGCGGCTCCGCAGGCGCGATTGATGGCCACCGTGATCAATGGGATTTTGAACCAGAGGCTGCCGTGGCGGTTGGTGCTGCTGGGCGTTTTTCTGGTGATTGCCGTGGAGCTGTTGGGGATACGCTCGCTGCCGTTTGCCGTGGGGTCGTATTTAAGCATCGCCACGACCATGGCGATTTTTGCCGGAGGAGTGGTGCGCTGGCTCGCTGAACGCGGGAAGGATAAGGCCGCGTCGGAAAGTGAAGTGAGTCCGGGGTCGCTTTATGCGAGCGGGCTGATTGCGGCGGGGGGAGTGTTTGGGCTGCTGGCGATCATCTTCAAGGTAATGGAAGACGCGGGCTGGATGCGACCGGACTTCTTCGGAGTCGGGCCGGGAATCCTTGGAGGAATTACAGCCAGCGCCTGGATGGGCGTGATCATGTTTATTCTGCTGGCCTCATCGCTCTTCGTTTTTGCGCGTAAAAAACTCGAGTAGTAAACACCTACTTTTGACAGAGCGCGGCTCCCCTCATAGACTGTAAATGCATGGGCATGGAATCCCGCAATTACGGATATCGATTCCGCTTCGGTGGCGGGGGCGGGAGCATGATCACGCCCGCCATCAAGACCCTGCTGATTACGATGACTGCTGTCTTCATTGGGCAGACGATCGTTGGTCTGGAATTCGGCAGCGAGGGGACAATTTGGGTTTACAAAACCCTCGGGCTTGTCCCCGGCTTGGCAGTGTTTTGGGGGTACATCTGGCAGCCGTTTACTTACATTTTTCTTCATGGCGGGCTCTGGCACCTGCTGATCAATCTTCTGGTTCTGTGGATGTTCGGCTGCGATCTGGAGCGCAACTGGGGCCAGCGGCGGTTTTACACCTACTTTTTCACATGCGGTGTGGGCGCGGGGCTCATCGTCATCGCTGCTGAACTTATGCCCATGCTCTGGGGGCGCGCGCCTTCTGGGATTCCGACCATCGGCGCTTCAGGAGCGATCTACGGCGTGCTGGTTGCCTGCGCGGTTCTTTTCCCCGACCGGCAGATCTGGTTGATTCCATTTCCCGTGACGCTTTCCATGCGCGTGTACGTTTCGATCATGGTGGCCATCGAGTTCTTCAGCGAGTTGAGTTCCGGGACGGGCGACAGCGTCAGCCATATCTGCCACCTGGGCGGAATCGTGATTGGATACATATACCTGCGCCGCGGATCATTTTTCTTCAACATGCGCAACGGGGTTTCGGATTGGAAGCAGCGCCGGTTGCGGCGGAAGTTCAAGGTGTATATGCAGCGGCGCGACGGCGATCCGCCTTCGCGTCCTGACCGCTGGGTAAACTGAGTTCCCTCTCAAAGCTAATTATTTTTTCTTGCTCGCGATGGCGTGTAGCTTTATGAAGTTGGTGTTGCCTCGGGAGCCGAGCGGGATTCCCGCCACGATGCCCACGACGTCGCCGCGAGAGGCCAGGCCTTCCTCGAGGAGGCGTTTTTCCGCGAGCAGCGCCAGGCCATTGATATCGCGGACGCGGGCAATGCTCCGCGGCAGGACTCCCCAAAGCAATGCCAGCCTGCGCCGCGTTTCGCCAAAGGGCGTGAAGGCCACAATCGGCGGCTGCGGACGATACTGCGAGATGAGCCTCGCCGTCGAGCCGGTCTCCGTGAAAACCGCGATGGCCTTCAAATCCAATTCTTCTGAAGCGTGACAAATCAATTCCGCGGTGGTCTCCGCGACATTGCATTGCGCGGGCTGCGGATGCTGGAAACTTGCCACGCTCGATTCCGCTTCGCGAATAATCCGGTCCATCATCTGGACAGACTCGATGGGATATTTCCCGCGCGCGGTTTCGCCGGAAAGCATGAGCGCATCGCTGCCATCGAGGACGGCGTTGGCAACGTCGGATGCTTCGGCGCGAGTGGGGCGCGGATTTTCTGTCATGGATTCGAGCATTTGCGTGGCGGTGATGACCGGCAGCCGCGCGTCGCGCGCCCGCGCAATGATCTGCTTCTGCAAAACGGGCACCGCCTCGGGACTCATCTCCACGCCCAGGTCGCCGCGCGCCACCATCACGCCATTGGAGACAGCGAGGATGGCGTCCAGATTTGCGATGGCCTGCGGCTTTTCAAGCTTGGCGATGATGGGCGTGTCGGCGCCCGCTCTCTTGATGGCGCGGCACGCGGCCTCTACATCCTGCGGGCGGCGGACGAAACTGACGGCGACGTAGTTTACGCCGTGCTTGAGAGCGAAGGCCAGATCGTCATAATCCTTGGGCAAAAGCGAGGGGACTCTCAATTCGGTGCCCGGGAGATTGATGCCCTGGTGCTCGCCAAGCTCGCCGCCGTTTACCACTTCACAGACGACTTCATTCCTGCGCACGGATTGCACACGCAATTCAATCAATCCATCGGCGAGCAGGACGCGGCTGCCGCGGCGGACTTCGTGGGGCAATGGCTTGAACGATGTGGAGACGCCGGATGCGTCTCCCAGGCGGCCGTCGGTGGAAATTGTAAAATGCTGGCCCGCGCGAAGCATGACTCGTGTGCCGTTCCCAAGGGCGCCGGTGCGAATTTTCGGGCCACCGAGATCGGCAAGAATGGCGATGGGTTTTTGAAGCCTTCCGGATGCCGCGCGCAGGCGCGCGATGGTCCTCGCGTGCCAATCGTGCGAGGCATGAGAGAAGTTGAGCCGCGCCACGTCCATTCCTGCGCGCAAGAGCCGTTCAATCAGCGCGGCGGAGTCGGTGGCCGGGCCGAGGGTGCAGACGATTTTGGATCGGCGGAACTCCATGTGGATGGCCAGGGGAACAGATTACTGTTTCCGAGCGACGAAATCATTCACGATACGCGAATAAAACTCGATCCCTTTGCGGAAGGAATCGATAGGGATGCGCTCATCGTCGGCGTGAAAACGCAGATTGTCCTCATCAGTGAGCGGAAAGGGAAGCAGACCGTAGGCCTGCACGTTGTGAAGGCGGAGCTGTGCGGAATCCGTGGAAAAGGGACTCAGATAGGGCACAACCGCTGCGCCCGGGAAGGCCTGCGCGCTCACGCGTTCGATGGAATGGTAGAGGGGCGAATCGAGCGAGGAGGGCGGCGAGGGCACACCCTGATCAGGCGCGACCTCAAATCTAATTTGCGGATCGTTTACAAGTTTCTTCAGATCGGGCAAAACATCATTGAGGGAATCGCCTGGCAAAAGCCGGACGTTCAGATTGGCGCGAGCCTCGGAAGGGATCACGTTGGCGCGGACTCCAGCCGTAAGCATGGTAGGGGAAACCGTGTCCCGTAACATGGCGTTCCAAATAAGACTCATCTCGGAGATGCGTTTGTCGGCCAGGCTGCGGCGCTCGGGCATTTCCAGAGCGCGAATCCATTTAGAGGTTTCGTCGTCTTCCACCTTGGTGAGTTGCTCGAAATAGCGCTCCACAACAGATGTCATTTTCATGGGCGCCTGGTAAGCGCCGATTTTTGCAATGGCCGCTGAGAGATGGACGACCGCGTTGTCGGGGCGCGGCTGAGAAGCGTGGCCCGAAGTGCCCGTGGCGATGACGGTCACATTGATGGGGACTTTTTCGGCGGTTTGTATGCCGACGTAGAGCACCTTGCCGTTCTTCATGATTACGGGGCCGCCTTCGTTCAAAGCGAAGCCGGCGGCGATTTTGTCCCAATATTTAGCGATGACGACCTTGAGGCTGCTGTCTCCGAACTGCTCTTCGTCATCGTCGGCGAGGAAAATGACGTCGCGGTCGAGTTGCGTGTTGGCGCGCTTGAGCGCAACGATTGCGGCCAGGTTGGCGATGACCAGGCTTTTGTCGTCAATTGTGCCGCGGCCGTAGAGGTACCCGTCTTTGGAGATTGCGGCAAAAGGGTCCACCGTCCACTTTTCGCGGGTCACGCCGACGACGTCCAGGTGAGCGAGAAGCAGGAGCGATTTGGAGGGATCGGGAATGGCGGAGGAACTCAAACGGCCGATGACGATTCCGCGGCCGGGATTAATTTCCAGGACTTCATGGGCGATGCCTTCCTTTTCGAGAATGGCGGCGAGATAATTTGCGGCGGCCAATTCGTTGCCCGGTGGATTTGTGGTATTGATGCGGATCAGACCCTCGAGCCAGGCGAACGCTTCATCGGGAAGCGTGCCGAGGCTAGATGGATTCCCCTGCGGGGGAGCTGCGGCGGCCTGAGCAAGGACTGCTCCAGGCATAGCGAAAAGAACCAGGAATAAGAACAAAGTGAGTGAACGGCAAGAGCGGTGAAGCATCCAGCTTCCTCCCTGTCTGGAAACCTTTTCATTCATGAGTGATTTATAGTAGCACGGTGGATACAGAGCTTCGCTGACGCGAAATGGAACCGTCGCGTGGGAATAAATGCGGATTGATTGGACATTCGAGGGGTAAAATCGAAGTACGATTGAACAACGGTGGGATTCGTGGCAGCATCCAAGTTTAGGAGTAAGCAACCTTCCGAGGGGGGAACTATGCGACGCGCAATTGTATTAGCCATTATCCTGGGAATATCCATTGCAGTTGTTGCGATTCCGATGAGCGACGTGTCTGCCCGGGCGGCTGCACCGCGCCAACAGCAGCAGGCCACGACGCCCCCAGCACAACAAGGCCAGCAGCCGCCTGCCACCCCCAATAATGTCCAGATCAGCGTGAGTTCCAATGTGGTGAACGTGGATGCAGTGGTCACCGACAATGACGGTAATTTCCTTCGCGACTTAAAGAAGGAAAATTTCCGCATTCTGGAGGATGGGAAGCCGCAGATCATTACTAATTTCACGGCAGCGGGTGAGGCGCCAATCACGATTGTGATGCTGCTGGAATTCCGGTCCAGCATGGCCACGTGGAATTTCACGGCCATGGTGGCGCGCTACTGGGCGCCGGAATTCCTGCGAAATCTGAAGAAGAACGACTGGATCGCTCTGGAAGATTTCGATCTGCATATGCGGGTAGATGTGGACTTCACGCATGACCCGAATGAAGTGATGGACGCGCTCCAGCACATGCAAGTCCCGCTGTTCAGCGAGTCGTGCATTTTTGACGCGCTGACCGAGACGCTGGACCGGGTTCATGACGTCAAAGGCAAGAAGGCGATTTTGGTACTCGCTACCGGATTCGACACGTTTAGCAAGCACACGCTCGACGATACGCTCAAAATTGTAAAGAAATCCGATGTGTCCATCTATTCCATCGGACTGACCCAGATTTTCCAGAACTCCTTCGGAACGATTGGCGGTATAAACTCGCAGCAGGCTCAAAACCAGCTCAGGGCTTTCTCTGAATTGACGGGGGGCAACGTGTGGAACCCCAATTTTAGTGCCGAAGTCCCGGAAATCATGCGGGATGTGGCGACCAGCCTGCGCAGTCAATACAGCTTGGGATTCGCGGCGAACAACCTGGACGGCAAATATCACAAGATCAAAGTGGAATTAGTGGCTCCGGATGGGGGGCCTCTCACCGTGATGAATCAGAAGGGCAAAAAGGTGAAGTTCCAGGTGTATTCGCGTGAAGGGTATACGGCGTCGAAACCTACTGTGGGCGATTAGTAGCCGCGGGCCAAGTCCACCGTGTTAATGAGCTCGCGCCCGCGGAACCATCGGTCCAGATTTTCCAGCATTAACTCGGTTTGCCGCGGCCAGAGGTTTTCGCTGACCGAACTCGTGTGTGGGGTTATGAATACGTTCTCCATATCCCACAGAGGGCTATCCTGTGACAACGGCTCATGTTCAGCGACATCGAGAGCCGCTCCTGCGATGGTGCCGGATTTCAGTGCTGCGACCAGAGCGGACTCATCTATAAGCCCGCCACGCGAGACATTCACAAGACATGCAGACGGTTTCATAGCGGAAAGCTCGGTTGCACCAATCATATGCCGCGTGTCGGGAGTGTCCGGCGCGGCGAGAACGACGTAGTCAGCCTCCGGAAGCACTTTCGCCAGGTCGGTAGCGGGGAAAGTCCAGTCTGCGAGCGAGGCATCCGCCTGGCCAGACCGTGTGACGGCCCAGACGCGGACGCCGAAGGCGCGAGCGCGTCGCGCAAGCTCTGTGCCGATGGCTCCGAACCCGATGATTACTATTGTGGATCCCTTCAATTCAGTGGGCCGTGGACGAGCATCCCAGATTTCCTGTTGCGCCCACCGGTGTTGCTGCTGGTAGCGCACCGAAGCGGGGAATTTCCTGGCCAGCGAGAGAATCATGCCCATGGTGTGTTCGGCCATGGGGATGGCGTGGATGCCGCGCGAATTGGTGACCGTAATGCCGCTGGCAAGCACGTCGGGCCGCATCAATTGCGCAACGCCCGCGGCAGTCACGTGGAACCACTTCAATTTGCGCGCTGCGGTGAGTTGATCCGGCGTGAGCGTGAAGCCTGCAAAAATATCCGTGTCCGGGATTTCCGCGGGAATCAAGTCGTAGCTGGTGAGATGCACGACGCGCATCTGCGGCCAGCGTTGGCGGATAGCTTCCGGCAATTCAGGGGGAATGCTCCAAAACGTGAAGCGGAACTGCACGCAGAGGACAAGCTTCGTCTCATCCGGACCGGGGCGAGTCATCGGGAGGAACTACTCCGCAAAGGAAAATTTAAGGCTGTGGCGATTATTAGCGGTGACGCCGCCAAAGATAAAGGCCCGTCAGGCCGCCGAAAACAAGCACACCCAGAAAGAAGGGCTGAGTGGAAGGGACGGCCCCCGCAAGCATGTAAATAAGAAGCGCTGAGACCACGATTGCGATCGGGCTTTCGGTGACCGTCAACGTTCCGATAGTCTCCGGACGCTTTCGAGAATCGACGGGGTACTTTTGAAATCTCCGAAAAGGAATCGATAGTGTTTGCACTTGGATTCCTCCCATTTCCCAACACTGGCGGCGCGTCCAGACGCCCCCTAGTCCTAGTAAAGTATACCCCTCCTGAGTGCAAGCAGTGCAAGTCCTGAAGATGGCCTGACATTCCTGTCACTTGGGCGCGCGAAGGTCGCGGCCGGTCATTTCCACCGGTTCCTGAATGCCGAGCACACCCAGGAGAGTAGGGGAAATATCGCGGAGCGAGCCGTCTGATTGCAGATTTATGTTTGCATCGTTGGAGACCAGGATGAGCGGCACGGGATTAGTGGTGTGATAAGTGTGCGGGCCGCCCGTGACAGGATCAATCATGGTCTCCGCATTGCCGTGATCGGCGGTGATGATCCAAGCGGTGTCTCCGGCATCCTGCATGGATTGCCAGATGCGGCCCAGGCAGGCGTCCAGGGTTTCCACCGCTTTAATGGCGGGTTCGAGTTTGCCGGAATGGCCGACCATGTCGGCGTTGGCGAAATTCATGATGATGGCGTCGAAGTCGCCTTTGCGGATGGCATTGGTGACCGCATCGGCGACGCCTGCTGCGCTCATTTCCGGCTTCAGATCGTATGTGGGCACCTTTGGTGAAGGAACCAGGATGCGGTCTTCGCCGGGGAAAGGCTTTTCCACGCCGCCGTTGAAAAAATAGGTTACGTGGGCGTATTTCTCGGTTTCGGCTACGCGTAAATTCTTGAAATTCATCTCCGTAAAGACTTGCGCGAGGATGTGTTCGAGTTTTTCCTGTGTGAGCAGAAATCGCATCCAGGTAAATGTTTTGTCGTAAAGGGTCATGCCGGTGAAGAGGAGATTCTTGGGGCGCTGCGTGTCGGCAATTTTGTCAAAGCCCGGTTCGGCCAGCGCGCGGCTCATCTGGCGGGCGCGGTCGGCGCGGAAATTGAAAAAGATGACCGCGTCGTCATCGCGGATCAAACCCACCGGCACACCCGATTGCCCATGCCGTACTTCCTCGGTGATGACAATTGGCTCCACAAACTCATCCGTGATCCCTCGTTCGTAGCTTGCACGAAGCGCTGCCACGGCGCTCATGTCCTGGTGCAGCGCATAGCCATGCACCATGGCCCGATAGGCGCGTTCGATGCGCTCCCAGCGGTTATCGCGGTCCATGGCGTAGTAGCGGCCCGAAATGCTGGCGATTTTTCCGACGCCGAATTCGCGAATGGCTTTCTGCAATTGCGCTAGGAAATCCACACCACTGTTTGGCGGAGTGTCGCGCCCATCCATGAAACAGTGGATGAAAACGCGCGCGACCTTTTGCTCGCGTGCCATTTTCAGGAGCGCGAACAGGTGGTCGATGTGCGAGTGAACGCCGCCGTCGCTCAGCAATCCCATCAAGTGAAGCTGCCGGTCGCGCCCGCGCGCCATCGCATCGAGCAGAATCGAATTGCGGAAAAAATCGCCGCTTTGGATCATCAGGTCCAGCCGCGTGATGTCCATGTGCACCACGCGCCCCGCACCCATATTCATGTGCCCCACTTCGCTGTTTCCCATTTGGCCGTTGGGCAGGCCGACCCATGGTCCCGAGGTGTGAATGAGAGTGTTGGGAAATTTCTCTAGGAGCGCGTCATAGTTCGGTTTGCGCGCCAACGCGATGGCGTTCCCCTTGGTTTCGGCGCGGTAGCCCCAGCCATCCAGCACCGTCAATACGATGGGTCGCGGTCGCTTGGCCATTGCGCTTCAGGTCTTTCCAACCGCCAGCGCGCTGCGGCCGGGGAAGCGCGCGGCGGGGCCCAACTCCTCTTCGATGCGCAGGAGTTGGTTGTACTTTGCGACGCGGTCAGTGCGCGATGCGGAACCGGTTTTGATTTGTCCTGTCCCCATAGCGACGACGAAATCGGCGATGAAGGTGTCCTCAGTTTCGCCGGAGCGATGCGACACAATTGACGCGTAGCCTGCTTTGCGCGCCATTTCGATCGCCTCAATCGTTTCTGTCACCGTGCCAATCTGATTGAGCTTGATCAGGATTGCGTTGCCCACTTTTTCCTTGATGCCCCGCGCCAGGCGCTGCGTGTTGGTGACGAACAAATCGTCGCCCACGAGTTGCACCTGCGAGCCCATTCGTTCGGTCAGCAGCTTCCAACCGGACCAATCATCTTCGGCCATACCGTCTTCGATGGAAACGATAGGATACTCCCGCGCCCAATTCGCCCAGAAATCCGCCATCTGTTCGGAAGTACGCGCCGATTTGTCCGACTTTTTGAAAATATATTTCCCGCTTGTCTTGTCGTAAAACTCGCTGGCCGCGGGATCGAGCGCGATGGCGATTTGCTCGCCGGGCTTGTAGCCCGCCTTCTGGATGGCTTCGAGAACGACTTCGAGCGCTTCTTCGTTGGATTTCAAGTTGGGCGCAAAGCCGCCTTCATCGCCAACCGCCGTGGAATATCCGCGCTTGTCCAGCACTGCCTTCAAATTGTGGAACACCTCCGCGCCCATGCGGAGAGCTTCGCTGAAGCTGCTCGCGCCCACGGGCATGGCCATGAATTCCTGCGGGTCCACAGAATTATCCGCGTGCGCCCCGCCATTCAGAATATTCATCATGGGGACGGGGAGGGTGTTTGCGCCCGCGACGGTGGAGTATTGCGCGAGGTACCGGTAGAGTGGCATGTTGTTTCCCGCAGCTGCGGCGCGAGCGGTGGCCATGGAAACGGCCAGTATCGCGTTTGCACCGAGTTCACCTTTGTTCAGAGTGCCATCCGCCTCAATCATCTTGCGATCCACCCCGAGCTGATCGGCTGCGTCCATTCCTATCACTGCGCTGGAAATTTCCGTGTTGATGTGTCCAACGGCCTTGAGCACTCCTTTGCCCATGTAGCGCGATTTATCTCCGTCGCGCAATTCCAGCGCTTCGTGTTCGCCGGTAGATGCACCCGAGGGCACCGCCGCGCGTCCCATCGCTCCGCTTTCTAGCACCACATCCGCTTCCACCGTCGGATTGCCGCGCGAATCCAGAATCTGCCGGCCATGAACCTGCGCAATCTCTGTAGACATGCTCTCTCCTGATTGGAATTGCAAATCTGGCCTACGCCTGCTCTTCGGGTTCTTCGATCATGGATTCCTGACGCACCACAACCACAACTCCGCCCTCGCTCACGTGGAATCGTTGCGAGTCCGCTTCGGTGTCATAGCCAATTTCCGTGTTCTCGGGAAGATTTACGTGGCGGTCAATAATCGCGTTGCGGATGCGCGAGTGGCGCCCAATACTCACATGGTTGTAGATGATCGAGTTTTGAATGTCGCAAAAACTGTTGACTCGGACATCGAGCCCGACGACCGAACGAACCACTCTCCCGCCGGATATAACGCAGCCGGGGCAGACGATGGAGTCCAGCGCAGCGCCCATGCGGTCGGGGTCGTTGAAGACGAATTTCGCCGGCGGATACTGCTGCTGCCAGGTGCGCAGCGGCCAGTTCTTATCGTAAAGATTGAAGACCGGCGAGACGGAAACCAAATCCATGTTCGCCGCGTAATAGGCGTCCAGCGTGCCCACATCCATCCAGTATTGCGGGCCCTGGCGGTTCTCGTCCTCGAAGTTGTAGGCGTAGACGCGGTATTTGGCGAGGACCTTCGGCAGAATATCGCGGCCGAAGTCATGCGTGGACTGCGGATCCTCGGCGTCGGCAATCAGGATGGGGATCAGCAAATTCGTGTTGAAGATGTAGATCCCCATGGAAGCGTTCACTTTTTCGGGGTGCAGGCGAGACCGGGCAGGCTTCTTCGGTTTTTCCTCGAAACCAGTGATACGCCAATCCTTGTCCGTTTCCAGAACGCCGAACCGGCTGGCGGCCTCTTCCACGGTAACTTCCAGCGACGCCACCGTGGCGTCGGCGCCCGCGTCCACGTGTTGCTGCAGCATCTTCTGGTAATTCATTTTGTAGATGTGGTCGCCGGAAAGAACGATGACGTAACTGGAGCGCTCGCTGCCAATCGAATAAATGTTTTGATAGACGGCGTCGGCGGTGCCCTGATACCAGTGCGTCGAAACGCGCATTTGCGGCGGCAGCACTTCGATGAAATCGCCCAGGCCCATGATGGGAGACCATCCGCGGCGGATATGCCGGTTCAGGCTGAGCGCCTTGTACTGCGTCAGGACGTAAACGCGGCGCAGGTCGCTGTTGATGCAGTTTGAGAGCGTGAGGTCAATGATGCGGTAGGTGCCGCCGAACGGAACCGCGGGCTTGGCGCGGTCGCGCGTCAATGGCCACAGCCGCTCGCCCTGGCCCCCGGCCAGCAGCACTCCAATGGCTTCCCGCATAAACGACATGGCGGTTCCATTCTAGTGCAGAGGCCCTCAGGTGTGACGAAAATTTCGAGAGGACGCCCTCCATAGCTTTGGCGACCGCGAAAGACAACCAACGACCGATCCCAGACGAGGCGCCTTCGCCAAGGTTTTGGCGGGCGAAGCGGCTGCCACCCTGAAGGGACGGCGCTACATCGGCAGCCCAGGGAATCAGGCGCCGCCAAAAACAATCCTTGACATCGGGTTGCGGCTTCGCTAGAAGAAGCGGACAATAGAGCGAATAGGGTGAACCCTACCGGACGAACGCGTTCCGAACAGTTATAGAGTGAAATGGACGGGGGTGATTACTGCGTGGCTGAAGTCATAATCCAAGAGGGTGAATCGCTGGAAAACGCATTGCGGCGTTTCAAGAGGAAGGTGCAACAGGAAGACATCATCAAGGAAATAAAAAAACACAGCTTCTATATGAAGCCCGGGGAGAAGCGCCGAGTGAAACAGGCGCTTTCCCGCAAACGGCTCCGTAAGAAGCAACGTCGCGAACAGGATTAATCAGGCCCGGAGATAAGGTCATCCCTTGGGGTTTCGGAGCCGCTCATGGAATATACCGATCGAGTCCTGAAGTGCTCGGAGTGCAGTGCGGAGTTTGTTTTCACTGCCGGCGAGCAGATGTTTTTCGCCGACAAAGGCTTTAAGAACGAGCCCAAACGCTGCAAGGCCTGCAAGGCAAAGCGCGCTGAGGGCGGAGGGACCGGCGGCTTTCAACGCGCCGAGACCAAAGCCACCTGCTCACAGTGCGGGAAGGAAACTACGGTTCCCTTCAAGCCTACACAGGGCCGGCCCGTTTATTGCCGCGAATGTTTTCAGCAGCGGCGGACGATGGGAACACCGGCTTAGGAAAGCAGACGACCGGCAGGAAAAATCCAGGGAGCAGTATCGGCAGAGCGTCACTCCGATTTGATTTCGAGGGATGATCTCACCCGGTTCCTAAGGAAATTGTAGAAAAACAAACGGCCCTTCGATTTTCAAAGGAAATCGAAGGGCCGAAATTTTTGATGACGTGCTATGGAACCAAATTACGCTGCTTTTGCCGCATTCGCTGGGACAATCTGTCGCAGGGCCGCAACGAACTTCTGCATTTCGTCGGGCGTGCCCATGGAGACGCGCATCCAGTTGCTCATGGAAGGGAACTTGCGGCCCACGAGAATATTGCGGTCGCCAAAGGAATGGATGACAGGAGTTACGTCCCCGCCCACATCAATCAACATGAAGTTTGTATGCGAAGGGATGTAGCGGCGGCCGTCTTTGTCCAGTTCGGAGCAAAGCCACTTGCGCGTGCCGTTGATCTTTTGTTTCTGGTCGGCCACGTGGTCGGGATCGCTCAAGCTCACAATGGCCGCGTTCATCACCGCTTCGTTGGTGCTGCTCCACAGCTTGCTGGCGCGCATGGCGCGGATGTTTTCTTTGGTGCTGATGGCGTATCCAAGTCTCATCCCCGCCATTCCGTAGATCTTGGAGAAGGTCCGCGCCACTATCAGGTTGGGATATTTGCCGACCCAATCCATGACGCTGCCGTAAGACGGGTCTTCCACGAAGTGGCAGTAAGCTTCGTCCACCAGGACTTTGGCGCTTGTGGGCACTCGGTCCATGAATTTGCCGAGCGCGGCCTTGGACACAATGGTCCCGGTCGGGTTGTTGGGATTGCAGATGTAAATGAGGCCGGTCGACTCATTTGCCGCAGCGGCCATGGCGTCGAGGTCATGCAGAAAGTCGTGGGTCTGCGGAACCTTGACAGGATTCGCGTGCAACGCCTGCGCGAAATTGAGGACCGCCTCGTAGGTGGGTTCGGCGACAACCACGCTCTTGTGGGTCACCAGGAAAGCGGTGTCCGCCATGCGCAGGATTTCCGTTGAGCCGCATCCCAGAGCGACTTGATCGGTGGAAACGCCGTGATACTTGGCGATCGCATCGGTCATGTGCGACTCGGTGACATCCGGGTAGCGGCAGGCAATGCTCTCCGAGTTGGTGATGGCGTCGCGCGCTTTTGGCGACGGGCCGTAGGGGTTCTCGTTGGAATCTATTTGAATCGCGCCATCGGTTGAACGCGGGGCATGTTGGCGCGCTTCCGCAATGGTTGCCGTGAGACCGGGCAACATGGCTGCGCCACCAATCAAGGCGCTCACGCTCTGAGCGAACTGGCGGCGATTCAATTTATTTTCTTTCATTATGACCTCCTTGATTGACCCTGCGTATTTTAGCCGTGATTATCCGCCGCATTCGCTTTCGACGCAAGGCATGCGTTCAAATAATCAGTTGGCCTGCTGGCGGAGGGAATCTGCATGTGCGAGAATGCGCCCCACGGAGGAAAACCCATGTCATCTTCGCAGCAAGTTTCGCAGCCAACACCGGAACGAATATTTGAACTGATCAACGCGTACCAGAATTCCGCGGCGCTTAAAGCGGCAACGGAACTTGATCTATTCACCGCGATCGGAGAAGGGAATCAGGAGCCGGCAAGTCTTGCGCGCCGATGCAAAACTTCCGAACGTGGGATTCGTATTCTGTGCGATTTCCTTGTGGTCGCGGGCTTGCTGACGAAGAGTGGATCGCGTTACGGGCTGGCTCCCGATGCTGCGCTGTTCCTTGACCGGCGATCGCCGGCTTCAATGGCTTCACTTCCCGTATTCTTGCTTTCGCCGCTGATGACGAGCGCGTTTCTAGAACTGACCGCGGCGGTGAAGAAAGGGGGCACCATGATTAGCGACGAGGGCACGCTCGCACCGGAAAACCCGGTTTGGGTGGATTTCGCGCGCAACATGGCGCCGCTGATGGCCTTTCCCGCCGAGTTGACCGCTGGACTGTTAGGTGCTTCGGAAGGCAAGATGTGGAAGGTGCTCGATATCGCCGCGGGTCACGGACTGTTTGGCATCACGCTGGCGCGGCACAACCCGAACGCGCAAATCGTGGCGCTGGACTGGCCGAATGTTTTGGAGGTGGCCAAGGAAAACGCGGCTGCGGCCGGAGTTGCGGGCCGCTATCGCGTAATGCCCGGCAGTGCGTTTGATGTTGAGTACGGAGCGGGCTACGACGTCGTGCTGCTCACCAATTTCCTGCACCACTTTGACGTGCCCACTTGCGAAACGCTGCTTCGCAAAGTCCATGCTGCGCTTGCGCCCGGCGGTCGCGCAGTCGCTCTGGAATTCGTGCCCAATGAGGATCGCGTCAGCCCTCCGGTGGCGGCGAAATTCAGCATGATGATGCTCGGCACCACGCCGAGCGGGGATGCCTACACGCATTCGCAATACCAGAGCATGTTTCGCAATGCGGGATTCAAATCATGCGCGCTTCATTCGCTGCCGATTCCGGAGCAGATTGTTGTCGCCGAGAAATAGCCGGGGCCGAAAGTTCTTAGTGGAGGGTTGGAGTTAGTAGCGGATACGGTCGGGCTTTTCCATCCAGGCGCGGAAGGCAGCGAGGGCCTCGTCGCGCATCATTTGTGTCATGGGTATGCGTCGCAGGCGCGCGGGCTGGGCGATTTCGCGGAAGATGAGAGCGTCATCGAACTGTGCGACAGAGGCGTCTCCCGCGGAAGCTCCATAATACACGTGCGCCACCCGCGCCCAGTAAATCGCACCCACGCACATCGGGCAGGGCTCGCAGCTCGAATATATTTCACATCCATCCAGTTGAAAATTGTTCAGCTTGCGGCAAGCCTCCCGGATGGCAACAATTTCAGCGTGCGCCGTGGGATCGTTGGTTGAGGTAACACAGTTTGCGCCTTCCGCGATCAGATGGCCCTCTTTCACGATCACCACGCCAAACGGGCCGCCGCGGCCGCTGCGAACATTGTCGAGCGCCAGCTCAATGGCGCGCTTCATGAAGCGTTCTTCCATACTCTTCCGCCATTACTGATCGTATTTTGCCTGGGAGTTATCCGTCCAGCACCAGTGGACAAAATTCTGAGTGTAGCGATTTACGATGGCGGCGGGAACATCGCTCTCGTTCAAATTACAAAATTCAAAATCGATCATCCCGTTTGCCTGGACTGTGGCCATCAGGTAGCCGTACACATTAGTCAGGGATCTGGAATCTGCGCCCTTAGGGAGAGAGTAGCGCACCGCCACCGCCGATCCAATGATCCATCCCGGCAACTCGCCGCCGTGGGAACTGATGTAGGGCGTGCTGAAAATGTTGGGCATAAAGAAATGAGAATGGCTGGCCAGAATGTAAACGTGTTTGCGTCCCGAAAGATAGACGCGCAACAAATCCTGGTACACGCGCCGCCCACTGGAAAGACCGGTGGGAGACCCGCTCATGCTGTGGTCATCAGAAAGACTATCGGGGAGCGCCTCATGCATACCGATGACGACTGTGGCAAGGTCAGGATCGGCGGCGTCGCGTTCCAAGAGTCTTTCGAGCCAAAGCACCTGCTCGGGATCGAACTGGTCCGTGGTGGCGTTGTCCATATTGATGAAATCAACGTTGCGCTCGCGCCAGTGGTAGTAGGTGCGCAAATGATGATCGCGAGGATCGTCGCGCAACCGTTGCGCGTGAATTTCGGGTCTCTCCAACCAATCCGCGAATTGCGAGATGTACTCCTCGCGGGTCTTCGGTGGAATCGTTTCGTGGTTGCCGATTCCCAAGAAAACAGGCAAATCTCCGAAGGGCGCGATCTGATTGTCCAAGAAATCCTGCCACTCCCTGCCCTGGTATTCCGATAAGGTTAGCAGCCTCCCTTTGTGTTCCGGCTGGTGGGTGAAGTCCTCATCAAAGGTGTAGGTGGCCCTGAAATCTCCCATGTGCCAATAAAAATCCGGATGGCGCTGGAGTACATCGGCGGCGATGGAGGGCATCACCACATCGCCGCAGTTGCGCGAATCGCCCGAAACGGCGAATTTCCACGTTCCGTCCGGCGGCGTCTGTCCTGAGATGGCGCCACCGAAAAGTGCCACCACAATCAATGTCAACCCTTCGTACAATCGCCCGCCCGGCATCAATCCCTCCGAGATCTTGCGTGGGTGATCCAAGATTCCACGCGGAGCATGCTATCAGAGACTTGAACCATTGAAAAAAAGAAACATCTCCAGGATGAGCAATTGGAATACGCTTTGCTTCAATTTAATTCATGCTTTTAAGTGAGCCTGGAGCCAGATTGGTATGCCAGTATAATCGGCGTTCAGTTTCAATACTTTCCCGGAAGATGTCACTTGCGATAGAGTTGCGCTGGCTTCGGGGTATCGGCTGCTGAATTGTTGAGGAGGATTTCATGAAGCGTACTGTGGTTCTGGGGTTGGTTTCCGCGGTGGCACTGGCGTTGCCGGCGCTTACGCAGGAGCGGCAGATGTCGCTCGACGGGTATTCGGCTGATTCCGCGCGGAACGAGATACAGTGGGAGCAGAAATTTCGCGCCATGCCTTCGGCCGACAATATGCGCGAAGCCATGCGCCGGCTTACTCTGCATCCGCATCACGTCGGCTCGCCCTACGACAAAGACAACGCCGAATGGCTGCTGGCACAGTTCAAACAGTACGGCTGGGACGCGCACATTGAGTCCTTCAATGTACTTTTCCCGACGCCAAAGGAGCGCGCCGTCGAGCTGGTGGAACCGACGAAATTTGCCGCCAAGCTTCAGGAACCGCCGGTCTCGGGAGACCCCACCTCCGGCCAGCAGAGCGAACAACTCCCCAGCTACAACGCCTACTCAATTGATGGAGACGTGACCGCGCCGCTCGTGTATGTGAACTACGGCGCCCCCGCCGATTATGAGGAGCTGGACCGTCACGGAGTTTCCGTAAAGGGCGCCATCGTGATTGCGCGCTACGGTCAAACCTGGCGGGGCATCAAGCCCAAAGTTGCGGGCGAACACGGGGCAATTGGCTGCATTATTTATTCCGATCCTCGCGATGATGGTTATTTTGAAGGCGGTGTTTTCCCTGAGGGACCTTACCGCCCGAAAGACGGTGTGCAGCGGGGAAGCGTCGCTGACATGCCGCTCTATCCCGGCGATCCGCTCACCCCGGGCGTCGGTTCAAAGTCTGATGCGAAAACATTCGATATCAAGGATGCCAAGACCCTCACCACGATTCCTGTTCTGCCGATTTCCTATGCTGACGCGCAACCTTTGCTCGAAGCCCTAAGAGGTTCTGTGGCGCCACCAGCATGGCGCGGCGGTTTGCCCATCACCTATCACATCGGGCCCGGCCCGGCGAAGGTTCACCTGAAAGTGAAATCCAATTGGGACTTGAAACCCGTTTACGACGTGATCGCGAAAATCGCGGGCGCCACAGAACCTGACGAGTGGGTTATCCGCGGGAACCATCACGACGCCTGGGTGAATGGCGCCGACGATCCAATTTCCGGCCAGGTCTCACTGTTGGAAGAGGCTCGCGCGATGGGCGAGCTTGTAAAGGCCGGATGGAAGCCGAAGCGGACCATTATTTATTGCGCGTGGGATGGAGAAGAGCCGGGGCTGCTCGGTTCCACGGAGTGGGCGGAGACGCACGCCGATGAGCTCAAGCAGCACGCAGTGGTGTACATCAATTCAGATAACAGCAGCCGTGGTTTCCTGAACGCTTCGGGATCGCACTCTCTTGAGCCCTTCATAAATGATGTTGCGCGCAGCATCACCGACCCGGAAAAGAATATCTCCGTGTGGCAACGCGATCAGCTGCGCCGCAGCAGTGGCGGTGGCGGACGCGGCGGCCGGGGAGATGCAGCGGCGACTCCGCCCGTTGGGCAAGGGCGTGGAGGAGGGAATTTCCAAATCGGAGCCCTCGGTTCCGGCTCCGACTACACCGTCTACCTCGACTTCCTGGGGATCGCCTCCATGGATCTTCGGTATGGAGGGGAAGGCAGCAGCGCCGGCGTTTATCATTCGATTTATGATGACTTTTACTGGTTCACGCATTTCAGCGATCCCAATTTCATTTACTGCCGCGCACTATCGCAAACCATCGGCACTGCGGTAATCCGCATGGCCGACTCGGATCTGCTGCCCTATGATTTCAACGCGCTGACGGCGACGGTGCGGCGGTACGAAACGGAACTGGAGATGCTGGCGCAGACGGAGCGCGACCAAATCATTGAGCGAAATCGCCAAATTGACGACAAGGTTTTTGACGCGATGGCCGATCCGCAGGAAACGTACGTTCCTCCAACGCGCGAAGATGTGCCGCCATTCTTCAATTTTGCACCGCTGCGAAACGCCCTTGAAACGCTGGCTCACTCCTCCGAGCGTTATGGCCGCGCACACTCACGGGCCATGCAGAATGGCGGAGCTGCGATGGCCTCCGCGTCGCTCGCGGATGTGAACATGCGCTTGCTGCATTGCGAACGCGCGCTCACCGACGATAAGGGACTTCCGGGGCGGCCCTGGTTCAAGCATATGCTCTATGCGCCGGGCTTCTATACGGGTTATGGGGTGAAGACAATTCCCGCTGTGCGTGAGGCCATCGAGCAAAAGCAATGGGATCGCGTCAGCGAGCAGATCCCACGGGTGAGCGTAGTTCTCGAAAGGGAAGCAGCAGCGATTGATGCGGCGTCGGCCGCGCTCGAGCAGGCCATTCACTGAACCACTTTTGAAGAGTTGGGTGGAAACGTCACATGGCGCGAAGTTTGTCGCGCGGGAATGTGCCGCCTCCCCTTATACTGTAAGTATGGCGCGAGGATGGGAAAGCAAATCGGTGGAAAATCAGATTGATTTGGCCACCCAGAAATCCGAGCACCAGGAATCAGTACACGAGGCTAAATCGCGGAAGGGCGAAGAGAATCATACCCGCGAGATGGAGCTTTTGCGGCTGGCACGATCCAACATCACACAAAAGCTTGACGCAACGGAGAATCCCCGCTACCAGAAGCAGTTGAAAGAAGCACTCGCAGAAATCGACTCCCAAATCGCCGCACTTGCCGCCAAGAAGTAAGCGCCTGGTTTCCAAAAAATATTACTCTCCGAATCGCGCAATCACTTTGCCGCCACTCTTGTTGATCAATATGAGTTCCGCGCGCCCCGGAGCAAGTTTGGCGCGAATTTCACCACCGGTCAGGCGGTCATTTATTGAGACTTCATCTTCGGTTGCCGACTCGGATACCAACAAATAAAGTACGGTGTCCGCCAGATAGATCGGACGAATCAGGACTCCCGCAGGTGCATGTCCCTCAAATGGAGAATGGATGCCTGAATGTTCCATCACCCAGGTGTAGACGTCAGCGGCCGGTTGCAGTCCGTCGGCGAGTTCGACAGGTTCACTGACAACGATTACTTTTCCTTTGCCGTGCGGCAATATTTGAAAAGTTTCACCGTTTGTAAATTCAGAGAATTCTACGGATTGTTGTTTGTCAAAGCTAAAACTTAGATCAATCGGCCGATCGTTTTTTTCGTTGCCGACTTGCTGTTCCGAGTTACGCAACAGAATTGACTTTGGAGCGGCCGCTGCTCCCAGTGCCGCGAGGCGCTGAGTTACGCGCCAGTGGGCGTCACGCTCAACCGATCCCGTCACCAATAGCGTGCCGCCGCCATCCACGAAATCGATCAACGCCTTCCACGCCTCATCGCTGAACGCCTGCGGCGCGGGCAGGATTGCGAGTCTTACGTGTTTTAGGCTGTCTACACTTTTTGCGACCTGATTTTCAGTGAGCACAAACGCGGGCACGTGGACGTAATAATGGATCGCGCGCACCGACTTTTGCTGCGCTTCTGTCGCCAAAACTTGAAGTGGTGAGAACTGCATGGTCTGCGACGTCACGATGGCCACTTCCGGCATTTGTGCACCCGACATGTGCGGCCCCGCGGCGGCTGCAAATTGGGCAAATCGCCGCAACAGTTCGGCCTCCGGTTTCTCCGTGCCGTCAGGACGCACAGCGCCGATGGTGGCCTCGCGATCATCGCGCTGCAATGAATTCACATTCCAAAGCCACTGGATGACCCCCGCGCTGGTGCCCGCGGCCATGGCCAGTTTTCTTTCCAGCAGGGTTGTCTCTTCCTCCAGACTGCGATGCGGACCCGCATCCACGCGCATCTCGTGACTCACTCCGGTTTCCTGCACCAGCATAGGTTTGCCGGGAATTTTTGCCACCAGCGAATCCCAGAGCAGCGCGTCGCTGAGCCACCAGGTGTGAGTAGTCGTGAAATCCACCGTGTCGCCGAAGAATGCGGGTGAAGGGCGATCACCGCCGCCACCTTCATCCTGCCCCACGGTGACCAGTTGATTGCTGCCCGCAGCGCGGATGGCGCCCGCAATTTCCGCCACCCAATCGCGGAAAGCGTCCTGCGCGAAGTGCTCGTAGTCCATCGCGCGAAGCGAAGTATTGAATGGCCACGCTTCGTATTGCGCTCGATTGGAAAACTCCGCCTCGGCGGGCAGCGGCACTGGCGAGCCGGGCGGCACGAGGGCGCTGCGCCAGGCTTCAGCCATTGCGCCGCGATCGGGATAGTGCCGGTTCAGCCATGCGTTCCACCCCGCCGATTCGTTGGCATCGCCGTTTGGGCGCGTCTGCCAGGTGCGTTGCGGATTGGAAAAACTGGGCTCGTTAATTAAATCCCAGGCCAGATAGGGCACGTCGCGGAAGCGCTCAACGAACGGGAGAATCAATTCCTTTTGCAGCCGGACGGATTCGGGATCCAGATACGGATTGCCGCCTCCCAGCACTTCCGGCATGAACGCGAAGAAAGTGAATTGAACCGCGAGCCCATTGTGCCGCGCGGTCATTAAATAGGCTTCCATCGCGCGCAGCGATTCTTCGTGGATCACGCCGCTCTGCTTCATCACCTGGTCCCATGCCGTCCACCAGCCTGTGCGGAGCATGTTCAATCCCGCCGCATGGATTTCGGCCATGTCGCAATCCCACAGCCAGGGATTTGGACGCATGAAAAACTGGCGCTGGGCGTCGCTGGCCATGTAGGTGGTGCCGGCGACGAGGACCGGTTTTCCATCCAAGGTGAAGTAATCGCTCGCGATGCCAATGCGCGGCCCCGACTTTAGCAAGCTTTCGTCGCGCAGCCAGAAACCAGTTCGATAGACTTCACGAACCTCTCCGTTTACGTAAAGCCGGGCAATTACCGAATGAAGGCCTTTCCCCGAAGACGCAGGCAACGTTATTTGCGAAGTGAATGGGAAGCTAGCAGGAGCCACTTGAATCGTTTCAGTCGTTCGGTTTCCGCTCTCAGGCTCACAGTCCAACTCGATCCTTGCTGAAGTTCCCATCGCTTGTCCCGTTATTGGGATCGTGCTGCGGAGGGCTGCACCGAACCGTTGCCAATGCAAATTAAATGTAAGCGGTTCCCCCGGCAGAAACAGGGGCCACGAAGGTTGCACAGTGAATTCTTCGGCGCCGTTGGCGGCGCGTTGTGCAAGCGTCGCGACAAGATTTTTCGCTGTGGGGCTGGCGTAAAAACCATCTCTCAGCTCGCAGTTGACGAAAATCCATCGGCCTCCTGCAAATTGATTCTGAACATGATCAAGTTCGATTACAGGTGCCGCGAGTTTCCGGCCGTTGGCCACTCCCCAAACGAAACTATCGAGCCGCGTGTCGAGTGTGCCAGCCGATCCCTCGCGCTTGTAGAGGTCCGCATCGGTGAGGCGCACCGTGGCGCCCCACGCGCGCTTCCACGCAAATTCCGGCAATCTTAGGAATTGGAAATCTTCGTTCGGAGTGAATTTAAGCGCGTCCGAACCCGGCGTTTCCTGGTAATCGTTCAAAAACAGGGTGCGCGCATACGCCTGAATTGGCGGGCGCAAATGCCAGGTGCCCTTGTCTTTGTAGGCGCCACGGGTGAATGGCCGGCCGCCGAGCACAAGCAGATCTCCGCCGCGCTCAAGATATTTATGAATGGCTTCCCAATGTTCTTCAGGAAATGCCGAGCCGAAGGGCAGAATAAGCAACTGGGTTTGATTTGCTGAGAGGGCTTCCTCCAGGCCGTCTGCCGAAATGAAATCCGCGTTGGGCAAGATGGCGCTTAGTTGGGCGCGAGACGGTTGAGCCGAATCTGCGGCAGGGAATCCATCTTCCCAAAAAACGACCATGGATTGCGTTGGGGCTTGGCACCATGCGGGGACACCAACCGCTAGAAATATCCCGGATGCCAGGATTAATCGTGCCAATAGAATCGCCCGCAAAAAGCCCTTCATTCGCATCACGATTGCCCCTCCCGCCCTCAGCGGCCACACAGTGATGGGCGATTCTATCGAATCAATCTCCAATAAGCGCTCACTTTCGTGAGTTATGACCGGCTATGGGTGTATTCGGCCAGCGCCTCTTGCCACGGGCGCGGCGAAGGGATACCGGCCTGCCTGAGCGCCCGCATATCCATCACCGCATATTTCAGGCGCACGGCGCGGCGTCCCATCTCGGCGCCTTTTTTACCGATCACACGGGAAGAGTCCAGCCCCGCCAGTTCCGCGGCACGCAGAGCTATATCCAGCCTGCTACACACGCCTGTATTTGCGAGATGGAACAGGCCGTAACGCTTCATCTCCACTACCTCCATGATTTTTTGCGCCGCGTCCAAGGTATAAAGCGCGCCCCCAATCTGGTCGGAGGCGGCAATAAACGCCTCTCCACTTGCCAGATTCCGCAGGCCCTTATCGACGAAATTCGTTTTCCCTGGCCCGAAGAGCACGGGAATGCGGAATACCCAGTGTTCACGCGATTCCTGCACGATTTGTTCTGCGAGCAATTTGGTGTGGCCATAGACAGTCGGCGGGTTTGTCGGGTCGATTTCAGTGTAAGGCGTGTTCTTAAGTCCATCGAAAACCGCATCTGTGGAAATATATGCGACAGAAGCATTCACTTCGCGCGCCGCTTCGACTACATGCCGAGTTCCTTCTTTGTTCACCAGGAAAGCTCTTTCCGGAGCCTCCTCACAAAGATCAGGATCAGGGAGTGCCGCAGCATGAATTACCAACTCCGGACAATAATATTTGAATGCGGCGCGGACGGCGCCAGCGTCAGTGATATCCGCTTCAGCGCGCGTCAGAGGAAACACATCGTGGTTTGTGCGGATAACCTGCACTAGCCCATGGCCAAGCAATCCCGCCGCACCTGTAATTAGGATCTTCATAGAAGTGGATACAGTAAAACTCCGGCACGATTGTAACGAATATTGAGGCCATCCCCGCAATCTGGAAGTGCCCTCAATTCACGGATGTGCCGTCAAATCAAGCAAGAAAGCTTGAGTTTTGGATATTGCTGCGGAGTGAAGGACGAATGGTTGATTGCGACCGATTCAGAAGAGGATGACGCGGGCGCGCCATCCCCTGACCCAACTTAAATCCTATCCTTCGATCTGTGCCTGCAAGACTTCTCCCGGTAGCCGGCCGATGGCGAATTGGGAAGTGGCCCCAACGGCGTTTCCGCCTGAGGCGACGGCCTTGTGTGGACGGGCATAAAGTGGCTGCGATGCCGGGATACGTCCCTGACTTGAAGCAGGCCGAGTTGGCGCCTCGCCACCGATTTCGCGCACTCGTTCAATCTGAATGCCGAGCTTGCGTTCGAGCAACATCAGGTCCGAGCGCTGCTCTCTGCCGAAGAGCGTGGATGCGATTCCTTTGGTGCCCGCACGGCCCGTGCGTCCCACGCGGTGGATGAAATTCTCAGCGTCATCCGGCAGGTCGTAGTTGATGACGTGCGCGATGTCCTGCACATGAATGCCGCGCGAGGCCACATCGGTGGCCACCAGGACGCGATAGCGGCCCTGCTGGAATCCCGCGAGCGCCGCGTTGCGCTGCGATTGCGAGCGGTTGCCATGAATCATTGCGGCCTTAAAACCTTCGCGGATCAAATTGTTGGCGAGCCTTTCGGTCCCGCGCTTCGTCCGCGCAAACACAAGGCAGCGCCCGGTCTCCGCCGCGAGCAAACGCTGCAGAATCTCCTGCTTGCGATGCGCGGCGACTTCAATCGCCTGCACCCGCACATTTTCGGAATGTTTCAAGGTTGACCCGAACGCCAAACGCACCGGATTGCGCATGTAATCATTCACCAGATGTGCGACTGACGATTCGAGCGTCGCCGAAAAGCACATGGTCTGGCGGTCCTTCGGCAAAGTGGCCGCAATTCTCTTGATCGCGGGGAGGAATCCCATGTCCAGCATGCGATCCGCCTCATCGAGGATCAGGACGCGCAACGCCCGGAAATTAATTAGCTTGCGACCAAGGAAATCCTCCAATCGTCCAGGAGTGGCTACAACCAGCCGCGCTCCTTTGTTAAGCGCGGTCAGTTGATTTCCTTCGGACAACCCGCCAACCACCAGCGCCGCTGGCGAAAGCTTCCTCCCGCGCAACACGTTGTACTGTTCCACGGCTTGCATGGCCAGTTCGCGTGTGGGCACGAGCACCAGCGCCGCGATTCCGGGCGCGTCTTTCTGAAGCAACTGCTCAATCACGGGGATCAGGAACGCGAGCGTTTTGCCAGTCCCTGTCTGCGCAGTGGCAAGCACATCCTTGCCTTCAAGCGCCTGCGGGATCGCCGCTGCTTGCACGGGGGTCGCCGTAACAAACTTCGTTGCTGCGAGCCGCTCCTTCATGTACTGCGAAATCGGTAATTCTGTGAAACTCTGCATTTCAATTTGTCTTTTCTCTGGCGGAGGCATAGCGCCGCGCGCATTACGATGTTCGTACGCACACTGCTGCGTGCATGGCCAGTTCAGTTTTAGATTACGCTGAAGACTTACGGAGGAAACGAAGGCGGAAAATCCCGGATCGACTGCTAACTTCTGGACCAGAGGACCGCACTACACAACCGCTGTATTAAGCGCAAACGGAGTATAACACAGATGGCGCGATTCGCGGCTGCTTTCTTTCAGCTGAAAATTCCACTGCAACAGGCCTGCGCAGTGGTAGTATTCCGCTCGAAACCATGACAAAACTACGACTTTTGACACGCTTATCCATCGCCCTCCTATTTTGCGCGATTGTGCCGACTGGGTCGGCTCAGTCCCGGACCGCTTCCGCCGGACATCCGATCGTTCTTCACGCCGCGCGATTGCTGGATATCGAATCCGGAAAAATTGTGATGCCGGGCGAGATTCTGGTACAGGGAGACAAGATTTCCGAAGCGGGCGCGTCGGTTTCGCGTCCCGCGGGCGCGGAAATCATAGATCTGGGCGACACGACTCTGATGCCTGGCCTGATTGATGTTCACGTGCACCTCTTTTTACATCCCGGCGCGGAGGATTTGCAGACCGTCCAGGAATCCGTACCACATCGCACAATTCTTGCGTGCCTCGCCGCCCGAGATGACCTGATGGCCGGATTTACCGCCGAACGCGACATGGGCACTGAAGGCGCAGGTTCGGCCGACACTGCGGTCCGCAACGCTATTAATCAGGGGCTGATTCCAGGGCCGCGACTGCGCATCAGCGGGAATGCGATCAGTATCCTCGGCGGCCATGAAGACGCCATCAACTACAACCCTGAGCAGCACATCATGTCGAATGCAACCTACGCTAACAATGCCACGGAACTGGTGACCGTGATTCGCCAGGAGTTGAAGGAAGGCGCCGACTTCATCAAGATCTACGAAACGGGCCGCGATTCCTTCCGCGACGGCCAATTCACTGCAACGTACCAATACACCAGAGCGGAATTGGACGCAGCGGTTGCCGAGGCCGCGCGCAATGGGAAGCGCGTTGCGGTTCATGCTACCGGAGAGCCGGGCACACTTTACGCCGCGCAAGCGGGAGTTGAATCCGTGGACCACGCCGATCAGCTTAGCGACGAAACCATGCGCATCATGCGCGAGAAACAAATTCCCGCAGTTCCCACATTCGCCATTTCAGAATATTTTGCGGACCACGCGGGAACTCCGGCGGCGGGCGCGCGCCAGCATGCGCAACTCGATTTTCATGCGCAGGAGTTTCGCAAGCAGCTTGCGGCTGGCGTTCCCATGGCCGTCGGCTCCGATGTGGGCCCGTTTCCCCACGGAACACAGGCGCGCGAGTTGGTACTGGTGGTGAAATATGGCATGACGCCGCTCGCTGCTCTGCAGGCCGACATACTCAGCGGCGCGAAACTGCTCGGTTGGGAGGGTCAAATTGGCTCGCTTAAGCCAGGCTACTTTGCGGATGTGGTTGCCGTACCTGGCAATCCCCTGCAAGACATTAGCGTGGTCACGAAGGTAGCATTCGTCATGAAGGGTGGCGTAGTTTACCGCAAGTGACCGCAAGAAAAGTGGTTTATTCCGCAACGATTTACAATGGACGACCGTTAAGGAAGGGATGCCATGAGACGAACATTAACCACCATCATTTTGATTCTCAGCTTTACTCTAGCTATCCAGGCGCAAACGAAAGCGCCCGTTACTCCGCCTGATTACGGCAAGTGGGAATCACTGGGTCCCGGGGGTTCTTACGGCGGACTTTCGCCTGACGGCAAGTGGCTGGCCTACGGCATTACTCGCTCGAATTCCAACAACGAACTACATGTCACCAATATCGCGGATGGCACAACAAAAGTGACTGCGTTTGGCACACAGCCATCCTTCTCTTCAGACTCGCGCTGGGTCGCTTACTCCATCGGATATTCGGAAGCGCAGCAAGACAAAATGAGAAAAGACAAGAAGCCCATTCAAAACAAATTGGGCTTGCTGAACCTTTCCACCGGGGAACAGACCGCGATTGACGGTATCGAGTCCTTCTCTTTTAGCCCTAGTGGCTCGTACCTCGCAATGCGGCGGTATCCTCCCGAGAAGAAGGACACGCCCGATCCAGCCGCATCCGGAGAGGCGGACGACGCTCCGCAAGGCGCAACACTGATCCTCCGTCAAGTTTCCACTGGACACGACACGACATTCGGCAACGTTTCCGAATTCGCGTGGCAGGATCTCGCGCGTACAGGAACACTCCTTGCCATGGCCACTTTTGCGGATGACAAAGCCGGCAATGGAGTTCAGATTTTCAACACGGAGACAGGGGCGCTCAGCGTTCTCGATTCTTCTTCGGCCACATACAGCGGCCTCGCCTGGCGCAAGAACAGCGCGGACCTTGCCGTGCTCCGTTCTAAGTCCGATGATCGCCACGAAAACCCAATCTACTCCGCACTAGCCTGGTCGCATCTCTCAGATACCTCTCCCGTAAAGCACGAGTACAACCCAACCGCAGACGCGAAATTTCCCGCGGGATTGCGCACCGTTCCATTCCGCAAACCAACCTGGTCGGAGGATGGTGACACCGTATTTCTGGGTGTAGCCAAGTGGCTTGAAAAGCCGCCCGCGGTAAAAAAGCCCGCGACAACCTCTGACGCAACCAGTACCTCCAGCCCGACCTCGCCAGCCGCTGAAGCCGACGATCCCCCAACGGTTGACATCTGGAATTACCGTGATGTGCAGGTGATTCCACTCCAGAAGTTCCGCGCCAAGTCTGACCGGCAAAAAAATATGCTCGCGGCCTGGCATGTAAACACGGGCCAATTCACACAACTTGGACGCAGCCTGACTGAGACGGTGATGCCTCTCAAGCATCAGGCATTTGCGTTCGCGGAAAACTGGGATTCTTATGCGATGGACCAGAGCATAGGACGTCACGAGGCCGACCTTTATGTCATCGATCTCTCCACAGGCAATCGAACGAAGGTAAAAGAACACATTCTTGAGAATGGATACGTGTCTGCCAGCTCAGGCGGCCGATACCTGCTTTTTTTCCAGGACGATAATTTCTGGACCGTTGACGTGGCCACACGCGCGGTCGTCAACATCACCAAAAACGTCAAGGCAACTTTCCTGGATACCGAGTCAGACGAAACCGTCGCGCAAAAGCCGCCTTTTGGTGTTGCCGGATGGACGAAGAATGATGCCGCGGTAATTCTCTACGACAAGTTTGACATGTGGCAGGTTGCCGGCGACGGGTCGCATGCGACTCGCCTCACCGACGGCAACGCGGAGCAAGTCCGCCATCGCTACGTTCGATTGAATCCTGAAGATGAGTTTATTGATACCGACAAGCCTATATATGTAAGCCTCTTCGGAATTTGGACCAAGAAATCGGGTTATGGACGCATTCGCCCGAGCGCCACCGGCGTTGAGCATCTGATCTGGCTCGATAAGGCCGTCGAGCGCCTGGCCAAGGCAAAAGATGCAGACGTTTACGAATACACGGAGCAAACGTTTACGGAATCCCCGAACGCATTTGTGGGCGGCCCCGAGCTGAAGAACATGAAGCAAGTCACGAACACAAATCCATTTCAATCCGACTACGCCTGGGGCCACGAGGAATTGGTCGAATACAAAAACAGTCACGGCGAGCGCCTGCAGGGCGCACTCTATTATCCGGCCGGCTATGAGCCCGGCAAGAAATATCCCATGATCGTTTACATGTACGAAAAATTATCCGACGGGCTGCATCATTACAGCGCGCTGTCCGAGCGCAGTTATTACAACGTCGCCGCCTTTACCAGCCATGGTTATTTCCTGTTGGAGCCGGACATTGTCTTCCAGCCCCGTGATCCCGGCGTGTCGGTGGTAGATTGCGTAACCTCCGCCGTGAAAAAGGTACTCACCATGGGTGCAGTGGACCCGAAGAAAGTCGGCGTGATAGGCCATTCCTGGGGCGGATTCGACGCCGCTTATCTCGCGACTCACACCAACGATTTCTTTGCCGCCGCCGTCGCAGGCGCGCCCATCACGGATCTGGTGAGCAATTACGGGAACCATCACTGGAGCATTGGCATCGCCGAAACCGACCACATTGAAACCGGCCAGCAGCGTATGCAAGTGCCGCTCTATGAAGACCTTCAGGCTTACATCCGCAACTCCGCCGTCTTCAACGTACAAAACATGAACACGCCGCTGATGATCGAAGTCGGCGACAGCGACGGCACCGTTTTCTTCCATCAAGGCGTGGAGCTTTACAACATCGCCCGCCGGGCAAAGAAAAATGTCGTGCTTCTGCTATATGGCGGGGAGGACCACGGCCTGCGGAAAAAGTCCGACCAGATTGACTACGAGCGGCGCATTTTTACCTGGTTCGGCCATTATCTTAAAGATGAGGCGGCGCCCGCGTGGATCATCGATGGCGAAAGTTATCTGGACCAGCAGCGCGACTTGAAGCGGACTCAAGCTCAAAAATAGATTTGGACAGGATTTTTTGGTGGGCCCGCCAGGATTTGAACCTGGGACCGACGGATTATGAGTCCGTTTTTTTGAGTCCTGCTGAGTCCTGCCGAGTGGCAAGTGCCTGTGTTTGCAGCGAATCGACTCCTGCCGAGTCGCGCCGACTCCTGAATCGATGGACACTCCAGTGGACACCTTGCCGGCGTCCCCTGCGCGCGGAATGCGTCGCGGAGCCGGCAACGCGGCGCCGGGCCATCGACCCTTAAATCGAATGGAGAGGAGCGGTCACCATGAAAACTTCCAAAGAAAAGTCGCAACACATTGCGCAACGCACTGAGGCCGATAAAACGAGGGCCAAGCGCAAGGAAGCGGCCCAAAAGATCGGACTAAAAATGATCGCCACAACCAAAAACGCGTGGGCGGATCCAGAAAGACGCGCGCGCCGCCTCAAAGGAATTACGCGGCCCTCAGTCCGTCCGCGGAGCATTGAACCCTTGCTGCAACCGAGCGAACAGCGAGAAATTCTGCGCCAGCATTCCGACGGGGATTTCGAGTCGTCACGCGAGACGGTCGAACAGATTTGCTCGATCGCGTCGCTGCTCGACGTGGGCTCCGACCACGGCAACAATGACCTCGGCGGTCAGGCTGCGCAAGGCCTGGCGCAATTACTGCGCGCGGCTGCGGTCCATATCGAGCGCGAGTACAAGCGGCTCTATTGGGCGAGTGGCGTGCGGTACGAGCCGTCGGAATCCGATGCCTGAGGACGCAATGGAAAACAAGCCGGAGTTCATGCCTCTCACGGGTTATCTCGAAATGATGGCACGAGCCTCGGAGCACCTGGCCAATCTCCTTCGTGCGCTTCCGATCTCCGTTGCAACGGCGAAAGCTTGGGACAGTCCAACGCTGAACCGTTTTCGGCGTTGATTCGGGGCACCAGGAACCAGGGAATACGTGATCTCTTGTTGTCCCGTTTTCACGACAGTGAACGCACCGGCCATTACTTCTCGGGCGCTTAAGTTTGGGGCTTTCTGCCATTCGAGAAGTCTACCGCACCGATCAGTTATTATCAGTTAATATCGTAGCTGATAACGGCCAAGTCAAAGATATGCCGACGACTCATCGCAGTCCCTCATATAATGTGACAATTCCCATGCCCGAAAGCCTTCAAGCGCGTATCCGCCGACAGGTTGACCAGTTCTTCGCTGCATCTAAGTGGCTCGTGACGACGAGCTTCGTCTTTGGTCTTTGTGTCATCCTTCCATCGAGCAGTCTAGCGAGTGCTGGTCAGGATAAACCGAGCAGCGATGTCGCATGGAGGCCGCCAGAGTTGGTAGCTACAGACAAGGATGTACGAGATTTGTTGGATGGAGCCTCGGCCAGTTGCGAGTTCAGTGCCGCCGACTTGGTCGAACGGGCGCGCAAAGCAGTGCAAATTGCCGACGCTCGCGGCTTGGTACGTGATAGGGCGCTCGCGATCGACATGCTGGCATCGGCTTATGTAAGTCAGGGAGACCTCGAACTGGCTTTCGCCACATTTCAAAAAGCCATGCAGGATGCCGTTGATTCGAAAAATGGTGTTTTAGAAGCGGACATCCTAATTACCTTGGCACTGGAGGCGCAGACCAAAGGCGATACTGCACATGCTCTTGAGTTGCTTTCGCGGGCGTTGAGCATCTCCGGGAACAGCGGGAGCCTTTACGAAAGGTCCCGTGCGCTCGGTGAGTTAGGCAAGCTAAAACTGTTCGCCGGGAAAACAGATGAAGGTGTGCGAGCGATTGCTGAGGCGTTGGAAATTGACAAACTCAACGGCTATAGACTTGAGGGTCTGCACTTGGCGTATCGCGGCATTTACTTGGGGCTGGTAGGCAAGGTTGATGATGCGGCAGCGTCGCTCGCCCAAGCGAGGGCGAAAGCTCTGGCGGTAAGGGATGCCTTCAGTTTCATCACCGCTGAAAATGGCTACTCGTTCGCACTGGTTCAGCAGGGCAAAGCGGACGAGGCGATCGGCGAGTTGGAGCGCATCAAGCAAGGCCAATTCCAAGATTTCGTGCGAGACGCCAAAGGGCAAACTTGCCTTGGGTCGGCGCTGAACCTTCCGGTGTTACATCTTACAATTCTTGAGGGATTAGCCAACTTACTTGAAGCAGCGAACCGGAAGGACAGGGAAGCTGAGATTTGGCTGGAAGCTTTCTCCTATTGCGAAGACCACAGGATCCTATTGGGGCAGGCAGAAGCCGCGCAGAAGGCTGCCAATCTCTACAATCAAGCCAAGAAGCCGGAGGATGCTCTCAAGTATTATGCTATCGCGACGGACCTCTACCTCAAACTCCAAAATGATCCTCAGCTCGCCCAGATACACGTCTCGCAGTCTCTGCTACTCATTCAAATGGGTCGTGGGAGGGAAGCTCTGCCACTAGAACAAGAGGTTGCTGCTTATGCCGAACGACATAACCTGCGCTCGCCTGAATTCACGGCTTATGGCGTACTCGCTGAGATCTATCAGCCAGCAGGTGACCTAGAGTCAGCTCGAAAAGTGCTAGAAAAAGCACTGTCTCTTGTTCGTCCTGGGCCTTTCGATGACGAAATCGATAATCGCGAAGTACTGGAGGATTACCTTAGATTGGCCGACGTATATAGGGCGCTAAAAATACCGACGAAGGAGTTGGTCGCAATTGATAGAGCGTTCTTTGTCGCCCTGCATCTCAAGGACGAAAAGGTTCAGGGGAACCTCGTTACATATCTTGACCAGAGAATAAAGGATTTGGACATTCGGCAGCTAGCCAGCCAAAGTCAGAAGGAAGATCAAGTCGCCGAATCGTTGCTGTATTCCTATATTCTATGCATCCGCGACGGAATACCTAGCAAACCGACAGACGATCAATCTAACTGGCAAAGAATCCTTACGCTTCCATTTCAAATGGCAGCGAAGCCCGGTGGTGTAGCGGCACTAACCGAGGTTCTAGCAGACATCGGGCCGCTCCTGGGATTCGAGAAGCTGCCAATTCTGAATGCGTTGGGGCGCTACTACATTGCAGCCGGGGCTGATCCTGTCCTCGCTGAAAAATATGCGCTAGAGGCTGAAGAACTTGTTAAGGGCATGAATGGGGATGTTTCCGGCCTAAAGGTCGAAAGCTCGTGCGTGCTTGCTTTGTCGTATGCCCGCCAGTTGAAAAAGACAGCAGCGCAGGAGCGCAGCGATGAATGTCTGAGTCTAGCCGACAAGACAAACGACGCAAAGACCATCGCCTACGCGGAAACAGTGAACGCGATGGTTCAGGCTCAAAATGGAAATTTTGCAGCAACGAAATCGGCGGTACAAAACTTGCTCAACAAGGACCCGGAAAATGCCGAGTTGCAGGTAGAGCTTGCGATGTCACTCGCGAATGCGAAGCTATACGCGGAAGCACAGTCCGGGTTGGACTCGGCTGTGAAGCGGTTCCTAGCCGCAGGCGACCGGAAGGCAGCAGCGAGCGCATTCGTGCGTTTGGCGGTGGTGCTGAACCCCGATGACTCTCCCGAGGCGCGTGAGCTGGAACTGCGTTACCTGAACAAAGGACAAGAGATCTACCACGACCTCAGCGCGGCAGGCGAAGAAGCTCGCACACTCACGGCCATTGGCGAATACTACCTCAACCTGTCCAAGCCAGATGCAGCCATTCCGAGCTTTAGCAAGGCGTACGAACTTGCTGCAACGGCCAGCGCCATTGGTATCAGGGCAGAGGCTGCTGCTGGTCTGGGAAATGCGTACCAATCCCAAAAAGACTTCCGCAAGGCGAGCGAATTTCACAAGAAAGCGGTGGAGGAATACGCGGAGTCCAAAGCGAAGCTCCAGCAAGTAATTTCCCTAGAGAGCCTTTCTGAGGACTACGTCGGGTTGCATCAGCCGGACGACGCTCTCGCGTCACTGCTAGAAGCGAAAGGCATGGTCTCCTCGATCCCCATACCGAACCAGTATTTTTTGGACTATTTCCTCAGCGAGTTTTATCGGAAACAGGGGCAGTTCGAAAAAGCCCTCGCAGTGTTGCGTGAAGCTGTTGAGACCACTCAGGCCGGGGGTGCCCTACAACAGTGCGGGTATGCGCATTTGGCGACAGCTGAACTGGACGAGCTAATCGGTGGCTGGGAGGATGCCCTCGCTGAATCTCAGACGGCTCTCAAGATCTTCCAGGATCTCGGCGACAAAAAGGGCCAAGCCGCCAGTTGGGCCGATTTGACGGGCGTCTACAGTGACAGGAACTCGTCGGTGAAGGACGCCGATAAGGCTCGCAAATGCTCTGCGAAAGCCCACGATTTAGGGTACGGTGAGGGTCTCCAGCTAGACCTTGCTGAGCTGTACCTCCAAACGGGCAATTACGCGGAAGTCATAAAGATTGCTAACGAGAGTTTCCAGGTCTGTACCAAGAATGGGAATCCAGATTGTCAGGCACATTCCTTAATCACTGTGTCAGAAGCCAACATGCTCAGCGGGAACACAAAAGTAGGCAGGACGGTGCTGAATCAAGCAGAGCCGCTGGCTAAGAAGTCCGAAGATGTCTATCTGCGTGGCCGCTTCTTATATGCGCAGGCACGGCAGCTCGCTGCCGAAGATAGACTCAATGAGGCCCTGGCAACTTACGAGGAATTGATTCGCCTGATCGAAACGGTGAAGGGTGGCCTTGACGCAAGAGACCAAAGGTCCATATCGGAGAATTATGGGTACATCTACGACGAACTGGTTGCACTGTTGTATTCCCTCAGCCAAAGGGATCCATCGCAACGACAGAAATTTGCGGCCGAAGCATTGGAATATACGGAAATAAACAAGGCGAAACAATTCGTCCAGGCCTGGGGGCGAACGTTCGTAGAGGGTATGCGCCGATCCCTCCCGGTGACGGCACAAGAAACTGAACGGTCCCTGTTGACGAAACGCGACCGAATCCTAGCGGAATTGAATAGTTCCGGCGGCGAGAACCAAGCGAGCGGCAAGACCGAGTCGGAGCTGTCTGTAGTCCGGCGGGATATAGATGCATTTCTTAAGGAACTACGGAAGACGGCACCTCAGTATGCGGCCGTAGCCTACCCAGAGGAGATTCAACTCGCTTCTCTCCCGTTGCGGAAAGACGAGGCCTTCGTTGAGTTCAAAGTGACGATGGATGCGACCTTCGCTTGGGTCATCCAGAACCGAAGTGGGAACGGCAACGAATTGGTTTCCTTTTATAAGGTGCCCCTGGCTCGCAGCTGGTTCTTAGACCGCGTCTCGCTTCTACGGAAGGCGCTGAACTTAGGACAGCCTGACACGATTAACTGGAAGACCTCCGAGGATATTTTTGAAGCACTCTTCCCCAGGGAAGTCGCCTCACTGCTCGCGCAATCACAAAACGTCATTTTCATACCCGACGACGTCCTGTTTGCACTTCCATTCGAACTTTTTTCCCCGCATGCCTCAAAGGGCGAATTCGTTTTGCTTAGGACGGCTTCGACGTACTACCCCTCAGCGGTAGCATTCCGCTTGGGAAGAACCGCTACGCGGAGCAAAAGCTGGCAAACGGCGTTCCTAGGTCTAGCCGACCCAATAACCTCTCCTGATGACGAAAGGTTTGAGGCCGCGAAAGCAGCTAGCTCCGCGCCTGACTCCGGTAGCAGTGAAGGTGCCTCAGCCGATCCAAGCAGACTAAAGTCACGGGGATTCTCCTTCGAACGCCTGCCCGGAACCGCGAGCGAGGTTCGCGGTATCGCCGAATTGTTGCAAAAGGCAAATGAAAAAACTGAGCTTCGCATCGGGAGCGACGCCACGAAGGCTGAACTCCTTGATACCGACCTAACTAAATTCCGGTTCTTGCATTTCGCCACTCACGGCGTGCTTCCAGTTGACACCAATGTTCGCGAACCTTCGCTCGTTTTATCCTACGACGGCGTCTCCGCAAGTCATATGTTTCTGCCAATGTCCGAGGTTCTGGGATTGAAGCTCCAGTCTGAATCTGTTGTGCTCTCAGCTTGTAACACGGGGAGTGGAACCATAAGCAAGGCGGAGGGAGTAATGAGTTTGGGCCGCGCATTCCTGGCCGCGGGTTCTTCCAGCGTAACAGTGAGCTTGTGGCAGGTGTCCGACGAATCAACCTCTTTGCTCATGCAGGAATATTATCGCCACTTATTGAATGGCGAAAGAAAGAGTGCCGCACTCGCCGAGGCCCGATACACAGTCTTTTCAAAGGGTTTCAAAGACCCGTTCTTCTGGGCACCGTTTATTCTGGTTGGAGAGTAAGGGACATTAAGTTCCTACTTTCACTGTGATTAGTTCAGGGACGATTCCTCCGAATTTCACCGTGAACGTTTTTCCGCCCATCGTATAGGACCATTCACCAAGTCCACCAAAGGCGTTCGGTTTGGTGCCAGTGAGTAACGCTCCATCGGGAAGTTCAGCGACCGCTTCCACTGGTGAACCCTTTTCGTCACGGACCGTATAGACAACAAAATCTGGATATGTGGTCTTAGTGACAGTTAAGCCGCCCGCAGTGTGACCAACAGAGCGTGCTCTCCCGAGGCTTTCGGTTGTTCCGTCAGGTCCTCGTCGGCTGGCAGCCATCGAGCTCGTAACGAATTCCTTGATCACGTCAATCGCTATCGCGTAATCCAAGTTCTGGCCGTCTCCGCTCATGGCTACAAGCCCGAGCATATTTCCATTGTTATCTAGGACTGGTCCGCCCGAGTTGCCGGGATTGATGGCTGTCTGCAATTGCAAGACCTTTGCGGTGTGCTCGGAACCGTCCTCATACTTCCAGGCGTAGTTGTCACGGATTTGGCTCACAACGCCTGTGCTGTATGACCACAGCTCCCCGTGTGGATGACCAATGATATGGATATCCTCCGCTACCTGGACCAACGCGATATCACCGAGTTTTACACCGACCAAATCTACCGGAGGCTTTTCGATCTTCACGAGAGCCAAATCGGCTTGTTTGTTAACGGCAATCAATCGCAGCCCATACGCGCTGCCTTCGGGAGGATCAGTGCCGTGGGCTGGCTTGAGAAAAATGATTCCTGACTGGTATCCCGAGACCACATGCCAATTAGTTAGGACGTAGCCTGACGAGTCCAAGATGGCACCCGTACCGAGACTTGTTTCGGACACCTTATCGTTCTTGAAGTTTGCCATTATCACCAACACAACACTCGGTGAGACCTTCCTAAAGACTGCTATCCCGGTCTCTCCTCTGGTCAAGATGGGTTCATGGAACTGTGGGAGCACGCTGAGGCCCTTTGCGTACGCATGACAGCTATTGATCAGCGAGACGAGTTCGCCGTAGCTGACAACGTCGTCCTGCGACGCGCCGTTTTGCTCGGTGTATTCGACCGCTTTCAGTGCCTGCAACGACGGAGCCGTTGAGCCTGGTGATTGGCCGGGTGATCGAACCCCACAAATAAGTAGTACCGATGACGCCAGACCAATAAACCCAGTCAGCTTTCTCAATTTCGGTGTCATAAAGGCTATACCTCCGTGAGTCGGTACGATTCTTTCGGCCTCCACCAATTTGCTCTCTCGGAATAGTACCTCTTTTGGCTAAGTGTTTGTTTCTTAACGGGCCGACGGTGCGGCGGACACGTGACTCTCCGGGGATTAGAACGAACGCCTGGCTATTTCTAGCACGCTCAGGTGGGCATATAGAAAACCGTTCTGCGCGTCCGCTTGGTGCAGCGCGTTGGCGCAGGCCGGGTATCGCGCGGCCGGAACAGCGGCCGCTCCAAAGGGCGCTTTTTTGCAGATTCATTCAATCTCTTAGCGTCCGCGGTCCTAATGTGCGCTTCTTCTTGGAGTTCCTTCCACGCGGCGGCGAGGGCATGATTGCCGCCACAAACGGCGGGAAGGAGAGCGAGAAGAAACGCTACTGCTAGGTCGCTCATCTCCAAAATCACACCCCTCACATTGTTTGCTCCGAAGCAGACTAGACGCTGCCTTTGGCGGAAATGGCGGCTGGAAACTTGGGCGCCTGGAAACTCGTGAAGGTACTCGTCTTTCGTCTTGCCGTGGCGCGCCAGGTGGCTCTGCGAGACGATCGTCAGGTCGAGGCCGCACACGCGACAAATTACGTAGCTCTGAATGTGGTTGTTTTTCTCGTACTGAGGATCGCGACGCGCCGCCACGAGCTCTTGGCTCCGGGACCTCGGCAGCTGTCGTTGCTCATATTTGAGATACCGGGCCAGGCTGTACTCCTTCGAATCCATTTTCGACCAATCTCCGTACAACGTTCGTCTTTCGTTTTGGTGGAATCGGAGGCTGCAAATTTGGGCGCCTGGAAACTCGTGACGGTACTCGTCTATCGTCGTGCCATGGCGCCAAAGGTGGTGGACCGTGAGGAGCTTCAGGTTGAGGCCGCACACGCGACAGATGACGTAGCTCTGAATGTCGTGGTTTTTCTCGTATTGAGGGTCGCGACGCGCCGCTTTGAGCTCTTGGCTCTCGGAGCTCGGCAGCCGTCGTTGCTCATATTTGAGGTATACGCGCCGCCTGCGTTCTTGCGTATACATTTCCGATTCCTCCCTATCCCGAAAAAAACCTCACCAGATGAAACGAGTTGAGCGCTGGCGAACTCCATCTCGGTATGCGAGGGCCGCAGTCTGTTCTTGGCTGCTCGATTCGGATCACGCAAGAGCCCGCGCCCCGGCCGTCGAAGCCCCAGCCAGTCCGCCTCGAGAGCCGCTCGCGCTAAATCCTTGCAAACAGGTAACAATACGCTGTTTTGTTACCTTCCAGGAAGCTGATACCCGGAAAAGCCACGTAGGGGGAATTGCATCCGGCCTGGAAAATCGATGGCTGAGGCTCCCTGCGCCAGCGCGAGGGGTTCTAAGGCGCAAAACCAATCCACCTGTCCTGATGGACAGGTCAGTCCGCGAGAGAGGCCCTGCGAGCTCAGCCTTCACGGCCGTCGAGACGTAAAAAAGGGAAAGAACCGACACAAAACATCACCGCACCGGCGCGCTAAGGAATTGGATTCAGGTGGGGGCCGTCGTTTCCTGCTCGTCGGCCGCGGCCGCGGCCGAGAAACAGGAAGCGCCACGAATGCCAGAGAGTTGGAATTGTACTACCGGCGGGAATTTTATTCGAGAGGATTTGAGGAGTTCGGCACGATCGCGCGCGCAAATGCTCACTGCTCAGTTGCCAATCGAGTTAACTTAGTTGTGTGGAGCTGCAAGCCGGCCCCCGCGAGGCGCGGATCTGCACCGGCAATCCCGTCAGCGAGGCCTCTGCGCGGGCGGCGTTGAGAGCCAGGCGAGCGCGAATGCAATCGCTCCCCCGGCGAGAAATGCGGCGGGTAATTTCCGGATGCGCCCTCACTCGGGAAGAGTCTCTTCAATCGGCATCGCCAAACTTCCCAGAAGCGGGCTTCTGGCACGGAATAAGTTCCGGTTAGCCCGACACTCAGGAGCGACGGCCGGGAATGTCACCAAATCCCCAGCTGTTTGCGCAAGATTGCTGCGAGAAAGAGTTGCCCGCGATCTGCGAAGGGCTATTCGTACCGCAGGGCGACCATGGGATCAACGCGCATCGCGCGGCGTGCGGGGACATAGCACGCGAGAAGCGAGACGGAGAGAAGCACAGTGCTCACGACTATAAACCTCGAGGGATCGGTTGCCGCAATGCCGAAGAGCAACGTGGAGAGCAAGCGCGTCAGAGCGAACGCGCCGGCGACTCCGATGCAGATGCCAAGGATGGTCAGAGTCATGAGGAAGCTGATGATGGCTTTTCGAGATGCGACCCGGTAGCCCATCTCGCTGGCGGTCCATGCCCAAAGCAGCGTGCTGAAGAAGCGTACCTGTTTGAATTCGAATTCTTAGGAGTGATTCAATTTCAGGTTTAATTTGTCCGGCCCGCGCGTGTAGTTGTCCATTCTTATCTCTGGGTCGGAGCTGTCCGGGTAGCCGCGCAAGATCTCAAAGCACTCTCGGCCGTTTGCTCGGACAAGACAGATTCTACCCTCCTTGATTCTGTGCATCCGCTTATCAGTACGATGCGCCTCATTGACTCTCACTATGTCCCGGTACACTTCACTCGCCGAAAGCTGATGGACTTCCAGTGTGGCCATTTGTCCTCCTGATTACTCACTCTGGACCAAGTTAACCCCATCTGTTGTGTAGCGGCCAACGATACGCTAAATTCTGCGCGGGTATCCCATTGACTGATAGTGGACCGATAACAGGCGGGTGGCAGCAGCTCGTGCTGGACTCCGCGATAGTGGGGATGCTCCCGGTTCGGAGGGCCTCAGGAGGAGAGATATGACCAGAGGGAAAATAGGCAGGAGCTTGTGGATTGTCGGATGGTTCGCTGGCCTTCTGATCTTCAACATTGCCTCCCACTGGTCGCAAAACGTAGACAAGAATGGCCTATTCATATTCTTGGAGGCCCTTGGCCGACTGACGACGCCCGCTGAATTACTGCTCTCCGCAGTCGTCGTGTACGGCATCGTCTCGTCAGGCGCAAGGCAGAAATCAAACGACGGTGAGGTGCAGCCTACGAAAAGAAGAACAGCGCTGCACACTGCGTATATACTCGTTGGAACTTTCATCGGGGTTTTGGTCGTTGGGTTCGTCGCTGCTTCTTGGCATAGTGGAGGTGCGACCAAAGGCCAGCAGGGCTCGCCGAACCCCGGTGCGCTCGATAACTATTCATTGCTTTCGAAATCTAGCTCTGATTTAGGCACTAAGGATGACGGCCTCTCGCCGGACACGAAGAAGCGAATGCGCGAGGGCCTAGCCCTGCAATTGGCTGGCGGGTTGCAAAAGCAAAACAACCCGATCCGCGTTGATGTGACCGGTGCCGACCATGACGTTCTTGTATTCCAACTTCCGTCGATGAATGATGAAATGGCCGAGGAGTTGATCCAAGAGTTTAGACTGGCAAACGACGCGAACTTCTGGAATGCAGCGCGCCTCATGAACTACAGCCAAGTTGTTTTCTCGGGTGACAGCTATAAGAAAGTTGTCAGTCGAGAGGAATTCCTTGCCTATAGCAAAGACTACAACAAGTACAAAGAAGCCTTTCTGAAAGCAGCCACGGGGGTTCAAGCAGGCGCACAGGGAGAAGTTTCGACGTCACCTACATCGGCAAAGCCCTTTGCCACGCTTCCAACGTTGGCGCATCTGAAAGCGCAAATGAAAGAGGACAGCCCCGGCATGAGCCCTCGCGAGTTTAAACAAATGCGGGCAGCAACGGGCCTTAGTCACATTTGGGAGTTGCACAAGGATTCATTAAAGCCTATTTCAGCACTCTATCTAGCTGACGGAACCGTTTGCTACCAATACTCTTTTGTCGCCGATGGTAAACGAACCATAGAATATGGCGTCCTCACGACGGATGGGTTGTTGTATGTGAATGCGCTTGGTACCGCACCTTGGAAACAACTCTGCGAAGGCGAGAAAGGCGAGGAAGCGGTGGAGGCAGCGCATTGAATTTCGGAGCAGCAAGCCCCGACGAGCCGGAAGCAACGCCACAGAAGTGGGTGAACAATCTTGTGATTGTTCGGCACGGAGAATCCGAAAGGAACGTCAGCAAGACAGCCGCGGCCACTGCCGGACTGCTCGAGTACGGAGGCGAAATTCGGGACGTTGACGTTCAGTTGACCGCACGAGGTGCGGCGCAAGCGAAAGAGACCGGCAAGCACTTGGCGTCGAAATTTCACTTTGACCGGATATTTACGTCGCCCTACTTACGCGCCGTTCAAACGACGCAGTTAATTGCTGATGAGTTCGTTTGCAAACCGGAAATCCTCAATGAGGAACGGATACGAGAGAAGGAATTTGGCATTCTCGACGGATTAACTAAGGAAGGGATTGAGCGAAAGTATCCCGAGGAATCGAAGCGGAAACAGCTGGTTGGCAAGTACTATTATCGTCCGCCCGGAGGCGAGAGTTATCCCGATGTCGCGCTGCGAATTCACAGCTTCCTTGGGGTATTAACACGAGACCTTGCGTGCAGGTCTGTTCTCGCAGTGTGCCATTCCGTTATCGTCTTGGTTTTCAGGCGCTTGCTGGAACGCCTGAGCGAGCATGAACTCTTGGCCATTGATGGTGATCCCGATCAAGAAGTTCGGAACTGCTCTGTGACTTGGTATGCTTTCGATCCGACCGCTGGGGCGAATGGGAAAATGGTCTTGAAAGAGTTCAACAGCATTTACTATGAAGCGGGACGGAGAGAAGACGACAGCCGAGGCACCATGCCATGACATTGGCGACGCATGGGCCACGGTGCAGAGCCCCTCGGGCTGAGGTTTGGCGCGGGTTTTCCAGATCGTCCACCTGCCTGTCTTGATGTTCGCTGCCCGGCGCTTCCTTACGGGAGCCGCTTAGGGCTATTCTTGCTAAATCCCATTGAAAGCGTTTGTGATTGCGGAGCCCTGGTGGGGAGTGCCCGCACTTCGAATCGGAGGATGACCGCGTATGGCTGACGTTGAAAAAGCGCGAACGCTGTTCGAAGAAGCGGGCTTGGCCTTTCCAAACATTCCCCAGGAACTGGCGGAGCGACTAAAGGAACAGGGCAATTGGCTCTTCGCCACGCGCGAGGTCATTATGTCGCCGTATAACCTAGAGCACTATGTCTGCGAGGCGAATGTAAAGGATTACGTAATCCTCTCCCATTCAGGACACGGCGTGAACTCATATGCGGTTCAGTACTATCTAGTGTATAACGTCTTGCGGATGTTCCTGCATCTCGGCTGGGGCGGCGTGTACATGGATGCAAAGACGACAGCGAGCAAGATCCATGACTGTTTTTCGCTGGCAAACGAGATCATTCCCGTAGCACAACAGGCCGGGGCGATTCTGGGTGGGGACCGGCTAACAATCGTGGGGTCGGACTTCTACGGGAGCTATTGGTTGTTGCCGGGGAAAAATCGTCGAGACGAAGTCGAGGGCGCCAAAGGTCCAGTCGTCGTGCTGACCGGAGCGCTTCGTTGGCTTCAGAGCGGTGCTGGATGAGATGGAGTCAGAATGAGAATTCACAAGCTCCACCTAGGCTCGTGGGATGGTGACGCTTGTATTCTTTAGAAAATGGTTTTCCGAATATAGCCAATCGGGGGTGAAAGCCGAATGCCGCAACCAGAGCCTATCGATCCCGGTAAATACAATTTTCCCACCCTGATGAACGACATCGAGAATGGCCGCGTTCGACTTCCGCCATTTCAACGGGAGTTCGTTTGGAGCGTCGGAAAAGTTATCGATCTCATGGACAGCATCTATAAGGGCTTCCCGATTGGCAGTTTCTTCTATTGGAAAGCCGACCGGAAGTACGTAACGCTCTTCCGCGATATCAAGAGCCTTTGCCTTCCGGCACCCGCCCCGGAGCAGGAACTCTTCTTCATCCTGGATGGGCAGCAACGATTGACTTCGATCTGGGTGACGTTTAAAGGCAGTGTGATTGACGGCGCGAGCTATGCCCATATCTGTCTTGATCTCGAATCTGCTGCGAAATATGAAGAAGGTGATCCCGAAGCGCGTCGCCAAATTAAGGTGTTCAAGGAAACAGAGGCGGACAACATCACGTTCATTTCGCTGCACGACATACTGTCGGAGAACGTAGCTACCTACGATGCGATCCGCGATCCGTTGTCGCCAGAGAAAAGACAGACGCTCTCAAAGGCTCGCGACCGGTTTAGAAACTATCCCTTTTCCGTGGTCAAGGTTTTCAACTTGGAGTTGGAAGATGCGGTTGAGGTCTTCCAGCGAATTAACCAGGGTGGGAAGCGCCTGACGCGCTTCGAGCTGGTAGCTGCCAATTGTTGGTCGGAGGTCTTCGATTTAGCAAAGGCGGTCAAGGACTTTAATGAGAGGGTCAAACAACGCACGGATTTCGGAATGGTGGAGCCAATCGCATTCGTCCAATCGATGTCTCTCGTTGAGTTCGGGCAATGCAAGACCGAACACGAGCTGAAACTCAGGAGCAAGACCGTCGAGGAATTGTGGCCCCGCATCTCGAAGGCTATCGGGGATGCAATCGATTGGATGCGGGACAATTACGGAGTCATCAGAGGAGACATGATTCCATACGGTGCGATGCTCCCCGTTCTCGCCTGCTATTTTGCCGAACATGGAACAAACGTCCCGATTGAACACAAACAATGGATCGATCAATGGTTTTGGCGGTCGGCATTTTCCGAGAGATATGCTAAGTCGCAGACCACACAGATGGCAACTGACGCAAAGGCGATCCGGGAACTGATCAACGGCAAGCTAGAACTGCCGAGCTATACGTTGACGGTGACCAAGGACAGCATCCGACAGATGAAAATAAACCGCTCATCTGGCGCGGCCCGAAATGCGATTTTGTGCCTCTTGGCGCATGCCAAACCGAAGAATTTTGTCACTGGAGCCGATATCTCGCTTGCGAAGGATCACTTCAGCGACCTTAAAGACCCGAACGCTCACCACATTTTTCCGAAGAACTTCATAAAGAAGGAGCTCAAACGTTACGTCGAAGATGTTCATCTCCTGCCGAATTTTTGTTTCCTACCTGCGGACTTGAACAACAAGATCAAGGACCGAGCGCCCTCAGACTACTTTGCAGAGTTCCGGGGTAGTGACAGCGACAATCCAAATTTCGAAGCAGCTTTGCGCTCACATTTGATTCCCTCGGGCCCAGATTCACCAATATGGAATGATGACTATGACTTATTTTTGCAGCAAAGGGCTGAATTGATTTGGGCTGCCATCGTGACGGTTGTGGGCGAAGGCGACATCTATGACTCTGGCGCCCCCGTCCCTCGCGATCAGGCGCGACTTGCGGTGGATGAAATCGAGGTTAAGCTCCGTCGGGTACTGCACGATGTGCTGCGTTCGCGTCTTGGGGACGACTATTGGAAGAGTGCCGTGCCAGGCGACTTACAGGCGAAAATAAAGGAACGAATCAGTGAACGAAATCGGTCAAAAATCGTTATTCGGATCGAGGATCCGCTTATTCGGCTCCAGTACGCTGACATCATGGACCTTCACAAGATTGTTGACAAGAACTGGGACCTCTTCAAGGACCGATTCGAGAGTCGCGAAGCCCTCAAGTCACACTTCTTAGCTCTCAAGAATTATCGGAATCCCCTGGGGCACATCCGAGATGTGGATGTCGTCGAACAGAAGCAAGGAGAAGCTGCGATCATTTGGTTCAGAAGGGCCCTCACCGCGCCGATTGATTCAAACATTGTTCCCGATGCCGACCAAGAGGCGACGACGGGCTAGAACCGACAAAGCACGTACCATGTGCCGCTTTCAGTGGGGCGGCGCGGATGATTCATCCGCGTCGATAGCACTGAGAATTTGAGTTGCGGTCCGCTGGACGCATTCAAGGCTCTCGTTGAGGAGTTTCGCGCCCCCCCGTACAGACCGATATAATCCTGCGCGGCTGTGCCGGTTTCGAGGCCAATTGCGCTGCACACGACGAACGCGACGGCTTCGGCTTCGGTTTCGCGGACGCGCTTCGATGTGCTGCGGCGGCGCTCGTCTCGATGCATCATCTCGTGCGCGACCTCATGCGCTAGAGTCGCAAACTCCTAACCCGCTGACTGGCCGGGCAGCAAGGTAATCTTGCCGCCTGCAGAAGTGCCACGGGCAGGCGCGATCTCTTCGGAGTATTCGAGAGCGATGCCCTGCTTGGCTACGAAGATCGCAAGGCGTGCGCGGTAGGCGCGGGGATCGCCGTTAACGCTGCCGATTTCGGGCAGTTCTTGCCCATCGGTCTGGCTGATGTCGAACACGTAGGCCGCGCGGAATCCGACTGCCGTTGACGATTCGTCGGCTTCGGTTTCACTGTTGTTCTCCAGTTTGCGGCGAATGATCGGAGCGAGAATCAGAATGCCGTTCTCGCCCTTCTTCACGAAGACGCCCAGTTTGTGCCAAGCGTGAAAGCCCGCGACGTGGGAAGCGTCGGGCCTTTGCGATGCAATGAGCATGATGTTGTGCAAGCTGTAGCGGTGGAACCGGGCCATTGCTGCTAGGTGCTGCCTCAGCTTCTCACTGTGGCCCGCTTCCAGGGCCTGACTGAGTTGCTCGATGGCCTTGCTTGCGATCTGTTTTGCTTCTTCAACTTTCATTTTTTCCTGTCCTCCTGTTTCGGGGAGTCCTTGCTCCCTTCACCCACACCGAGGGGGCAAGGACGCGAAACAGGGGACGGAAGCGGAGAGATTGGCGCGTCCAGGTCGGAACGAACCGCACGCCTGAGTGACACGGGTTTTTCGTGGCGCGAAGTGTGCTAGTGGAGACCGGAGGCGGAGGTATTAGTCGCCGGGATGCGACAATCTCGAAGCGGGCAATAGAGGAGAGCGAACGGAATCCCAGCAAGCAGATGTGGCATCAGGAAGAAAGACGGACTTTAAAGCGGGCTGCCGATCCTTTTCGCCTGCCATCCCTGGTTGGTTAAACTCGTCCGAAATTTGAAGGGCGGGCCGCAGTGCGAACCATGCGTTTGAGAAGACTGCGGAATCTTCCAGGGATGGGAAAACTCAACAGGTACGCACTACGTAAAACGCTGCATTTTCATGATTTACCTTGTGAATTCATAGGGAATCCACAGTAAGGACAATACCGAGTCGTACGACCGCATGGCCCGTGATTGTTCCTTTATGGTTTCACGCTCCGACGCATTCTCAACCCATGCATCCCGCCGGACTATCTCCACTTTCTCCGATAGGGTGCTTCCCTCGAAAAAGTCTGCGGCAAGGCTGTAAGAGCTTACCTTTCTTCCGGGCGCTATCCAACGGTGGAAGTCTGGGCTGCGTCGGCTCCAAACGACTTTTCCACCCGTAGAAAAGACGATGGCACATTGTTCCTCGCAAAGATCAATGTAACGAATCGCGGTTGCGGTCAACGTCGTTTGAAATTCATCAGCGAGCTTTTCGATAAGGTCGAGACTGGGAACGGTTTTCTCCAATCTCTTGCGAAACATGGCTTCCGGCATCAGCAATTCCGCAGCAAAAAGATTCGCTTCAAGTTCCTTATCGTTCTGGGACTTGTACCACAACACGAATTGCTTTTCGCCGCATTCGGTCGGCGCTCCGGGATTGTGCTTTAGCTCCAAGTGGCCGAGTTCGTGCGCGATTGCGAACCGCCGGCGCCCGAGGTGCGGTATGGTCGCATTCACTCGAATGATCGCGGGTAGGATCCCCGGAGTATAGAGGAGGCGGGCGTCGGCGCCGCGCAGACCATTTTCGATGACGACCGCGCCGCGAGCCCATGCAATATCCTCGATGGATATATCGTCGGGCTCCTTGATCTTAAGGTCGCGGAGGATGACACCCGCCTTTATCTTGGGTATCGAGACTTCACCCATTTGAGTCCTTCTTATCCCGTTGCTTTAGCAGCAAAGCCCGCTGGAACTGAAGGTCGTCAAGTAGAGACTCCAAGTCCTCGTCCCGAGCTTCCTCAAAATTCCGATGATAGGCCCCAGCTTCGACAGGCGCACCCAACGCCCGCATGGTTTCCATCGTCTCGCGAATTTCGCGCTCAATCTCTGTCCTGGTCCGATGTGCTCTCGCCTTCTGTGATTCAAAGGATATAGCCATGTCTGCCCGCGCGCGGGCGGCTTTCTCTCGCCAAGTCGGGGCATGCTCCGAGAGAGTCTGCCTGAACTGTCGGAGCGACTCTTCTGGATCAACGCCCTGGGCTCGCAAGCTCTCCTTGATTTCGTCCAACTGCTGTTCTTCGCCCGCGATAAATTCGGTCAAATTGTCCAGAAATCTAGCCGTCTCGCGAGCGGCATCGTCCGCGTTACCCATGCTTCCTCCTCTCCCTCGCTTCTCGCGCGACTCGGGCCGGGGTGATCTTGGCGGCGATTCTGGTGAGTTCCCGGCTGAGTGAATACACCGTCTCAATAGGCAATCCGGTGAGCCGAGCGATTTCCTTTGAGGTATCGCTTTCGTAGAGCGCTAGGAAAACCGATTCCAGTTCGGACCTTCCCTCCACCACCTCCCGAATGAGGTCGAGCGCAGTCATTTCGAGTCGGACCCGCTCACCCTGCAGGAATTCCTGCTCTGGGTTGGGATGGGTTCCATGGAAGCTGTCGCCCGTACGCACCGAGCCGTCGGGGGACGTCCGCTCAATCGGTTCGATGAGCGACGCTTCATAATCGTCGAAAAGATGGCCAATGTCACTCCGCACCATCCCCTTCAAGGCAATCAGAATGGATGGTTCCTTCGCCTCGTCCCAGATTCGCTCGCCTTCGATGACCTTGATGATTACGTCGTTAGCAATTTCGCCGGGCGAGAACCCTTGAGGCAGGGTCTTATCGATTCTCCAGCCTCGTCGCCGGGCAAGCTTGTGGGCATAGTCCAGAAGTGCGAGCCAGATCCGCTCGCCGTCGGGGCCTCGCAGAATCTCAACCGCGCGCTCCCTGCAAGCCATCATGTCTGTATCTATATGCCGCTCAATTGGGCCGTTTCGCCAAGAAATATTTGGCAAAAAGCGCCTTCCCACCGGCATTACAAGATAGGGCCGGTAGGTCGGCCAGCACTTCCATCAAATTTCGGGAGCAAAACATGGAACCACAATCCCAGGAACATCGAGACCACGAAGTCAAAGTCATTGTATTCGCGCCGCGCTCGCCCCACCCGAAGGAATTTACATGGACGAAGACTCTAAAGGTCGGCGAGGCGGCACGAGAGGCGGCCTCTGCTTTCGGCTATCAAGCGGGGAATCCCGGATTGCAGACCGAGGGACACCATCCGAGAACTCTCGACAACAAGAAGACGCTGGCTGAAGAGCATGTCAAAAACGGCGAGAAACTCGAGCTGATCGATACCGGTGGCGGGGTATAAGATTGATTCCGGTCGAGCACACCCGAATTATTGTCGAACAGGAGTTGGAAGGCGCGCGTAGCTGGGCGACGCGGCACGGTATGGAGATCGGCTGGCTTCCGGAAGATTTGCAGATCCGGGTCACCTTCCTGCAGCCAGAGAGGAAAGTGCCCTATTTCCTGCGCGGGACGCTCCGGGATTATCGCGTCTTGCCGCCGGAATGGACGTTCACGGATGAGAATTGGCAAACGTCAGGGCGTCCACGCGACTTCCCGAAGGGTGTCGCGACGACCTTCGGGCCATCTATTTTCATTATGCACGGCCAGACTACCGTCATCTGCGTTCCGTTCAATCGGTTGGCATATGCTGACCATGCAGGTCCGCATGGTGATTGGGGCGGACCCGCGAACTGGCTGAACGCGGGCGCAGCGCACATACACGCGGACACGATCGGAGACATGCTTCAGGCGATTTACAGAGATTTCTCTTTGACTCAGGAACAGATGGCGAACCCATGAAAGAATTGAAACGAAAATGGAGCGATCCGCCCGTCTACCGGACTCGCCCGTTGCCGGTCGGCGAGTTACAAGGTTCCTTCCTGGTCGCTCAATCCACTATCGCGGCGACGCGGGAAGCGCTGATCAGCTTTGCGCTTGCCGGAATTCGAGACGGCGGACATGAAGGCATGGCATTTTGGGCAGGTCGTGAAGTCGACGGCGCGACTTTGATTCTTCAGACGATTGTGCCCAACGCGGACCATTCCGATCAGAGAGTCATGGCGAGCGCCGAAGCGGTTGGAAAGGCCGCCCGCGCTGCACGCGGGGCCGGGCTGGGCATTCTTTGCCAGGTGCATTCTCATCCGGGAAGCGATGCCCGCCATTCGGACGGAGATGACGATCTTGTGTTGCTCCCTTTCGAGGGGATGCTCTCGATTGTGGTTCCGGATTTTGGCTTGCATTTCAGCAGTCTCGCCGACGCTTGCATCCATCAGTTTCAAAAAGGCAAATGGGTACTATGCTCGCCGAAATCTGTGTCATCCGACATGGTTGTCGTGCCTTCGAGTGTGGACCTTCGTGCCTGATTGCTCTCAGTTCTATGCGCAAAGAGACCTCCGCACCGTAGAGTACGTCGGAGTCCAACCCGTCGACGCGCCGCCAGTGCATGTCGCGATCGACGACAAAGCCGCTGCCACACCTGCGGGACAATTGGCACTGTTGGCCCTCGCGAATCAACTCGCGCGGGTACATCGCAGGATTACGTTTGCTCTTTCCTCACCTTCTATCCCTTTGTCCGTCGGGAACCCCTTCTCGGCCGGAGCCTTGGGTGAAACACTTCTTTCCACGGTGACTCGCATAGATCCTTGCGGAGAATTTCAGATTAGATCACCGCCGTCCGGGAAAATCATCTCCATTGCCCTGGGCGATGAGACCGGCGGTGGATTCGACTGGTATATCGGCGCGGACCGCGCCATTGCCAGGTTGAGTAAGTCTCCCGTCGGATTTTCCCCAGCTCCGAGTACGCTGCTTGGAGCGGCATTGGGTTCGTGTTTAGGTGCAGCTGCGGTTTTTCGCACAGTGCTGGGACTCGAATCGGCCCCGCGAAGCGTCTCGTCTTGGAATTATGCTGAACAGGCCGACGCTGTGGCGGGACCGGAAACATTGGAACCGCTGGATGTAGGCCGGGTCTTGATGGTTGGCGCCGGCGCCGTCGCGGCAGCGCTCGTTTACTGGCTGTCCGCGTTCGGAGTCGGCGGCGATTGGACGATCATCGATCGAGATGTGGTTGAGTTGCATAACACCAATCGCGGGATTATCTTTACGGCAGCGGACGCCGGATGGCCCAATGGAGTTCCACGGCGCAAGGCCGAATTGCTCGCTGCGTTCATACCTGGGTCCCGGTGGGCCGAGGAGTGGTACCACGAATCGATGATCGCCGAGGAGGATTATGACGTTGTTTTGGGGCTTGCGAATGATCACGAAGTGCGACACTGGATCGCCAGTCGAAACAACACAGTCACCCTCCATGCGACAACCGGCGTGAACTGGCTGAGCCAATTGCATCGTCATATCATCGGCTTGGACGATTGCATTTGGTGCCGTGCTGGTGAGGCGTTGACACCCGTCTTTCAATGTTCGGTCGGGGATGTCCAGCTGCCTAGCGGAACCAGGACCGACGCGGCCCTTCCTTTCTTGTCGGCCGCCAGCGGATTAATGCTCGCCACGGCTCTCCTGCGCCTACAGCGAGCAGAACTCGCTGTGCTAGGTCGCAATGACTGGCGCTGGGATTTTGGCTCTAGCTACAAAATGGTAAGTTCCAGTTTTCGCATGTGTCGCGAAGGATGCAGCCGAGTTGTCGCAGCCGAGGTTCGTCAGCAGATTAACCGCAATGGCCGTTGGCGCGCGCTCGATAGCAAATCTCTATGACGTCGCGCGCGACAAAAACTCTGGCGGTCTCAGGCCATTGTTAGTTCTCAAGAGCGGCTATTTTCGTTATATCGAGATGGCTTTGGACAGAATGTCGAATCGGAACGAAGTCATGGCGTTGGATTACTTTACCGGGGGCGTCCCGCCACTTGTAGTGCTCAAGCTAGAAGTACGTAAGATTGACGATCTTGTTCGTTCGTCAGAGAAAAAACTTCAAAACAAGGCTGCCGAGATGGGGCTAATTGGTCTCTGTGCGTACTTTGAGGCTTTCTGCAAAGACCTATTCAGCGCCAACGCCAATATCTGTCCTCGTATTCTGTCGAACTTTACAGCGAGGAGGGCGCACGTATCTGTTGAGATTGATGAGTTGCTCAACTTTGTGGATAAGGCTGAAACGAAACTGGGTCATTTATTGGCGGAGAAATACGATTTTGGATCAGCGAAGGCCATCAACAGCCTTTATTTAGATTTGTTGGGAATCACGCCCTTCTCGAAAACGGAGTCGAAGAAATACTCAGATTTGCTGAATGACAGGAATTTGCTCGTTCATCATGGAGGCGTGTACACAATAAAATATGCCAAGCAGAGATTCGAGAGACAAGATGTTGCGAAAATGGCGCACTGGCACTCATTGGTCGTATCGAAGGAAAGGTACCTGAACTGGTCATCTTTTGTCCGGCGTGTAGCTGCGAAGATGGCCTTCGCTGCTCATCGAGCGCTCGAAAGGTTCGTGTCTGCGGAGGCTGTTGTACTAAATCCGGAGCAAGAGAAAGCCATCTGGTATTTGGCGTGGGACGACGAGGAGTGATACCTTCCGCAGCTTGAGAGTGATATTAAGGGCTGTTATCCAGCTAGCTCCGATGCAAGTTCCGCGAACGTAGCGGTACCTTTGCTCAGCGCCTTCTCAAGCTTGAGCTGTTGCGCGAACAGATAGTGCCATTGACCATATCTCGTTGTGCTCATTTTTTCGCACCATAGGTCCGCCGCTCCGTTTTTCAACGGCACGTTCGTTCGCAGCTCGCCTTTCGTCTCAGCGAGCCACATAGTTTCTTTTCCGTCTTTTTCGCGCACCGCGACAATGAAGTCGGGGTAGAACTGGCGAGGGCGGTTATGTTCATAGTATGTGACCGAGAAGCCGAAGCGTTCATTCTTCGAATACCGCAGGACATCCTTCGCGTTGTCGAGAAAGTCGGCAAACTTCTTTTCGAGATCGGTGTGGCATGGAACTTTGTTCGTGTGCGCCTTCTTGCCCTCTGCGAGAATGCCCGTCCACTGGAAGCGTTTCAAGAAACTAGAGTCCAGCCATTCGGGAGCGGCAAGAATCGGCACGGGCTGCGTGCCGCTGCCGGAGGCGCCACGGATCGCATTTTCCAACAGGTCGCGAGCCTGCAAACGCCAGTTGTAGATGCCAATGTCGCGCTGGTCGCCATTCTTCGGATATGTGACGCGGGTTTGGATGTATTCGCGGGTTACTTCCAAGAGTTCGTCATAGGTCGGCCCGACGCCTAAATCCGCCGCGCTGCCGGGGTTGGTGGCTTCGAATAGCTCTTCGGCCAGCAAAAACGAGGTGCGGAGAAGGGGCCATTCCCTTCGAAACTCGTCGAGGGTCATCACAGCTTGAGGGTTCCCGCCGACAACCGGGCGGACGGTCACTTCGGCGACCGGATTGGCGAGCGTCGTTGGCAGTTTGCTGACCTGGATGACCTGGCTCAGAGGCTTCGTGATGCTGACCGCCCACGACCGGACGTTCGGAACGCGAATTTGGAATTTAGCCTTCTTCGCATCCGTCTCAATCCAAAGCGGCTTGTTCTCCCAAGATCCGGTCCGCGAGCGCTTGCGTTTCTGGACGGGGAAGCCAATAAACGGAATGCCGAAGGCGTCCACCGTTTCTTCGTAGCCTTCGGGACGCTCGTCAAGCGGCTGGTTGAGCACGTCGTAATTCGTGCGGCGCAGGCCGCGACCGATGATTTGCTCGGTCAGGAGCGGCGAGCCGAAAGCGCGAATGCCGAGAATGTGGCTGACGCTTTTCACGTCCCAGCCTTCGGTCAGCATTTGCACGCTGACGACGCAGCGGACTCTCTCGCCGGCCATGCCGGTCTTGCCGACGGTGCTGACAATTTCGCGCAAAGTGGCCTCAATGCCTTTGTTGGCATCGAATACGCCGGTATCAATCTGGACGGTGTGCCATTTTTTTCGGTCTTCAGCATCCGGGTTGCGCAGGAATTCATATTCCTTGGTGAGGTGCTCGAACAGCCAAGCAGCGCGCATGGCATTGTCAGCCACGCAAAGCAATACGGGACAGGGCGTGGTTCTGGCAAACTCAAACGTCTGAGCCCAGTCCTGATAGTCCCTGCTCCAGGAGGCGTAGATGCTGGCAATTGCGCCTTTGCATGCGCGAAGATATTCCTCTTTCGTCTTCGCTCCTTTCACCAAATCCCAAAGGTCAAGATAGATGCGGCCTTGCTCGTCGGGGTCAGGGAGACGGACAACCTTGACCAGACCTGACTCGAAAGCGTCATAGACGGAGAAATCCGAGACGAGCCATTCGTAGAGTGAGCCTTCCGGCTTGTTTGAGCCGGAGCCGTACCACGGCGTTGCGGAAAGATCGGCGACGAGGCTGACGCGCGTCGCCTTGGCGATGCGGTCGAGAATCTTGCTCCATTTGAGAAATTCGGGTTCGTCGCCCTTGCGCGTTTTCTTTTCGCCGTAGGCGTGGTGCGCCTCGTCGTTGATCACAAAGACATCGCGCCAGTTTCTGAGGGTCCGCTGAATTACAGCGTTTGGGTCTTGCTGCGCGCGTCGCCGCATGGCACGCAAGACGGCGGCCGGGATGAAGCGGCCTTCTTCAACAACCTCATCGCCAATCCAGTCGTCACGCTTGGCCTCAAGCGGAATGGATTGCCAGTTCCTGACCATGATGTTCGGTTGGAATTCCTCAAGGTATTCCGGCGGGACCGTGTCAAATTCTTTATAGAGATTGTGCTCGCCGCCCGGTTCCAGGCCGTCGCCGCGCGGATCGCCGCTCACGCGGTCGCGAACGGTCAGGTTCGGGACAAGGACCAGGAAGTTTGAGGAAAGCGTGGAGCCGCTGACCTTGCGTTTGTGCAAGGTGGACCAGGTGACGAGCATTGCCATGATGACCGTTTTGCCCGTGCCAGTGGCTAGCTTCAACGCGTAGCGGAGAAGGTTGCCAGTTTCCGGCAGCTTGCGGCGGTTCTGGACTTCATAGAGGTAAATGACCGCCTCAACGGCCTCCTGCTGGCAGAAGAAGAAGCGTTTGCCCATCACTTTGCGCTCTTCGTCCCGCTCAAACCACCATTCGAGCAGGCGCCTTGTGACCAGGGCTGTTCCCGGATAGCCTTGGCCGCGCCAGTCACGAATTTCGTCGCGCAATTGGTTGACGAAATCGTTCTTCTCGCTGGAGGAGGAGATGTCCTCAAAGAACGTGGCTTCAGTCCCTACAATGTTGCCGATGCCGCCGCGTGTGCCGCCGGCGGATACCACGAAGCGCATGGACGGACGACGGCCATTCACCAGTTGCGAGCGCCCGCCGGAGAGAAGCTGGTAGTGGTTACCAGGCTCCCGGAAGGCTTCGCAGATAACGACGCGGTCAACAAAGTAAGCCATGCAGGGACGCTCCGGTCATAGCTCTCGCACGATGGTTGACTCGTTACCGAAGACATCCACCACTTTCACGGCAACTCGCTTGTAGGCGCGCACGAGAAACGGCTGCGATTCGGTATGAAGTGTGAATTGGTCTGGCTCGACATCGAGGCCAAGGGCTTTGATGTTAGGAGCCTTCTTAAAATCGAAGAACATTTGGCAATCAACGAAGCAGTCGCCGTCGTAATCCTCATCCAGATACCAAGCTGAGACATAGCCAGAGTCGGCGCGCTTGTAATCCGTCGTTCGATTCTTTCGATCGAAGACCGCAACGCCTTTAAGACGAACGACGGCTTTCGGCTCCGCGCCATTCTTTTTGGTCTTGATTTCGATGTCGGGCAACGCGAGTGGCGAGAATAGGGTCTCGGGCTTGGTGATTTTCAAGCCCTCTGCCAACGTGTCCGGGCGAATCATAATCAGTTCGACTTTGACCTTTCCGCGTTTTTCGAGCTGAGCCTTGACTTCATTCACATTCGACTCGAACGCCCATCCGAGCACGTGGGTTTCGAGGATGCCTGAGGCGAGAGCGTCCTTTACTGCGTCATCGATCTGTTTCGCAGTGACGCGGCCGGAAAGCGGCCCAACTGATATCGCGATCTTTTCTTCTTCGGATTCGGCAACCGCGTGAACTAGGCCGCTGGCTCCCTGGACTGCGGCATCCTTACGATAGAGGCGGCAGATGACCCCAATATAGTTTTCCAGCTTTGGAGATTCGATGCCTTCTGCTTGAGGTGTCGCAACGTAGCCTTTCCAGTCTTCGACTGAGTAGCGGCCCAGCGACATCACTTCAAACGCACCGCATACCCTGATTGTCGATTTGTCAGTCTCCGGCTGATCTCTCAGCTCGATTTCGCCAGGCTCGAGATTGTTGGCCAAACTGCCCAACGTTATGCGTTTAACCTTCTTGTAAATGAAGCCGGAGGCCACGGCGCCATTTCGTGTCTTGAAGTGATCGAACGTCGATGAAAGCAGATTTTTCCGTGCGACGTTTAAGGCGACTCTTGATGTGTCGCAGGTCACCCACCGCCTGCCCCATGCTTCCGCGACATAAGCGGTAGTCCCACTTCCGCATGTTGGGTCGAACACGATATCGCCGGGGTCGGTCGTCATCAAGACGCAGCGTTGAATGACCTCTGAATTTGTCTGCACCACGTATCTCTTGTTGTCGGCACCAACGGTGTCTGTCCAGGGCGCCGTCATGCGTGTCCAGACGTTTTCGTCTGCATACATGATGAAAGTGAGCCGGTTTCCTTCTGGTTGAAGACGCTTATGGTCACGAAGACGATCCATGCCTTCAGGTGGTGTACCGTAGCCGTTTTTTGGCGGGGGGTAACGCTTTCCGGCGAGGGTATAGATGAACATTCCAGATTCCATCGGGCCAGACGGCTCCAAAGACTTGAGCCGATAGACCCGAGCACCCTTTGGCAGAAGACTGTGATTGTTTAGCTGTTCAGGAGTCATTCGCTGGCGGTTTCCGTCCGGCATCTCGTACCAACAGTGGTGGAATTCACCCTCGACATCCTGCGACAAAAAGAGCGGATAGAACTTCGTCGAGGGGGTGCCGGTGTCTGTAAATTTCCGCTTGCCATACCAAATCAGAAAGTCAGCCATCTGTTCAATAAACGTGGTGCCGAAAGGCATAGTCTTCTTTCGAAACGGTATCAGGGCGATGAAATTGTCGGCTCCGAATATTTCGTCCATCAAGCATCGGACGCGGTGAACGTTGTCGTCTGATATTTGGATAAAGATCGAACCTGAGTCGTTCAGCAACTCGCGGCACAGATAGAGGCGTTCTTGAAGGTAGGATAAATAGGAGTGGATTCCCAGCGTCCAAGTGTCGCGAAATGCTTTGATCGTTAAAACATCGTCGGCTTGGTCTTTGTCATCGTTCTTGATGCTGTCAACGCGCTGTTGAAAGTTGGAGTCGTATCGTATGCCATACGGAGGGTCCAAAAACATCATTTGTACCTTGCCTCGCAGCTCTTCGAAGTGAAGTAGAGACTCCATCACGTGGAGCGAATCCCCGCAGATGAGCTTATTTTTCCAGCCTTCGTCATGTGTGTAGAATTCCACGCGCTTGGATTTGTCGGATTCTCGGAACGTTTTCTCCAGGTCGGCGAAGATGGAGCCGAATGTCATCTGAGGCGCTTTCTCCATCGCCGCTTTGCGGGCACGGCCGATAATTTGGGCAATGCGCGACTCGGAGACAATTTCGTTGCGCTGTAACGGAAGGAGTGGCACCTCGCGGCGGTTACGCTTCCCCGCCCAAAAGAATATCGGGTCAGCGGCAGGGTCCATGTCCACGACAACGGGGCGCTGCTCGCCTGCGGGTAGCTGGCCGACCTTGATGGCCTTCGACCATCCGTTGTCCATGGGCACAGTCACGACCTGTTCATCGGCAGGAAGCAAAGCGGTGTGACCTGTCTCCGGAGTGCGCGGCTCCATCACCTTGTCGTAGGTGTAGCGAGTCACGCGTTTATCTTTGCCGCCATTCGTCGGTTCTTTGGGGGCCATGTTGGTTCCTTCCTGTTCAAGCCTTTATCGGCGCGACTTGTTGGCCTGCACTGCACATTCCCAGGTAGTCGCAGGCGGCGCATTTCTTCGGATGCGGGTCTGCGTTTAGCGTGCCGGCGCGCAATGCTTTGGCCGCCGTCGCGACATTGGCCTTCACGTCTTTGATAAAGTCCTCGTCCACGGCGCGCGCGTTCCGCTTGCGCTCGTCCAGCTCGTAGATTTCGACAAGGTCGGCGTTCTTGCCGGTCAGCTCCTGATAGCCGAGGGCGTAAATGTGAAGCTGAGCCTCGGTGATTTGTTCGGGCTGGGCGCGGTCATTGGATTTGAGGTCAACGATCGTCGTCTGGCCGGTGTCCTTCCGGCGGACGAGGTCAATGCGCCCGACGACGCTGACACCATCATCGAGGGCGATGTCGATCTTCTTCTCGGAGAATTCTATGTTCTTGAGGTCGGCCTGATTGTCCTTGATGTAATCCGAGATGACGCGCGCGGCTGCCTGTTCAAGCTTCTCGCGAAGTTTTTCGTAGGCGTATGGCGTGTGGAGGTGCCGCTCGGTGAGGCTGTCCGCCTCTCTAGGTGTCGCGTAGTCGGCGTCGAGAGCGCGGGCGTGGACTTCGGCAAGCGCGTTGTGCAACGAACGACCATAGCCAAGGGCTTCATGGATCGGCGCGTTAAAGCCATAGAGAATGCGAAGCTTGAATTGGTAGGGGCATTCGAAGAAATACTTCACATCTGAGAAGGAGAAGACGACATTGGCGACGCCTTTTCGAGGAGTCGGCGGCAGACGCTTGCGCGCGGAGTAGTCGGTTGCCTTGCGCTTCACGTATTTGGACACGTAAACGTTGGTCAAGAATTCCGACGGACTCTGGAACAGTTGGTTGCCGGGGACCGGGGCGTAAGTTAAATGGAGAAATTTCTGGCTGCGCGTTACCGCGACATAGAACAGGCGGCGCTCGTCCTCGATAGTGCCACGGTAGCGGGCCTGTTTGGGGACGGCTGCCGCCGGCAGAATGTGCCAGACGCTTCGGCCGCCTTGGGCCTTGGAGGGAAAGCGGTTCTTGATGAGCGCGGGAACGAAGACCACTGGCCACTGCATCCCCTTGGCTTGATGGACGGTCATGATGCGGATGGCATCCGGGTTGGCATACTGGTTGTTCTGCCAGCCTTCGGGGTAGGCGTTCTTAGCGTGGAACTCGAGGAAATTGCCGAAGGACTCATATTTTTCCTTCGGCTTCGAGTGATAGTGGATGGTTTCGAAATCCGAGATGAGCTGGGAGAATTTTCCGAGGTTGTAGAAAACGACTTCGCCACGGCCGACGATGCGCTCCTCGCGGATTCCGGCCTGCTCCAAAAAGGTAGTGAAGGTGCGCTGGATAGAATAGAAGCCGAAGCGTTCAGTCGGATTCTCCAGGGCGGCGCGTGATTTTGTCACGTTCGCAATGGCGGAATGCAGATCGGCCGGAGCAAGGTCGAGGTTTGCGTTGGTCCAAGCATCGAACACGGTGGTCGCGTCCGAGGCCGCGCGGCCCGCCATGTAGTAGAACAATTCTCTAGCGGCATGCGCCTCGCGTGTATCGAAAAGGTTGTTCATTCCAACAATCACGTAGCGGATGTTTGCGGCGTCGAGTGCGGAAGAGATCGGGGCGCCGTTGCGGGAAACGCTGCGGAGAAGGATGGCCATGTCGGACCAGGCGAGCCCGCGTTCGTGTTTGGGCTCGTCCTCAGTCGGGTCTTTGAACGCGACGCCGTGGAGAGCTTGTGCCGTCTTGACGATGTGATCAGCTTCGGCGGCGGGGTTGTCAAACTGGATGGCGCAGATGTCGCCGGGGTCGAAAGGCTGGGCGGCGGTCGGCTTCATGTTTTTTGGGAGGCGGGCGGTGTTTTGCTCGATGAACTTGCGGGCTGTTTCGATGATGCCCTCGCTCGATCGGAAGTTTTCCTCCAAGCGGATTTGGTTAACCTTGGGGTAGCGTTTCTGGAACGTCAGAATGTTTTCCACATCGCTGCCGCGCCACTGGTAAATGGTCTGATCATCGTCGCCGACGACGCAAAGGCGCGCCCCTAACTCGTGGAGAGACCAGACGACTGCTTCCTGAATGGGATTCAAGTCCTGGTATTCATCAACGATGACGCAGCGGATACGCTTGGCGAGATGCTCGCGAAGACCCTTGTTTGTGGTGAGTTCGACGACGGCACGGCTCAGTATCTCCGAGTAGTCAAAGTAACGTCGCTCGTTCAGAAGCGCTTGATACGTGTCGAGCGCAGCCGGGAGTGGAGAGCCAGAGAGGGCTTTTTCGTTTGGTTCATCTTCCCGCAGGATGTTGAGAGCGGAGAGGTAGTGGTTGGTGTCGCGGTAACGCTTGAGCAGGGCACCATTGAGGTCGGTGCACGTGGTAAGTCCGCTGGCCTTAGAGTGGCGGTCGATGAAAAGAGTCTGCTGAACTTCATTGAGAACGTTGAATTTGAGCGCGTCGTGAACCTCGGTCATTAGAAGGTCGAGGCAAAAGCCGTGAATCGTGCCGACATACATTTCGGCTAAGCCATGTACGTCACCCATTGCCTCACGGCAGCGGGTGACGATGCGGTCTTTCAGCTCTGCAGCGGCTTTGTCAGTAAAGGTAAATGCGATGATGTTGGCCGGTTTAAGCCCAGCTTTTAGGAGGTTCGCGATTCTTTGTGCGACCACCTCCGTTTTTCCAGAACCCGCACACGCAATGAGTTGGAGGTTCGTATCGCCGTGATGGATGGCATCGAGCTGGGACTTGGTAAACTTCATATCCTTTTTAGTCACCTACCGGCTTGGAGGATAAGGAATCCTCTCAGGCTTCCGTGTCTGGGGCAGACTGGGTTCCGCAGATTTAGTCGGCAGTCTCATCCCGGTAGAATCGCAAGGAAAACATCCTCGTTGCCTTGTCTCGCCCCGTCGAATCCAGTAGCGACCATCGAGCCGATCCCGAAATCGATCACTGTTCAATAACGCTTAGGCCAATGGGACGCCGGTCGGATCATACGCGCAGCGAACTGAA
>Ga0209415_10000426_pt1 | contig 77450 bp, 62 predicted proteins | sample PeaSoiSIISIP2007_FD_187696 | JGI IMG/M metagenome (GOLD analysis project Ga0209415, IMG submission 187696) | Peat soil microbial communities from Weissenstadt, Germany - SII-SIP-2007 (SPAdes) (version 2) | ecosystem: Environmental > Terrestrial > Soil > Wetlands > Peat | place: Germany...
CAGATGGACGCGGATTCGCAAACGGCAAGGACTTTGTTTTCAATCGGCGTTTATCCGTGTTCATCAGCGGCCAACCTCGTCCTGGATTTTTTCAGCACCCACCTAGTCGTGGAGCGAGGTGTCGAGAAACGCCCGCAGACGATGGCTGCGGCTGGGGTGGCGCAATTTTCGAAGAGCCTTGGCTTCAATCTGGCGGATCCGCTCGCGAGTGACGGCGAAATGCTGGCCCACTTCCTCGAGCGTGTGCTCGCTGCCGTCTTGAAGCCCGAAACGCATCTTGATGATTTTTTCTTCCCGCGGGCTCAGGGTCTTCAACACCTCCGCGGTCTGCTCGCGGAGATTCAAGTTGATCACGGCCTCCGAGGGCGACACCACGCGCCGGTCGATGATGAAATCGCCCAAGTGCGATTCCTCTTCTTCGCCCACCGGCGTTTCGAGCGAGATGGGCTCCTGCGCGATGCGCAGGACTTTGCGCACTTTGCCGACGGGAAGCTCCATCCGGATCGCCAATTCTTCGGTACTGGGCTCGCGGCCCAAATCCTGTTGCAACTGACGCTGCATCCGGACCAGCTTGTTGATGGTCTCGATCATGTGAACCGGAATACGGATGGTGCGGGCCAGATCGGCAATGGCGCGCGTGATGGCCTGGCGCACCCACCAGGTCGCGTAGGTTGAGAACTTATATCCGCGTTGATAATCGAACTTGTCCACGGCCTTCATCAGGCCGATGTTGCCTTCCTGGATCAGGTCCAGAAATTGCAGGCCGCGATTGGTGTACCGCTTGGCGATCGAAACCACCAGCCTCAGGTTGGCTTCAATGAGCTGCTTCTTGGCGATTTCGGCTTCCTGTTCGCCCCGCTCGACGATCTGCAACGTGCGCCGCAATTCCGTCGACGTGGCGCCGGACTCCTCCTCGATCTGCTGGATCCGCTGGCTGTGCTGCCGGAGTTCCTTTCGCAATGCGCTCGCGCCCCCGGACGCGCCATTCGAAGGAGCCTCCAGCTTCCGCTGGATCCGCGCGATTTCGCGCTCGATGGGACGCAACGCATCGATCGAACGCCGCAAGCTGCCGCCCAGCCAGCGAAGAGTGCCCGAGCTGAAGTGGATCCCGCGAATCAGGCGCGAGATGGCGACCATGGTGCGAGCCAGACTCCAGCGCAGAGAGCGATGCATCTTGGGCTTCATGCCGCGGGACACCGCCTGCAGCTTCTGCCGCAGTTGCTGCGCCTTCTTGTAATGCTTCTCGATCTCGGCGGCGGCCGCGATCAACTCGTCCACTTGCTGGGCCAGACTCTCGTCGGTCACCACCAGATCCGGCATCAGCAGGATGTCGCGAATGGTGGCGGGATCCTTGCGGAGTATTTCCGGGAGCGTGAGGATTTCGCGAATCACCAGGGCCGATCGGGAGGTGGCTTTGCGGACGGACTCCTGGCCGCGCTCGATGCGCTTGGCCAGTTCGATCTCGCCCTCGCGGGTGAGCAGGGGCACCGCGCCCATCTCGCGGAGGTACATACGAACGGGGTCGTTGGTCTTGTCGCTGAAATCCTGGGGGAGTTCCAGTTCGCCGAACTCGTCCACATCCTCGATCTTCTTTTCGAATTCGAGTTTCGGTTCTTCCAGGATTTCGACGCCCGCGCTATCGAGCTCCGTCAGCAAATCGTCGAGTTCGCGGCCGCCCGGATATTCCTCGGTCAGCAGCTCGTTGACCTCGTCATAGAGAACGTAGCCCTTCTCTTTGCCCGCGCTCATGAGCTGCTTCATCCGGCCGAATTTTTCGTCAGTCGCCACGCTACCCCAGTAGCCCCCACGTCGCCCCGCAGCTCGGTATCCGACCGCCGATGGGAGCGTCCGATTTCATTCAGTGTACAACACCAGCAAGTGGAATCAGCCGCCTCCGGCCTCCTTCGTCAATCGCTCCACGCGACTCAATTCCGCCATCCAATGGAGGGCTTCTTCCAGACGGCCTTCTTGCTCGGCGGATTTTACGCGAGCGCGCAGCTCGTCCACCTGATGCCTCTTCGTGTCGTCTTCCATGCGCTTCAGGCAGGCCCGGGCCTGTTCCAAGAGGAGCAGGCCGTCACTAGTCTCATCGGCCGCCACAATCTGGTGCATTAGAGTGCGCCCACTCTCGGAGAGGCGCGCGTCGAGCGCTGAAAACGTGACGGGAACGCCGCCCGCCTCCATCTGACGCAACGCCGAGACAATCTCGCGGCCGGCAAAGCCTTCCGTCATCGCTTCGGACAATTGCGGCAGGACTTCCTTGCGAACGCCATCGCTCGAGACCAGGGCGTTCAACAGAATTCGCTCGACCGCGTGAACCACCGCGCGGGACGGGGGCGGCGTCGCTGGAGTTCGCCGGTCCGCCGCGGCTTTCTTAAATTGATCGAGCACCAGGCCCGGCTCGACGCCCAGATAACCGGCGACGTCGCTCGCGACGGCCACTCGTTCGAGCTTGCCGGAGATCTTCTGCACCACCGGCAGCAGGAACTTGAATGCATCCATGCGTCCTTCGGCGCTCCGCATGTCGAACTTCAACCGGGCGCGATCGGCCAGCCAATGGAAATAGCCGCTGGCGGCGTCGAGCTTGGCGCGATACGCCTCGGCGCCCTGCCGCTTCACGTACTCGTCCGGGTCGAGCCCCTGATCGAGCGCCAGAACGCGAACGTGCAGGCCTTCGTCGAGCAGCATCTGCAGCGCCCGTTCCGCGGCGTTCGATCCGGCCGCATCCGGATCGAAGTTCACTACGACGGTGTCGGCGTGCCGGTGGATCGAGCGCACCTGCGCGTTGGTCAGCGCCGTGCCGCAGCTCGCCACTACTTCTTTCACGCCGGCCGCGTACACGCCGATGACATCCATATATCCTTCCACGAGAACCGCCCGGTTCGCCCGGCGCATGCCCTCGCGGGCGCGGTGCAGGTTGTACAAGACGGATGTCTTTTTGTAGATGAGCGTTTCAGGCGAGTTCAAATATTTCGGCTGATCCTCGTCGCGCAGGGACCGGCCGCCAAAGGCGATCACCTTGCCCGATTCATTGTGGATGGGGAACATCAGACGGCCCCGAAAGGCATCGAAGAACCCGGCGCCTTCATTGCGTTTCCGCACCAAGCCTGAAGTCTCGAACTCGTCGGGCGTAAAGCGCTCCCCAGTGAGGTGGCGGACCAGGGTTTGGCCGGAGGGCTCGGAATAACCCAGTTCGAACGTATCGGATAACTCTTGACTGACACCGCGCTTCACGAGGTACGCGCGGGCCTCGGCTCCTTGGGGACCGCGCAGGCCGGCCTGGAACAGGCGGGCGGCGCTCGCGTGCATCTCGAGCAGCCGGGCCCGGAGTTTCGACTCGGCGTCGGAATATTCGGTTCGCTTGGGCATGGGGATGCCGTTGCGCTCCGCCAATAGTTTGAGCGTTTCGGGAAAGGTGAGCCCGTCGATCTCCATCACGAACTTCAACACGTCGCCGGCGGCGCCGCAGCCGAAGCATTTGTAGAACTGACGGGACTGATGGACATTGAAAGACGGCGTCTTTTCTTGATGAAAAGGGCACAGGCCGAGATAACGGCCGGTGGAACCCATACGGCGAAGCCGGACGTACTCGCCGATTACCTTGACGATATCGACGGAGGACTTAAGCTGTTCGACGAAATCCATGCCCCAGCCTTCATGCTATCGCTTCGCGCTGGATGTTATCGCTAACCCGCCTTGAAGTTATCGTTTTAGTGCCAGCGTCATCCCGTCCCCGATGGGAACCAGGCTGAGGTTGACGCGTGAATCCGCGAATATCTTCTCATTGAGGGCGCGCAACGCCAGCGTATCCGCGTCCTTTTCGCCCGGATCGGCAACGCGACCGGACCACAGCGTGTTGTCGATCACGATCAGTCCGCCCGGACGCAGCAGTTCCAGGGCGCATTCGTAATAGCCATCGTAGCTGGGCTTGTCCGCGTCGATGAAGACCAGATCGAAACGGCCGTGCTGCTTCTGTTGAATCAGCTCCCGGAGCGTCTCCATCGCCGGGCGAAGGCGCAGATCGATCTTGTGATCGACGCCGGCTTCCTTCCAATAGCGGCGAGCAACCGCGGCGTATTCTTCGCTGATATCGCAAGCCAAAATGCGTCCGTCCGCCGGCAGGGCCATCGCCACCGCCAGGGCGCTGTAGCCGGTAAACACACCGATCTCGATGGTCCGGCGGGCGCCCGTCAACTGGACCAGGAGCGCCAGGAACTGAGCCTGCTCCGGTTCGAGTTGCATCGAGGCCCGCGGAAGCGGAGCGGTTTCCCCGCGCAGCCGCCGCATGAGTTCGGGTTCGCGCACCGAGACGGAAGCGATGTAGGCGCGGATATTTTCGGGAAGAAAAGGCTTGCCTGCCATGTTGTCTTTAGAAAAGTATGGCAGAAGTTGTTCGAGCAGACTACGGAGGCAACAGACCCGATCCGCAAACGACGTTTGGACAGGCTTGACCTTCGAGATCTTCCCGTCCTCACTGGGCCCCATTCTGGACACGTCTCGAACCGTGACGGCACAAAACGCAACGCGGCGCACCCCGAAATGACAGCGCCCCCAGTCAGGCGGCTTTTTCGCGGAGAAATGCGGCGATCTTCTGGTCCGTCTCGCCGATGTGATGGCTCAGCCAGTCCTTCAGGAACTGCAGCAGGGTGATGGTCAGGCTGGCCGCGCCGGATTCGAAGTTCTTCTGAAAGTCCACCACCTGCTTCGTTAACTTATCATGTTCTGCCTTGTGCCGCGGATAATCCGGGTAACCAGCCTTCTGCATTAGTCCCTCTTCGGTCCCAAAATGTTGTTTGGTGTAGACGATCAGCTCGTGTAGCGTTCTACTCTGCACATCTTTCCCCTTGCCGGCGAGCATCGCCGCGTGCAACTCGTCGGCGAGCTGGAACAGTCTCTTGTGTTGAATATCGATCGGCAGGTAGCCGACGCTGTATTGGTCTTTCCATTCAAATAGGCTCATGCATGTCTCTTCGGGAAGAAAGACCCTGACTTTAGACCATTCTTTGATTTAACGTAGACCGGTTTCAGATGGCAAGTAAAGTGTTCTCAAAGGTTTAACGCATCGAAGGCCCTTGCGTTATCCCTGAAACTGGTTTTAGGGCAACGCAGGAACTTCTAAAGCAATCTCGCAGAGTCTTCGGCATGCCGCGTGCGACAATCGGGTCCTTCTTACCCATCGCGCCGCTTGCAAATGCCGGAAGTGTCGAACGCACCACGCTTTCTCCGGCGCGACTCGAACCCTAAGACTTCCAGGACGGCGTTACAACATATTCCTTTTTGATGTCGGCCACCGGGCCCACGTAAACGAGGAGACGAGTTGAAAGCTCCCGGTTCTGTGGGCAACGGTCGCATAATTGTTTTCCCACGGAGTCATAATTACAACGCCAGTCATCCCGGGCGGCAGCGAGGGATCTGCTTTTAAAGTATTAGTAACATGCGTGCAAAAAGCGATTCCTCTCCCGCTCTGCGGGATCGGAGTGACCGGGGCAGGTGTGGTGCTCCCAACCCCTAGAACTTGTCGCACGAACCATTGGGACAGGCGACTAGCGTTGCGTACGCCCGAGCCGAACTTCCGTGGTCGCCAAACCGCGACGCTATTGACTCCATCGGCGAAGAGCCTTGGATTTCGCGGCAAACGCGGAAACGATGGCAATGGTGGCCACGCCGCCGGCGACCACGCTTGCCACCGGCCCGAACCATGCCGCGGTCCAGCCGGACTCGACGGCGCCTAACTGGTTCGAGCAGCTGATGAAGATATTGTTCACCGCCAAAACCCGGCCGCGCACGTAGTCGGGGGTCTTGGTTTGCACCAGGGAATTGCGCAGCACCACGCTTACGTTATCGAGCGCGCCAATCAGATACAGCATCGCGAGCGACAGCCACAGCGATTTCGAAAACCCGAAGACGATCGTCGCGGCGCCAAATCCCGCCACGGCCCACAGCAAAAGACGTCCGGCCCGCTTGCCTTTGGGGGCATGCGCCAGCATCAGCGCCATCGAGACCGCCCCCAGAGAAGGCGCAGTCCTCAACCAGCCGAATCCCCGGGCGCCTACGTGCAGGATATCGACTGCAAAGATGGGCAGCAGCGCCGTTGCCCCTCCGAACAAGACCCCGAAAAGATCCAGCGAAATCGCCGGCAGGATCAGCTCGTGATTTCGGACGAATCGTACTCCTTCGAGCAGCCCCTTCACGCTGGGCGCGGCGGGCTCGCGCTCCGGGTCGATACGAACCCGCAACAAGCTGAAACAAATCAATGTGAGAGCGGCACAGAGAAATTGAAGCAGGTAGACGGGTCTGCTTCCAAACCCGGCGAGCAGGAGGCCGGCGAGCGCCGGACCACTGACGTTCGCGATCTCCTGCGCGCTGCTGTTCCAGGTAATCGCATTGCGCAGCGCCTCGGGCGGAACAGCGTGAGGAAGAATGGCGAGGCGCGAAGGACCTTGCAGCGCGCGAGCCATCGCGGTCAGAAAAAGGCACACGAAAATCAGCGGCACGGACCGCAAAATGGCCGCCAGCACAACGGAGGCAATCATTAGAAGGATCTGCGTCAGGACCAGAATCCGCCGCCGGTCGTAATGGTCCGCGATGTGGCCTGCCAGCAGAGCGAAAAGCAGAAACGGCGCAACCTGCACGAATCCCACGTTGCCCAGGACCGCGGCGGATTTGGTTGCCTGGTAGAGGTCCCAGCTTACGGCCAGGGACAACATCTGCACGCCGAGGGTCGAGAGCAGGTTGCCGAATAGGAGCAGTCTATAGTCGTGGGAACGAAACGCCGCGTAGGGATCCAATTACTACAGCTTCGCGCATCTCGTGGAGTCTTCGCTTAGCGCACTGCCGAAAACGTCCCAGACAAAGGTTGGCCGCTGATTAACGCGGATAAACGCCGATTGAAAACTAAGCCTCGTCTGCTTGTGAATCAGCGTTTATCTGCGTCTATCGGCGGCCAAAAAGTTTTCAGCATCTTGCTAGACCTGGCGCGCTCATCGCTCAAACAGGATCACGTCCACATCTCCGAAGTTACCCACGCTACTCTGCCGCCAGTCCGCAAATTCCGGGCGCTGCAGAAACCAATCTCTCCAGAAGCGGGCCCCGCCCCTGGGACCGTAAATCAAAAAGCGCGGCGCCGTGGCTAGCGTCTTCTCCGACAGTTCCGCGGCATAGGGCTTTCCATCGGCAACCCGGTCGAAGGGAAACAGATACAACCTACCTTGGACCGGATAGAACGCCAGGTGGCAGTATAGGAAGCCCGGAAGCGGATAGTCCGGACGCCACACCGGCGATTGAGCTTCGATAAAAGGACTCGGGCAGATGACCGGCGTGTCGTTTCCCAGCGATAGTTGATTGAGGGCGGTGGCGGCGCCGCGCCAGTCGGAGTCCTGATGCGGCGGCCAGACTACGCTCCAGCGGCCCAATAGCAACAACACGCCAATCCCCAAAGCCGCTGCCGATGGTTTCCAATATCCGGAAGGAATGAAGAGAGCGGCAACCAACGTTCCGGTCAAAGCCGCCCCAGGAAGGGACTCGGATAGATAGCGCGAGACGAAGACGCTGTTGCCCGTGAGCCAGGACATCGCGACGAGTCCCAGCGGCGCGCACAGCCACCATCCCAACACGAGCGCGACCGATGCGCGCGAAGGTTTCCAGGCATCGCGAGGCAGGCGGATCAGGCGCCCGAGCAGCCATGCGCCCACGCCGCACGTGAGAAGGAGCCCGAGCTTGAGCGAGTCCATCAGATCGCGGGGCGAAGGCATCGCGACAATCACGTGTGCCTTGGCGCCGCGATAGAGAGGTAGAGCGTCCAGCAGAACCGGGATCTGGGTGACGGCCATGAGTATGAAAATGATCCCGGCTTGCCACCACGACACGTCCGTGTCACGATCCAGCAGACGGACCACCGCGTACAGGGCGAAGACGAAATACACCGGCCAATACACGAGTTGAATCCGCCACAGCAGGGCCGCGAGAACAAGGAAAAGGACGGCGTCGAACCAGCGGCCGGAATCGAGCCAGCGCGCGAGAAAGAACAGGCTTCCAGCGACGACGCAAATTCCCAGAGCATACGGCCGCGCGTTCGCCGCTTCGTAACTGATGCCTCGCATTCCAAGGCAGGCAAAGATCGCGAACCATCCCGCCTGCGGATGAATCAGCCTGCGAGCCAGGGACGCGATGAAGAACAAGGCGATGCCCATGAGGATCAGCGACGGCAGCCGGTAGACGATTTCCGACGAACCGAACAGCGCCACCGCGCTCCTCGGCAGGGCGAAGTAAATCGATTTTGTGACCTGCGGCGCGACGGCGAGAGATGGCTCGGCGGGGCCGTGTTGCACGATGAACGCCGTCACCATCTCATCCACCCACAGGCTGGAGGGAAGCGGCATCAACCACAGCCGCGCGATCGACAACAGCAGCAATGCGGGGAGCGCGAACCTCAGCGGCTTCGCCGTATTCGTCACCAGCCAGTCCGTCGACGGCGGGTCTTTTGACAGGGAGTACAACGAGCCGCTGCTCCTTTGAGTTGTGACTATAGCACTTGCGGAACCGTGGAAACATGTTTTCGCGGCAATCGAACCACACGCACGTGCGATAATCGCGACTATGAGCCTGGCAATCCGCAAACCCCGCGACGCATGGGCGGCACTGCTCGTTTCCGACTACTATCACCGAGTATTGACCATCAACATCCACAACCCATCGAACGCGTTAGGACGTCCGCTGGCATTGCTCCCGCCGCCAGAGTGAGGGTTTCTCGACCACAGCAGCCCGATCTTCCACCGGTTACGCTTTCGAAGCTTTCCGAGCCGAGTCTCTATTTTCGCCCATGATCGCAGTCCGCAATCTCGTCAAGACCTTCGGAGAACTGACCGCCGTGAATGGCATCTCCTTTGAGGTGCAACGCGGCGAAATCTTCGCCTTTCTCGGCCCCAACGGCGCTGGCAAAACCACGACCATTAAGATGCTCACCACGTTATTGCGGCCAACCAGCGGCAGCGTGGAACTCGACGGTCTCGATCCGGTGACCGACCAGCACGAAGCGCGCAAACGCTTTGGAATCGTGTTCCAGGACCCCAGTCTCGACGACGAGCTGACGGCATGGGAAAACATGGACTTCCACGGGGTGCTGTACAAGGTCCCGCGGAAGCTGCGCCACGAGCGCACCGAGACTTTGCTCAAGCTCTTCGAACTGTGGGACCGCCGGGACGATCCGGCCAAGCAGTTTTCCGGCGGCATGCGCCGGCGTCTCGAAATCGCGCGCAGCCTGCTCCACACGCCCAAGATCATTTTCCTGGACGAGCCAACGCTCGGCCTTGACCCCCAGACGCGCAACCAGCTTTGGACCCTGGTCAAACAGCTCAACGAGGAGGAGCAGGTGACCGTCTTTCTGACCACGCACTATATGGAAGAAGCCGAACGCGTGGCGCGACGCATCGCGATTATCGACCACGGCGCGATCGTAGCTCAAGGCTCACCCGGCGAATTGATGAAACAAACCGGAGCGGAGACCCTGGAGCAGGCGTTTCTGGCCCTCACCGGATCGTCGATCCGCGACGAGGATGCGAGCAGCATGGATCAGATGCGCAAGATGGCGCGGGCGTTCCGCGGCGGGGGGCGGCGATCGTGAGCGCCATCTACATCCTGTGGGTGAGGCAGTTGAAGCGATACCTACGCGCGCGTTCGCGTATCGTCGCATCTCTGGGCCAGCCGCTGCTGTTTCTGCTCGGCCTCGGGTTCGGTTTCGGTCCAATCTTTCAACGCGCGGGTCAGGGCAACTACATCCAGTTTCTGGCGCCGGGCGTAATCGCGATGACGATTCTGTTCACCTCCGTTTTCGCCGGTATCGAGTTGATCTGGGACCGGCAGTTCGGCTTTCTGAAAGAGACGCTGGTCGCGCCGGTACCGCGAATTCTGATCATGATCGGCCGCACGCTCGGCGGCGCTACCGTGGCCATGATTCAAGGCCTCATCGTGGTCGCCATCTGCATGGCCGCCGGATTCCGCGTGCACACGGTGGGCGGGCTCCCGCTGGCTTTCGTATTCATGGCGCTCACGGCCCTTCTGTTTACTGCCCTGGGGACCGCGCTTGCCTCGCTGCTCGAGGATTTCCAGGGATTTCAGTTGATCATGAATTTCCTGGTGATGCCGATCTTTTTCCTCTCCGGCGCGCTCTTTCCGCTCACCAACGTGCCCACCGCGCTGAACGCCATCGCGAGGCTCGATCCTCTTTCCTACGGCGTCGACGGTCTGCGGACGGCGCTTTCGGGCGTCGCGCACTTCGGCGCGGCCACGGACTTGGCGGTCTTGTGCGCGGCGACGGCCGCAGCTCTGGCCGTGGGGAGCTATCTGTTTTCGAGAATCCAGCTCTGAACTGGGACTTGTGTTCGCAAGGCAACGTAAGGAAGTGGAGGCCGCGGCAAAACATGCAGTGACATGTTCTTGGGCGGGCCTGCGACAAGACGTTGCTTTTCTATTGGTCAAGCAAAACCATCCGCCGGATTGGCACGCTTCGGTGAAGTAAATGGCCCCGACCCTTCCGAATGCACTGCGATCTTAGCTTCGAGTGCCTTCGCCTGACTGATTGCACAGGCAGCAATGGCGGGCCGTGATAAAATTTGAGTAGTGGAAAAATCGACCCCGCATGGCGTCTACGAGGTTCTGGCGCAGTGGGACACCGAGGCTGGCGTCTGGGTGGCCGAGAGCGAGGATGTCCCCGGTCTTGTTGCTGAGGCCGATTCACCTAATGTTCTGGTTCAGAAACTAAGGACCCTTATCCCCGAGTTGTTGCAGTTGAACGGCGTGCCCAATGACCGGAGCGTGAGTTTCCACGTACTGTACCAACACGAAGATAGTGACGTCCTGATCTTCTGATGGCCAGTTACACCCCGGAAGTGAAGGAGATTCTCCGCGCGCATGGATGTTATTTTGAGCGACCCGGCAGAGGGGACCATGAAATCTGGTACAGCCCGATAACGCAACGGCGTTTTCCTATAGACGGGAAGATCCTTTCCAGGCACACCGCCAACGCGGTGCTGAGGCAAGCCGGTATCGCGAAGCAATTTTGACCCGCGCCTGCCTGGAATTATCCTGCTGGTCTATTGGGAGATTAGCCTTGACCAGAGTCGCGAAGCATCTGCGCCAACCCCTGCAGCAACTTCCAGCCAATCACGCCGTTCGCGATAACGAACGGCCGGAAATCCCAATAGTTGATCCCATAACAGACCAGTTCGGTGGTGGCCGTGATCGTCTCCATGCGGGGGCCCCCGTCGATCAGTGCGATTTCACCGAAATAATCGAACGCCTTCAAGGTCGCTTTCTTCCTGCCGCGGACGCTGACCGTGGCCACGCCGGATTCGATCACGAAAAAGGCGGCACCACCCGAGCCCTCGCTGATGATCACATCCCCTTCGTTGAAGTGGCGCTTTTTGAAGAGGCTGGCAACCATACGGTACTGCGGTATGGTCAGCCCGATGAACAGTGGCACTCGCTGCAAGGCCCTGATGGGCACACCCCGTGTTGGCATTGATCCTCCCTCCTAAGTAACAGCCCGCAAAACGGAGCGCGGCGGCAGCGTTCATTGGCTTGTAATGAGGGTGCCGCCGCACCCTTTGCGGGCTGGCGAAAGCGTGGCCGACGAGCGCCAGCGTCCTCACCTCACGTCACTGCCCGGACTTCGTAATCGACCTGCACTGAAGCAGATACAGCTTCCCTTGTGCGATCGCCCATTCGATGTCTCGTCCTGGTCCGTAAACATGTTCGCACCGCTCGGCGAGCCGGTTCAGCTCGCCGAGGTGCCCATCGTCAAGGCATAGGCTTTCGACAAGTTCCGGCGAAACTTTTTCCTCCACCGTGCCACCGGCCGGAACACCGCGTACCGCGATCCTCTTGAGCCCCGGCTTCCGCTGGAGCACCTGTCCCGAACGGTCGACGCGGTAGTGGTCGGGAATCACGAGTCCCGCGACCACCGCCTCGCCGAGCCCCCAGCTCGCTTCGATCACGCGCTCCTCGGCGCCGGTGACGGGGTTTCTAGTAAACAGGACCCCCGCCATTTCGGGATTCAGCAGCGCCTGCACGACGACGCCGACCCGGGGGCGGGTGAAAAGGCCGACGCGCTGGCGGTAGGTGATGGCGGAGTCCGAGTTCGCCGACCACCAGATCTTGCTCAACGCCGCGGCCATGTCCTCCGCCGATACTATGTTCAGCAACGTCAGGTGCTGCCCGGCGAAGCTCGCCGTCACGCCGTCCTCGTCTACCGCCGATGAGCGGAATGCAAGGGGAACGCCAAGCGGCGCGATCCATTTGGCAACGGTTTTTGTCGCGGCTCGCTCCCGCGCCGCCACCGCTTCGACGATCGAACCGGAGAGAGCAATCCCAGGCGGAACCGGAAGGCCATCCCGGATCGCCTGCCCGAGTCCAACCGCTTTCGAGCCGAAGATCAGTTCGTCGAGCGCCTTGTCAAGCGGGACAACGCGTCTCACCCCAACACCCTGACCTCGCCGGCATCGCCGTCGACACGCACCCGTACACCGTCTTTGATGCGCTCGGTTGCTTCGCGTGTACCGACCACTCCCGGAATTCCGTACTCGCGCGCGACGATCGCCGAGTGGGAAAGCAGGCCGCCGCTATCGGTCACGATCGCTCCGAGCAACGGAAGCAGGATGTTGAACGCTTCCGTAGTCGATTCGGTGACCAGCACGTCGCCACGGACGATCCGGTCGAACTCGGAAGGATGAGAAATCCGGCGCGCCGGCCCTTCGTAGACGCCACGGCTCGCCGCCAGTCCACGCAACATGTGCTCCTCGTGCGGCGCTTCGGAGCTGCCGAACAGAGCCGTCAAGGAGATCATGGCGGCGCGCATCATGCGTCCGGCCGCGGGCGGCAACCCGGACAGATCCGGCGGCGCGGGCGGAGGCGGGCCCAGCGTCAACGGTGCTTCTTTCGAACTGTGCGCAGCCCGGAACTCGGACCGTTTCGCGAGTTCGTCCGCCGACGGCCCATCCGCGCCGGCGAGCAGCGGGCCCATCTCATCGAAGCCGGCATCCACGAAATGCACGGCATCGTGGATGCGCCCCTTGGCGGCAAGGCGGCGGCCGGCCGAGAGCGCGGCCCGCCGCATCAATCCGGAGGCCCAGATGTCGCTGAAGACCCCGCGCTCGTCGCGGATCGGGTAAGTAAGGCGCGCCTCCGCGAGCAGTTCGTCAAACTCGGCCCGATGCTGTGCGGGGACCTTTGCCCGCACACCGGCGATCCGGTCCTGGACGTCCGACAGGCCGCTGTCCTTCCCCGCAACGGCGATACGAATGGCGCGGAGCAGCGAATCCGGCAACTCCAGGGCGCAAGGATTCGAGATATCGAAGCCGTCGAGGAGCCGGTACCCGACCAGATCCAAGTACGCGGAAACCGCCGCGCCGGCGGCGCCCTCTATCGAGCGCAACGCTTTCAGGACTTGACCGGGATCGCCATCGGCGGCGAGCTCCCGTTGCGCGCGGGGATCCTGCCGGATCGCGGCGATCAACTGTTCGAGCTGTTCGGACGCGCCGGCCGACGTGGGCGACGTGCCACGCATCAAACCGAGCAGGTCGGTGGCCGGGACGCCGGTCCAATCTCCCACATGGGCGAGAAAATCTCCCGTCGGGATGATCGCCGCCGCGGTGAAGCGCATGTGTTGGGACAGCATCGCCCGGTGGTGGTCGCGGCAACGCGTCAGATACGCAATGAGCGCGTCGTCAGACAGGCTGTCCGGGTCCACCGACTGCACCTCCCGGTGGGCCCTCATCGAGGCCGGCTTGACCGTCCCGTTCCATTCGCTCACCTGCTCGCGCCACAACTTCCCGCGAAAGACCTCCTCGGCGCGCTCAAAACGCTGCGGGATCTCTTCCTGCGGAGCCGGGTTTACCGCCTTGTACGCGAAGCCGTTTACGTAGGCCATGTCGAGCGAGCCGATCAACAAGCCGTAGAACCGCGAGAATTCACTCGATCCGCGCCGGAAGGCTTCCGGATGAATCTCGGTCCAGTACCGCGTCGCGGGGCGAGGAAAATGAACGGGGTCGAGTTCCCAGAAGCCGGGTCCCGGGGCTTCGAAGCGAAGCGTGGTTGCTGTACCTGTACGCGTCATAGACCTCCTTTTACTGCCGTTTCTTGTGTGTTCGACCGCAGTGGTTTGTGGACAACATTTTCGTCTTGCGATTTTATCATGCGCGGGCCGGAATCGATATGGCGCGGTCTACGACTGCTAACCGAGACTGTGTGTGAAGGAGAGGTGACTTCAATAATGTTATCACCGGGGCAGCTTACTAGCGCTTGGATCGTGGATCCGGGCGCAATAGATTTAGTCGACGGCCTTCCGATAAAATGTTGTATCCGTCTCACCACGACCGCGAAGGAGAACCGGCATTCCTAAGAAGCGCCACAGGAGGCCGCGGCCTCTTCGCTCGGATCAACAATCGCCGCCACGGCCTTCCCTTGTGGCGCGAGTTACTAACAAGACACACTCGTTACGATTCCCCGGTGAATCGTCCCGTTATCGAACCGCACGCAATCTTCTCCTGGTGGCGGAGACTGACTTACGCAGGCGTGTGGAGCGCGTGGCGCGTCTGCGGCGTAAACTGCCGCTGGGCGGCCTGGTGCCGGAAGACTACGTGTTCGATTTCAGTGACGCCGGCGCGGTGCGCCAGCTGAGGCTTTCCGAGCTTTTTCGGAATGGCCTCGATACTCTGCTGGTCTACAGCTACATGTTCGGGCCCAAGGTCCCGCAGCCGTGTCCGATGTGTACCTCGTTTCTCGACAGTCTGGAGGGCACGGCGGCTCATCTAAGTCAGCGGGCGAACCTCGCTGTGGTGGCGAAATCGCCGATAGGCCGCGTCCAGCAGTTCGCCCAGGCGCGTGGCTGGCGCCGGCTGCGGCTGCTCTCGTCGCCCAACAACAATTACAACCGTGATTATCATGGCGAGACGCCGGAGGGCGGCCAGTTACCGCTTCTGAACGTGTTCGTGCGGCGCAAGGGCAAAATCTATCACACCTACGCCACCGAATTGCAATTCATGCCCCCGGATAAAGGGCAGAACCAGCGGCATATCGACATGATGTGGCCGCTGTGGAACCTGCTCGATCTGACACCGGAAGGGCGCGGCGCCGGCTGGTTTCCGTCGCTCACGTATCCTTCTTGAAGGTCAGCGGGTTTGAAGGTCAGCGGGCTTGAACGTCATGCGTACCGTGCGTTCCCGCGGGATACGCGCCACTTGATCGCGACGTAGTGCTGGCTGACGATCTCAGGTACAATCCAGGGAAGTGAGGAGATTCGAATGCAAACCCAGATAGCCTCAGGCAGCCTTTACCGGACACTCTTTCTCGCGGCCGCGACCTTCGCGCCGCTTGCACTAGCACAGCACACGCTGGATGGACCAGTGGCGGAGACCAAGACCGCCGAGCAAGTCTACAAGAACATCGTCCAGCTCAAGGGCGCGCCCGCCGATCAGTTGATGCCGGCCATGCAGGTCATTGCCTCCTCGCTCGGCGTCGAATGTTCGTTCTGCCACGTGACCGGCAAGATGGAACTCGACGACAAGCCGGCGAAAAAGACCGCGCGGGCGATGATGACGATGGTTGCGTCGATCAATACCGGAAGCTTTGGAGGCCGGCAACAAGTGTCGTGCTACTCCTGCCACCATGGCGCTGCCAATCCTGCCAGCGTCCCGCCGGTGCTGGAAACCGACCTGCCCGCGCGCCCCGAGACAAGAGCGGCCTCGCCAACCGGCGCACCCTCGACCACTGCTCCCACCGCCGATGATGTGATCCAAAAGTATGTTGCGGCAATGGGCGGCGCCGACGCGATTCGCAAGGTCAGCAGCCGGGTTGAGACGGGCGCCATTCTCGTGGGCGGAAATCAGACGCCGGTCGAGGTGTTCACCAAGGCGCCTAACAAGCGCGTGACCATCAGCCACACTTCGAACGGCAATAGCTATACCGCTTTCGATGGCGCCGCCGGCTGGATGGGCAACACCGGGGGTCCGGTGCGGGAAATGTCGCCGGCCGAATCCGGAGCATCCGGGTTGGACGCCGAGTTCGCGATTGGCCTGAGGTTGAAGGAGATGTTTCCACAGATTCGGCGCGCTCGTCCCGAACAGGTCGGCGGCGTGATGTGCGAGTCGCTGATCGCGATCGGACCTGGACGCTTGCCGGTGCGGCTGTACTTCGACCAGAACTCGGGACTGCTGGTTCGCCTGGTGCGCTACGCGGAAACGCCGGTGGGCCGCAACCCGACCCAGGTCGATTATGCCGACTACCGCGACGCGGACGGCGTCAAGATTCCATTCCGCTGGACGGTCTCCAGAGTGAACGGGCGCTTCACCATCCAGATCGCGGAGGTGAAAAGCAACGTGCCGCTCGATGACGCAAAGTTCTCGAAGCCCGTGGGCGACGTGAAGTAGGAAGCAATCGCACGGCTTCGCTCTGGGAAGGGCATGGAGAGATACGCGGCAAGTTGGCGGACCTCGGCAGCGCCCTGGGATGAATGGATGGAAACCTACGAGGGGCTGCGCAGCGCTGGTGCGCACTCCATCAACGCCCAGCCAGATCGAGCGGCTGACCGCGGCATTCCTGAAGGGCGCTCGCGATTTGCGCATCGATTCCAAGACTCCGTCATCGAGCGTCGGGCCGTTGGTGGCGCTTCGCGCCAGGGATGCCGCCTCGAGGCTCGCTAAACTAACCGCGCGCGGGATCGCGTCTCGTCGCGCCGCCACGACCAGGCAAATTTGGTCTGCGCTAGAATTAGACCGTGCAGCCTGAAACAGCTCTTCAACTCGCCACCAGCCAGCTCAATCGAGTGCGCAATGAAATCGGGAAAGTCATCGTCGGCCAGCAGGATGTGGTCGATGGCGTGCTCGTTTGCCTGCTGGCGGGAGGGCACGTACTGCTCGAAGGCGTTCCCGGCCTTGGCAAGACCACCTTGCTCCGAACGTTGGCGCGCGTTCTGCACCTGAAATACTCCCGCATTCAGTTCACCCCCGACCTGATGCCGGCCGATATCGTCGGCAGCATGATGATCGATTCCGAGGGCGGGGCGAAGACGCTGCGATTCCAGCCGGGCCCGATTTTCGCTCACCTGGTGCTCGCCGACGAAATCAACCGCGCCACGCCGAAGACGCAATCGGCGCTGCTCGAGGCAATGCAGGAGCACACCGTGACCAGCGGCACCGCGACGCATGAGCTCGAAGCGCCGTTTCTGGTGATGGCGACACAGAATCCGATCGAGATGGAAGGGACCTATCCCCTGCCCGAAGCGCAGCTCGACCGGTTCCTGATGAAGATTCTGGTGCAATATCCTTCGCGCAGCGATCTAAACGACATCGTCGAGCGGACCATTCGCAAGGACGACATCCCCGTGGAGCCGGTCTTGACGCGCGACGAGATTCTCGGCCTGCGGCAAGTGTGCCGCTCCGTGCTGGTGGCCCCGCACGTGCAAAACTACGCGATCGATCTGGTGATGGCGACGCAGCCGGCGAGCCCGCAAGCGCATGAACTGGCGAACAAATTCATCCGCTATGGCAGCTCGCCTCGCGGCGCGCAGGCCCTGGTCGAGTGCGGACGCGTCTTCGCGCTCATGAAGGGGCGCTTACATCTCTCCACAGAAGACGTCGAGAAGGTGGCGCCGGCCGTGTTGCGCCACCGCATCATCTTGAACTTTGACGCCCACGCGGAAGGCGAGACGCAGGAGACCATCCTCAACCGCATCATCCCGAGCGTCGGCGCAGCGGTTCACTAAAGTGCCTGCGGCGGAGCTTCTAATCGATTCCCAGTTGCTCGAGAAGCTTGAGCGGCTGACCATCCATTGGAAGAAATCCCTGCCCGGACTGGTGGGAGGCCACAATACGTCGCGGTTTGCCGGCGGCGGCCAGGAGTTTCTGGATCATCGCAGCTTCCATCAAGGCGACGATCTGCGCGCGGTCAACTGGCGCGCCTTCCTCCGCCTGGAAAAGCTGTTTCTAAAGATGTTCCAACTGGAGCCGCGCATCCCGGTGCGTTTGCTGCTGGATGTCAGCAGCTCCATGACGACCGGCAAGAACTCAAAATTCGATTATTCGCGGAAGCTGGCCGCGGCGCTGTGCTATGTCGGCTTGGTGCGCTTGGATTCGATTGTCGTTCAGCCGTTCTCGAACATGCTTTCGGATTCGTTTCCCGCGGGCGGCGGACGGCATCGCTTCCAACCCGTGGCCAATTTCATTTCTGGCCTCAAAGCCGGCGGCCAGACCAACTTCCTCGAAGTCACGCGCCAATTCCTCTCGGAATACCCTCAGCGCGGTCTGGTGATCCTGATCTCGGACTTCCTCGACGACGCCGATTGCGAAAAGCCGATACAATACCTGGCGGACTTCGGACATGAATTGATCCTGATGCAGGTGTGGGCGGAAGAGGATCGCGAGCCGCCGTGGGACGGGGAGCTTGATCTCGAGGACGCGGAGACGGGCCAGCGCGTGGAGCTTTCCTTCGATGCCGACAGCCGCGCCGCCTACACCGCCGCGTTCGACGAGCACGCCAGGCATTTGCGGCGGATTGCCCTGCGCAACGATGGCCGTTACGTGGGCCTGTCCACCAGCGTGCCGGTGGAAGAGGCGATTTTTGGACCTTTGGTGACCAGTGGAGCCGTCGAATAGGATGACGGCGGCCCGAATCGAACCGAGCGAGATAGAGCAGTTTCAAACGTGAATTTTCTCAACCTCAACCTGGTCGAGCTGATGAGCATCGCGGGTGCGATCTCCGCCGGCATACTGGCGCTGTACCTGCTCGACCGTTCGAAGCGCCGCCAAAGAGTGGCCACGCTGCGGTTTTGGTCGGCCGCCGACGTCCGCACGGAATTGAAGCATCGCCGTCGCATCCAGCAGCCCTGGAGCCTGTTGCTCCAGCTCCTCAGCATGCTTTTTCTGCTGATTGCCATCGCGGGGCCCCGCTGGGGAGGCAACGAAGGCTCCGCGCGCGACCACGTTTTGATCCTGGACACGTCGGCATGGATGGGTTCCCAGGTGCCGGGTTCTCAGGTTCCGGGTCGGGGATCCGCGGCGACGCGTAGCACTCTTCTCGATCAGGCCAAGGCTTCGGCCCGGGCCTATCTGGCTGCCCTGCCCGCAAGCGATCGCGTGATGCTGGTGCGGGCCGACGCCCTGGCCACCCCCGCCACGCGGTTCGAATCCAACCGTCCGGTGATCGAGGAAGCGATCCGCCAGTCGCAGGCAAGCGCCTCGGCGCTCAATCTCGCTCAGGCTTTCGAATTCGCCCAGCGCGCCCAACGGCTGCAATCCCACAGTGCCGGCGAAATCGTATTTGCCGGCGCGGGCCGCATCGCGGAGCAGGACGCTCAGTTGATCGCGCCTCCGCCGAACCTTCGCTTGTTGCCGGCCACCCAGAACGGCGAAAACGTGGGGCTGCGAAAGATCGGACTTCGCCGCTCCCCCGCCGCGCCCGATACGTGGAATATCTTCGTTGCTGTCCGCAACTACGGCGTGCGTCCTCACACGGTGGATCTTGAAGTACAATTCGGCGGCGCACCGGCTGGATCGCAACGGCTGTCTCTGCGGCCGGGGACCGAAGAACAGGCGACGTTCGCATACCGGACACGGGCCGCCGGCTGGCTCGAAGCGCGTATCCGCACACAAGGCGGCGGCGATGTTTTTCCGCAGGACGATCGCGCGGTGATCGAATTGCCCGCGGAAAACCGCGCGCGCGTGGTAGTGTACACTGCCGACCCGGAATCGCTCGAACCGCTGATCGCATCGAACCCTCAGGTGGATGCCGCCTTTCAGCCGCCTGCCAACTACGATCCTGGCGTGAAAGCGGACATCGTGGTACTAGATCGGTTTGCGCCCTCAGCCCGGCCAAAATCCGATTCCATCTGGATCGAGCCGCCTTCGAGCCTGTCTCCGATTCCCGTACTCGGCACCCGATCGCGCGTCAAGCTGGAGCAGTGGCACCAGGAAACGGCGCTCGGATCGGGTCTGCACACGAAAGACGTGCAACTCGCGAGCGCGGAGATCTTTGCTACGGTAGCCGGCGATATTCCGGTGGCCGACGCCGCTGGCGGACCCGTGATCGTTGCCCGCCCGGGCTCGAGCGGCGGGCCCAAAATCGTGGTGATCGGATTCCAGCCGATCCGTTCGTCGATGCGATATGAGCTGGCCACGCCCCTGCTGGTGGCTAATATCTTGCGCTGGATGGCTCCCGACACCTTCCGCCGCTATGAGGTGCAAGCCGGAAGCGTCGGGATTCAGAACGTCACACTCGAAAAAGGCGTGGATCCGTCGAGCGTTCGGGTGCTCAACGAGAATCAACGGCCCCTTCCGTTCACCATGGATGGAACCGCGCTGCGATTCTTCGCGGGCGCACCCGGGGCGGTCCGCGTCGTGGCCGGCGATCGCGAAACGGTGTACTCGTTGACGCTGCCTGAACTGGGCGAGACGGTGTGGCGTCCACCGCAGAACGTCCGGCGCGGCGTGCCGGGTTCGTTCGGAGCGGATTCCGTGGCGATCGATCTGTGGCCCTGGTTCGCGGTGTTCGGCGCGCTTGGATTGTTGGTCGATTGGCTCTTGTTCGGACGAAGCCGGGCATTGCACATAGGGGCAGCCAAAATGAAGTCGGTGTTCTCCTGGCAAACCGCGAGTACGGGATGGAAGGCGGCCAGCTCATCTTTTAAGAAAGCGCCCTGGAGAAAGGCCTCATGACCTTCGCGCATGCATGGGTCCTGGCCATCGCCTGGCTGCCGCTCGCCTGGATGCTCTACGAGTGGCGGCGCACGTCGCGCAAGCTGGGCCTGACTCTTAAGGCACTCTCGCTGGTAGTGGTTCTGGTAGCCCTGGCGGATCCCCGCTTGAGCTATCCGCAAACCAAAGTCGCGGTGGCCGTACTGGTGGACACTTCGGCCAGCGTCTCGAATGGCGATCTGGACCGCGCGTCCCAACTGGCATCCGCGATGAATGGCGCGCAGGGAAGAAACTGGATGCGGATCATCCCCTTCGCCCGTTCCACCCGGGAGCTGGCGAAGGGCGAAAATCAGAAGCCCTGGAAATTGGAGCGGACCGCGGGGGAGGCAGGCCGGGCCACCGACCTCGAGGCCGCCATTCGCGAGGCCGTGGCGTCGCTCCCAGCCGGGTTGGTTCCTCGCGTCGTGCTCATCTCCGACGGCAGGGAAAACAAGGGCAGCATTGCCCGCGGCGCATGGCAGGCGGAGCAACTGGGCATTCCCGTCGACACATACGCGCTCTCCGGAAAGCTGCAGCCGGCTCTGCGCCTGGAATCGGTAAGCTTGCCGCCGGTCGCGTTTACGGGCGAACAATTTCCGATTGATCTGACCGTCTCGGCGCCGAGAGCCGCTGCGGCGGAGGTTGAGCTGGCCGCCGAAGGCAGATCGCTCAGCAAGGCTCAGGTGCCACTCGCCGCGGGCGTGACGCCCATCCGGCTTCGCGCGAGCCTGAATACACCCGGCGCGCTGGGCCTTTCCGTTACCATCCGGACTTCCACGGTAGGCGAAGTGCGCTTTGACCACGTGATTATGCTCCGCCGGCCCAAAGTACTATTCGTCAGCAAGGATCCGCCCAGCGTCGATGCCCATCTGATCTCCACTCTGACAGCCGCGCAATTCGAAGTGGAGCGCGACAATGCCTTCACCGCGGCGAGCCTTTCCAGTTACCATCTGGTGGTCCTGAACAACTGGGACCTCGAGAGCATCGCCACTCCGCTCAAGAACGAGATTGAGAGATACGTCCGGCAGGGCGGCGGCCTTCTGGTGATCGGCGGCGAGCGCAATATGTACAAGGAGAAGAAGGTGGAAGACGCGCTCGATCGCGCTCTTCCCGCCAAACTCCTGCCCCCTCGCTCTCCCGAAGGCACGGCCGTGGTGCTCATCATCGACAAGAGCTCGTCAATGGAGGGACCAAAGATCGAGCTCGCCCGGCAGGCGGCCATTGGCGTGGTAGAGCATTTGCGGCCTGTCGACCTGGTCGGCGTACTGATCTTCGATAATTCGTCGCGGTGGGCCGTGCCCCTGCGGAAGGCCGAAGACCGCCCGTTCATCGAGGGGCTGATCGCCGGCATTGTTCCCGACGGAGGAACGCAGATCGCGCCGGCTCTCACGGAAGCCTATCAGCGAATCCTGACCACCAGCGCGACCAGCAAGCACATCGTGCTGCTGACCGACGGCATCTCCGAAGAAGGAGACAGCATGGGGCTGGCCCAGGAGGCGGCGAATAAGCAGGTCACTATTTCCACCGTTGGCCTGGGGCAGGACGTGAACCGCGCCTATTTGGAAAAGATCGCGCAATTCGCCGGCGGCAAATTTTACTACCTCAACGAGCCGGCTGGCCTGGAACAAATTGTGCTTCGCGACGTGCAGGAGCACACCGGCATGACCACCGTCGAAAAGCCCTTGACGCCCGAAGTGCTCAGGCAGGCTGAGATCCTGGACGGCGTCGGCATGGAAACCGCGCCGGCCCTCAAAGGCTACGTCCGGTTTGAGACCAAGCCGAGCGCTGAAACCATCTTGCGTCTGGACGGGAAAGACCCCTTGCTGTCGCGCTGGCAGTTCGGACTGGGGCGCGCCATCGTGTTTACATCCGACGCCAAGAATCGATGGGCGGCGGATTGGGTCGCCTGGAAGGGCTATGACAAGTTCTGGAGTAATCTCTCGCGCGATCTCCTTCCTCATGCCCAACCCGGCGAAGCCACAGTGGAATTCGACAGCGCCAATAGCGACCTGGTGGTGAACTACCGCTTAGGACGCGGCGTCGAGGAACCCAACAAGATCCCCAACATTTTTGTCTTCGGTGCGGATCAATTCGAACAGCCCGTTCCGGTGAAGAAGATCGCCGACGGCGCCTACCGCGGACGGGTCCAGATCGGCGCGCGCCAGGGCCTGTTTCGCGTACGTCCGGAAGCCGAATCTCGCGCGTTTCCGGAAGTTGGCCTGTACCGGCCGGAGCAGGAGTTAGCGGACTTCGGCTCCGACGAAGGCGTGTTGAAACGGGTCGCCGAGTTCACTGGCGGCCGGTTTCAGCCGGATCCCAAAACGATTTTCGTGGCGAACCGCTCGATGGCCGCGACGCTGGCCCTATGGCCCGGACTGCTCGCGTTCGCAATTGTTCTGAATCTCTTCGAACTGCTGCTGCGGAAGTGGAAGGGCGTACTCGGCAAAGCGTCATGAAAGACGCTGGGACAGGCAGCTCTGTCCACGCGCCGTCGGCGTCAAGGCATCGATTAGGCGTTTGAGCCCGGCTTAGGACAGAGTAGCCTGTCCCAGTTTTTCAAAAAGAACGGTGGTTTTTCAAAAACCGAGCGTCTTCAGATGCCGGTACACCCGAGCCAGCGGAAGTCCCATCACGTTGAAGTAACAGCCTTCGATGCGATCGATAAATTTGGATGCAAGACCCTGGACTGCGTAAGCCCCGGCTTTGTCCATCGGTTCGCCGCTCGCGACGTAAGCCTCGATCTCGCGTTCCTCCAGCGGAGCGAATTGCACTTTGGTGGACTCGCTGTCCACGATCGCTCCTCCGGCGTGCCGCAGGCAGATTCCCGTGATCACGATATGCTCGCGCCCGGAGAGCAGCCGCAGCGTGGCGCGCGCGCCGGCAGGATCGACCGGCTTTTCGAGAACGTGCTCGTCCAGAACCACCACCGTGTCCGCTCCCAGCACGATTTCGTCCTCGCTTACCTTCCTTTCGCCCTCGCTCCTTTCGCTCACTTCATTGGAGATCACCCAGACCGCCTCGGCTTTGGCGCGGGCAAGCCTCCTGACGTAGTGGTCGGGCGGTTCGCCGGGCCCCCGGATTTCCGCGACCGGACGCGCCCGGACGCTGAAACGGAACCCCGCAATCATGAGCAACTCGCTCCGGCGCGGCGACTGCGAGGCAAGGACCAGCAAGGGGCGCGATCCCAGTTCATCGCCGCGGGGGGACTCGGATTTTGCGCCGGCTTCCGACATCGTCAAATGTCTGTTGTAGCATTGTCGGGTAGAGCTGTCGGGCGTCGAGCTGTCGGGTGTAGATCTGCCGCGTGTTAGAATCATATTTCCCCCGGCAAGAACCCGCATGCAACGCGCCGGACGTCTCATCGGAAAATTGAAGCTCGCGCGCGATCTCGTCGATCCCGAAGCACGGGCGCGCGCCGCGTGGCCCGTGGCGGCGGGAAAGTACGCCGCCGATCATACGCGCGCCACGGCTCTGGTGCGAGGATCCTTGATCGTCGAGGTGGAGGACATGGTCTGGCAGCGGCAGCTTGCGCGTCTGAAGCCTTTCCTGCTGCGCAATTTGAGCCAGACCCTGGGAGAAGCTCTGGTTACGGATCTCGATTTGCGGCCCATGCCGCGGCGCATCCTGCCACAGCCGGCCGTCGTCTCGCGACCCGCGGGAAATCCAGGGGAGCGGGTGGAGGACCCGGTGCTCGATCTTCTCTATCGACAATCGCGGAGAAAGCAACAAGCGTGAAAATCACGGAGCAAGATGTGCGGCGGGTCGCGGAATTGGGAAACCTCGCGCTGAGCGACGACGAAGTCTTGCGGATGGCGCAAGACCTGGGCAGCATCCTCGATCACATGGACAAATTGAATGAGCTCGACACGAGCGCGGTCGAGCCCATGACGCAGGTCCTGTTCGATCAAGAGGAGACGGCGACGCTCAGGGAAGACCAGCAACGTCCCCCGCTATCTAACTCGGAAGCGCTCGCCAATGCCCCCGCTGCCGGTAGCGGATACTTCAAAGTGCCGAAAGTAATCGAACGATGAAGGTAGCGAGGATGTTCAAAGGATGACCAGCCCCATATCCGCGCTTACCATCGATTCCATCCGGGCCGGACTCCTCGCAAAGAAGTTCAGCGCCGTGGAACTCACCAACCAGGCGCTCACCTACGCCCAGGCAGAAAACTCCAAGACCAACGCGTACCTGACGTTTTCGCCCGAACGCGCGCTTGTAACCGCACAGGCTGTCGACGCCAAGGTCGCGAAAAGCGAAGACCCCGGACCGCTGGCCGGCGTGCCGATCGCCGTGAAGGATGTCATTCTTACGCGCGGCCTGCGGACCACTTGCGGGTCCAAGCTGCTCGCCAACTACGTTCCTCCTTACGATGCCACGGCGATCATTCGTCTGGAACAGGCGGGCGGGGTTATCCTCGGCAAGACCAACTGCGACGAGTTCGCCATGGGTTCTTCGAATGAGAACTCGGCATTCGGACCCGTGCGAAATCCGGTGGCGCTCGACCGGGTGCCTGGGGGATCAAGCGGCGGTTCGGCGGCAGCCGTGGCGCAGGGGACAGCAGTCCTGGCGCTGGGGTCCGATACCGGCGGGTCTATCCGTCAACCGGCGTCCTTTTGCGGTATCACCGGCGTAACCCCCACCTATGGCCGCGTTTCGCGGTATGGATTGACCGCCTTCGCAAGCTCGCTCGATCACATTGGACCGTTCGCCCGTACCGTGCGCGATGCCGCCCGGCTCTTGCAAGTGATCGCCGGCCGCGACCGGATGGATTCCACTTCGGCATCCGCGCCCGTGCCCGACTACACCGCCGCGCTCGACGGCAATGTGCGGGGCATGAAGATCGGACTGCCCAAGGAATTTTTCGACGGCCTGGCGAGCGAAACTGGCGATCGAATCTTAGCGGCGGTCGAGGCGCTAAAGAAGCTGGGTTGCGATGTCCGCGAGATCCGGTTGCCGCACACGCCCTACGCCATCGGCTGCTACTACATCATCGCTACGGCGGAAGCGAGCTCGAACCTGGCGCGCTACGACGGCGTCCGCTATACGACGCGGTCGGCGTCGGCGAAAACGCTTGCGGATATGTACCGGATGACGCGCGACGAGGGCTTTGGCGCCGAATGCAAGCGCCGGATCATGCTGGGAACCTACGTGTTAAGCGCCGGCTACTATGACGCGTATTACAAGAAGGCCCAGCAGGTGAGGACCTTGATTGCGCGCGATTACGCCCAGGCTTTCGAGCAAGTGGACGCGATTGTCGCGCCGGTTTCGCCGTTTCCGGCGTTCAAGATCGGGGAGAAGATGGACGACCCGGTCGCCATGTATCTCTCTGACATTTATACGATCACCGGGTCGCTGGCAGGCATCCCTTGCATGAGTGTGCCCTGCGGGCAGACAGCCGAAGGCCTGCCGGTCGGTTTGCAGATTTCGACGCGCCATTTCAACGAAACGGCCATGTTCCGTGTGGCGCACGCCTACCAACAAGCATCTAACTGACAAGGAGACTGCACATGCCCTTTACACTGCCTGCGTTACCCTATGCTTCTGACGCCCTGGAACCGCACATCGACAAGATGACGATGGAGATTCACCACGGCAAGCACCACAACGCCTATGTCACCAACCTGAATAAGGCGCTCGAATCGGCGCCGGATCTGGCGAACAAGAGCGTCGAGGAACTCCTGGCTAACAATTGCGCGATCGTTCCCGAGTCCATCCGCACGGCGGTCCGCAACAACGGCGGAGGGCACGTGAACCATTCGATGTTCTGGCAGATTCTATCGCCCAGGGGCGGAGGGTCTCCGGTGGGAAACCTGGCCTCGGCGATCCAATCTTCGTTCGGCAGTTTCGACACCTTCAAGGAAAAGTTCAACGCCGCGGCTACCACCCGTTTCGGCTCCGGCTGGGCATGGCTGTTGAAGACGGGTTCGGGCGTCGAGGTCACATCCACGGCAAATCAGGATTCGCCCCTCATGGAAGGCAAGTTCCCCGTGCTTGGCCTGGACGTGTGGGAGCACGCCTACTACCTGAAGTATCAGAATCGCCGTCCGGAATACATCGGCGCATGGTGGAACCTGACCAACTGGGCGGAAGCCGAAAAGCGCTTTAACGCAGGGAAGTAGCTTCGCGATTCTGTAAAAAGATTGAAACGCCCTGCCGCCGGCAGGCCTCTTTCTTCCTTGGGGAAGTTGATTGGACCCGGAGCCACGCGCGCCGTCGTGTGAGCCAACCCGCCGATCAAGCTTCCCCTAATCGGTCCTCTTCTAATTTCGTGAAATGCGGGCGTGAGAACCGAGCCGCGACCGGTAGTCAAAAGAACGACGCATTCCTTTGTCCGGCTGCGGCGGAATCCTAGACCGAGCCACCGTGCCGGTGCCGGGTGTCCGCGTGGCAGGCTCTTTGCTCTAATAACCACTCCCTCAGACGGTCACGGTAACACTTCATACTTGCGTTCATCGCCGCAACGCGCTACAGACGATAGATCGTAACGCCGCTCAGCAGCTTCGGGTAGAAATCCGTCGACTTCTGCGGCATCACTCCCCCGGCGAAGGCGATGTTCGCCATATCGTCGACGGGCGTCGGCTCGAGCAAGAATGCCACCTGCGCGCCGTGTTCGCGTACTTCGGCGACCGCCGCATCGATCCCGCGGACATACTGAATATGTTTCTCGTCCCGTACCGCTTCCTCGGTGATGCCGCACCACCCGCCGAGCACTTCCCGATGGAGAACCGGCACGTCCAGCTCGCTGCTCTCCTCAATAACTCGCGTCACAACGGAAGGCCGTGGCAGCGATTGCTGATCCGAGCGAGGAGGCCACGGCCTCCTGTGACGCTTGCGCGGGCGTTCGATCAGATACGCGCGATCCGCGCTGACCAATCCGATGCGCACCAATCCATTCCCCGCCCCAGCAAGCCGCTGTTTGAGTTCGTCGATCAACTTGCAGCCGCTGACCGACCACCCTGCAGCCGCGGCTTTGCCGAGAATCTCGTCGACCGAAAAACCTTCAAGATTGCGCAGCACCCGATGCGTCGCCAGGATCTTCAGCCCCGGCGAGTGCATATTGACGAAGGTCATCATCACGTACTTCGCCGTCTCGACGCCCGGATTCTCATTACGATACGTGAGAGCGGTCTCGTAGCGATGGTGCCCGTCGGCAATCAGCAATTGTTTCGGAGCCATCAGCTCCTCGATACGCGCGATCCGCGCCGTGTCCGAAATCGGCCAGACTCGGTGCCGCGCCCGATATTCGTCGCGCACGTCGAGTGCTGGCGTGCCCTGGGTGGCTTGGTCGAGAATGTGGTCGACCGCGCCCTCCCGATCCGGATACAGCATGAAGATCTGGCCGAAGTGCGAGCGGGTATGCCGCAGCAGTTCGAGCCGGTCCTTCTTGGGACCCGACAAAGTCTGCTCATGCCGGTACACCACGCCGGCGGAATATTCTTCGATCCTCCCCACGCCGATGAATCCTTTGCGCGTCAGGCGCTCCCCCGAGTCCGGCACTTCGAAATCCTGGAAATACGCGTAGAGTCCCGGCGCGGCGTCTCGCGCCAGAATGCCGTCGCGTATCCAATTCTCCAGGTGGCGCGCCGCGCGCGTGTAGACATTATCGGTATCGTTATCGGAAGCGCGCCGCTCACCGAGCAGCACACGCACCAGGTTGTAGGGGCTTGCGGCGAGATATCGCGCCTGCATCTCCGGATTGATTTTGTCGTAGGGCTGGGTCACCAAATTCGCCGGATCACCGGCCTTGGAAGTGTAGCGGAAGGGTTGGAAGGGTTTTATGGTTGCCAACCAAGTAGGATACCAGCAGGAATCGGACCCTCGAAGGAACTGTCGTGCCGGCTGGATTGGCAGGGGACGCCCGCGGGGAGCGCGCTATTAGCCCGCACAGGGCCAGCGAGGCCCTCCAAGCAGCAGGAACCCTAAAAGCGTCTCCCCCGAGCGAGGCTCCGTTGTGCGGGCGAGTTCCTCAAAAGTGGGAAGCGGGCGCTTTGGCGGTGAGATCCGCCGTCCGAAAAGCCATCGGCGCGCTCATCAGCACCGGCCGCGGATTGACCAGCGCCTTCCCGGCCCAGGGCGAAAGGAAATGGTATCGATAGTTGACAATCGCCACGCTCAGCGTTTCGTCGTCGGGCCTCTCCGCGGTCGCGGGCCGGTAGCGCACTTGAACGTTCTCGCGGGAGAGGCCTAGAAAACCTTCTTTCGCCGCGCGAGGCTCTTCCGGCTGGTTATACAGCACCAGGTTGGCGATCTGGTCACCGGTCCCATCGAAGGGCCGCACCACACCCCATCGCACCCCGCCGCGTACGCGTTCCACCAGGGATTGGTGCGCGACCAGCACTTGTCCACAATCGATCACGCCGAAAAGCAGCACGAAGAAAATCAGCAGGACGAACGTGCTCTCGACCAAACTCTGACCCGCCTCACGGCTGGGGCTCTGGCCAGCCTCCGGCCGGACATCCAGTCCCACGTGATGGCCCGGGCCCCGCTCCTCGTCACATGGAATTACGCCACTGCCTGGACTCTGACCCGCTTCCCTGGAATGCTGGTCGTCGCGGTTCAGGCTCTGACTCCGCGCGCGAAGGTGCTGAACCTCGTGGTCCGGGCGCCCGGTCGCGTGCCGCTCCTTGCTGCAGTCGGCGTGGACGTGGCCGACGTGGCAATACAGCCGGTGGCCGGCATTCTCCCGGCGATCGAAAAAAGCCCGGCTCATGGTTCATGCTCCGAAGGCGCAAATCGACCTACAAATGGGAATTCGACGCTCGGCCGCCCCGAGAACGTAAACGCGCGGAACACGCCGTCGACGGTGTACTGATGAATGGAGACGTCCACGGCGGACGGCGCCGCTCCCGGATCGCCCGGCACCCATCGCACGTCCACCTGCTCCGGTGTCAGATTCGGCACCACGGCTTCGGCCCCTAAACCCGGCTGCGTGTCGCCGTACACCACCATGTTGCGAATCGCAGCCGCGCCGCGCTCGATGTCCTGCTGCGTGGCCGATCGATACGCCCGCATTGCGGCGTAGCGGCCGCCATTTCCGGCCGCGGTCACCAGTTGGTTGTAGATATAGAACGTGTATCCGAACTGGAAAGTGCCGGCCAGGAAGGAGACCATGACTCCGGCGCAGACCGCCAATTCGAGCATCGCGTGGCCGCGTTCCCCGGTTACGCGGGGTACGCCGGCGATTCGCCCGGCGCGCGTCGCTTGTGCCACGCAGGTGCTGTGTCTCGCATCCATCATTCAGTGAGCCTCACCGGGTTCGACCCAGCCACGGACCGGGCCGGAACCGTGAAGCTCGACGGGCCGCCGACCGCGCGCAGGAACGTGATCTCGAGGTTATTCGAGGGAGCGGAAACACGCGCGTAAGCGGCGCCGCTCACGGTCTTCGGATTCGTCTCCCACTTGACGCCATCGGCGCTGAATTCGACCACGATGCCCGTGAATTCCTGGGTGCCCAGATTCCAGCGCATGGGCAATCGCGCCACCGCGTCCCTGGCGCGTTCGACGCCCGCGGCGGTGCCGTCCAGCTTTGCGGCGGCTGTCATCGCGGCCGCGTCGGTGAAAACCTGCGCCTCGTTGCGGGCAATGTAGACCCGGCCCAGGTCAAACGCCATCCCCATCACCGCCAGCAAGAGAAACATGGAAACCGACATCGCGATGAGGACGAAGCCTCTTTCCCTACGCCGATGCTCGCCGCTTCCTGGTGAAGTCACTCTCTATATAGAACGGCAGCGCATCGCGGGATCATTAGGCTGAAAAAGCGGAACAGGCTTTCTGTCCCACGCCACGTGTGCTTCGACGCTAGAACACGATATCTGCAACGCACTACACAAGCTCACGCACCTAAGCGATTTGCCTTAGGCGTGGGCCGGAGCGTTCATTTTAGGCGAGGATGCGTGTGACAGCAGTAGAATAGCCCCCGCACCCGCCAGTGCGATGGCGATCCACTGCGTGATCGAGAGGGGGAGTCCGAACGGAAGCCCCTGCTCGTGAAAGCGCGTGAACTCGATCAGGAAGCGCGCCACGGAGCTGATCAGCAGGTACAGACCGAAGATCTTTCCCGGCTCATGGGGCTTCCCGAACCGCCAGTACAGGAAGGCGAACAGGAGTCCTTCCGTTCCCAGCTCGTAAAGTTGCGAGGGATGCAGCGGGATCTCTAGCGGGACGCCGGTCACCGCCCACGCCTCTGGGCTGTGAAACTTCACCGCCCAGGGCAGGTTGCATTCTTTCCCCCAGCAGCAGCCTGCGGCAAAGCAGCCCAGACGGCCGATCGAGTGTCCGATGGCGATTCCGGGAGCGAACGCGTCGCAAGTTTGAAGCAGCGGCAGCTTTGTGTGGCGCATGTACAAGTATGCCGTCACCATGGCCAGCACCAATCCGCCCTGAAAGACCCCCGCCGCCTGGAGGGTCGCGAAGGAGAAGATCTGCTTCGGATTGGCCATGTATTCGTTCCAATCGAAGACGATCATAAGGATTTTGGCGCCCAGAATGCCGGCCAGCGCGCAATACACGGCAAGGTTCGTCACCAGCTCGGGATTGATACCGCTGCGCCGGGCGAGCTTCACCGTGATCGCGAGGCCGGCCAGGAACGCGAGCGCGACCAGGACGCCATACGTCGGGAGGTAGAAACTACCAATAGTGAAGAGTCTTGGGAACACGGCTTTTTGGTCCAGGGCGCGGAGAGCGCATGATGCACTACTCCGCTATCCCGAGCATAACACCGTGCGCTTCGCCGCTCCAAGGCGAACCTTGGAAACGAGTGCGTGACACAGAAATGAAATGGGGAACTGGCGAAGGGCACGCCAGTCGAACGAATCTGAGCGTACCCTGTACTTGCCGTTGCCGGGCGATGGTGGGGCGGACCCCCTGGTCCGCGGCCGACGCCCTCGTCGGCCTTTGTTTGCAGGCGAAAGCCGGACCAGGGGGCCCGGCGTGGACGAGGGCGTCCGCCCCACATACTGTTCCCTCTGTGAGACGCACGACCCCAGCGGGGCTCCGTCCAGGGCTTCGCCCCACCTTGCGCTAAACGGCTCAGGATTTCTGACGCTCTACACTAAAGCGGGGCATCCGGATTCACAATCGTCCGCCACATGTGGGCCACAGGGCTGTTGTCGTTCCCTAGCCCCTCTTTCGGCTGTTTGAAGTGGCGGCCAATGATATCGGTGAACTTTGCGGGATCCACAATGTGATTCGGGTCGAACGAATAAAGATCGTTGATCGTAATCAGCCGCGCCGCCATGTACCACTTGTGGTTGCGGCAGTACTGATACGCCGCTGCAATGTGGGGCGGCGGTACGTAGTCGGTTCCGAAGATGAGATTGTACAACTGCGGATACTCGTAGCCGACCGACGGATCCGGATAAAACCGCAGCGCCTGATGATAGCGGATTGCGAACGCAACCTTCCTCGAAACGTAAGGCTCGAATAGTTGCGCCGCCCACCAGCCATGGTCCGCTTTCATCAATGTTTGGCCGACATCGTGCAGAAGACAAGCGAGCACGATATCCTCGGGAACCCCGGCTGCAAGCGCCGTGTCCGCGCTTTGCAGAACGTGCATCGCCGGAGCGAATCGAAGCCTAAAGAAATCGAGCAGGTCCGGTTGCGCGGGCATCGGCGCCAGGCGGGGCACGTTCACGGGCTCGTTGGGCAAACGAGTCCCGAACGGGTTGGTGCCGCCCGAAGCAAACAGGGTTCCCACACCCCGGCGCAGCGGGCGCTGATCGATCCGCTTGTCAAGCTCGCGAACGGTCATCGGTTTCGACGGCGCGCCGAGCCTCACAAACACTGAATTGTCCAGTTGATTTGACAGATACGCCTCGAGCGCCTCTGCCTTCGCTTCGGCGTTCATCCCTTGCACGGAACGCGCGCCGCCGAGGGCTTCAATTACCTTTCGCTGGTCGATTGGCATGGACCAAGCTCCTCTGCTTGCAGGATACATCGAGTCCAAGAGGCTGGGTATTGTGGGGCGGGCAATTCTGCCCGCAACCGCCATTCTCCAGGCGGCTGGACCCGCTAGAAAGCCGTCCCGGCGATTCATGGGAGCGACGGCAAGGTTGTGGCGCACGACTTACGCTACGGAGACTAGAAAGCGATCTGATCCTTCTTCGCTTCCACTTTCGCAGCGTCTAAACCAGGGACCTTTTTCAGATCGTCCACCGTCTTGAAATCGCCATTCTTTTCCCGATAGTCGACGATCGACTGTGCTTCCTTGTCCGTCAGCTCCAATTGGGTCTGGAGCACCTTCGCGGCCTCATGATTCACGTTGACCTTCGGAGGGCCATCCCCAAAGTTCTTCGCCAGATAGTCGATCAGGATCTTGAGGTCATCGTCGCTCGCCTTGGCGCCTTTGGCGACCATGTCGTCGACAGTGGACGCCCAGCCGTCCTTGGTCATTTTCATCCCAATTGTCGTCTCCGCGTCGTGGCATGCCGTGCACGTGTCCTCAAAAATGGCCGCTCCGGGTCCCGCCGGAATTTTGGATTGCGCCGACGCGCGCTCGATCACGGTCACCGTGCCGAACAAGACCAATACGGCTCCGAGCGCATGCCATCGTCGCGAACCTCTCAGGGTTGTGAGGAAGTAATGCCGCAGTGCTTTCATGCGCCTAGGATAGCGTCCCTGGCGGGCTCAGTACAAGACACGGCCGGACCGGGCAAGACAACTCCACCCAGACCGCCCAACCTTCCTGATGGAACGCGTTTGGCGGTAAGGTGGTATTGGTAAAATCGGCCTGGATTCAAACGGCGGGAGGCCCGGTGGCAGTATACAAATTTCAAGTCAACAATCGCGCCGTCACGGTTGAATCCTGGGATCCCGCGCAACCTCTCCTGTACGTACTGCGGAATACGCTGGGGCTGCGCGGCGCGAAGTTCGGTTGCGGCATGGCTCAGTGCGGCGCATGCACCGTACTGGTGGACGGCGAGGCCACGCGATCTTGCGTGACCACGCTCAAGCAGGTGAGCGGACGCGCGGTGGTCACTCTCGAAGGCCTCGGCACACCCGAAAGGCCCGACCCCGTGCAAGCGGCTTTCATCACCGAGCAGGCAGCGCAGTGCGGATACTGCACCGGCGGCATGATCATGGCCGTGAAGGCCTTGCTCGACAAGACGCCCAGGCCGACAGCCGATGAAATCAAGGAGAACCTCTCCGGCAACCTGTGCCGGTGCGGAACCCATACCCGCATTTTGCGCGCGGTGCAGCGCGTGGTGCGCGAGGCCTAGCGGAGTATGTCCAGGCCAGCCACCCCAGTACATTCTCAACCTGTATCACGGCGCGATCTGCTCAAGGCGGCCGGACTGGTCGTGAGCTTCGCGTTCAGCGCCGCCACGAACGAGGCGCAGACGACCGTCGCGGCGGTCCCCTCGGATGCCGGCAAGCCGGTGGACCCTCAACTGGTCGACAGCTTTCTCGCGATGCACCCCGATGGATCGGTGACCATCTACACCGGCAAGGTGGATATCGGAACGGGCTTTCGGATGGCAGTTCGCCAGATGGCGGCCGAGGAACTGGGCCTTTCGACGGACCGTGTCGCGCTGGTGGAGGGGGACACCGCCCTCACGCCGGATCAAGGTTCCACCGGCGGGAGTACCGGTCTCACCCGCGGCGGCGTGGAAGTGCGCCGGGCGGCGGCGACGGCGCGCGAGGTTCTGCTGAGAATTGCCTCGCTGCGGCTGCAAGTCCCTCCGGATCAGCTCACGCTTCTCGATGGCAGGATCGGACGCAGCGATGGGGGCGACTTCAACGGAAACACGGGAGAGCCAGTGCGGGAACTTCCAGTAAGCGCACTGCTCGAGGAAGAACGGCGGCTGGATATGAAGGTCGATCTCCACGTGCCCCTGAAAGGCCACGCGCTCTACACCGTGGTCGGCCGGCCCCTGCCGCGCCCCGACGTCCCCGGCAAGTGTACGGGGCGGCATGTTTTCGTCCAGGACTTCACCTTGCCCGGCATGCTGCATGGACGCGTGATCCGCCCGCCCGCGATCGGCGCCAAGCTCCTCTCCGTGGATGAATCTTTCATCCGCTCGATCCCCGGCGCGCGCGTCGTGCGCGTTGGAAATTTCCTCGGGGTGGTGGCAAAGGATGAGTGGGCAGCCGTCCGCGCGGCTCGGACGTTGAAGGCGGCCTGGAGTGAGGTGCACGGCCTTCCGGGAAATCAGGGCCTCGAAAAGTACGTTCGTAGCGCGGCAATCCAGACGGACGAGACTATCGTGAATCGAGGCGACTCCGCCGCCGCGCTGCCCGGCGCCGTCAAGCGCCTCTCGGCCACCTATTTCTGGCCCTGTCAGAGTCACGGTTCTCTCGGACCGTCCTGCGCGGTTGCCGACGTGCGCGGGGATAGCGCGACCATCTGGTCCGCGTCACAGGGAACGCACCAGCTACGCGTCAATCTCTCGGCCATCTTCGGCCTGGATGTGAACAAGGTTCGCGTGATTTATCTCGACGGAGCCGGCAGCTACGGCGGCAACGGGAATGACGACGCGGCCGCCGATGCGGTGCTGCTTTCGAAAACAACCGGCCCGCCGGTGCGCGTTCAGTGGATGCGGCAGGACGAGCATGGATGGGATCCCAAGGGTCCACAGCAGTTGATCGACCTGCGCGCGGGCGTGGATAGATACGGCCGCATCGCGGCGTGGGAGACGGAAATGTGGGTGCCGGCGGTGCTCGGCCCCATCGGTACCATCCCGTTACTTGCTCCAGCGGAGGCTGGCTTGGCCCAGACCTCCGGGCAATGGCCTGGGATGATTGCTCAGAACGGCGACCCTCCGTACCTGATGCGTCACTTGAAGGTTGTCGCGCACCGGCTGAAGGAGACGCCTCTTCGGCCCTCGCATATTCGAGCGCCCGGGAAAATCGCGAACGCGTTCGCGGTCGAATGCTTCACGGATGAGCTCGCGGCCGCGGCCGGCACCGATCCGGTGACGTACCGCGAAGAGGCTCTTTCCGATTACCGCGCCATGGACGTCTTGCGGCGCGCCGCCGCCATAATCGGGTGGAAGAGCCGGCCGTCGCCCAATCCGGCGGCGAGGCAAGAGGGTCTTCTGATCGGCCGCGGCATCGCTTATGCGCGCTACAAGCAGGCGGAGAATTACGTCGCCACCGCGATGGAGGTGGCCGTCGACCCGGCGACCGGTAAGATCAGCGTGCGGCGAGCCACGTGCGCTCACGACTGCGGCCTCGTGATCAATCCCGATTCGCTGCAGAATCAGATCGAAGGATCGATCATTCAAACCATCAGCCGCACGCTGCATGAAGAAGTGAAATTCGATCGCTCGCGTGTGACCAGCGTCGATTGGTCCAGCTATCCGATTCTGCGATTCCCCGAGGTGCCGATCATCACCGTGGCGCTGATCGACCGCCCTGAGCTCCCGCTGCTCGGCGCCGGCGAAGCCTCGAACACCACCGTTGCGGCGGCGCTGGGGAATGCGGTGTTCGATGCGACCGGCGTCAGGTTCCGCTCGGTCCCGCTGACGGCTGAAAAAGTGAAGGCCGCGCTCGGTGGATCGCCGGGCCAGATCAAGCCCGAGTGACGGTGACCCGAATCTCTTCCCCGCCAAGCGATAGCTTGGCTCCGTCGAGTTGATCCGTGGTCAGATCCAGCCGCTCCGCCAGCAGCTCGTTACGAAGATAACTCTCATGGGCGGCGATCGCGTCCGCCAGGCGTGGCGAAGCCGCGAAGTGGACGATGATCCGGTCGGAGATGTCCAGGTTCAAGGCCTTTCGTTGATCCTGCACCAGGCGGTTGAAATCCCGCGCCAGCCCTTCCTGCAGCAGTTCCGGCGTGAGTGTCGTGTCGAGCGCCATGAAAGTTCCCTGCTCCAGGCTGCACTTCAGATTGTCCGGACCTTCAAAGGAGACTACGATCTCTTCCTGCGCCAGGTCGAAAGGCTGCCCTTCGACGGTCACGGTGCATACTCCGCCCTTTAGCACCTCCGCTGGATCGGTATGCTCCAAGGCCTGTCCGATGGCTTTCAAATGCCTGCCTGCGCGCGGGCCCAGCTTCTTTGCGTCCGGCTTGAGACGCACCGTGGCCAGCTTTCTTTCGTCTTCGATCAAAACCAGTTTCTTGAGATTGCCTTCCTCCAGGATCTGCTCGGCATAATCGGAATTCTCCAGCACCTGGCGATCCGCCGCATCGCGCGGCCGCACATACAGTGTATTGAGCGGCTGGCGGATCTTGGCCTTGCTCTGCGTTCGAAGATTCAGCGCCAGATTCTTGAGACGGATCACCGTTTCAATACTCCGCTCGAGCGCTTCGTCGACCAGCGAGGCGTCCACCCGCGGATACGGCGTCAAGTGCACGGACTCAGGCGCGGCGGGGCTCACCGCCCGCATCAGATTTTGATAAATTTCCTCGGTGAGAAACGGCAGCGCCGGCGCCATCACGCCGATGACCGTGGTCAACACCGTATAGAGAGTCTGATACGCGTCCGCATCGCTGCTCCAGAATCTTCGCCGCGACCGGCGTAGATACCAGTTCGAGAATTGATCGTCAAACTCCTGGAAGGCTTCAATCACCCTGAAATGCTCGTAGTTGTCGAACGCCTCTCGCGCGGCCGCCACCAGGCGTTGCAGACGGCTCAGCACCCAGCGGTCGAGTTCATTCGACGGCGCGATCTTCCCCGCACCGGGCTTCCAGCCGTCGGCGGAGGCGTACATGACGAAAAAGCTGTAACAATTCCAGAACGTCAGCAGCTTGCGGCGGGCGTCCGCATCCAGGGTCTGACCGGCGTTCGGGGCCGGATGCAGGTCCGGAAAATTCAGATGCTGCGCGGTCTTCTGCTCGGCATAGATGTAGCGCATCACTTCGGCGCCAAACACTTCCGCCGCCTCATCGAACGCGATCGAGTTGCCCTTCGACTTGTGCATCTCCTCGCCGCGGGCATCACGCACCAGAGCGTGCCCCAGCAGCGCTTTGAACGGCGCGCGCCCGTCCAGCATCGCACTCATCGCGAGCATCGAATAGAACCAGTTGCGAAATTGTCCCGGAAAACTCTCCAGCACCAGATCCGCCGGAAACCAGTTTTCCCAATACGCGCGATCGGTGGAATAGCCCATGGTGCTGAAGGGCACGATTCCGGCGTCGAGCCAGGGATTACCCACGTCCTCGATCCGTGTGGCCAGACCGCCGCACTTCTCGCAGCGAATCTTCACCGCATCCACATAGGGGCGGTGGGGCGAGTGGCCATCGAAGGTCTCCCACCCTTCCACCGCTTTGGTCTTCAACTCCGCCCGGCTTCCGATCACCGTGAAGTGCTCGCAATCGCCGCATACCCAAAGCGGCAGGGCGAGACCCCAGAAGCGCTTCTTCGAGATCATCCAGTCGCCCATATTGCGCAGCCAATCCTGCTCGCGCGCTTCGCCTTCGGCGGGAATCCACTTGATGTCCGGCACCACGTCGCGAATGCGGTCGCGCCAGTCCATGCGAATGAACCACTCGTCCACGGGACGGAAAATCAGTTCCTCTTTGCAGCGCCAGCAGTGCGGATAGACATGCGGATAACGTTCCCGCGCCACCAGCATTCCGGAAGCCTTCAGGGCCGCCACCACGTCGTCGGCCACCTGGTTTGCGTTCCGTCCGGTGAACGCACCGAAGCCCTCGATGAAGTTCGCGCTCTCATCGAGCGGCGCGAGGAACGGGATACCGTTCAGCTTTCCGAGCTCCTGATCCTCGGCGCCGCAGCCCGGCGCGATATGGACCAGCCCGGTGCCTTCGGCCTCGCCCACTTCTGCCCACGCGATGACGCGATGGGATTCGGCCGCCGTCTTGCCACCGCCCGTTTCGCCATACGGGAACACGCCGCCCGGCGCGTTCTGCGCGGGAAGTTCGTCAAAAGGTCCCTTATACTTGAGACCCAGCAGATCGCGCCCGGGAAGTTCATCCACAACTTCGACCACACCGCTTCCCTTCAACACCGTGCGAACAGACGGAAGCTTGTGCGATTCGTGCTTGCCTTCGACTTGCAGGTCCTGGATGCGATCGCGCTCGAAGTTCGCCTTGGCGACGTAGTAGATCCAATCTCCGTGACGGACTTTGAGGTACGTCATTTCCGGGTTTACCGCCACGGCCACGTTCGACGTCAACGTCCAAGGGGTGGTGGTCCAGACCAGCAGCGCGGTGTGATCTTGACCGAGGATCGGGAACCGGACGAAAACGGAAGTATGCGCGGTGATGCGGCGTCCTTCGGCCACCTCCATCTGTGAGAGTCCCGTTCCGCAGCGGCCGCACCACGGCATGACATCGTGCCCGCGGTAAATGAAGCCTTCGTCGTGGCATTTTTTGAGGAACGCCCAGATGGTGTAATTGTTTTCGTCGGAAAACGTGAAGTAGCTGCCGCCGAACTCCGCGCAACCCAGGCGCCGGATGATCTCGCTCGCGCGGGCCGTCTCGGCGTGGCCGCTGGCCAATTTCACCGTGACCACCCGGTCGCCATCCTCCAGCGCGTCCCGCAATGCGAGCAGCACCGCAGGATCGTCCCAATCGCACCAATAGCCGAGGCGAATCGACTGCTCGGTCTGGCGCGCCGCGTAGGTGAGCACGCGTTCCTTGCAGGCCCGGACAAATTTCTCAATGCCGAAGTCGCGAATTTCGCGCTTGGTGCCGAGGCCCATACTCTTCTCGACTTCCACCTCCACCCACAGACCCTGGCAATCGAACCCGTTCTGATACCGCAGCGCCTGCCCGTTCATCGCGTGATAGCGCTGGTACATATCCTTAAGGGACCGTCCCCAGGCATGGTGCACACCCATGGGATTGTTCGCCGTAATTGGCCCGTCGAGGAATGACCAGCGAGGGCCGTTCGCATTCTGCGCCCGCAGTTTCTCGAAGATTCGGTTCTCCCGCCAGAAGCGCAAAATGTCGTGCTCGATGACGGGAAAATCGGGTACTCTTGGCACCGGCCGGTACATGTTCATTGAGTTGAAGGGCGGAGAGGCGGACTCAGCGAAGCCCAGAAAACCATACTAGACCATTTTTTGATTTGGCATAGACCAGTTTCACACGGCATGTAACAGTGTTCTTAACCGCTTAACGGGTGCAAAAAGTCTCCGCTATCTCCGAAACTGGTCTGGCAAGGCGTGCCAAAGCGGCTTCTCTGGTGTGCTCCTCAGTAAACATCGCGCACAACGCAGCGGGCCGCGATTGTTCTTCAGCCACCAGCGAGCGCGGCCCGCGCTGTGCGCTTCTAAGATGCCCGTGTCTAAGGGGCCGATGCAAGGCGTTAGTGGGCGGCGGGAGCCGGCATGACCGCGCCATCGCCCGCCACGGTCACCCATTTTCTGACTCTCCAAGTCGACACCAGTCCGTTGATTACGTAGGGATCGGCTTTGGCGAACTCTTCCGCGGCTTCTTGAGTACGGAAGACGATGACGGCTCCATCCGCGGGTTCGGCGAGCGCGCCCGCCATCACCAGATCTCCCCGCTGTTGGGCTGCGCCGATCCGGTCGAGATGCGCCCAGCGGAACGGCGCGCGCTTGGTCACGTAGTCGTCAACGACATCGTAGAAGAGAAGGTAGTGCACTCGGTGGCCTCCGGGACGGTTGAAATCTTCGACGTTACGAATCTATTATCCCCCGGAGGCTCGGTTTGGGACTGTTTGGGACCATCCCGGCAAGAGGCGCCCCAGGTTCCCGTCGGGACGAACCACTGCAAGGGTTGAAAGAAAACGACAGTCTGAATGGACCTAAACCTGCCCAGCGAAAATAGGCCTCAGAACGAGAGTTGAGAGGCTTAATTTGTGGCCGCCTTGGTTCGTGGCGGCACGCCGGGGGAAACGATGTGCAACCCGTCGGGCAGATGGATACGTCCGATAGATAGACACTTCGCGCGTCCGGGGTGAGAAAATAATAAAGGTCGACGTGGATTTCCTGCCGAAAAACTGTATTGAGGCAGAAGTCGCTCGAGTGTCAACATGCTAACCAGCTTTCGTCCTTTCCTATCGCGTCGGTTATTGGGCTTATTCATCACGGGTTTATCGCTGTCAAGCGTATATGCCCAGCAGGATCGTCTGGCGTCGCCGATCAACAATAGCCGGACGACTGTACTTGAGGGCCGCGTGCACCCGCTTGCGACGCCCCAGAACGACCGGGGACCTGTCGCGGACTCATTCCAGGTTCCTGGCATGACTATTCGCCTCAAGGCGTCAGCAAGCCAGCAGGCTGACCTACAGCAACTCCTCGCCGATCAGCAGAACCCCGCTTCCCCGAGCTACCATCAGTGGCTCACTCCGGAGCAATACGCGGATCGCTTTGGGGCTAGTACCGGTGACCTCCAAAAGATCGTCAACTGGTTGCAGTCACAAGGGTTTACTGTGAACTACATAGCGCGGAGCCGGACTTCGGTCACGTTCAGCGGTACCGCCGCTCAAGTCCAAACTGCGTTCCATACGCAAATCCATCATTATCAAGTGAATGGAGCGACCCATTACGCCAACGCGACGAATCCTTCGATTCCCGCTCCACTGGCGGACATGGCCGGCAGCTTCCGCGGTCTGCACGATTTCCATCCCACTCCTCGCCATTTGAAGAAACAAGATCCCCAGACGACTATCGGAGCAGGCGTGCATCAAATGGCTCCCGACGATTTTGCTACGATTTACGACGTCGCACCGCTTTACAAAGCCGGCGTGGATGGTACGGGCCAGAAAATGGTGATCGTGGGGCAGACCGATATTTTCCTGTCGGACATACAGTCGTTTCGCAGCAAGTTCAATCTGTCGGCTCCGAATTTACAACAGATCCTGGTCCCCGGGCAGCCTGACCCGGGAATCAGCTACGCCGATCTGGCGGAGGCGGATCTTGACATTGAATGGTCCAGCGCCGTCGCGCGGAACGCCACTATCATTTTCGTGTACTCCAGCGATACGTGGGACTCGGCCATTTATGCCGTCGATCAGAATCTTGCGCCGGTTCTCAGCACCAGCTACGGAGGTTGTGAGGCATTCGATCTGGTAGACCTGCCTTCGAATCAGGCCTTGGTGCAGCAGGCGAACGCAGAGGGAATGACGTGGTTCGCAGCCAGCGGCGACTCCGGAGCAGCCGATTGCGACGGCCTCGGCGTCTCCATCGCCCAGGACGGCCTTGCCGTGGACGTCCCCTCCAGTATTCCCGAGGTGACGGCCATGGGTGGGACGGAGTTCAATGAGCAGGGCGGCACTTATTGGAGCGCTACCAATACGGCCAACGACGCTTCCGCGCTGTCGTATATTCCAGAGCTGGCCTGGAACGACACGTCCGCCTTTTTGGGTCTCTCGGCGGGCGGCGGAGGCGCCAGTATCTTCTTTGCGAAGCCGCCTTGGCAGGCCGGTCCCGGCGTGCCGAACGATGGTTTTCGCGATGTGCCCGATCTGGCGTCCAGCGCCTCTCCCAACCACGATGGTTTCTATGTCTACACGGAAGGCACGGCCCAGTATTACGGCGGAACGTCGACGGCGGCGCCTACCATGGCCGGCGTCGCGACCCTTCTCAATCAATACCTGGTCTCAACCGGCGCCCAGAAGCAAACCGGCCTCGGCAATATCAACCCCACGCTTTATCGTTTGGCTCAAACCGCGCCGAGCGCGTTCCACGACGTCACGGTGGGAAATAACATCGAACCTTGCGCGCCCGGTTCGCCGGATTGCGCCAATGGATCCTTCGGGTATACGGCAGGCCCCGGGTACGATCAGGCCACGGGACTCGGATCCGTGGATGCGTTGAACTTGTTTCATAGCTGGAGCAGTCAACCGGCCGTAAGCTCGATCATTGAGCCCTCCATCGATCAAAATCCGGTCTTCGAACATATGCCCGACGCAAGCGGAAACGGCTGGACCTACCAGCTCACGTTAACGGAAGAGGCTGGCATCCCAACTACGCTTACGGATTTCAGCATCAACGGCGCAAGCCAGAAAGCCCAAATTCCCAGCCTCTTCGGTAAGGCCGCCATACCGGCGCGCGGATCGATTTCGGCAAGCCTGGGTTTTAAGACCCTCACCGTCCCCACTACCGTGACATTTGCATTCACGGGCGTGGACGCGAGCGGGCTCACCTGGAACGAGCAACTCGCGATCCCGTTCGATGGCCCGGATCCCCTGGCCGTATTCGGAGCGAACAACGCCGCGTCCGGCCAGCAGATATTCGCGCCGGGCATGGAAATGGCGGTATACGGCGCGGACCTCGGGGCGTCTGCCCAGGGCGCATACCAAACGCCGTTACCGTTCTTCCTGGGGGGCCTCGAGGCTACCATCAACAACGTGCCGGTTCCGCTGTATTATGTCTCGCCGGGACAGGTGAACCTGCAGATCCCGTATGAGACGCAGCCCGGTCCGGCGACGCTCGTAATCGGCAATCCTTACGAGAATTTGACGTACACATTCCAGGTGGCAGCCTCCGCGCCCGGCATATACACGAATTATGTGGATGGCACCATCGTTCCCAACGCGAGCGGAAGCCAGGGGCAAGTCGTGTCGTTATACATTACCGGAGCCGGGCAGTTGAGACCGGCGCTCGCCGACGGAAGCTCGCCCGCGCCCGGTACACCCACTGCCCGGCTGCCAAGACCAATGCTAGCGGTCACCCTGACGGTGGGAGGGGTCCCGGCGGTCATCAACACGCTGGGGATTCCCAGTGGACTGGTGGCCGCGATGCGCATCGACTTCGTGGTTCCTCCCACGGCTCCTCTGGGACGCCAGCCGGTGGTGGTCACGGTGGGGACCGCGGTCAGCCAGCCGGCAAACTTTACGGTTACGCCCTAGGGACTTATTGAAAAAGGGGACTGACCGCTCTGTCCACTCCTACGGTCGCAGGTGAAGTCAGCAATTTACGGGAGGGGACAGAGTAGTCTGTCCCCTTTTTCAATCGACGCGTTATCGCCGAGCCCGCCCACCGTCCCGCACGAGGGTCGGCTAAACTAGAAATAATTGAGGAAGTTCTTGTCGCTGGAACTTCCAGGCGGAACTTCCGGCGGAACTTTCCGGAGAAGTTCGGCGTATAACCGGTTTGCCGCCGGCCCTGTCCGGCTGTAAGCGTTCTTTCAAGAAAAGGTGAGCCCGTTGCTCCAGAGATATCCAACCCTCGTCGCCCTAACCGTGATCCTCACGGCGCTCCTGTCCGTCGGGTGCACCAATCCCAAAGCCGCAGGTCCTCCAGGCGGAGGCCGAGGCGGTCCGGGCGCCATGCCGCCAGTTCCGGCAAGTGTCGCGAGCGCGACCGTCGAATCCGTACCCATCGATGTACGAGCGGTGGGAACCGTCGAACCATCGATCACGGTGCAGATTAAATCGCAGATCGCCGGAGAGTTATTCAAGGCCGACTTTACCGAAGGCGCGGATGTCAACAAAGGCGACCTGCTGTTTGAAATCGACCCGCGCCCGTATCAGGACGCGCTCAATCAATCCAACGCGGCGCTTTCCAGGGATGAGGCGCTCCTGCACCAGTCCGAAGCCAACCTGGCCCGCGATGCGGCACAAGCCGCTTACGCGGACTCGGATGCCGCCAGAACCGAGCAGTTGATGAAGCAGGGCGTCATTCCGAAAAGCCAGGCCGACCAGTCCAAATCGACCGCCGATGCCCTTCGGCAATCGATGGCCGCGGATCGCGCCGCAATCGAAAGCGCGAGAGCCACGGTTGAGAGCGACCGCGCGATGATCAGCACCGCGAAGCTCAATCTCGCCTATTGCGAGATTCGATCGCCCATATCCGGCCGCGCCGGGAACCTGTTGGTTCACGCCGGCAACTTGGTGAAGGTCAACGACGTTGCACTGGTGGTGATCAACCGCCTCACGCCGATCTATGTCAGCTTCGGAGTGCCGGAAGCGCAACTCGGGACGATACGGACCAACAGCGGCAACCGCAAGTTGCCGGTCCAGGTCGCGTTGCAGGACGATCCCAGCAAGTCGGAAAGAGGGGAGCTCACCGTCATCGACAACACCATCGACACCAATACCGGCACTATTCATCTGAAAGCCACATTCCCGAACGAGCACCGGTTCCTTTGGCCGGGACAGTTTGTCGACGTCTCCATGACGCTGGGGACCAATGCGAACGCCATCGTGATTCCCACCGAGGCGATTCAGGCCGGTCAGAAGGGTCAGTTCGTATATGTGGTGAAGGCGGACGGGAGCGTGGAGCCGCGAAACGTGACCGTCTCGCAGACGGTTGGGCGGAAAGCGATTATCCAGGAGGGCATCGCCAGCGGGGAAACCGTGGTCACCGATGGCCAGTTGCTCCTGTTCCCCGGCGCGCACGTGCAACCCGTGCCGGCATCCAAGGTCGATTCGCAGACGCTGTAGCCGTGAGGCTGTTATGAATCTCTCGCGCCTCTTCATTGACCGTCCCATCATGACCGCGCTGGTCATGTTCGCCATACTGTTGTTCGGCATCGTCGGGTACAATGCGCTGCCGGTGGCGGCGCTGCCCACGGTCGATTATCCGACCATTCAGGTGGGCGCCTTCCTTCCCGGAGCGAGCCCGGAAACGATGGCGTCCTCGGTGGCAACGCCGCTCGAACGATCGTTCTCCACGATTGCCGGCATTCAATCGATGAGTTCGACGAATAGCCAGGGTAATACGTCGATTTCGATCCAGTTCGATCTCGGCCGCAGCATCGATGCCGCGGCCCAGGATATCCAAGCGGCTATCGCCAAGGCCGGCGGCCAGTTGCCGGCCGGTATGCCGCGCCCGCCCTCGTATCAGAAGGTGAATCCAGCGGAACAACCGGTTCTCTACATGACTCTGACGTCCACCACGCTGCCGCTGTACACCGTGGATGAATACGCCGAGACGCTGCTCGCACAGCGGATCTCGATGGCGAGCGGCGTGGCCAGCGTAAACGTCTTCGGCTCTCAGAAATACGCAGTGCGCATACAAGTGGACCCCGATGCGCTTGCCACGCGCAACATTGGCATCGACGAAGTGGAGCGGGCCGTCCAGGCGGCCAACACCAATCTCCCAACCGGCAAGCTATATGGCGAAAAACAGTCGTTCACGGTTCAATCAAGCGGCCAACTGACGAACGCGGCGGCCTACAAACCGGTGATCGTCGCGTGGCGGGACGGCATGGCGATTCGCCTGGATCAGCTGGGAACCGTGATCGACGGCGTCGAGACGGACAAGGCCATCGCGTGGATGAACGGGATCCGCGGAGTGATCCTGGCGGTTCAAAGGCAGCCCGGCACGAACACCGTGGAGGTGGTCGAGAACATCAAGGCCATGTTGCCGGAGTTCCGCAAGGAGATCCCCCCGGCGATAAAACTGGAGGTCGCATTCGACGCTTCCGAGTCGATCCGCAACTCGATCAACGACGTGAAGAAGACCCTGCTCCTGACCATCGTCCTGGTGGTGATGGTAATCTTCGTGTTCCTGCGAAACATTTCCGCCACTGTTATCCCGGGCGTTGCTGTTCCGTTGTCCATCTTGGGAACCTTCGCGGTGATGTACCTGCTGGGATACAGCCTCAACAATCTGTCGCTCATGGCGCTGACCCTTTCGGTAGGCTTCGTGGTGGATGACGCCATTGTGATGCTGGAGAATATCGTCCGCCACATGGAGATGGGACAGCCTCGCATGGAGGCCGCCTACCTGGCTTCGCGCGAGATCGGCTTCACGATTCTCTCCATGACCATCTCGCTGGTCGCGGTTTTCATCCCGGTGTTGTTCATGGGCGGCATCGTGGGCCGCTTACTGCACGAATTCTCCGTGACCATCGCCGTCGCCATCCTGATCTCCGGTTTTGTCTCGCTCACCCTCACTCCCATGCTCGGCAGCCGCTTCCTGGGGTACAACCACGCGGCGAAACACGGATTCCTGTATCGAATCTTCGATAAGGGATTTAATGGTCTGGCGAACGGCTACGATTACACGCTGACCCGGGTGTTGCGTCACGGCTTCATAACCGTGTTGGTGGCGCTGGCCCTGCTCGGCGGAACGCTGTATCTGTTCTTCACCATGCCCACCGGCTTCATCCCCAGCCAGGACAGCGGATTCGCCTTCGGCGTGGCGATGGCGGGACAGGACATCTCCTTCGAATCGATGGCGAAGCACCTGCGGGCGCTGGCGCAGATCGTTCAAAGCGATCTGAACGTACAGGGCGCCGGTTCCTTTGTCGGAGATTCGAATCAAGGCTTCATGTTCATGGCCATGAAGCCGCGGGATCAGCGGAAGCTGTCGGTGGACCAGATCATCATGGAACTCCGCCCGAAACTGTTCTCGGTCCCGGGCGTGATGGCGTTTCTGCAGAATCCCCCGCCTATCACGGTGAGTGGACAACAGTCCATCAGCGTCTACCAGATGGTGATGCAGAGCACCAACCTTCAGGAGCTCTACCAATGGGTGCCGCAGGTGACGGGCAAGATGAGGGCGCTCCCCGGCTTTGTGGACGTGAACAGCGATTTACAGGTCAGCAGCCCGCAACTGATGGTCAATATCGATCGCGACCGCGCTCAATCGCTGGGCGTATCGCCCACGCAGATCCAGGACGCGCTGTACACTGCCTACGGAACGCGCCAGATCTCCACCATCTTTACGCCCGCGAACCAGTACGCGGTCATCATGGAAGTGCAGCCGCGCTACCAGCAGAATCCCGAGGCGCTTTCCAAGCTTTACATCCGCTCCTCGCAAGGTCCGCTGGTGCCCTTGAGCGCCGTGGTGAAGGTGGACCGGAGCGTGGGTCCGCTCAACATCAATCACTTCGGCCAACTGCCGGCAGTGACCGTGTCCTTCAATCTTCAGCCCGGATTCTCGCTGGGCCAGGCGGCGGACCACGTGGACCAGATGGTGCGTGACATGCGCATGCCGGCCACCATCAACGTGAGTTTCCAGGGCACCGTGAAGGAATTCCAGAAATCTTTCCAGGGCCTGTCGATCCTGCTGATCGTCGCGATCATGGTAATCTACATCGTCCTGGGTATCCTGTACGAGAGCTTCATTCATCCCATCACGATTCTTTCCGGATTGCCGTCGGCCGTGTTTGGGGCCCTGCTCACGTTAACCTTGTTCCACCGCGAGCTCGACCTGTTCGCGTTCGTGGGGATCATCATGCTGTTCGGCGTGGTAAAGAAGAACGCCATCATGATGATCGACTTCGCCCTGGAAGCGCAACGTGTCGAGGGTAAGAACGCGCACGATGCCATTTATCAGGGCTGCTTGCTGCGTTTCCGCCCCATCATGATGACCACCGTTTCGGCGCTGCTCGGCACGCTTCCGATCGCCCTGGGATACGGCGAAGGAGCCGACGCGCGGCAGCCGCTGGGACTGGCCGTGGTCGGTGGCCTGTTGGTCTCTCAGTTTCTAACGCTCTATATCACGCCGGTGATCTATCTGTATATGGAGCGCTTCCAGGCGTGGCTGCATCCGATCCCCGGCGTTGCTCCGATGGCGACCCCGCGCGAAGTGGTCGTCCAGTAACCGCGCTTGACGATTCCGATCGCGGCGGACGTTCCTACTGCGGCGATTCAAGCCGCAATCCATCGATCATTGGCTCGCCGCGCGGGTTGTCCCTGAGCTTGTTCACGTACTCGATGCCTTCTCCGATGTCGGTGCGGTCTTTCCAAATACCATAGAAAGGGAGATCCTTAATGGATCCCCTCTTACCTGCCGGGTCTTGGTCTGCGGGAACAAGCACCTCTACGACCGTGCCCTCTTTGATCTGCACGTCTTCGAGGGGCCTGAAGACACCGTTTTCGTATTTTGCGGCGATCGTCATAACGGCAGCGCGGGCGATTCGGCTACCTACGACAAGTCTACTAAGGTTCCACCGCTACTTGGAAAACGGTGCCATCAAATCCGGGACCGAATAAACGATACCGTTCTTCATCACCATCTGCACGTCGGCGAGATCCTTGATATTCGCGAGCGGATTGCCGGAGACAATGGTGAGGTCCGCGATCTTTCCGGGTTCCACCGTGCCTAGCTGGTCCCCAACTCCGTAGGCGTTCGCCGCGAGGATGGTGGCGGTTTGCAGCGCCTGCCAGGGCTGTTCTCCACCATATTTGACCTGCGAGCGAAGGTTGGCGTGCAGCGAAGTGGCGACGTTGTCGAGCGGCGCGTCCGTGCCGGCGAGCATCGTACCGCCGGCCTTGAGAACCGCCGCCACCATATCCGCCTCCTTCTTGAGACCGTCCAGGGCGACCGTTGAACTACCGAGGAGCGCCATGAAACCCGTGGGCGGCTTTCCTTGCGCCATGTCCAACTTCGAGCGCAATACGGCCTGGTCCCAGGGAGTGTTCAGCGCCTTGAGCCGCCGATCGTCCAGCATGCCCGGATCGTCCGCGTAAAGCATGAAGGATTGGAACGGAGTGGAGATGTCGAACATTCCGGAGACCTCATACAACGTCCGAACGTCCTGATAAATGACGCCCGCGGGCGAGCGGGTGTACGCATAGCCGAGTCGCGCCGTCGCGCTCACGTGCGTCGCGCCATCCATGCCGTAGCCCATTCCGGGAAGCAGATAATGCGAGGTCACGACGACGCCTAGTTTCGAATGCGCGAACTCCACCGCCTTCTTCTGCCAGGCGTGCGGGAGACGAACATAGGTCTTGACGAGATCGTAATCGAGCGCCTGCGCGCGCGACAATTCGCGATCCAACTGCTCTTCGCTCATGGTGGGACGCATGAAGTTGTAGAATACGCGCTCCCCGTCAATCGCTTCGCCGGTCGCAAGGAAACGCGGCCCAACCCGACCGCCCGCGCCGAACGATTCCCTGGTCTCCACCGACCTGTAATCCGGATCGCCCTGCGATTCCGCGGTGGTGATGCCGTAGGCCAGCCACAACCGGCCGAGCTTGTCGCCATAGAATTTCCCGGCGATGTACTCGTGCTCGTGCGTTTCCCAGATCCCGGGGACGACGGTGAGCTTCGATGCATCCACGAACTTGGCACCCGCGTCAGACTGGCTGCGATCGCGGTGCGGTTCAATGCCTTGAATGCGATGACCCGCGATGATGATGTCGACGTCGTTGCGCACGTCCGCCCCGCGCCCATCCCACAGGCGCCCCGCATGGACGATAGTCTTTTGCGGCGCGTCCTCATAATGCCACGCCCGGTCCAGTGGAACGTCGCGCGGATTCGACCCGTCACGACCGATCAGCCGGAGTTTGCCATTCGACAAATACAAGAGCGTCCTTGAATCGCCGCTCCAGGTGGGGGCGTCGGTTACCTCCTTGTTGATCTGCCGGGCGGGGCCGGCGGCCACTCCGTTCCGGTCCACCGGACGGATCCAAAGCAGGCTATCCATGACGAATGCCACCGACGATCCGTCGGGCGAGTAGACCGGTCCATCTTCGCCGCGCGTGCTGGTGGATTTGAACGAAGCGGGCTCGGTGTAGGTCAGAGCTCCGCTCGCAACATCCACGGTAAGAAACTGGCTGGTGCCTTCGCGGTAGCGGTGCGTGTAAGGTTTCAGTGCCGCGATCGCGACTGTCCTTCCGCTTGCCGCCCAGCTCGGTTTGGAGGGCGCAAACTGCGCCGGGATCACCTGTTTGCTTTTGCCGGTGGCGATGTCCATCACGTAGGTGGCTCCAGCGTGATCCTGATACGCGAGCATCTTGCCATCCCGCGACCAGGCGGCGCCGACCTCGGTTTCCGGAGTGTCGGTCAGCCGCTTTTCCGCCTTCGTTGCCAGATCCATGATGTACAGGTCTTCGTTCCCGCCCTTGTCGGAGGAATACGCGATCCGCTTGCCGTCGGGCGACCAGGCGGGGTCTTCTTTATAAAATTTGTCGTTGGTGAGGGCCTGCGGCTTGCCGCCGATATCCATCACCCAGAGTTGGTTCAGCGCCTCGAACACGATCCGCTTGCCATCCGGCGAAAGCGCGGGACTCACGATGCCTAGAATCTGCTTGGACGCGTTCGAATCGAGATCGAATTTCTTGTGTTCATACGGAGGGCGGTTCAGAGTGAACGTCGCCTGAAATGGAATGTCCTGAATGCTGCCGTTATCGAGCGCGGCTACGTGGATCTTTCCTTCGCCGGTGTACAACAGGCGATTCCCAGGAAGCCAATCGGGAAAGAATGGAAACGCGTCGTCCCCGCTTCCCACTCGCGCGCCCGAGACCATCAACTGGCTCTTGCCTTCGGCGAATTGAACGTAGGCGATCTTGTTCCCAGTCGGCGACCAGGACGGAGAGTTCAAATGCGCTCCCGCCGGCGCGGTCTGCAAAGTGCGCGCCGCTCCGCCCGCTTTCGCCGCCTGAATGGTTGTTCCGTTCGAGCCGGTTCCGCTGACAAACGCAATTTCCGAACCATCCGGCGACCAGCTCGGCTCATATTCGTCCGCCGGGCCCGAAGTCCACTGGGTTAGCTTTCCGCTAGCGGCGTCCGCCACCCAGATGTCATAACTGCCCTTGAAGGCGCGATCGGAAGAGAACGCGACCCTGGTCCCGTCCGGTGAGAATCGCGGATCGCGGTCGTCGCCATGCCCGTCGGTCAACTGGTGCACTCCGTTGCCGTCCGGCTTCATGACCCAGATGTGAAACGTTCCGCCGCTGTAGGACTGGAACGCGACTGCATCGCCTTTGGGTGAAAAATCCGGACGCGTCGGCTCGAGCAGCGGATCGGTGAGCTGTTTCGCCGTGCCGCCCTTGAAGGGAATCGACCACAGCGTGCCCTGCAGGTCCATGATGATGGTGCTTTGATCCGGCGAAACCGTGGCGGACACGTTCGTACCTTCGCTCACCGTGGCCGTTCGAACCGGCCCGGTTGAGGCAGTGCGAGTAGGGCTCGATTCGCCACAGCCGACGGAAGCAATCGCGATCAATAGGACCAGGAGACCAAGAAAAGACGTGAGCGTGAATGACTCGCGACTTCGGGAGTACCGGCACGCTCTCGTTTCGCGCATCTCTGCTTCTTCAAAAGGTGTGCCTTCGGATCGAGAAAATAATTCAACGTGCGTTGTCATAGGGACGGCCCTCGCTTTCAAGACTTTAAACCAAGTGTAGATGGTCGTACACATTCGGCATTCCGCGCAAGGGCCGCACTCCGGAGCGGCTGGGAGAGATAGGGCAGCGACACGTCGCGCGGGCTGCGTGGTAGCCTCGTTCAGTAAAGGCACACCATGCGAACCCTCATGACCCGTGGCCGCTCCCGCAACTTCTCCTTCACCGCCTTCACCGCGTTGCTGATCTGGATCGGGGCGTGCAATCGGCTTGCGACCGCTCAGATGGCGGCCCCCAGCGCGATCTACGTCAACTGCAAGGTCGTGACGGTGGACTCGGGCTTTTCCATTGCAGAAGCGTTCGCTGTTTCCGGCGACAAATTCACCGCCGTCGGCAAGAGCGCCGACATCCGCAAGCTCGCCGGACCGAATACCCGAGTGGTCGACCTCGGCGGACGCACTGTCGTGCCGGGACTCGAGGACAGCCATTTGCACAACGCCGGAGGCGGGCCGGGCATCGACCTTTCGAACGTGCGGACCATGGCCGAACTTCTCTCCAAGGTGGATCAGGCCGTGAAGCGCGCGGAGCCCGGCGAACTCCTATTCTCGAACGAAGACTGGCACGAGGCGCAGCTCAAGGAGCAGCGGCTTCCGCTGCGGAGAGATCTGGATACGGTAGCGCCGAACACGCCCGTGGTCCTGGTGCGTGGCGGACACGAATACATACTGAACTCGGCCGCGCTCGCGAAATTTCATATCGACCGGACTACCGTCGCGCCCGCCGGCGGGCAGATCAGCCACTATCCGGATAAAGAGCCGAATGGCGAGCTGATGGACCGGGCCAAGACGCTGGTGACTTTACCTCCCACCAAACTGACTTTCGAACAGCAGATCGATTTCTGGACCAAGCAGTATCACACATTGAACGCGGCCGGCCTCACCAGCGTTCGGCATCCCGGCATCAGTCTCGATCAGTATCGGCTTCTGAAGGAAATGAAGAAACGCGGCGTGTTGACCATGCGCGTGAGCGCGCTGCTCTCCGCTCCGCCCAATCCGGACGCGGAAAAGGTGCGCGCGTTTATCCAGGGTTCAGGCGTCAAGCTGGATGAGGGCGACGAGTGGCTTCGCGTCGTCGGCATGAAGCTGGTGGCCGACGGGGGCTTCGAGGGCGGCAACATTCGCGACCCCTACGAAGAGCCTTATGGGCGCGATCGAACTTACCATGGACTGCAATTGATTCCCACCGACAAGTACATCGAAATCGTCAAGGAGATCAATCGTCAGGGCTGGCGCGTGGGAACCCACGCGGTGGGGGACGCCGCCATCGACGAGGTTCTCGCGGGCTATGAAGCGGCGAATGCGGAGCATTCGATCGTCGGAAAGCATTGGGCTATCGAGCACGGGTTTATCCCGAGAGAAGAACATTTCGATCGGATCAAGAGGCTGGGTGTTTTCGTGACGGTGCAGGATCACCTGTATCTGGCTGGGCCGAGCCTGGTGCGTTACTGGGGTCTGAAACGAGCCTCCTACGTCACACCGGTGCGAGCGTACCTGGATCACGGCATCATGGTGGGGGCCGGAACGGATTCGTCGGTGGTTCCCTACCCTCCTCTATGGACCATCTACCATTTCGTCACCCGCGATACCATCAGCGGCGGCGTGCTCGGCGCGGACCAAAAAATCACCCGGCAGGAGGCCCTTCGCATCAGCACGATGAACAACGCACTATTGACCTATGAGGACCAGATCAAAGGATCGATCGAGGCCGGCAAATTGGCCGACTTCGTCGTGCTGGGTGAGGACATCCTGACAGTGCCGGAGAAGCGAATCGAGCAGATGAAGGTGTTGATGACCGTGGTGGGCGGCAAGACCGTTTTTAGCGAAGGCCCTTTCGCAGGGCGCTAAAGTCTGCCTCGGGCGCCGCTATCCGGCCAGCAGCTCCGCGCGACGCTCCGGCGGAACCAGATCGAGATACTCCGGGTGCCTCTGGATGTACGCGGCGACGAACGGACAGAGTGGAATCACCTGCAAGCCTTTCGCCCGCGCGAAATCGAGCCCGGCGCGCGCCAACTTGCTCGCCAACCCTTGACCCTCGAGTTCGACCGGCACCTCGGCGTGGACGAATACAATCGCATTCGGCCGCAGACGATATTGCAGCGTCGCGAGTTTCCCGTCGACGGTGGCCTCAAACCGCCTGCCGGTTTCATTATTCACGATCACGGCGTTGGACATTTTGTGCCACTCTTTCATCCGGAAGCGCTCCATTGAGGATAATGGATTCACAACCTCGTCTTGGATGGAGAGTGTGTGTGAGGCGGACGAATCATCCACGAATCCTGGCGGTGATCTGCGGCATGCTCACATGCAGCGCGGCGCCCGCCGCTGCGCAACTTTCGCCCGAAATTCTGCTGCTGTCGCGGATCAAGGAACACATCAAGCATGATCTCGCGGTGGCCGAGAACTACACTTGCGTGGAGACAATCGCGCGCTCTTCACGGAAGAGCGAGGGCGTTCGAATGGATTCGGTCGACACGCTGCGGTTCGAAGTGGCTCGGGCCGGGGGCAAGGAGTTATACTCCTTCCCCGGGGATCGGCGCTTCACGGAAAGGCCGCTCGGCCAATTGGTCACCGCGGGCCTGAGCGCCGATGGCTTGTTTGGCGGGTTCGTGCATGAGCTGTTCTCAAGCAACATTCCAGCCATGCTTCCGGCCGGAGAGAATACGGCCACCGGACGGAGAATCGTCCAGTATAACTTTCGCTTTCCGGTGATGATGACCAACTATATCCTCACCGTCGCAGCCGGGTCGGCGCGAGTGGGCTGGTCAGGCTCCTTTTGGGCGGACGCCGAATCGCTCGATCTGGTTCGTCTGCGCGTCGAAGCCGACGAGATTCCGATTGAACTGGGCGTCCGCTCCGCGGTCACCGAGATCGAGTACGGCAAATATCAACTGGAAACCACGATCCTTCAGCTCCCGCAAACCGCGACGGTCACGATGGCCCACCGGAACGGAGCGATGAGCGTCAACCGGACGGACTTTTCGCAGTGCCGCGTTTTTTCAGCGGCGAGCAACGTGTCTTTTGGAGAAGCCGTGAACGCCGCGCCGGTGACGCCGGAACTGCCGCTCGCCGCGCTCCCGGAGGGTCTGACAATCCGGTTGCATTTGGACAAACCGGTTGAATTCGGACAGACCGTGGTGGGTGACCCGATTTCCGCCACTGTGGAGACGGATGTCCGGCAGCGCGGGAAGACGTGGCTGACCAAGGGAACGACGATCTCAGGACGCGTTCGACGGCTGGAGAGGCAAGAACCTCCGTCCGAGGCCGTGGTCATCGACCTGGAATTCTCAGAGACCTCTCAACAAGGGACCCGCCTCCGATTCGCGGGAGTGATCGTTGGGAGCGATTTCGCGGAAGCCACGGTTCCGAAAGCCGCCGCGAACGCCTCTGCACCGGCAGGCCATTTTCCGGCGGCGATCGCGGCCGCGCCGGTGACCGCGAACGAATTCGCTCCCTCGGATGTGCCCGGCGTCGCCAGCTTCCTGGTGACATCGCAGCCGTATCAGATCCCAGCGGGATTCAAGATGGAGTGGAAGACCAACCGCGACAAATCCGTGGGGAAAAAATAATTTAGCCGCCGATAAACGCAGATGAACGCTGATTCGCAGACAACAAGAACTTTGTTTGCAATCGGCGTTTATCCGTGTTCATCAGCGGCCAACATTGTCTTAGACTTTTTCGGCACTCTGCTACGGCATGATCGAGAGTTGAAGCCTGGATCCGTCAGCGCCGCCGAAATAGACGCGCTCCGTGGCCTTCACGAAATCCGTCGAGAGCGCCTTGGGGATTTCCATAAACCGTTGCGGATTGCGATCCGTCAGCGGGAACCAGGAACTCTGAATCTGGACCATGATGCGATGGCCCTCCCGAAACGTGTGAGCGACATCCGGCAGTTGAAAGATGATGTGATCCGGCTGTCCGGGCTCGAAAGGAACCGGCTTTTCGAAACTCTTGCGGAACTTGCCCCGGAACGGCTCTCCGCGAATAAGCTGTTGATATCCGCCCATGGGAATCACATTCGGATTGGCGGCAAAGCCCGCGGGTGTGAGCGGCTGCCCGCCCGCATCATAGGTCGGATAGTCGCCTGGAAACACGTCGATCAACTTCGCGTCGAAATCGGAATCGGTTCCCGTGGTCGACACTTTCAAGTCCACTGAAATCGGGCCGGTCACGGTGACGTCGTGATCGAGCGGGGGAGTCTTGTACACCAAAACATCTGGCCTCTCCGCGGCGAAGCGCTGATCCTCCGTCATATAGGTCGAAAGCACTCCGCTGAAGATCTTGCTGATGTAGGGCACCGGTTTGTTCGGATCCGAAAGATACTCATCGAACGCCGCGGCTGCGGGCCGCTGCCACGATAACGCCCCCTTTGCGTCCAGGAACAGCGTCTTCGGCGACGCCTCTTTCGGCGGCCACGTGTCGAACCTGCGCCACTGATTCGTGCCGGTCTCGAACACCCACGCCTTCGGAAACTTCCCGTCGCCGCGTCCCTTCAGGTAATAAAGGAAGAAGGGAAACTCGATCCTCTCGCGATAGTACGCGCCGGTTTTTGTTCCGAAGTTCGCGTTGCCCAAACGATCGCCGTCGCCGCGCGAGAAGCCTCCGTGGTTCCACGGACCCATCACCAGCAGGTTGAGCGGCGGAGGCGAATTCTTTTCCATGAACTCGTGCTGGCGCAGCAGGCCTTGCGGATCCTCGGTATCGTACCAGCCGCCGACCTGCATGACGGCCGGCTTGATGCCCTTCAAATACTTCCACACGGCGCGCGATTGCCACACGTCGTCATAGGTGGTGTGGTCGATATTCATGAGCCACAACGGTTGCTGGTGCTTGAAGTATTTCTCATCCACGTTCGCGAGCGATCCCAGGCTCAGATAGAAATCGTAGCCGTCCGGCGTGCCGTAGTCGAACGGCAGCGCGCGCGGCGGCGGTGATGGCGAGCCTTCACGCAACCGGAAGCCCTGATAGAAACTAAAGCGGTGAGCGAGCATGAAGGCGCCGTTGTGATACACGTCGTCGCCCAGGTAGTAGTCGGAAACGGGCGCCTGCGGCGATACCGCTACGAGCGCCGGATGCGCATCGATCATTCCCGCCGTCGCATAGAACCCTGGCTGCGAGATGCCCCACAGCCCCACCCTGCCGCTGTTTCCAGGCACATGCTGGACCAACCAGTCCACGGTGTCGTACGTGTCGGTGCTTTCGTCGGTGTCCTTGGGTCCGCTTTTCACGGGCTTATACGGGCGAAGCAACACGTAGTCCCCTTCACTCATGTAACGGCCGCGGACATCCTGATACACAAAGATGAATTTCTCCCGCGCAAATAATTCCGAAGGGCCGAGGTTATTGCGATATTGATCCGCGCCGTAAGGTGCGACGTTATACGGCGTGCGCTGCATCATGATGGGAAAGGTTCTGCCGTCGGTGAAGGCGTCCTTCGGCATGTAGACCGAAGTGAAGAGGCGCACGCCGTCTCGCATGGGCACGTGGTATTCGAACTTCGAATAGTTTTCGCGCACGAACGCGACACCGATCACTCCGGTCGGTTGAGCGCCGACATTGGGAGGCTGCGCTATCGCGGGTTGCGAGGAAGCGGCTCCGGCAGGAGCAGGTGCGGGCTGGCCGTAAACGGTGAGGCACGCGATGAAGAGAGCGATAAGGAAAATGCGAGTCATCATGGCACGTTGAGTTGACTGGACAACCATTCTAGCCCAACCTGTAGCACGTCGACTCTACTAGCGTTACGTCACAACAGCTGTTCGGTGTATCATGCTCGATGCCGCTTGGATGCAAACCTGACCGAGCGGCGAGATCACCCGAATGAAAATTGACATCTTCAATCACATACTCCCCGCGGCGTACTATGCCGAGTTTCTGAAGCTCGCATCCGGGCTCAAAGACATGTCGACGCGCGCCCGAGACCTCAAGCCGATGTGGGATCTCGACACACGCTTCCGGGTGATGGACCAGTTCGGCGAATACTGCCAGGTTCTATCGCTCGCCTCGCCCGCCATCGAAGCGCTGGCGGCGCCGGAAGTTTCCCCGCGCCTGGCCCAGCTCGCCAACGACGGCATGGCGGAGCTGGTGGCTCGCTATCCGGCACGGTTCCCGGCATTCATCGCGGCTCTGCCGATGAACAATCCGGCCGCGGCTGAGAAGGAACTCGACCGCGCGTGCGGCCAGCTCGGCGCGCTCGGCGTTCAGATGTATTCGAACGTCGCGGGCAAGCCGCTCGACTTTCCCGAATTTCAGCCGCTGTTTGACGAGCTCGCCCGGCGCAATCGCGCCATGTGGCTGCATCCCATGCGCGACGGCGATTTCTCCGACTACGCGACCGAGCAAAGATCGAAATACGAAATCTGGTGGACCTTCGGCTGGCCGTATGAAACCAGCGTCGCCATGGCTCGCCTGGTGTTCTCGGGATTGTTCGACCGCCATCCGAACCTCAAGATCATCACGCACCACATGGGCGCGATGATTCCCTATTTCGAGGGCCGCGTGGGCCACGGCTGGGACCAGTTGGGGAAGCGTACTTCCGGCGAAGACTACGGCGCTCTGCTGCGCTCCATGAAGAAGCGGCCCTACGATTACTTCAAAATGTTCTACGCCGATACGGCCGTGTTCGGAGCGCGCTCGGCGACGCGCTGTGGACTCGATTTCTTCGGGGCGGATCACGTGTTGTTTGCGTCGGATATGCCGTATGAACCGGAGCCGGGCATGTATATTCGCGAAACCATTCAGGCGATTGACAGCCTCGGCCTGTCGGCGGAGGATAAGGACAAGATCTATCGCAAGAATGCGGAAACGCTCATGAAAGCCGCGAGGTAATACAGCGTGCTGAAAAGACTAAGACAGAGTTGGCCGCTGATGAACACGGATAAACGCCGATTTAGAAACTGTCATTGCCTTCTGCGAATCAGCGTTCATCAGCGTTTATCAGTGGCCAGAAGTTTTTTCGGCAGCCTCTGAAATAAACGGCTGCGGGCAAAATTGCCCGCCCCACAGACGAGGTAGCCATGGATTCACACATGCCAGATGAGGGCACAGCGTACGGTCTCCCCGCGGGAACTTCCCGATCCGAACTTACGTTAGTCACCGCGGGCACTCCCGGCGGCGAGTTTCTCCGCCGCTACTGGCATCCGGTGGGCCTCGCGTCCGACGCGACCGAACGTCCGCGGCCAGTGCGCATCCTGGGCGAGGATCTGATTCTGTTTCGCGACGGCTGCGGCCGTGCGGGCCTGGTCTATCCGCGATGCGTTCACCGCGGGACTTCCCTCTTTTATGGACGGGTCGAAGAGCGCGGCATCCGCTGCTGCTATCACGGCTGGTTGTTCGATGTCGAGGGGCGATGCCTGGAGCAGCCGTGCGAGCCGGAGGCCGGCAAAAAGATGCGCGATCGCGTCCGGCAGCCCTGGTATCCCGTGGTCGAGCGCTACGGTCTCATCTTCGCGTATCTCGGTCCACCGGATCGGAAGCCCCTGCTTCCGCGTTACGATCTCCTCGAAGAACTGGACGAAGGCGAGTTTCTCGAAGCCGACGATTCGAGCATCGGCAGCGGCGGAGCCGTCATCGTCCCGTGCAACTGGCTGCAGCATTTTGAGAACGTGATGGATCCGTTTCACGTCCCGATTCTCCACGGTTCTTTTAGCGGGCCCCAGTTCGTCGAGCAGATGGCGCTGATGCCCGAAGTCAGCTTTGCGGCAACCGATCGCGGCGTCAAGTGCCTGCAGGTTCGCAAGCTCGAGGATGGAAAGATCTTCAACCGCGTGACGGAAGCGGTGATGCCCACACTGCGCCTGGTGGCGAGTCCACGAGTAACCAGGTACACGCGCGCATCAGCGGTCGGCTGGGTGCTGCCGATCGACAACACGTCGTTTCGCATTTACGTGGTTGGCCGAGTTCGCAAACCGGGCGAGATGCGGGAGGGCACGTCCCGTTATGAAGGCAAGCGCTGGTCCGAACTGACCGCGGAAGAACATCAACGCCTGCCGGGTGATTACGAAGCGCAAACCGGTCAGGGGTCCATCACCCTTCACTCCGAGGAGCATCTTGCGTCGAGCGATCGCGGCGTCGCCCTGGTGCGCCGTCTGCTCAAAGAACAAATCGATATCGTCAAAGCGGGAGGCAATCCGATGGGCATTTCACTTGCGGCGGATCAACCGCCGGCCGCGAATCAAGCGCACGGGAATCAAGAGGTCGTCCGGACCGAGGCCGGGAACTATCTCGTTGATCGCGACGCGGACCGCGACGCGGCCCAAAGCGGCGGCCCGGAACGTTAATGCGCGACTCGGCAATGGAAGCGCGCGGGCTCAACGTTCGTCAATTTGTCGACGAGCAACCCCTCGGCCCCTATCAGGTTATGGTGCTGGGGCTGTGCGTCGCCATCGTCCTGATGGAAGGATTCGATGCCCAGGCGATGGGCTTCGTCGCCCCGGTGGTGTCCAAGCAATTGCACATCGCGCGCACGGCGCTGGGACCCGTGCTTTCGAGCGGCCTAGCCGGCATGATGATCGGCGCACTGTGCCTGGGCCCGCTGGGTGACCGCATCGGACGAAAGCCGGTGATCGTGGCGTCCGCTCTGCTGTTTGGCGCGGCTTCGCTGCTGACGGCAACGGCGCATTCGCTCTCGTCGTTGCTGATCTATCGCCTCACGACCGGCATCGGGCTAGGCGCGTCCTTGCCCACCATGATCGCGCTCGAGGCCGAGTACATGCCGAAGCGGCTCCGGGCGACGTCCATCGTGATCGCGGGCTGCGGGTTCTCGCTCGGCGCGACCATGGGCGGCTTAGTCTCGGCCGGATTGCTCGACCGTTTCGGCTGGCAGTCGGTATTCGTGGTCGGCGGCATCCTGCCCATCGGGATCGCCGGCGTGCTGATCGCGTGGCTGCCGGAATCAATCCGCTATCTGGTGGTGAAGGGCGGGCGGGGCGAGTTGGTGACGCGATATCTCGCGAAGATCGCTCCGCGCGCCGCGATCGCGCCGGGCACGAATTTTGTCGTGGACGAACCGAGACACGCCGGATTCGTCGTGGGGCAACTCTTCACGCAAGGCCGCGCCCCCAAGACCCTGCTGCTGTGGATCATCTTCTTCATGAGCCTATTGGACGTCTACTTCCTCAACAGTTGGCTGCCCACGGTGATTCACGACTCCGGAATCGCCGTGAAAGCCGCGATCGTGATCACAACGCTGTTCCAGGGCGGAGGCACGATCGGCGCGCTGACGCTCGGCCGCTTGATCGATCGCACCACGTCTTATCGGGTGCTGGCGTTCGGCTATCTGGTCGCGACGGTTTGCGTATTTCTCATCGGATCGGCCGGCGCCTCGGTGCCCCTGCTCGGGTGCGCTGTATTCGGAGCGGGATTCTGCGTAGTGGGCGGACAGATCGGAGCGAATGCCCTGGCTGCCGAATCGTATCCGACGCCGCTGCGGTCGACGGGCATTGGATGGTGTCTCGGCATCGGGAGGATCGGCTCCATTACAGGTCCCCTGGTGGGGAGCTTGATTCTCTCCGGAGGCGCTGCCAATCGAGTCTTCTCCATCGCGGCCGTGCCGATGCTGATTGCCGGCGTGGCCGGATTCTTCGCCGCGAATATCCCTGGCTTCGAGACCGCCGCGAGTCCCGCCGGAAGCCGTCCCGTGGTCGCGGCTGCGTCCGAATCACCGGGCGGCTCGTAATTAACCGCCGTTACCGGCTTGTAATGAGGGTGCCGCCGCACCCCTTGCGGGCTCGTAAGAAATCCGCTACGCCGTCAGTCCGGCCCTGGACCTTCCACTTGCGCTTCGCGAATACGTCCGTCTGGACGCGCTTCGAAGCCGGAAGTACGGTGCCAATCTCTGCATCGTATTCTGCATGCTGAACACGACGTGGGCGCGCATGGCTTCCCCCGCCACGTCCGGGTCCATTTCCACCAGCACTGCGGCCAACTCGGAATGGCGCCCCGTAAGTGGCCGCCGGACGTGGGGGCGAGCCGCCGTTTGAGCGTGGGCCGGCTGATCCGCGGCCTCGGGCGCGCCTCCCACACACAACCACGTGGACGCAAGCGCGTGGGTTTTCTCGATGGCGTCGCTCAACGCCGGACAGCGTGCGCATTCCGCGACGCGGCGATGCAGCTTTTCGTGCGCCGTCAGGTACGCGACCCGGTTCGCGCCGGACTGCGCGGCCAGTTGATCCACTCTAGCCGCCAGTTTCAACAGCTCGGTTCGTTCCGCAGGTGTCGCGGCCTCCGCGAATAATCGCGCGGCCTGCACTTCGAGCGCCTCGCGGACCGTGTAGTGGCCGCGCACGGCCTGGCGAGTGGGGATTCTGACCCGCGTGCCCGCGCGGGCGCGGCTCTCCAGCAGCCCCTCGATTTCGAGACGCAACAGGGCTTCGGAAACGGGCAGGAAACTCATGCCCAATTCTTCCGCGATTTTGCGCCGCGAGATCACCTGTCCGATGCACAGTTCGCCGCGCAGAATCCGCGTCCGGACGTTGACATAAGCCTCGTGCGCAAGGCCGAGGGCCTTCTGGGACGTTTTCGCGACAGGCACGTTCTCTATCTATACCAGATCGCTGAGTGATCGTGAATCTGCCATATCAGAAGTGCGGTCGCGATCTTGACAGCTACGGAGTGAACTGTCATTCTTTACTTGGACGCGCGATCGAATCGCCAGGAGAAGCATGAGTACAGAGACGGCTACAGCGACCGGCACGCCCGTATCCAAGGCCGCGTGGGATGCCATTCGCGGGGGGTACGACCTGCAGGTGCACGTTGCGCCCGACGTGATCGCCCGGCGCATCGACGATATCGATTTGGCGAAGGAGTTTCTGGCATGCGGTCTGAAGGGATTTGTTCTTAAGTCGCACTATCTGTCGACCGGCGAGCGTGCGCAGGTAGTCTCGAAGGCGGTTCCCGGCATCGAGGCTTACGGCGCGATCGCGCTCAATCACTCGGTAGGCGGCCTGAATCCGGTAGCGGTCGAAATCGCGGGGCGCTCCGGATGCAAAATCGTGTGGATGCCCACGGTGGACGCCCTGAACGAAACCGCCGGAATCCCGGGGGCGACAAAGAAGCTGCCGTTCTGGGCCAAGATCCAGCAGGAACTCTCCGAGATGGGGATTTCCCCGCCCCGCATAACCGTGATCGACCCGAACGGGCAGTTGGTGGAGGCGGCGCGCCGGTGTCTGGAACTGATCGCGAAACACGATATGATCCTCGCCACCGGACATCTGGGCCGCGCCGAGATTTACGCGCTGGTGCGCGGCGCCCGTGAGTTACGAGTGCGCAAGGTGATGGTGACCCACGCCGAATTTCCCTCGCAGAGCCTGACGCCGCAGGAACAACTGGAACTCGCGGACATGGGAGCCTATATTGAGCATTGCTTCACGACCATGTACACCGGCAAGGCGACGTGGGAAGTGGCGATCGAGGGCATTCGCAAGGCCGGTGTGGAGCGCTGTGTTCTCTCGACGGACCTTGGCCAGGCTATCAACCCGCCGGTATCCGATGGGTTCGCGATGTTCGCGCAGCAGCTTCTCGATTCAGGGTTCACCGTGGACGAAGTTCGGCGGATGGCGGTGACGAATCCCGCCGCGCTGATCGAAAATAGGTAACGGAAGACTAGGCATGGCGAGTCAAAAGTCAGTTCTAGTGGTCAGCGCGCACGCTGCGGATTTCGTGTGGCGCGCGGGCGGCGCGATCGCGCTCTACGCCCAGCGAGGTTATCGCGTCCGCATCCTGTGCCTCTCCTATGGAGAACGCGGCGAATCGCAGGGCCTGTGGAAGCAGCCGGGCATGACCATGGATGTGGTCAAAGCGGAACGCCGCAAGGAATCCGAGCGCGCGGCCGGGCTTCTGGGCGCGGAGGTTCACTTCTGCGATGCCGGCGACTACCCGCTCCGCGGGACCGAGGAACTGCTCGATGGAATGGTGAAGGAATTTCGTGCACTTCAGCCCGAGATCGTCCTGACTCACAGCATTGAAGATCCCTACAACACGGACCACAGCGAAGCGCACCGGCTTTCCATCCAGGCTCGGATTCTCTCGCAAGCCCTGGGTTATCCAGCCGAAGGCAAGGCGCTCGGCGCGCCCCCCGTGTTCATGTTCGAGCCGCATCAACCAGAACAGTGTAATTTCAAGCCGCAAGTACTGCTGGACATCACCCCAGTAATCGACATCAAGAACAGGGCCATGGAGTCGATGGTGGCGCAGGAGCATCTGTGGCAGTACTACACGGATCTGGCCAAGCGGCGCGGTGTGCAGGCCGTGCGAAACTCCGGGCGGCGGGAGATCAAATTCGCGGAGGCGTACCAGCGGTTCTATCCGCAGGTGACGAATGACCTGTCGTGAAATCGCGCGTCGTCAGGAATATCAAGAGGCCCGATGCGGACGTCGTCCGTCTGTTGGGCGAGCTCGGAGTCGCGACAGTGCATGAAGCGCAGCGGCGAACCGGCTTGATGCATCCCTACATGCGCCCACTCTATCCGGGAGCGAGGCTGGCCGGCCCGGCCGTCACGGTGTCGTGCCATCCCGGCGACAACATGATGATTCATGCCGCTGTCGAAGTGTGCAGACCCGGAGACGTTCTAGTGGTCGCTCCAGTGTCCGAATCGAGCGACGGGATGTTCGGCGAGCTTCTGGGAATCTCCTGCCAGGTGCGCGGCATCGCGGGACTGGTGGTGGACGCAGGCGTCCGCGATTCGACCGACCTTACAGCCATGAAGTTCCCCATCTGGTCGAAAGCCATTTCGGCGCAAGGTACGGTGAAGGCGAGCGCCGGTTCCGTCAACATTGGAATCGTGTGCGCCGGGGCGCTGGTCCATCCCGGCGATGTGATTGTCGCGGATGCGGACGGCGTCTGCGTGGTGGCTCGCGAGAGCGCGGCGGAAATCGCGCGACTGGGCCAGGAGCGTCGCGCCAAGGAAGAGAAGACGCGCGAGCGGCTCCGGCGCGGCGAACTCGGCCTGGATTTCTACGGACTCCGCGCCAAGCTGGCCGAAGCCGGGGTCGAGTACGTCGACGAAGAGTAAGGAGGTAAGCATATGGGACAGCTTGTTGCGGCCTTGGCGACCTGTCACGCTCCGCAGTTGTTCACACGGCCGCCCACCGACGATCCCGCGCAGCTCGACGCAACCGCCGCCGCGATGCATGAGCTCGGCAAGGCCCTGGATGAATCGAAGCCGGACGTTCTCGTAATCTTGGGCAGCGACCATCTGGAAACGTTTTTTCTTTCCGCCGTTCCCACTTTTGCCCTGATCGGAGGCGAAAATGCGAATGGAGCTTTCGTCGGCAGAACTTACGCCATCCCGATTCATCAAGCGTTTGGCGAAGATCTTCTCGATCGCCTCGTGGCTTCGGGATTCGACATGGTGTATTCGCAGGACGCCGTCCTGGGCCACGCGTTCACCGCGATCTTCGAATTCGTGATGGAAGGCCGCAAGATTCCCATCGTTCCGATTTTTGTCAACACGTATCTGCCGCCGCTGGCCTCGCCTCGACGCTGCCAGGCGCTGGGCCGGGCGCTTCGGGAAGTGATCGATTCGCGGCCCGAACGGGTCGCGGTCATCGCGAGCGGCGGGCTTTCGCATTTTCCCGGCACGTGGAAGTATCCGCATCCCGAATTCGAATTCGATCATTGGGCCATCGCGCAAATGGAACGCGGCAATATGGAGCCGCTCTTGAATCTGACGGTCCAGCAGTTGGATGAAGTGGGCAACACGGAATTGCTGTCGTGGATGATGCTCGCCGGTGTGATGGGAAATCAGCCGGGGGATCTGCTCTCGTACCAACCGACCTGGCATCACGGTCATGCCGTCATGCAATTTCTTCCCCGGCGCAAACAAGCCAAGGCCCCCACGGGCGAGGCCCCACCGCCGGTGTTCCATTTCAAGAACCAGGGTTACGAATTCTACAAGCATCCGTCGCCTTCCGCTTACAAGCTCAACAAGCTGCTGTTCGATCTGCGGCACAAGCCCAAGCTGCGATTGAACATCCTCTCGAACAGCGATTCCGTGGCCGCGGAGTACGGGCTGGGCGCGGAGGAAACCAAGGCTCTGCGGACCATCACCGACGAGAGCATCGACATGTTGCAATTGAAGGAACCGCATCCGCTGGTGAAGGCGGGGGCGCATCCCCTGGGCACTCTCATGTCCCTGGTAGTCGTGCAAGCCGACGCGCGGCGCTTGCGGGCAGAGGCGGCCGGCAAAGGGACAAAAACGTAAAGCGCATAGGGCGCATTAGGAGCCGAGCGCCAACGGCGCGATTAGGAGAGCGATGAGCCGGTTGAAGGATCGAATCGCGGTTGTGTCGGGAGCAGCTTCCGGATTGGGGAAAGCCATCGCCTTGCGCTTGGCGTCGGAAGGCGCGCGGATCGAGATTCTCGACGTCCAAGACGCCATGCCGGCTTGCCAGGAAATTCGGGCGGCGGGCGGCGACGCGCAGGCAACGGTGTGCGACGTGACCGACGAACCGCAAATCGCTCGCGCGGTGGCGGCGATCGAAGGCCGTCGCGGACGCGTCGACATTCTGGTGAACAATGCCGGCATTCTTTCCGGCCGCTCCCCGTGGCACTCCCTTTCGAAAGCGGAAGTCGAGCGGTTCATCGGCGTCAACTACATCGGCTACTTCCTGGTGACGAAGGCCCTCTATCCACTGATCAAGAAGAGCAAGAGCGGCAGGATCATCATGATCGCGTCGCGCACGTATTTCCTGGCGAATCCGGGCCAAATGGCGTACGTCGCTAGCAAGGGCGCGGTGATGGGGATGGTCCGGGTCCTCGCGCGGGAATGCGGCGAGGACGGAATCAACGTGAACGCCGCGATGCCTGGAATGGTCGCGACACCCGGCACCCAGGAACATTCGCAGGAGGAAGCGTTCAATCGGGTGATGATGAATCAGGCGATCAAGAAGCGCGTGACGCCTGAGCATTTCGCGGGACTGGTCGCTTTTCTCGCCGGCGACGACGCCGAGATGATCACCGGGCAGATGATCCTCTGCGACGGCGGCGGCTACCTGCACTGAGGTCTGAGGGACATTTCTGTATGGCGAATTCTCCAGCGATTGGCTTTGTCGGCTTCGGCGAAGCCGCGTTTCATATATCAAAGGGTTTACGCGAGGCCGGCGTCCCGCCGATGGCGGCGTATGACATCAACGCGCACTCGGCGGCTCTTGGTCCCCGGATTCAACAGCGGGCTCAAGAAACTGGAACGATGCTCGTCGATTCGTCCGTGGCTCTAACGGCGTCGAGCGACCTCGTGATCTCCACCGTCACCGCTAATGAAGCGATTCACGCGGCTGGACAGACCGCGCCGTTTCTAACGGGACGTCACGTCTACGTCGATCTGAATTCCATTTCTCCGGCGGCGAAACAGGAGATCTCGCGGATCATCACGGCCCGTGGAACCCAATTCGTCGAAGGCGTGATCATGGCGCCCGTTGCGCCTTACGGCCATCGTGTCCCGATGCTTCTCGGCGGCGTAGCGGCCAAATCGTTCCTCGAACAGATGACGCCCTACGGCATGCGGCTTGAACTTGCCGGCGACGAAATCGGCAAAGCGGCCGCCATCAAGATGTTCCGCAGCATCATCGTCAAGGGGATGGAGGCGCTCGTCTTTGAATGCGTTCTCGGCGCCAGCCGCTATGGAGCGGAGCAGCGCGTCTTCGATTCGCTGGCCGATACGTTTCCGGAGATGGATTGGAATGCGATCGCCAACTACATGGTCGGACGCGTCGTGGTTCACGGCGAACGGCGAGCGAGGGAAATGGAAGAGGTGGCCGAGACGCTGCGAGCTCTGGACATCGAGCCGCTCATGGCGGAGGCGACGGCGCGGCGCATGGATTGGTCTGCCCAACTCCAGCTTCGCGAATACTTCAAAGGCGTCGAACCCAAGGACTATCACGACGTTTTGAACGCAATCGCCACTCTTCAGAGCATCGAATTCCCCAAATGAAAATGCACACACGAGTCGGCATCGTCGGCGCGGGGCCGGCCGGACTCGTGCTCTCTCACCTTTTGCATCTCGAAGGAATCGAGTCGATCGTGCTCGAGTCGCATACGCGCGAGTATGTGGAGAGCCGCGTCCGCGCAGGCGTCCTCGAGCAGGGCACGGTCGACCTGCTCAATGCGGCCGGCGTGGGCGATCGCATGCGCCGCGAGGGCCTAGGCCACGGCGGCATCGAACTGCGATTCAACCGGCGTGGCCATCGGATCGATTTTCGCGATCTGACCGGCGGGCGCACGATCACCGTCTACGGACAGCAGGAACTGGTCAAGGATTTGATCCAGGCGCGTCTCGATGCGGGCGGTCAGGTGCTGTTTGAAGCGAGCGACGCGAGCATCCATGGCTTGGAGACAACTACGCCTCAAATCCGTTTTTGCAAAGACGGCGAGCAGAATGAGATCGACTGCGATTTCATCGGCGGCTGCGACGGGTTCCACGGCGTCTGCCGGCCGTCGGTGCCGGAAGGCGTCCTGAAGGTCTACGAACGCAATTATCCATTCGGCTGGCTGGGGATTCTGGCGTCGGCGGCTCCGTCTTCCGATGAACTGATCTACGCCAATCACGAGCGCGGTTTCGCCTTGCAAAGCATGCGGTCGCCGAGCATCACGCGTCTCTATCTGCAATGCCCGCCTGACGAGGACATCGCCCAATGGCCGGATGAGCGAATCTGGGAGGAACTTCAGTTGCGGCTGGCAGGCGATGAGGGCTTCCATCTGAATGAAGGGCCCATCTTTCAAAAGGGCGTGACCGGCATGCGGAGCTACGTGGTGGAACCGATGCAGTATCGCCGGATGTTTCTGGCCGGAGATGCGGCGCACATCGTTCCGCCCACCGGCGCGAAGGGAATGAATCTCGCGATCGCCGACGTGCGCATTTTATCGAAGGCGCTCGCCGCATACTACGCAGCCGGCGACGATACGAAACTGAATCAGTATTCGGCCACGTGCCTCCGGCGCGTGTGGCGGGCCCAGCATTTCTCCTGGTGGATGACATCCATGCTGCACCACTTCGAGGCCGACGGCGAGTTCGACTACCGCCGCCAGCTCGCCGAGCTCGATTATGTGACTAGTTCCCGGGCGGCGGCAACGAGTCTGGCCGAGAACTATGTTGGATTTCCGATCGAATGAAAGCTGTCAGAGCTGCTGAAAGTCGAGAGCTCTTCGGAGCCGCCATGCGTGAGCATGCGGCAGTATGCGCTTCGCCGGCTTGATGCAACCGTCCGCTAGCGGGAGCGGCTCCGAACGTTGCGCTTGCGTCAATAGAGGGTCTTCACGCGGTCAGAGACTGTGGCTTAATCGAGCCTCAAGAAAGCGGCGGTTTCAATCCACAGTTCCTCCAGCACGTCCGTCAGCTCATGGCCCGATGCCAGCACCCGGAGCCGGACGTTGGGGTGACTCGCCGCGAAGGTTCGCGATACCTCCACCGGAACCACCGGATCCTCGTTTCCGTGAAGTATCAGCGCCGGTTGATCGAACGCCGGTTCATCCTCATAGCGGCCCGCATCTTCCACAAACTCGTAACCCAAGGCTACTTCCTTCTTGTCCCCGTAATGAAAAAACGGAAGGGAGCCTGTCTCTTTCCAGCGGGCCATCTCCCCGGCCACGAATCGCCCGGCCCACCGCGAGGGAAACCGGAACGCGGGCGCCAGCAGAATCAATCGCTCCACTTCCACGCGCCCGCCCGCAGCACGCCCACCCGCGGCAACGGGATGCCGTGCGGCGTACGCTGCTGCCAGATACCCTCCCAGGCTCGACCCCATGAGAACCGCCGGACCACCGGCCACCGCTCTCTCGACCACGCCGAGCTGTCCGGTAATCGTCAAACCCTGAAAGTCGCCTTGATCGAGCCGCGGGATCTCAATCGGAATTCCACGCTCTGAGAATTTGCGCCGGAAGAATTGAGCTTTGCTCGACTGCGGACTCGACGCGAATCCGTGTAGATAGACAATGCGCATTATTGGGTGACGTTGAACTGGATGTCGCTCGAGGCCCCGAACTTATGGAACTCCGTGTAGACGAACTTATTCTCCGCCGCGAGCTTGCCGTTGTGTAACTCGCGATGGAGCGTCTGAGTCGGCAACAGCGCGCCATAGCCGCTCATGGCGTAATCCACCGTGGCTTCCTCGCGCATTCCAGCTCCCGATTCGCCTTCGTTTGCGGCGAGCGAGATGCGAACAGGCATGGCGTTGTCCTCCCGGACCCAGACGTCGCCTTCGATGCGCAGCCGCCGCGGCTGATCGTCCCGATTCGCATCGAACAGGGTCAGCGCCTCCGGACCGTCCAACTGCTGGTAGTGAAAAACCTGCGTGCGTGTGTCGCCGAGAATCTCCGTTTCGCCTAACCTGAACTCATAGCGTTCCAGATCGCGCCGTGTGAACAGCAGCAGTATTTGCCCGAAGTCAGTGACCGCGCCGAGCAGTCCGTACTTTGCGAACTGTTTCAAAATCTGCTTCTTCCGTTCGTCGTCACTGGCTGTGATGGCTTTCGCCAGGGTGTCCTGAGCCTTCTTCTCGTCCTCCACTTTCCGCCCATCCACGGACGTCACCTGGCGAAGCTCGTGCAGCGCCGCCAGGTCGTTCGTGAACGACGTGAAACCGTATTGCGAGACGATTTCGCGCTCCTTCCACTGAGGCGGGGGCGCAGTCATCGCGGCCGCGCCAACCCTGGGGTGGAAGCGGGAAGGTGGCTTCATAGCCCGCTGATGCAAGGTCTCCTTTCCCAGCACCTGGGGAGCTAGCCGCTCAAAGGCGTCGGCTTCCTCGGAAAGGCGAGCCATCATCCTTTGTGTCGCTCCTTGTGCCGAGCCTGGTCCGGTACGCGGAGGCAAGCTCTGCGCCTGCAAACTTTGAATGCCGATCCTTTGAATGCCAACCAAGGATAAGCACGCGAACGCCAACAGACTTGCCGCCGAAGATGACGTAAGCCGCGGAGCCTTCCTGCCTTGCTCCACTTTGCAGTTCATACTTTGAGGATAGCTGCATCTGTTAGCATGAAGGTTCACCTCTGTCATGATTCGTTCCTTCCGCGGAATCACACCTAGGATTGCTGTCTCCGCCTACATCGACCCGAGCGCGCAACTGATCGGCGACGTCTCGGTCGGGGAGCGCTCGAGCGTGTGGCCGAACGCGTCCCTGCGCGGCGACACCGGCCCAATCCGAATCGGTTCGGAGACCAACATTCAGGACAATTGCGCGCTGCATGAGGACGACGGCTTTCCCTTGATCGTCGGCGATCGCGTAACGGTCGGTCATTCCGCGACCCTGCACGGCTGCACGGTGGAGAACGACACGGTGATTGGGATCGGAGCGACGGTACTCAACGGCGCGCGCATTGGAACCGGTTCGGTAGTCGCGGCCGGGTCGCTGGTGCCCGAGGGCATGGAAGTTCCCCCATCGACGCTGGTGATGGGCGTTCCCGCCAAGCCGCGGCGCACGGTTAGCGACGAGGAACGGACGCGTTTTGCCGAAAACGCGAAGCACTATGTTGAGAAAGCCCGGACCTATCGGGAAGAATTGCCATGAGCCGCATGAAAAAGGGGACAGACTACTCTGTCCCTTCCCGTAATTTCCCACCTTCACGCGCGACCACGGGAGTGCACAGAGCGGTCTGTCCCCTTTTTCAACAATACTCTCGCGGAAAAGGCTGTCTGTCCCCGGTTTTCCCGCCGGTTTTCGTGTTCCCGGTATCCACGTCACTCGAAGGTGACCGATAATGATCCGCGCCATCAAGGGCACCCGCGACATCCTTCCCCCGGCGACCGCTGTGTGGAATCATGTGGAAGCCGTCGCGCGCGAAGTCTTCCGCGTGTACAACTACCAGGAAATCCGCACTCCGATCTTCGAAGAAACGGCGCTGTTTGCCCGCGGCGTGGGCGAAGACACCGACATTGTCAGCAAAGAGATGTACACCTTTGCCGATCGCGATGACACGTCGCTCACCCTGCGTCCGGAGGCTACCGCATCGGTAATGCGCGCCTATATCGAGCATCGCCTGGACCAGATTCCAGGGATCAAGAAGTATTACTACATCGGTCCGATGTTTCGCCGCGAACGCCCGCAGAAAGGACGTTTCCGGCAGTTCTCTCAGATCGGTGCGGAGGCCATCGGTTCCGAGTCGCCTGTCGTCGATGGCGAAGTGATTGAGATGGTGGTCGAATTGTTGCGCCGCTCAGGTATCGAAGGCTTTCAGTTGCTGCTCAATTCCGTCGGCGACAAGAATTGCCGCCCGGGTTATGTGGCCGCGCTCAAGGAAGCGCTGCGCCATGTCGCCCCGCGCATGTGCGCCGATTGCCAGCGCCGCGCGGTTTCGAATCCGCTGCGGGTTCTCGACTGCAAAGTCCCCGAGGATCAGCCCATCATCGCCACGCTGCCCACCATCCTCGGTCGTCTGTGCCAGGATTGCAGCGCTCATTTCGCGGCCGTGCGCGCTCACCTGGATAGCCGCGGTATCCTTTACGAAGTGCGCCCGCGCCTGGTTCGCGGTCTCGACTATTACATGCGCACCACGTTTGAGATCACTCACGGCGCGCTGGGCGCGCAGAATTCGGTGTTGGGGGGCGGAAGATACGACGGTCTGGCGGAGTCGCTCGACTCGCGCGTTCCGGCCCCCGGAATCGGCTTTTCGATCGGCGAGGATCGCCTGGTCATGAGCGTCGAGGACGCCCACCCGGACGCGCATCGTCCCGTAGTAGATGTATTTCTCGCGACGCTGGGAGATGCGGCCGACTTGCACGCCGGCGAAATCGCAGCCGAGCTTCGTGGGGCTGGTTACGTGGTCGAACGCTCCGTCGACCGCAAGCTCAAGCGGGCCCTCGAGGTCGCCAACAAGGCGGGTGCTCGATACGCGCTGATTCTTGGAGACAACGAGATCGCCGCCGGGACATACTTGTTGAAGGACATGGTGTCCGGCGATCAGAAGGCGCTCATACGCGACCAGTTGGTCCCACACATCCGAAGGGTAGTTTGAACAGGCACACAAAGAAACCATGGAATCCGTACCTCTCGACTTTCTAGGCGAACTCCGCCGCACTCACACTTGTGGACAACTACGCGCCGCAGACGCGGGCCGGCGCGCCATCCTGATGGGATGGGTCCACCGCCGCCGCGATTTGGGCGGCGTCGTGTTCATTCATTTGCGCGACCGCGAGGGCGTGACCCAGCTCGTATTTCACGCCGATGGAGAAGCGGAGGTGCACAAGAAGGCGGAACTACTGGCGTCCGAGTACGTCATCGCCGTCGAGGGCCTGGTGAAACGCAGGACGGCAGAGACGGTAAACTCGACCATCCCCACCGGCGAGGTCGAAATCGTCGTCGAGAAACTGTGGATTCTCAATGACTCGCGCACGCCGCCGTTCCCCATGGAAGACGCCGTCGACGTGAAGGAAGACGCGCGCCTGAAGTACCGCTACGTGGACCTGCGCCGCCCGCGCATGCAGCGCAACATTATCCTGCGCTCGAAGATCTCCTTCGCCGTGCGCCAGACGCTGACCGATCTTGGGTTCCTGGAGATCGAGACGCCGTTCATGACGCGCTCGACGCCGGAGGGCGCGCGGGACTATCTGGTCCCGGCCCGCGTGAATCCCGGCACGTTCTACGCGCTGCCACAATCGCCGCAGATTTTCAAGCAGCTCTTGATGATCAGCGGATTCGAGAAGTATTTTCAGATCGTGCGCTGCTTCCGCGATGAGGATCTGCGCGCCGACCGCCAGCCGGAATTCACCCAGATCGATCTCGAGATGTCGTTCCCGCAACAGGCGACCATCTTCGACGTGATCGAGCCGTTGATCCATAGCTCCTGCAAAGTGGCCGGCTTCGAAGTCCCCACGACGTTTCCGCGTCTCACCTACCAGCAGGCGATGCTTTCCTACGGCATCGACAAGCCCGACCTTCGCCTTCCCCCGTTTCATTGTGTCGAGGACTTGTTTCCCGGCCAGAATCTGACGCCGGAGGGCCTGCCTCTGGTGGCGATTCACATTCCGAAAACCGGTGCGCTCAGCCGCAAGGAGCGCGATGAGTTAAAGGCCTTCGGCGCGGAGCGCGGCCTGCGCGTTTATGACGATCCGAAGCGCCTGGAACGTGACTTTCCGGACGCCATGGCGGCGGTCCGCAAACGCACCGGCGCAACCGAAGACGATCTGCTTCTGCTTGCGGGATGGAGCGGCGAACCGAAGGGCCAGCGTCCCGAAGAGACGGTGCTGATGGCCTGCGGGCAGCTCCGGCTCCACGCCGGGCAGAAGTATAACGACCGGCACAAGCTGCTCGATCCGCAAATGTTCAAGTTCGTCTGGGTGATCGACTTCCCCATGTTCGAATGGGACGAGGAAGAGAACCGCTGGAACGCCGCGCATCATCCGTTCACATCGGTACATGACGAGGATATCGAAAAGCTCACGTCGGATCCGGCGCGCTGCCGTGCCAAGTCCTACGACTTGGTATTGAATGGCACGGAGCTTGGCTCGGGCTCCATCCGTATTCATCGGCGCGATCTGCAAGCCAAGGTGTTCGCGGCGCTCGGATTCAGCGACGCGGAAGCGAAACACCGCTTCGGATTTCTGCTGGAAGCTCTCGAATACGGCGCGCCGCCGCACGGCGGAATCGCGCTGGGCCTGGATCGCCTGGTCATGATTCTGGCCGGCGAGACCTCCATCCGCGACGTGATCCCGTTCCCCAAGACAGCCAAGGGAACCGACCTGATGTGCGAAGCCCCGGCGGAGGTGCCGGAAAAGTCGCTGCGGGATCTGGGCATCATCATCAAAAGGAAGCAGCCTTAGGTTTAGCCGAGCTTTGCGGCGCTACAACCGGTACGGCGGCTACGCCTGGGGATGACCGGCCGATGCCGGTTTCCGATCATCGGGATTTGACTTCTTGGCCACGTTTACGTGGCGCGAAACTTGAGAACACCGCTACTGACCGCGTGAAAGGTCAAGAAATGGTTTAGCCGTCGGCGGAGGGTACCGCCGCCTGCGCGATGCCAGGCTTCTTCGCGGCAGGGCGGAACGCGGAGCACCACACCGCCACGCTCGCGACGTTCGTAATAGGCAGAACCGTGTCGATCAACCACATGGGCGCGCCGTGGGGCGTCCAGCGGCCCACCAATTGGCGGACTCCGTAAGAAACAGCGGCCCCCGCCACGGCAATGCCCAGGCCCGCGCTGACCGTCAGGAGCTGCCGGTTGCGGCGCTTGTTCCCGATCAGCGCGGTCCACAGCGCCAGATTCATAATTGCCCCTCCAAACGTCAGCAGCTGGCTCGTTTCGTTGAACCAGCGGGCGGTGAACGGGTGCCGGAAAATCAGGAAAGGCAACAGCAGGACCGTGACCACGACGGCCGACAGGAACTTCAGCGCTGCCCCTCGCGCCGGGTTTCCTTCGAGTGCCCGATAGGTGAGAGCGATCACCATCAGGAACAATAGGAGGTCCATCAGAAGCTCGTCGGTCCAGTAGACTCTGGCGAACAGCGCGCTCGATCGTCCCGCTTGATTGACGACCAGCACTTCCACGATCGCCGTTACCAGTTGGGCTAAACCGTAGACGAACAGGATGGAATACTTGCGGACAAACCCGTGGAGGAGGAAATAGAGGAGGAGAATCTGAAGAAGAACGCCAACCGTTTCGATCGTGCCGAAGACGTAAGACACTACAGGGCTCCGGAGAGGTTAAGTCTTCGGAGCCCTGGAGGAATAACAAAAATCTTAGACAAACAGAACGTTGCCGCCGCCATCATCTGGCGGAGGGACTGGCCCATGCGCAACCACGTTTCCGCCGCCGTCATCGGGAGGAGGAACCGGGCCATGCGCAACGATGTTCCCGCCGCCGTCATCGGGAGGGGGAACCGGTCCATGCGCAACGATGTTCCCGCCGCCGTCATCGGGAGGGGGAACCGGTCCATGCGCAACGATGTTTCCGCCGCCGTCATCGGGAGGGGGAACCGGACCATGTGAGATAAGAGGAACGTTGGAGTTTGATACTCCATAAGAAGACACGCCCACGGCAAGCGCTAAAACAAATACCGTGCAAATTGTAGCACAGATCAGAACGGAACTACGAGCTTTCGTCATTTCCTTCTCCACCTTCCCGCGAAGCGCATGAGCCCCTAGTACGAGACACGTCTCCGCACTAAGATCAACACCTTATGGTATCTCTAGGATCCTAGTACTGCCCATAGGATTTATCCGGGATTGTGTATTTGACAAAGCTGCGGGATCGGGCCTAGGATTGGAAGGTGACAGGCCAAAGATTTTCAGGTAGGATTGAGGTGGCTTTAGCTGGCGGAGGGTGCGGGTGTCGGGCCCGCTCGCGCTGGTATCAGCAGCGTGACCTCGGCTTATAGGGCCGGTCCATTACCGTTCTGGCAACCCTCCGCAGGGTGGCCCACCCACGGCCTCGATCCAGCGCCCCTAGGAAGGCAGGATCGGGGCCTTATTGTTCCTGTGCTCCACGCGTCCGGTGGGCTAGATCGCGCGAGCTAGTCATATTAACTTAAGCATTCTCAACTCCTTACATCTACATCGTGGGCCACACCGCGTTGCGGATGTCAAGAGTCCAGAAATGCGGTATTTGCGGTATTTGCGGGTGAAATCCTCATTTCGAGGGCCAGAGAGAGGCGGGGTCTTTCGCGAGGACGGATCTGATCAGCCGGTCGTGCGGTGGCTTACAATGAGCGTCGTCCCGCTTCCACCAAGTGACCATGGTTCTCGTGTTCCACTTTCCGGGCTTCGCGGCCTTCGCGATCATCTCATCAGTAATCTTGATTCCTAGCGTTCTCCCCTTGGCCTTGAATGCAGAAAGCAGAGCAGATCGCTCTTCCGCAATTAGCCCTTTGTTCTGGGGTGCCGGATCGTCCCGCGGTTCGCTCGTGGCAATCGATAGATTTGGAATGCTGGGGGACAGCTTTGGTATCAGATCAGCGACCTGTCCGCAGATCTTTCCATCGCTTGCGGATTCCGAAGGCATCAGTTCTTCGGCTTGCCAATGTGCGATGCGGCTTTCGAGATGGCTCATAAATTCCCTTCGGTGCCTGCTCGGAATTTTCCGCTTTCCGAGGGTAGTGTCGAACTCGGTCTCGGGGATCGGTTCGAATGCGGGTGGCAGCGTCGGCGCATTTAGCGACACCGAATAACGAGTGCGGATAACCGGCGGATATGGCGTCCACTCGTGCGACACGGCCCAATCGTACACCCAGCCGGCGATTGTCTCATTGAGTGTTTCGCTGGTGAGATCGCACGACGCATCTTTGAGGGCAGCAACAAAAACGTCATATGAATCTCTAACGCACTGCGCGAGGTCTCTCTTTTCGAGCCACTGGGAATGCGCGCGGATCAGCCCAGCCAGAAGCCGCTTTCGGGCGTAGTCTGACAAGTCTGCCGGAAGGTCTGCGGGCAGCTCGTGCATCGCTCCTCTTGCTTCCGGCGCGAAGAGGCTCTACGATGTGAGTGTCTTAGGTTCGCATCGAAGAGCCCCCGGTTTCACGCCGGGGCTTTTCGTTTTGTAAGGGACTATTCTAGCCCTTTGTGATTGATGCCGAGAAAAGGATGGATCAGGATGAACACCGCTCTTCGACTACTTGCGGCGGCGCTTTTTGCTGTAATTCTATCGGGCCAAACAAAACCAAAGGACGTTGAAGGCTGGGGAAAAGTCAAGTGGGGAATGACGCTGGCCGAGGCAAAAGCAGCATGCGGACCGGTCTGCGGCGAAGGCTCTGGCGTGGACATTGGCGGCGTAAAAATGGGTGTCTCACTATCCGCCTCTCCTCCCGATGACAAGACTGCCAAGGTTGTATTGGGCGCTTTTGTACCGGCTAATCGGTCCGAAAGCACCATTTACGCGTACCTGAAGAGCACACTCATCAGAAAGTACGGACCCCCTG